>Ga0114931_10006368_pt1 | contig 14526 bp, 9 predicted proteins | sample 2SBtaG_FD_89579 | JGI IMG/M metagenome (GOLD analysis project Ga0114931, IMG submission 89579) | Deep subsurface microbial communities from Kolumbo volcano to uncover new lineages of life (NeLLi) - 2SBTROV14_V59a metaG | ecosystem: Environmental > Aquatic > Marine > Volcanic | place: Kolumbo...
CAGGGACAGCCACTCTGGTAGAATCCGTTCTCCATCTGCCTCATCTGAGACGGAACACCGCGCATCCACCCTCCACCCACGACCCCTCAATCCATGAACATTGCCCAGAACATTGCCCAGGAACTGTCCGTAGATCCGGCCCAGGTCGAGGCCGCCATCGCCCTGTTGAACGACGGGGCCACGGTCCCCTTCATCGCCCGCTACCGCAAGGAGGCGACGGGGGGACTGGATGACACCCAGCTCCGCCACCTCGAGGAACGCCTGCGCTATCTCACGGAACTCGAGGAGCGACGGACCACCGTGCTCGCCAGCATCGAGGAACAGGGCAAGCTGACCACGGAGCTCAAGGGCCAGATCCTGGCGGCGGACACCAAGACCCGCCTGGAGGACCTGTACCGCCCCTACATGAAGAAGCGCCGCACCAAGGCCCAGATCGCCCGTGAGGCCGGCCTGGAGCCCCTGGCGAGGGCCCTGCTGGAAGACCCTTCCCAGAGACCGGAGGCCGTTGCCGCCGGCTTCGTGGACGCCGACAAGGGGGTCGCGGACATCAAGTCCGCCCTGGACGGGGCACGACAGGTCCTCATGGAGGACTTCGCCGAGGACGCAGAGCTGGTGGGCACCCTGCGCGAGTATCTGGCCGCACATGCCACCCTGCGCTCCCGGCTGCTGGACGGCAAGGCACAGGCCGGCGCCAAGTTCTCAGACTACTTCGAATATGAGGAACCGCTGCGCAAGGTGCCCTCCCACCGTGCCCTGGCCCTCTTCCGTGGCCGCAAGGAGGGGATCCTCGGACTGAGCCTGGTACTGCCCGAGGACGAGCGCGAGGGGCGCCCGGCCGGGGAGCCGGGTGCGGCGGAACGGCGCATCGCCTCCCGCTTCGGAATCCGTGACCGGGGTCGTGCAGCCGATCCCTGGCTGCGGGACACCGTACGCTGGGCCTGGCGGGTGAAGATCTCCCTGCGTCTGGAGCTGGACCTGCTGGGCCAACTGCGCGAACAGGCCGAGGCCGAGGCGATCCGGGTCTTCGGCAAGAACCTCCAGGACCTGTTGCTGGCCGCACCGGCCGGCCCGCGGGCCACCATGGGACTGGACCCGGGGCTGCGCACCGGGGTGAAGGTCGCCGTGGTGGACGCCACGGGCAAGGTGATGGACACCGCCACCATCTACCCCCATCCGCCGAGGAAGCAGTGGGATGCGGCGATCCACACCCTTGCCGGTCTGGCCCGCCGCCACCAGGTGGCCCTGGTCAGCATCGGCAACGGCACGGCCTCCCGGGAGACCGACCGGCTGGTCGCAGAGCTGATCTCCCGTCATCCAGAGCTCAAGCTCACCCGGCTGGTGGTCAGCGAGGCGGGGGCCTCGGTCTATTCCGCCTCCGAGACCGCCGCACGCGAGTTCCCGGACCTGGATGTGAGCCTGCGCGGGGCGGTCTCCATCGCCCGGCGCCTGCAGGACCCCCTGGCCGAGCTGGTCAAGATCGAGCCCAAGTCCATCGGAGTCGGCCAGTACCAGCACGACGTGGGCCAGACCCGTCTGGCCAGGGCACTGGATGCGGTCGTCGAGGACTGCGTCAACGCCGTGGGGGTCGATGTCAACACCGCCTCCGCCCCCCTCCTGGCCCGGGTGGCCGGCCTGGGCGGAACCCTGGCCGAAAACCTCGTGCGCTACCGGGACGAGTGCGGGGCCTTCCGCGACCGCAAGACCCTGCTCAAGGTGCCACGCCTGGGCAGGAAGGCCTTCGAGCAGGCCGCAGGCTTCCTGCGCATCCCCAACGGCGACAATCCCCTGGACGCCTCCGCCGTACACCCCGAGGCCTATCCGGTGGTGGAGCGGCTCATCCACGCGACGGGCCGCGAGGTGGGCTCACTGATCGGCGACAGCCGCTTCCTGCAGGGCCTGCGCCCGGGGGAGTTCACCGACGAACGCTTCGGTGAGCCCACCGTCCGCGACATCCTGGCCGAACTGGAGAAGCCGGGCCGGGATCCCCGTCCGGAGTTCCGTACCGCAGCCTTTCAGGAGGGCGTGGAGGCAATCGGCGACCTCAGGCCCGACATGGTCCTGGAGGGGGTGGTGACAAATGTGACCAACTTCGGGGCCTTCGTGGACATCGGTGTCCACCAGGACGGCCTGGTGCACATCTCCGCCCTGTCGGAGCGCTTCGTGAAGGACCCGCGCGAGGTGGTCAAGGCCGGCCAGGTGGTCAAGGTGAAGGTGATGAAGGTAGACCTGGACCGACGCCGGATCGGCCTGAGCATGCGCCTCACGGACGATCCCCGGGAGCAGTCCGAGCCGACATCGGGCCGCCCGGCCCACGGGCGCGGCCGGCCCCGAAGCAAACCCGCGCGCGAGACCGCCAGGCCCACCGGGGCCATGGCCGAGGCCTTCGCCCGCCTGCGCCGTTAGAGGCCCAGGGCCTTCGACGGTGCGGGGGACGATCAGCGAGCGGGCCCGGGTCCTGAAGGGTCCAGCCCTGCCCATCGATCGGATCCTGGGCGAGCTGAGGCACACACTCAGGACGCAGGATACCCTCGTGCTGGAGGCGCCCCCGGGGGCAGGCAAGACCACCCGCGTCCCCCTGGCCCTGCGCGACGAACCCTGGCTCGGGGCACAGAAGATCGTGATGCTCGAACCGCGGCGGCTGGCGGCACGTGCCGCCGCCGAGCACATGGCCGCGCTACTCGGTGAGCCCGTGGGCGGGACTGTCGGCTACCGGATGCGCCTGGACACCCGGGTCGGTCCCCGGACCCGCATCGAGGTGCTCACCGAGGGCGTACTCACCCGTCTGGTGCAGAGCGACCCGTCCCTGGCGGGGATCGAGCTGGTGATCTTCGACGAGTTCCACGAGCGCAGCCTGGACGCGGACCTGGGCCTGGCCCTGAGCCTGCACGGGCGCGAGCTGTTTCGTGATACCCATCCCCTCAGGGTGCTGCTCATGTCGGCCACCCTGGACGGCGCCGCGCTCGCTTCGGTACTGGGCGATGCCCCCATCCTGCGCTGTGCGGGGCGCAGCCACCCGGTGAGCGTGGAATACTGCCCGCCCCCGGGGCCCGCCAGCGTGCTCGAGCGGGAGCTGCGCCGCACGGTACTGCGCGCCCTGCACGAGCAGGCCGGCAGCGTCCTGGTCTTCCTGCCCGGTCAGGCCGAGATCCGCCGGCTGCACCAGACCCTGAGCGAGGCGCTGGAGCCGGACAGCGGCGTGGGTGTCATCCCGCTCTACGGCGACCTCAGCCTGGAGGCGCAGCGCCAGGCCATCGAACCGGCCCCGCCGGGCCGCCGTAAGATCGTACTGGCCACCGCCATCGCCGAGACCAGCCTGACCATCGAGGGCATCGGTGCCGTGGTGGATGCAGGCCTCTCCCGCCTGCCCGTGTTCGACCCGGCCAGCGGCATGACCCGGCTGCACACCCGGCGTCTGTCTCGCTCGGCGAGCGTCCAGCGCATGGGGCGCGCCGGACGCCTGGGCCCGGGACGCTGCTACCGCCTGTGGTCACAGGCCCAGCAGCAGCGCCTGCCCCCGTTCACCCCGGCAGAGATCCTCCAGGCCGACCTCGCGCCCCTGGCCCTGCAGCTGCTGCACTGGGGGGTGGACGACCCCGGCGAACTCAAGTGGCTGGACCCGCCACCGCCCGGGGCCTATGCCCAGGCCCTGGATCTCCTCGACCGGCTGGGTGCGTTGCGGACCACAGGCGCCGACCGGCGCAGCCTGACCCCCCATGGCCAGGCCATGGCCAGACTGCCCGCTCACCCGAGGCTCGCCCACCTGTTGCTCACCGGCCGGCGCCACGGCCTGGGCCGATTGGCCGGGGACCTGGCGGCGCTGCTCTCGGAACGGGATCCTCTGCCACGGGGCGATGCCGACCTCGCCCGGCGCCTGGCCCTGCTGTGGGAAGGCTCGATGCTGCCGCGCGGGGTGCAGGGTGCGATCCGGCGCCTGCGCCAGCAGAGCCGGCGCCTCCAGGCCCTGTGTCCGGCCTCAACTTCCCGCCAGGCCTTCGATACGGCGGGCCGCGGACACGCAATGGACCCCGGTGAGGAAGCCGGCCCTGTGGCCGACCCGGATCATCCCCGCTGGGTCGGATTCCTGCTGGCCTGCGCCTACCCGGACCGCATCGCGCAACGGCGTCAGGCAGGGGCTGGAGGGTATCGGCTGAGCAGCGGACGGGCTGCGCACCTGTCCGTAGAGGACCCACTGAGTAGGGCACCGTGGCTGGCCGTGGCCCAGCTCGGGGCCCACCAGGGTCAGTCCAGCGAGCGCATCTATCTCGCCGCCGGCCTCGACCCCCGGCTGTTCGACGGCCCCCTGGCCCCGCAGGTGTAGGCGCAGGAACGGGTGGCCTGGGACCCGGCCACCGGGCGCCTGCGCGCCGAACGGCTGCGCCGGGTGGGCGCACTCACGCTCTCGCGCCGGGACCTGGAGACCGTGCCTGCGGCCACCCGCCGCCATGCGGGTCTCGATCTGATCCGTGCGCGCGGGCTGACACTCCTGCCCTGGACCGAGGCACTGCGCCAGTGGCAGGCCCGGGTGATGCTGCTGCGGACCGTCCTTGAGCCAGAGACAGGGGGGCCGTGGCCCGATGTCTCCGACCGCCGTCTCCTGGACACCCTGGAGCTGTGGCTGGGCTCTCACCTCGGCCGGTTCGGGCACATCAAGCACCTCGCCGAGCTCGATCTGGGCCCCATCCTCCGCGGTCTGTTGCCCTGGCCGCTGCCCCGTCAACTGGACGCCCTCGCCCCCGCCCGCTACACCCTGCCCTCCGGGGCCCGCGCGAAGATCGACTATCGGCAGACTCCGCCCATACTCGCGGTCCGCCTGCAGGAGATGTTCGGGTGTGACCAGACCCCGCAGATCTTGGGTGGGCGGGTCACCCTGAGGCTCCACCTGCTCTCCCCCGCCCGGCGCCCCGTGCAGATCACCCAGGATCTGCCCGGCTTCTGGCGCAGCGGCTACCACGGGGTCAGGAAGGAGATGAAGGGCCGCTATCCCAAGCACCACTGGCCCGAGGATCCCTGCAGGCGGGGACCCAAGGACCAAGGATAGGCAAGCGCTGGCGACAGCTCTTCCGGCCTTTGTCCTCCCTTGTTGCACTCGGGCGCCGGGTTCCCTAATCTGTCGCCCTGGGGCCCGCCCCACTCCTGACTTCAAGAACGGTCACTCCGCACCCCGGGTCGTCCGATTGAGGAAGCTCTGACCCAGGTCGAGATCGATCTCAGGCCACTATCCAAGGGAGAACTTCATGCTGAAAGCCGGTGATACTGCACCCATCATCGAGATGCCCGACGCGGACATGAATCCGATCCACACCAACGAGCTGATTGGCAAAAAAAATTTGATTCTGTACTTTTACCCCAAGGACGACACGCCCGGCTGTACCCTCGAGGCACAGGAGTTCTCTGACCTCATCGAGGAGTTCGAGGCGGCGGACACGGTCGTGTACGGGGTGAGCAAAGACAATTGCGTGAGTCACGCCGAGTTCCGTGACAAATACGGCCTGACGGTCGACCTGATCGCGGACGTCGACGGCGAGGCCTGCCGGGCCTATGGGGTGTGGCAGGAACGGGAACGCAACGGAGAGAAGGTCATGGGTCTGGTCCGTTCGACCTTCATCATCGACAAACAGGGGATCGTCCGCCACGCATTCTACAACGTCAAACCCAAGGGCCACGCCGCACAGATGCTCGAGCTGGTGCGAGCGCTCTGAGACCGCGGCAGGACGGCCCTGGCGCCTACCCGGAGCCCCCGATCCCGCAGCCGATACATCGCCACACCGGGCGTGATCGGGTGCTGAAGACCGGTCCGGCCGACCCAGATGCCGGGGCGATGCTCCACACGCCATGGCCACTGCCCCGGTCGACCGAAGCTGGCGGACGCCTCGATCGCTCGCTCCTCGTGGTGCTCATCATAGAACCTCCAGCCCCGTCGTAATCCTGTCTTCAGCGGCTTATGGTGCGTCTCTCCAAGGGACATCGGCACAGCCCACAGGCTGCCGAACGCATTGACAGTGAAGGATATTCTGGACGATAGGCGGTTCAGGACTCCATAGGGCCCGCGTTTGAAACAGATCCGGTTGAGGTCAAATCGAGGTCAACGCGAACGAGCACAGATCTCAGATCACCAGCTTGTATCCGAAGCCCTTGACGTTGACGATACGGCGTGGCGAATGGGGGTCTGCCTCGACCCGGTTACGGAGCTGGTAGATCTGCTGTTTCACGTCCGCGGCGCTGGCGCCCTGACCCGTGCCCCACAGCGCATCGATGATCTCCTCGGTCGAAAATACCCGTCCCGGGTCTCCGGCGAGCAGCTTGATCAACTCGTACTCCTTCGGCGACAGGGCCACGGGCTCGCCATCGAGACGCACGACCTTCCCGCGGTCGTCTATGTGCAGGATCCCGCAGACCAGATCCTGGCTGCCCCGCTCCTGCTCCAGGCGCCGGCTCACGCTCTGGATACGGGCCTCCAGTTCACGGACCTCGAAGGGCTTGCGAAGGTAGTCGTCGGCACCCAATGACAGGCCCTTGACCGCATCGTCCGTATTGTCCAGGGCCGTGATCATGATCACCGGGATCATGCTCACCGAACGCACCGCCTCCAGGACACTCCAGCCATCCAGTTTGAGCAAGACGATGTCGAGAAGCATCAGGTCCGGAGTCCCGGCCCGCCACTTCTCCAGGGCCTCCAGACCGTCACGGGCGAGGAGTACGACATAGCCCTTCGCCTCCAGATAGAAACGCAACACCTCGGCGATATCGCTGTCGTCCTCCACCACCAGGACCTTCTGCCTCGAGGTGTCTGTGGCGAGCCCCTCACCGTGGAGGGGTCCGCCTGTGCTATCTGCCTTCATGGTAACGCCTCCAGGTCCGCGTGATCTGTTCCGAGATGAGCATGGGATCGAAGGGCTTGGTGACGATGCCCACGACCCCGAGCCGCCCATAGCGCTCGAGGTCGTCTATCCCGACCTTGGCGGTCAGAAAGATCACCGGCGTGGTGGCCGTGTGCGGCAGCCGGCGCAGGGCCTCGAGGGTCAGTGGGCCATCCATCTGCGGCATCCGCGCATCGAGGAGAATCAGATCGGGACGGAACACCGGCACCTGCTCGATGGCCTCGGCGCCCGAACCACACATGACGACCTCGAAGCCACCCACCTCCCTCAGGGCCATCCCCAAGACCTCGCGGATGTCGGCCTCGTCATCCACTGAGAGTATCCGATTCAGGGTCGGTATGCCCACCATGCCCCCTATGCCGTCTTCCTGTGGCGGGGGCCTTCCAGCGGCTCCCGATCCCCGACCAGCTGATCGATACGCATCCCGGGCCGGAACTCCGGCAGATCCACGGTAAAGGTGGTGCGCACCCCCGGGATGGACTCGAAGTCCAGACACCCGCCGTGTTGCTCGACGATCAGCTTGGCAATGCTCAGGCCCAGACCCGTCCCCCCCTGGCGGCGGGTGTCCGAGGCATCGGCCTGCACAAATTTTTCGAACACCCGGGGCCTGATCTCTTTCGGGATTCCGGGCCCATGGTCGGTGACCGCGATCCTCACTGCAGCTCTGCGTCTGCGCACCGAGACCTCCACGCAGTCTCCCGCATGGGAGAACTTCGCGGCGTTGGACAACAGGTTGGTCAATACCTGGGCCAGACGATCCGCGTCACCGACCACATGGATGTCCTCGTCGGTCTCCCGCACCACGATGCTGACCCCGCACTGCTCCGCAAAGGCCCGGTTGGATTCGGCGGCCTCGCGGACCAGCGGGACCAGTTCCAGGGACTGGAAGCTCAAGCGCATCTTCCCCGCCCCCATCTTTTCCACGTCGAGGATATCATTGATCAGCCGCACCAGCCGCTCGCTGTTGTCGTATGCGATCCTGACCAGCCTCTCCACGCGTTCCGGAACCTCCCCGGCCACCCCCCCCACGATCAGCCCCAGAGAGCCCAGGACCGAGGTCAGCGGGGTACGCAATTCGTGGCTCACCGTGGCCACGAACTCCTCCTTGACCCGGTCCGAGGCCTTCAGTTCCGAGATATCCCAGGTCACTCCCACGTAGTTCGTCACCCGGCCCTGGCCGTCCTTGATCGCACTGACCGTCAACCACTGAGGGTACACCTCCCCGCTCTTGCGCCGGTTCCAGATCTCCCCCTGCCACTGCCCCGACTTGCGAATCGATGCCCACATTTGTTCATAGAAGCCCGGCTCCTGCCTGTCGGACCTCAGCACCCGGGGACTCTTCCCGATGACCTCGTCGGCGCGATACTGGGTGATGGTGGTAAAGGCCGGATTGACCGACTGGATGATACCCGCCGCATCCGTGATCATGATGCCTTCGGTCGTGTTCTCGAAGACACTCGCAGCCAGACGCAGTTTCTCATCGGCCCGCCGGCGCTCCGTGATGTCGCGAACGATATGGATCAACAGCCACTGCCCGTCCACCACCACCCGGCTGGCCGCCAGCTCCATGGGGAAGGAGGTCCCGTCACTGCGGCGCCCCAGGGCCTCGCAACCCAGGGAATTGGCCGCAAGGTAGGCGCCACCCCTGGCCCATCCGGTCTTCACCTGCCCCAGATACCGGCCCCGGCAGCTGGGATCCAGCAGCCGGATGAACTTCTGTCCCACGACCTCCTCGGGCGCATAGCCAAACATCGCGCAGGCCGTAGGGTTGATGGACTCGATGCAGCCCCGCTCGTCGACGGTCACGATACCGTCGACCACATTGTTCACGATGGCGTGGATACGGGCCACGACCCCCCGCAGGGCCTCACGCTGGTGGATGGTGCGTCGCACCAGCTCGACGCTGAGCGCCGAGGCGATCAGCGCCACCAACAGCATCACATAGAGGCGTCGGAAGTTGCTCCGTTGCATGCCCTCCACCGACTGCTCGCCCCGGTTCACCAGCTCATTGGCCCGCAGGAGGACATCCAGACCATTCTGAAAGGCCCGATCCATACGCGCCATCTTGACCGCCGACCGGGTCTCCCGGGCGTGGATCTCCTCGGGGGCACCCTTGGCCAGGCGCAGGCGCTCGCGATCTGCGGCCAGGTCGAGTATCTCCTGGGCGCGGTCCGTGAGGATCCGCCATTCGAGCGTCAGTGCCCGAACAAAGGATTCGAGTTCCCGGCGGCCACCGACCTGCGCCAGGAGTGCGTCGTAGACCCTCTCATAGCGCGCCTCGTAGGCGGCGAAGGCGGCCCGCTGCCGGTCCACCGCGTAGTTCTCGAGCACGTCATTGCCGGGACGGCTCAGATCGCGCCACGCGCCTGCCAGGTTGTCGAGATTGGCGCGCAATACATGCAGCTCACTGGACTCGGACCACAGGGCCTGGATGTTCAGTAGCAGATTGCCACTCCAGATCAGAAATCCACCGATCACGATCCATGCGGCCAGATAGACTGCCTTCATCGTTCCTCCTGGGCGCTTGCGGGAGCACGCCCTCCCATCCGTGCCATAAGGCACACCAACTGCGCGATTGCCAGCCGGTGTCAAGGCTCAGGGGTCTGTTCAAGTCATGATGAACCTACTGCGAAAGCGCCACAGCGGTTCACCCTTCTGACCCTCTTCGCCGCAGGGTACCCACCATGCGCCTCAAATGATCAAGAGCTGGCCGCGCGGTCCCACTCCCTCTCCATGGTCCACCTGACTCGGACAGGCTCCTAAATACTATTTAGCATATACCGCCGCACTTGGTAGTTTGGTCTGTCACGATGCGTGGATCCGGGTTCGGGGCAGGCCGCACCTGGACTCTCGATGTTCCAGGGTACGTGGATCTGCCCGCCAGACAAGGCGGACACCGCAGTCTATCCACCACATGCCAGGTACCTCCAACACCGTGGTACACCCACGGGCGCGGGCATCGCGATGCCCCGGGCTACGCCCCGGCGTCCCGCCACGGTTCCGGATTCCAGTCCCGAGCGGAGCCGGCTGCGCGGGGCCGGTGACTGCAGCGATAGCGTGCAGGAGAGGGCAGGCGCCCGCCCGGGCAGGTGGGTTGCCTATCGGCCGATGGCTTGGGCGGGACCCCCGCTGCAGGGTACCTATCGACGCATCGATTCGGTACCTCTCTGCGGTCCTCCCAGCCCGGCGCCGACCGAGGCCTGAGGGGCGGTTCCGTCCGCGCGAGTGGAGGTGATGGCCTCGAGCGCCGTGGCCAGGGCCTGGGCCCGGTGCGGGGCATAGAGCACGGCGCGCAGGCCGCCCCCCGGGCCGACCAGATAGAGGTCGGCGGAATGGCTGACCGCATAGTCTCCCGAGCCATGGGCCGTGGGCACCGTGAAGCTCGCCCCCACGGCCTGGGTGAGGCGCCTGAGCTGTTCCGGCTCACCGGTGGCGGAGAGGAAGTCCGGGTCGAAATAGCGGGTGTATTCCCTGAGCCCACCGGGCGTGTCGCGGGCCGGATCCACGGATACGAAGACCACCCGAACCGCGTCCCCGTGACCCGCCGCTGCCAGCTTCCTGTGCATCCGGGCCAGGACCAGCAGGGTGTCCGGACACACGTCCGGACAGGAGGTGTACCCAAAGGCCAGCACGGCCCATCCCCCTCTCAACTGCGCCACCCCGAAGTCCTCACCGTTGTGATCGAGCAGATGGAACTCCGGCAGCGGCCGGGGGGTGGCCAGCAGGGCGACATCGTCCAGGCCGGAGGGCGGTCCCTCCGGGCCGAGGCTCGCTGCGTCCTCGGTAACGGGCATCGGCGCCAGGGTCCGGGCGTCCACATAGTTCAGCAGATCGGCCACATCGCCCTTACTGAGGCCGAGGTAGGGCATCGGTGTACCCTCATATCTTTCATAGAGGGCCAGAGCGATGGGATCCCCGCGCTTGCGCATCGCGGTGGGGTCCATCAGAAAGCGGGTCAGCCAGTCACGGTCGCGGCGCTTCGTCAGCCCCGCCAGGTCCGGTCCGATCAGCTCGCCGCCTCCTATGGTGTGGCACGATGCACAGGCCTTCTTGAACAGATAGAGGCCGGGTTGATCACCGATGTCGTAGACCGTATCGAGCGCCCCATAGGTCCGGGCGACCGCCTCCGGCCGTGGCTTGGCATACCATTGCGGGTCCATCTCCTGTATCCGGCGCACGATCCGCTGGTAGTCGTCGAAGACGGGGGTCCGCATCCACTGGCCGGTGGCATCGTTGCCCAGGACCGCATCGCTGCGGTGTTCGGCGAGGGTCCGGCTGCGCTCGCCCAGCTTATGGCGGATGACAGCGATGTCCTCGGGCCTGCCGGTGAGGAAGGTCCAGCCCGGACCGACCTTGAAGCGGCGCACATAGTCCCTGAGCACCTCGGGGGTGTCGTGCTCCGGATCCAGGCTGATGGAATACATGAAAATGTCCCGGCCCACACGCTCACCCAGCTCCCGCTGTACCTGGGCCAGGCGCGCGGTCATCAGGGGGCAGATCTCCTGACAGCGGGCGTAGACGAAGTCGATCAGGACGATCTTGTCCCGGATCAGGTCGTCATAGAAGCGCACCGTCCTGCCTTCGTGGGTGACCACGGGCACGTTCGGGAAATAGTCCTCGCCCTAGGCCGCCCCCTCGGGCGCGGCCATCGCCCGCCCGCCACCCAGCAGCAGGGCCACCAGGATCAACGGCCGCAGTGGTGCCGTCCAGTCTCTCGTCTCCATCGCTTGTTCCTCCCCCGCCGGCCGGGACCGCTTCTGCGGCCCCGGCCATTGACACCCCTATCCCTTGCGACCCTTCCTCACGCCCTTGCGGAAGACGGCCGTCGAGGGGTCCCCTTCCGGCAGGACCTCAGGGGTCAGATAGACCACCCCGTCGGGCGTGGGATTGGGGGTGGGAATGAGACCGGACTGCACCTCGTCACCATCGGTGAGGATGTCGTAGCGCATGAGCATGGCGTTGTCCTCGTGGATGGTGTTGTGGCAGTGGGTCACATAGGCCCCGCCGTATTCCCCGAACCGGACCTGGAACTTGACCCTGCCGCCCGGGCGCAGACGCCACACGTCCTTGCGCACCCGCTTCTCAGTCTTGGGAATGAAGTCCACACCCCGGTTAATGGTCACACCCTCCTCGAAGTGCAGATGGATCGGGTGATCCCAACCGCCGCCGCCGTTGATATAGGTCCAGTGCTCCACCTCGCCGGGCCTGGGGATCAGGGTCGAGACCCGGTTGGCGTTGAGGGAGTGCGACTTCTCGCCATTGACCCGTATGGTCCAGGGGAATTCCTCCTTGCCATCACACTCGGGCACGCACCCGTTACGGGGGTCCTCTCCGCCGCCACGCTTGAACTCGATGAAGCGCTCCCTGACCGGTTTGACGATGGGGATCTGCTTGGTCAGTCTGCGCGGCACCCGGCTGCGATCGCGGTCCTTCGCCCGGTGGATCTTGCCGGGGCGGTCTACGCTCTCCACCTGCTCCACGACCCGAAACTCCATCACCGGGCCCACCGCCGGATCCGGGGACTTGCCCTGCAGCACCTCCTTGACCGGGACCTCCCGATCCCACTTGCGCCCGTTGGAGAACTCCAGCAGGTTCAGCATCCGTACCTTGTCCCCGACCTTGAACTGCGAGAAATCGACCACGATATCGTAGCGCTCGGCCACCCCCTGCTGGTCCAGCTCATCGAGCTTGATGGGGCGCACCACGAAGTTGCCGTCGTTGGCGATGAACTGGAACGGCACCTTGGTGCCATTCTCGTTCACCAGGACCAGCTTCAGGAAGCGCGCCATGCAGGCATTGAGGATCCGAAAGCGGTACTTGCGCGGCAGGACCTCGAAGTAGGGGCTGTAGGCGAAGTTCACGTGCAGCATGTCCCCGAGGAAGCCGTCGGTATCGAAGATGTCGAAGAAATACTGCCCCTGCCGGTCGAAGGCCATGTCGGCGATGAGCAGGTTGACGTCGAAGTCGCAGTTGCCCCAATCCAGTTCCGAGCCGCTGGGCAGGCGCAGATTCACCCCATCACGCAGCCTCTCGTTGCCGCGGTCCGGACCGCTGTAGTAGTTGATCATCCCCGCCATGCCCTTGTACACGTTCTCGGCCGTGAAGAAGAAGCGATGGTCGTGGAACCACATGGTGCCCTGCAGCTCGCGGAAGTCCCCGGGCACGTGGATCAGCCCGCCGTTGCCATCCGGCCCGGAGGCACGCCGGTCGGTGGCCTGGCGGTTGATCATATCGGCCCGGACCAGGGTGGTGCTCCAGTGATAGTCGTAGAACTGGCCCGGAAAGAAGTGGGCGTTGCAGGCCCCGTCGCTGTCCGATCCGTTGTGGGCGTTGTGGAAGTGGACTGTCGTCTCGTGGCGCCCGAAGCCCCCGTTCTGGGAACGCTTGACCGGGAGGTTGTTGTACACACGGGTGATCATCGGCTCTCCATAGCGGGCCTTGATCAGGGGTGGCGGCAGGGTCCCGCGGGTGAACCGGCCGCTGTTGAAGGCCCAGACCTTGTCAGGCTTCTGATCTGGCCACTTGGGGTGGAAGGCGATACCCTTCTCGACCGGCCCGATGGACATCACATAGGCCACCTGGGGGAAGTACTCCTGCCAGCGCTGATGGGCGAACCAGATCCCGGGCGGGCGCCCCTCCACGGGTCCGCGATTGGTCTTCGGGTTCCTCCATTGACTGGGATCACCGCTGAAGTCGGTATGCCAGGACTCCCCCTTGGCATTGAGCCCCTCTCTCAGGCCCTTCGGGAAACGCCCCTCCAACGAGCCGTCCCGCGGGTTGATCCACTTCTTGAGCTTGACCGGCTGCTGCAGGTTGAGCCGGGGCATGGCCTGGGTGAACAGCTGGGCGCCGAATCTGGGGCTCGGCGGTGTCCCGGTGGGGACCTCGGCGAAGGCGCTCCTGGCGAAGGGGCTCAGGCCGCTCTTACACGCCAGCAGGCCACCGGCGGTGAACACTCCCCATTTGAGCAGCTCGCGGCGGGTCACCTGTCCCGTGGAGATCGCCTTGACGATCTCGGCCCGGTTGTCACGGGCGCGCTGCGCGTCGCGCAGCCGCCGCCTGGATGCATTGTGTGGTAGATACATGTGCGCCTCCCGGAACCCCTGTCCCAATGGTCGTCGGCCACTGTCGTGGCCATGGGGCCCTTCAAATCGATCCCTGGCCTCCGTGAGCCGGCACATCCCGCCTGTCCCTGAGGTCGGTGCTGTGCCGAGGGTCGCGCAATGGTACCGGGAGATGGCGGCGTATCTGCAAAGCGGCGCCGGATCGGCGACGCCTGTGCCGTCCACTGCAGGCGGTCACCGGTGATGAGACTCCATCACACGATGGTGTCCGCTACCGCCCCTGGATGCCCACCCCCCTCCATCATCTCATTGACCTACCCAGTGTAGCCCTGGTGTCTGAACGGGCCTTCTTGTCACTGTTTACCAATACGGACCTGCACCTCTAGTCGTGCAGTTGATCCATTATGATGTTGTTATACCGACAGCCCTCCCGGAGGGCTAGAGTAGCTGACCACCCGGGAGGCCTTGCCGGTGGCTCCGCAGAGCCCGTCGTTGTCGTCCTCAGCCCCTTGCTGCCCCCCCTGGGTATCGACTGCCCCCCTTGTCCCCGGTCTGTGTGTGTCTGAACCATCGATCCCTCAACG
>Ga0114931_10006369_pt1 | contig 14523 bp, 15 predicted proteins | sample 2SBtaG_FD_89579 | JGI IMG/M metagenome (GOLD analysis project Ga0114931, IMG submission 89579) | Deep subsurface microbial communities from Kolumbo volcano to uncover new lineages of life (NeLLi) - 2SBTROV14_V59a metaG | ecosystem: Environmental > Aquatic > Marine > Volcanic | place: Kolumbo...
AGACCACCAGCACCGGGCGATCCGCACCCAAGCGGACGCGCAAGAAGACGCGGCGGCAGCCGCCGCGCATCAAGGGCGAGCTACCCGAGCCAATCGCGACCTTTGTTTTCTAGGCTTCCAGCAGCTTAGCCGGCCGCGGCGACGAGCTGGCGGAAGCGAGAGGCATCGTGACCCCGCTCGGGAGTCGCAAACACGGCCCAGATCCGGTCGCGGCCGAGACATGCCTCGGCCAGCTCCTCGAGCTTGTCCACCGGCATCGCGCTGCTCGTGCCCAGCCCGCGGATGCGGAAGTACGAGCGCTCGGCCTCGGGCAAGGGCGGTGGGAAATCGAGGGTCGGATCCGTCGCCAGCGGGTCGAACGCCAGCACCACGCCCAGCTCGTCGGCCAGGTTCTGCGCGGCCTGCGGTTGCCACAGACCGCCCGGCTCCCACACCCGCAGGGCGTCGCCGAACGACTCGGCCGGCGCCAGCTCGGCGAAGAACCGGCGCAGCAGCTCGCGGCTGGCCTCCGACGGCGACAGGTCGTCTGCGGTGCGGAACAGCACCGTTTCGGCGCCGACGGCGGCCGCGGCGCTCGCGACCCGGGCGATGGCGTCGCGCACCACCGGCGTGTCGCGCAGACCGCCGGCCTGCGCCAGCGAGGCCGCGTCGAGGTCGTCGCCTGCGCGGGCGTAGCCGCGGGGACCCGGGCGATGCGTGATCACCTGCTCCGCGACCAGGCCGAAGCCGAAGCCCTCGGGGGCGCCACGGGCGCGCTTGCGCAGCGCCGAGTCGCCCGGCACCCGGTAGAACGCGCTGGCCAGCTCCAGGTAGTCGAGCGCGGCCATGTACCTTGCCGGGGAGACTCCCGGCGGAATCTCGGGACATCCCACGCGAATCATCGGCTCATCGGGCATCGATTGACTCCCCGGTTTCGGCTGCGTAGGCTCTCGGTATGCAACCGGCAGAGCTCCAGCGCGAGCTCGCGCGGTTGGCCGCGTTGGCGGCCTCTGCGCGGCGCTCCATCGAGGAGCTCGGCGAGGTCGTGAAAGGGTTGGAGCAGTCCATCGAAGAGCTGGGCTCGCAAGCAGCCGTCGAACCTACGTCCACCCCCGGGGTGGTGCAAGCAGAGGTCGCTTCCAAATGAAATTCTTCATCGATACTGCCGACATTGGCGAAATCAAAGACGCTGCCTCGATGGGCATGATCGACGGCGTTACCACCAACCCGTCGCTCGTCGCCAAGACCGGCCGCAAGTTCCGAGACGTACTGCTCGAGATCTGCGACGTGGTCAAGGGCCCGGTCTCCGCCGAGGTGGTGTCGCTCACCGCCGACGAGATGATGAAAGAGGCGCGCGAGCTGTCCGGCTTGCGCGAGAACATCGTCGTCAAGATCCCGATGATCCCCGAGGGGCTCAAGGCGGTGCGCCGCTGCACCGAGGAGGGGATCAAGACCAACGTCACTCTCTGCTTCAGCCCGACCCAGGCGCTGATGGCGGCCAAGGCCGGTGCGACCTACATCTCCCCGTTCGTCGGTCGCATCGACGACATCTCCGACGAGGGGATGGAGGTCGTCGCCGACATCGTCCAGATCTACACCAACTACGGCTTCGACACCCAGGTGCTGGTCGCGTCGGTGCGCCACCCGGTGCACGTGCTGCAGGCCGCGCGGTTGGGCGCCCACGTCGCCACCTGCCCGCACAAGGTGCTGTTGCAGCTGACCAAGCACCCGCTCACCGACATCGGGTTGAAGCGGTTCCTCGAGGACTGGAAGAAGGTTCCGCAGTAGTCAGCCGCGGAATGGGCTGGGGGCATCCGGATGCCGGAGCCCCTCCCACGCCAACTCCATCATCTCGCGCACGACCTGCTCCGGCGGTCCGAAGTCGTCGGGCGCATCGACCAGCGCGAGCATCACGCGCTCGACGATGCCGATGTGCGCGTACGCGACCAGCAGCGGGTTGACCTTGCGGATGAAGCCCAGGTCCATCGCCACCTGAATGTTGCGCGCCTCGACCTCGGCGATCTCGCGGTAGAAGTCGCCGATCATCTTCTCGAGCTTGGGGTCGAGGCCCATCGACTCGCGGTAGGCCAGCCGCGCCAGCTCGCGGTTGTCGATGAAGATCGACATCAGCTCCAGCGCCGCGCGCTCGGCGCGGGTGAAGAAGTCCATCAGGTCGGCCGGCGCCTCGCCGACGGCCGAGCCGATGTCCTTGATCAGCTGCATGAAGCTGGAGATCACCTCGTAGTAGATCTCCCGCTTCTCCGAGAAGTAGAGGTAGAAGGTGCCCTTGGCGACCCCGGCGGCGCGGGTGATGTCGTCCACGGTGGTGGCGTGGTAGCCGGCGCCGGCGAACACGCTCTTGGCCGCGTCGACCAGCTGTTGCCGCCGCGCGCCGCGCGCCGACTGCTTGGTCGCCCTGGTCACCGGGGCATCTTCGGCGGGCACTGCCGGGCCGTCAAGGAAAGCACCGATTGACCGGTCGGTGGCCCGCCCGTATGGTCCCCGTCATGCGCGTCTTCTTCACCTCGCTGGCCGCAGCGGTCGTGGCGCTTGCCGCCGGCTGTGGCGACAGCGCGGGGCCGACCGTCGACCAGGTGGTTCCGACGGCGGCCGCACGGGGCACCGAGATCCAGATCCTGGGCGAGCGCTTTTGCGGCGACGCCGCGGCCAACGTCGACGAGGCGGGTGGCTGCGTCACCCCGCCCGCCGGGTTCGTCACCCTGGGCGCGAACGACATGGTCCGGGCTTCGGTCAGATCGTGGAAGGCGGCAGAGGTGCGAGTGGTGATCCCGCAGTCGATCGCGACCGGGTCCACGGTGGTCATCGTCACGGTGGATGGCGCGTCGTCGAACGCCGCCCCGTTCGAGGTGCTGTGAGCGGCCGGCGCGCCTTCTCGGTGGCCGTCTACGCCCGCCGCGGCGGTCCCGGCGGACAGGTGCTGGTGATCCATCACCTCCGGCTGGAGACCTGGCTGCCGGTCGGCGGCGAGATGGAGTCGGGTGAGACCCCGCTGGAGGCAGCGATCCGCGAGCTCCACGAGGAGACCGGCCTCAGCGGCCGGTTCCCCCCGCTGGTCGGGGCCGCCGACGGCGTGCCCCCCGGCTACCTCGGCTACGAAGAGCACCAGGCCGGCTCCAAGGGGATGCACATGAACTTCGTCTTCGTCGCCGACGTGGCCGATGACGCACAGATCTCCCCCAACCACGAGTTCGAGGAGTTTCGCTGGGTCGACCGGGCCGCGCTGGACCAGCTGCCGTCGCCGCTCAACGTGCGCGAGTTCGGCGTGCTGGCGCTCGCCGTGGGCTCGAGGTAAACAGCGCCCTCGATGCGCACCCGGCAGCACGTCAACCCGCTGGGCCTCGCCTTCGCGGAGTTTCGCGGCGAGCGGCCGGCGCTGCATCCCGACCGACCCGTCGAGGTCGAGATCGGCTGCGCCGACGCCCAGTTCCTGTTCGAGCGCGCCGCCGCCGACCCGTCGCGCAGCTACGTCGGCTTCGAGGTTCGCGAGCTCCTGGTGCGCCAGGTCAACCAGCGCGCCCGCGACGAGGGGCTGCCGGTCCACGCCGTCTTCGCCAACGCCAACCGGCACATGGCGTCGGTCATTCCCGCCGGCCGCGTCGACCGGGTCTACGTCAACTTCCCCGACCCGTGGTTCAAGAGCCGCCACCGAAAGCGGCGGATGGTCGACGACGTGCTGGCCGAAGGAATCGCCGAGATCTGCCGTCCGGGCGCCGATCTGTTGTTTCAGAGCGACGTCTGGTCGGTGTCGATCGACGCCATGGAGGTGTTCGAGCGCCACGACCGCTGGTTCGCCAACCAGGTCGAGCCGTGGACCTTCTGGAAACAGGGCAATCCCTACGGCGTCCGCTCGTGGCGCGAGCAGCACTGCGAGGAGGCGGGGATGAAGATCTGGCGGATTCGCTACCGCCGCCGCGCCTGAGCGGCGCGCGGGGTGCCCGGGGCGATCGCCGGCCCGGCGCGGACGGTGAGCTCGAGCTCTTCCAGCGCCTTGGCCTGGTCGCGCAGCTGCGCCGCCAGCTCGAAGTCGAGATCGTCGGCCGCCTTGCGCATCGCCTTGCGCAGCTTGTTGACCGCTTTGCGGATCTCTTCCGGGCTGTGCACGCCGGCCGCCTCGGTGGCAGCGGCGGCGCCCTCGAAGCGGCGCGAGATCGGCTCGTCGCTGCCGGTGGCCATGTCGAGGATGCGGCGCTTGACGGTGCGCGGGGTGATGCCGTGCTCCTGGTTGTACACCGCCTGCAGCTCCCGCCGCCGCGCGGTCTCGGACATCGCCTTGCGCATCGACTCGGTCTCGCGGTCGGCGTAGAGGATCACCCGGCCGTTGACGTTGCGCGCCGCGCGGCCGATGGTCTGCACCAGCGACCGCTCCGAGCGCAGGAACCCCTCCTTGTCGGCGTCGAGGATCGCCACCAGTGACACCTCGGGGATGTCGAGGCCCTCGCGCAGCAGGTTGATGCCGACCAGCACGTCGAATTCGCCGCGGCGCAGGTCGCGGATCAGCTCGATCCGCTCGAGGGTGTCGACCTCGGAGTGGAGGTAGCGGACGCGGACGCCGAGCTCGGTGTAGTACTCGGTCAGGTCCTCGGCCATCCGCTTGGTCAGCGTCGTCACCAGCACCCGTTCGTGGCGGTCGGCGCGGGCGCGGATCTCGGCCAGCAGATCGTCGACCTGCTCCCCGACCGGGCGAACCTCGACGGCCGGATCGAGCAGCCCGGTGGGCCGGATGATCTGCTCGACCACCACGCCCTGGGCGCGCTCGAGCTCGTACTCGGCCGGGGTCGCCGACACGAATACCCCCTGCTGGGCTCGCTGCTCCCACTCGTCGAAGCGAAGCGGCCGATTGTCGACTGCGCTGGGCAGGCGGAAGCCGTAGTCGACCAGGACCTCCTTGCGCGAGCGGTCGCCGCGGTACATCGCCTGCAGCTGGGGGACGGTCTGGTGCGACTCGTCGACGAACAGCAGCGAGTCCTCGGGGAAGTAGTCCATCAGCGTCGGCGGCGGCTCGCCCGGCTCGCGCCCGGTCAGGTGGCGGGCGTAGTTCTCGATGCCGTTGCAGAAGCCCATCTGCTCGAGCATCTCGATGTCGTACAGCGTGCGCTGCTCCAGCCGCTGGCGCTCGAGCAGCTTCTGCTGCGCCGACAGCTCGGCCAGGCGCTCGCGCAGCTCGACCTTGATCCCCTCGATCGCCTTGCGCAGCGTGTCCTGCGGGGTCGCGTAGTGCGACGCGGGGAAGATGGTGACGTCGCCCAGCTCGTTCTTGGCCCGGCCGCGCAGCGGGTCGATCTCGGAGATCGACTCGACCTCGTCGCCGAACCATTCGACCCGGATCGCCGTCTCGCGCTCGTACGCGGGGAAGATCTCGACGGTGTCGCCGCGCACGCGGAAGGTGCCGCGGTGGAAGTCGATGTCATTGCGCTCGTACTGCAGCTCGACCAGGCGGCGCAGCACCGCGTCGCGCGACAGCTCGGTGCCGACCTCGATCGGGCAGGTCATCGACGAGTAGGTCTCGCGCGCGCCGATGCCGTAGATGCACGACACCGAGGCGACGATGGCCACGTCCCGCCGCGACAGCAGCGCGAACGTCGCCGCGTGGCGCATCCGGTCGATCTCCTCGTTCACCAGCGAGTCCTTTTCGATGTAGGTATCGCTGGACGGGACGTATGCCTCGGGCTGGTAGTAGTCGTAGTAGCTGACGAAGTAGTGGATGGCGTTCTTGGGGAACAGCTCCTTGAGCTCGCCGTAGAGCTGGGCGGCCAGGGTCTTGTTGGGGGCGATGATCAGCGCCGGCCGGTTGGTCGCGGCGATGACGTTGGCCATGGTGAAGGTCTTGCCCGAGCCGGTGATGCCGAGCAGGACCTGGGCGGTGTCGCCGCGCTCGAGCCCCTCGATCAGCTCGCCGATGGCGCGGGGCTGGTCGCCGGTGGGGGTCATGTCGGTGACCAGCTCGAATCCGGTCTGGGGCTTGCGCTGGGGCATGTCGAGAGGGCAAAGCTTAGCGCATGGACTGGCGCTCCGCGCTCCGCGGCTTCTACGCGATCCTCGACACCGACGACGACAACCTCGCGAACCTGTTGGTTTCTCGCGAGGGCGCCGGCGCCCGGGTGCTGCAGCTCAGGATCAAACCTGACACGCCGGTGTCAGCTCGGGATCTGCTCGACGCCGCGCGCCGGGCCCGGGCGGTGACCCGGGAGCACGGCGCGCTGCTGGTGATCGACGACCGTCTCGACCTGGCGCTGGCCGCCGACGCCGACGCCGTGCACCTGGGGCAGGGCGACCTGGCGCTGGCCGACGCCCGCGCCGCCCTGGCTCGGGCCGGACGGACGCTGCTCATCGGCATCTCCACCCACGACGACGACCAGGTGCGCGACGCGGTCGACGGCGGCGCAGATTACCTGGGTCACGGGCCGGTCTTCGCCACCGCGACCAAGTCCAACCCCGACCCGGTGCGCGGACCGGGCGGCCTGGCCCGGGCGGTCTCTCTGGCCGGCGACGTGCCGGTGGTCGCCATCGGCGGCATTACCCCCGAGCGCGCCGCCGCGGTCGCGGCCACCGGCGCCGCCGCGGCCTGCTGCATCGCCGCGGTCAACCGCGCCGTCGATCCGGCGGCCGCCGGGCGCGCGATCGCGGCCGCGTTCAGCGGCGCCAGTGCTTGATGGTCAGGAACAGGCCGAACAGCCAGGCGCTGGCGGTCAGGGCGCCGAGCGCCACCCAGCTGGGGTGGCCTTCGCCCACGCCGCGGCCGAGCAGCGAGTAGCACAGCGCCGGCGGCATCAGCAGCGCGCCGAGGCCCAGCCCCATGAGCGGCAGGCTCATCGTCACGCTGGCCAGCGCGCTCGCCCGCCTGGGCGCCTGGTCGCGCGCCGGCTCGCTCACTTCTTGCAGACCTTCTTGTTCCTGGCGTGCTTGGCCAGGTAGCGGTCGCACGAGTGGGCCTTCTTGGCCAGGCTCGACCGCGGGTATTTGGAGCGCAGCGCGCCGTAGTAGGCGCGTGCCTCGGTGCAGCTCTTGAGCGCTTCGGCCGCCTGCCCGGCGCGGTAGAAGGCGTCGTCGGCCATGTCACCGGTCGGGTATTTGTCGAAGATCTTCTGGAACTCGGCGATGGCCGCGTCGTAGTGCTTCTCGCGCATGTAGGTCTCGCCGCGCAGGTACTGGGCGTCGTCGGCGAGCGAGTGCATCGAGTGGCGCAGCACCAGGTTCTTGAAGTACCGCCGCGCGGTCTCGTAGTCCTTCTTGGCCATCGCCGCCTTGCCGGCGCGGTACAGCTCCTCCGGCGTCTGCGGCCCGGCGGTCTTGTTCTCGAGGATCATCAGCCGCTGGTCCATGTCGGCCAGCTTGTTGTCGATATACTTCTGCCGCTCTTCGAGCCTGGCGGTGAGCGCGGCGTTCTTTGACTTGAGCTCGTCGGTGTAGCTCTTGACCTCGTTGAGCAGGCCGCGCATGTGGCGGAGGTCGTTCTCCAACCCCTTGACGTCGTCGCCGATGTTGGCGGTGTTGCGCGCCAGTAGCTCGGTGGCCGAGTCGAGGACCTTCTGCAGCTCCACCATCTTGGCGTCGATCTTTCCCTGTTGGGTGCCGACGGTGGACTTCAGGTGCGTGACGTCCTTCTGGAGCGCCTTGCCCTCGGCCTTGGTGGTGACCCAGAAGCAGCCGGTGGCGGCGGTCGCCAGCAGCGCGACGAGCGGAACGACCGCGCGGCTCGCCCGGATCATTTCCACTCCAGGTCGACGCGGCGGTCCTGCTGCCAGGACTCCTCGTCCACCCCCGACGCCTCGGTCTCGCCCTTGGGCACCACCTGCATGCGTGCCGGGTCGATGCCCAGGTTGGCCAGGAAGTCGGCGACCGCGCTCGCTCGCCGCTCGGACAGCGCGATGTTGTATTCCTCGGTGCCGCGCGGATCGGTGTGGCCGGTCAGGTAGACCCCCTTGCCGTCGGGCGCAGACTTGATGCACGCGGCGCTCTTCTGCAGCCCCTCGCGGTAGTCGGGGCCGATGCCGTCCTGATCGAAGGAGAAGTAGACCGGCGACAGCTGGCAGTCGACGCCCTCGGGCGGCTTGGACTCCCACGGCTTGCGGCACTTGCCGTCGATGCAGTCCTCGTCGTCGGCGCAGTCTTCGTCGACCTTGCACGACTTGAGGCCGTCGTCCTTCGGCTTCGCCGCCTTCTTCTTGGCCTTGCAGCCGCCCTCGACGCACTCCTGGCCGTCGGGGCAGTCGCTGTCTTCGCCGCACTGCAGGCACTGCTTGTTGACGCAGTGCTCGCCGTCCTTGCAGTCCTTGTCACCGCCACAGGCCGGGTACTTGGGCTTGCTGCTGCAACCGGCCGCGACCAGCGCCGCGGCCAGGACCAGAGTTACTCCGAGTACGCGTGAACAACGCATGCGAGGCAAAACGTATTCCGCGACCCGAAGGGAGTCAACTGGTCGCCTCAGGTGAGCGAGAATGCGCCTCTGGGCGCGATCGGCGGGATGCGATGGCCGGGGTGCGATGTTACTTTTGTCAGGCATGCCGCGGTCCACGCTACTCATCATCGACGACGAGCCCAACATTCTGACGACGCTTCGCCGCGCGCTGGAGCTGGAGGGCTACGGCGTCCAAGTGGCCGGATCTGCAGGGATCGGCCTGCAAAAGCTCGCCGAGTTCGAGATCGACATGGTCTTGCTCGACGTCGTCATGCCCGAGATGGGCGGCGTGCAGGCGCTCGAGCGCATCCGCGAGCGATTCCCCGAGGTGATGGTGGTGATGATGAGTGGCAACGCCACCATCGAGACCGCGGTCCAGGCGACCAAGCTGGGGGCGTACGACTTTGTCGAGAAGCCGTTGTCGTCGGACAAGCTGCTGCTCACGGTGCAGAACGCGCTGCAGTTCGCCCGCCTGTCGCGGGAGAACAAGAGCCTGCGGGAGCGCGCCCGCTTCGAGTCGGCCATGGTCGGCCAGAGCACGGTGATGAAATCGATCTTCGACAAGATCGCGATGACCGCGCCGACCACCGGCCGGGTGCTGATCACCGGCGAGAACGGCACCGGCAAGGAGCTGGTTGCCCGGGCCATTCACGACGGCTCGCGCCGTGCCGACGGCCCATTCGTCAAGCTGAACTGCGCAGCTATCCCCGGAGAGCTGATCGAGAGCGAGCTGTTCGGTCACGAGAAGGGCGCCTTCACCGGCGCCACCCAGCAGCGGCGCGGCAAGTTCGAGCTGGCCGACGGCGGCACCCTGTTCCTCGACGAGGTCGGCGACATGAACCCCAGCGCCCAGGCCAAGGTGTTGCGGGTGCTGCAGGAGGGTGAGCTCGAGCGGGTCGGCGGCGGCGAGACCATCCGCGTCGACGTCCGCGTGATCGCCGCCACCAACAAGGTGCTGTCGGCCGAGATCGCCGAGGGCCGCTTCCGCGAGGATCTGTACTACCGGCTCAACGTGGTACCGATCGAGCTGCCGGCGCTGCGCGACCGCCGCCAGGACATCCCGGCGCTGGTCGCCCACTTCCTCGACGCCGTGTGCGAGGCCAACGGCCGGCGGACCAAGACGGTCGCGTCCGGCGCGGTGACCATGCTCATGCAGCACGACTGGCCGGGCAACGTCCGCGAGCTGAAGAACATGGTCGAGCGCCTGGTCATCCTCACCGGCGACGCCGACGTGATCAGCGAGGCCGACGTCCGCGCCGCGCTGCCGCTGGTCAAGGCCAGCAAGGGCGGTTTCCAGCGCGGCATGTCGCTCAAGGAGATGGTCGCCGCGGCCGAGCGCGACATCGTGCTCGAGGCGCTGGCGGCCAACGAGCACCACATCTCCAACACCGCCAAGGAGCTGGGGCTCGAGCGCAGCCACCTGTACAAGAAGATGAAGGCGCTGGGGATCAATCCCCGCGAGTAGCCAGCCCGGATCATTTGCCCGCCCTCGCTTCGCGGTGGTGATGAATGATCGGGGCTCGTACTCCGAGCCGGAACTCCGTTCCGGGTTTCGAGTACGAAAAAAGCGACGATCGAAGGGGGCCGAGGGCAGACGGATGGCCGCCGCGGGTTTTGCCCGGCCTCACCGCGGCCGGGCCGGGCCAAAACCCGGATCGGGCTTCCGGCCGAGGTACTAGAACAGACAGGCGGCGTCGCCGCCGTTGGCGCTGCAGATACCGCCGTTGGGGCACTGCGGCGCCGGGCCGGACGGGTCGCACGACTCGTGGCAGTACGGGTCGCCGCCAGCGCTGGCGGTGCAGACCGTGCCGTCGCCGCACGGGGCGTTGTCGCCGCCGCAGCGGGCACCCAGGCGGCCGTCGGTCGGGTCGAGCTCGGGGTAGAGCCAGCGCGCGCGGACCGCGGTGCCGGCGGTGTCCGGGGCGGTCGCGCTGCCGTCGGTCCAGGTGACCGCGAAGCGATCGCTGCCGACGGCGGCGATCGACGGACCGGTCTGATCGGCGCCGGTCGTGGTGTTGACCACCTGCGCGGGGCCGATCGGCAGGCCGTTGGGGCGCAGCAGCTGGAACCAGATGCCGCAGCCGGCGCCGTCGCCGTCGGCGCCGCAGCCCTGCCAGACCGCGCCGACCAGGCCGTTGGGCAGCGCGGCGACGTCGGGCGGGGTGAACGCGTTCGGCGTGGTCGGCGACAGGAAGCGCCACGGCCCGTCGGGGGTGCCGGCCGGCGCCGAGAAGTGGCGGTAGACGTAGCGGCCGCTGGCCAGCTCCGGTGTGCCCGCGTCGACCACGCCCCAGACCACCGCGGCGCCGCCGTCGGCCCACGCGACTTGGGGACCGAACACCTGCGCGCCGGCCGCGTAGCTGCCCAGCGACTTCTCGGTCGCGGTCTCCGGCGCCGCCGTCGGCGCGTAGAAGCGCGCGCGCAGGTCGCGATCGGTGCGCCAGACGACCACGAAGGCGTGGTTGTCGTCGCGCGACGCGACCGACGGCAGGTAGCCCGGGTCCGCCCCCGCGCCGCTGATCGGGAAGTCGGCGGTCGACCCGGTGACCGGATTGATGCGCGGCGACCCGTCACCGGCGATCAGCCGCCCCTGGATCTTGTCGCCGAAATTCTGCTGCCACACCACGACGTAGTCGCCGCCGGCCAGCGCCGCGACCTCGGGATCGGCGGGAAACTCGCCGGGCGTGGTCGACACGGTGGTCTCGCCGGCGCCCAGGTGAGCACCGCCGGGGGTCAGCGCCACGCCGCGGACGTCGTCGTTGGTCTCCCAGGCGACGAACATTCCGCTGGGCCCGACCGACACTGCCGGCACCGACGCGACGTCGGACGACAGGTTGGCGATGAACTCCTCGGCGTCCATGGTGATGCCGTTGACCACCGCCGCGCCGGTGTTGTCGAACATGCGGGCAAACAGGTCGCAGCGGCCGAGGGTGGCGCAGTCGTTGACGAACGCGGCCAGCACCGTGCCGTCGGTGCCGCCGGCGGCGAGCTGGCGCGCGGTTCGCTCGCCGAGGAAGGTCAGCCGCTGGTCGCCGGCGATGCTGGTGTTGACCACGAAGTCGGCCGGGTCCAGGGTCAGTGAGGCATCGGCCCGCGCCCCGTCTTCGATCGTCACCGAGGTCGACCCCAGTCCGACCAGCAGGTCGTCTCCGTCGATGGCGCGGACGTCGACCGCCAGTGCGCCGCTGCGCCCGGTCGGCGTGATGGAGAAGGTCGCCGGCAGCCCGGCGCTGCCGAGGGGGAAGATCTTCTGGATCGAGTCGGTGGCGTTGGTCGCCGTCATCTGCAGCGACGCCGCGCCGGTGACCCCGGGTCGCGCCGTCACCGTGACCACCACGACGGTGGGTTGGTCGTTGCCGCCGCATGCGGTCGCCACCGCGAGCAGGACCGCCAACGCCGCCCCCCGCGCCGCCGTCATTTGCCGAAGTCCACGTTGCCCAGGTCGGTGGTCGGCAGTCCGCCGCCGCCGCCGCCGCTGCTGAGCGCCACCGAGGTGGCTCCGGCGGCGACCGCGACCACGGCGACACCGGTCCAGAACCACCACTTCTTGTAGATCGGTCGGTTCGGCGCGCGGCCCGGCTGCTCGATCGGTGGGCCCAGCAGCTTGGCGCTCCGCGCCTTCTCTTCGGCCCGCTTCTTGTCTTTTTGCAGCTCGGCGATCAGCGCCTCGATCTGCGGCCGCCGATCGGCGTCGGGCACCAGCTGCAGGTAGCGACGGAACGAGAAAATCGCCTCGTCGTAGTTGCCGAGGTTGCGGTGGCACTGGCCGATGTTGAACAGGAAGTCGGGGATCGGCTTGGCCTCGAACGCGGCCTCGTACTTCTCCAGCGCCTGGTCGAAGCGGCGCAGGTCGAACAGCTTGCGGCCCTGGTAGAACAGCTTGCGCGCTCGGACCAGGTCGGGATCCTGGGTGTGCTCGCCGGCCGGCGGCTCGGCGAGCGCGGTCCCCGGAAGGCTCGCGAGTGCCAGCATTGCGGCGGCGAGCAGGTAGGGGAGCGAGCGGGGATGACTCATCGCGATCGGAACGGGTCGAGGGTGTCGGCCGGGTCGATCGTGTCGCCGTCCTGGTGTTTCCGTTTCGGGTTGCTGGGGGACGAGCGATCCGGATCCGGGTCCTGGGGTTGTACCACCGGTGGCGCGGAGGTGTCCGTGGTCGGCGCCTCGTCGGCGTGGTGACGGTTGCCGCGGTTGCCGCCGCCCCGGCGAGGCTTGCGCAGCTCGACCGCGACCGTGGTCTTGGGACGGGACAGGTCGATGCGCACCCGCTCGGCCTGGTAGCCGTCCTGGCGGAGGATGTAGTCCCGGTGGCGCGACGGCCCGGGTGCCCCGGGATCGATGGTCAGGTCGCAGGGGGTCATGCACAGCCGGTGGCCGCCGCTGGCGGCGAACACCCCGGCGCTGGGCACCGACAGGAAGCGGACGGTGAACGGATCGCTGTCGCCGGTGGCGGTGGCGGACGGGTCGCCGATCGGGGCGCCGATCGGGGCGACGGTGGTGATCAGCGGTCGGGCCGGGGCCAGCGGCGTGGCGGCCGCCGGCGGGGCGCCGGCCTCGCCCTGGGCCCGGTCGCGCAGGACCAGCGTGACCGCTGCCGCGACCGCCGCCAGCGTCACCAGCCCCAGGGCAATCCACCGTCCCCGTCGCGGGCGCACCCTGGAGGCGGTGGCCGGCAGGTCGCCCATGGCCATGGCCGTGTCGCCCGGGCCGGTGCGGGTCGGCGGCACCGTTTGCCCGATGGCCGTGGCGACCGCGGCACTGCCCGGTGTCGATCGCAGCGCCGGGTTGCCCGGGTACGAGCGGTGGCCGCGGGCGCCGTGGCTGGTCGAGTTGGGCAGCGCAATCGCACTCATCTCGGGGATGCTGGTCTCGACTGCGCCGAGAATCATCATCAGCTCGTCCTTGAGCGCCTCGATGTCGGGATAACGGTCGTGGGGCTCCTTGGCCAGGCAGCGCAGGATGATCGCCTCGAGCCGGTTGTCGATGTACCGGCCGCCCGGGGTCTGGTTGGGCGCCACCGGCTGCTCGGACAGGTGCTTGCGCACGAACTCGCCGAACGACTTGCCGCGGAACACCGGCTGCCCGGTGAACATCTCGTACATGATCGCGCCCAGCGAGTAGATGTCCGAGCGAGCGTCGACGGGAAGCCCGCCGGCCTGCTCGGGCGACATGTACGTCGGCGTGCCGACCACCGCGCCGGCCGCAGTCTCGACCGGTAGCTCCTCGTCGTCCTCGCGCCAGAGCAGCTTGGCGACGCCGAAGTCGAGCAGCTTGATCAGGTCGGCGCCGTCGCCGGTGGGCACGACGAAGATGTTGTCCGGCTTGAGGTCGCGGTGGACGATGCCCATGGCGTGGGCGGCGGCCAGGCCATCGCAGATCTGGATCAGCAGCGCCAGCGCCAGCGGCCCCTCGACATCTCTGGTGCGCAGTAGCTTGCCCAGGCTGACGCCTTCGAGCAGCTCCATCACCAGGAAGGTGGTGCCGTCGGGAAGCTCGACGAAGTCGGTGACGTCGACGATGTTGCGGTGGCGAATGCGGTTGACCGACCGCGCCTCCTGGAAGAAGCGGCCGACCGCGTCGCGCCGCTGGGCGTGGTCGTCGCGCAGCAGCTTGAGCGCAACCCTCCGGCCCAGCTTGACGTGTTCGGCGCGGTAGACGCAGCCCATGCCACCGCGGCCGAGCAGGTCGAGGATCTTGTAGTTGCCCAGCAGCTCGCCGACCCGCTCTTCCGGTCGGCGGTTGCGCGGGCGCCGGTGGCGCGGCGAGCCATCCGACGAGCCCAGCGCGTGGGCGCCGGTGGACCGGTGGGGGCGGCGACCGCGGGCGCTTGGCCGCTCGGCCCGGGTCAGGTCGCGGCGCGAGATCTCGTCGTCTAGACCGCGGGGCGGGCCGTCGGTCGGAGGCGGCGCCATCGAGCCGGTGCGCGACACCGACATGTCGTCGGCCGGCTCGATCGCCAGCGACGCGGTCGGATCGACGGCAGCCTGCGGCCCGGAGGCGGTGGACGCCAGCCGTTCGCCGTCATTGGGACAGACGACGATCCCGGGGGGAAAGCTGACTCGGCATCGCGGACAGGTAGGCATACGTCGACATCGGGCGGCGAAATCCGATTGTACGACGGCCTCCGCCGC
>Ga0114931_10006370_pt1 | contig 14523 bp, 13 predicted proteins | sample 2SBtaG_FD_89579 | JGI IMG/M metagenome (GOLD analysis project Ga0114931, IMG submission 89579) | Deep subsurface microbial communities from Kolumbo volcano to uncover new lineages of life (NeLLi) - 2SBTROV14_V59a metaG | ecosystem: Environmental > Aquatic > Marine > Volcanic | place: Kolumbo...
CGGCAGCCCGTGAGGGGCTTGGTGGCGCCGTGCTCGGCGCGGCAGGCCATGAGGCCCGGCATCTCGTGCTCAGCGAGGCGGATCTCGTGCCGACCCCACTCGGCGAGAGAGAGGTCCTTGACCTTGTTGGGCGGGGTCGTGGTGGTCTTGGGGGCAGTGATGGTCGTCACGGTGAGGGCTCCTGGATCATGGTGGCGCGAGGCTCCCGGCCGCGCGCTGGATGTCAGTGTCGTCTGTCGAAGAGGGGGTGTCTTGTTGGTTTCATCCTGGGTCCGGCCGGCGGCCGGTGGTGACGGTCAGGCCCGGGCCGCGGGCGTCGGGGTCCGCGGGCGCCGGGATGGATCGGATATCGACGAAACCGGCGTCCGAAAACAGCGATTCCATCGCTGCTCGGCTGAATCCCAAGTGTTTGTGGCCCATGGTCCGGCGGTACTCCTCGTGCCTATGGGCGTCCATGTCGATCACGAGGCCCACGCCCCCGGGTTTGAGTATGCGGCCCATCTCGGCCAGCGCTACAGAGGGCGCGTCCAGATGGTGCAGAACCAGGGCGATCACGGCGGCGTCGAGGGCGCCGTCTTCGATGGGCAGGCGTTCGAGATCACCAAGGCGGAAGTCGATATTCGCGCACGCGGCGAGCCGGGCGCGGGCGGCATCGAGCATCGCCTCGGACTGGTCGACCGCGATGATCGTGCGGACGAAGGGCGCCAGCCGCTCGGCGGCGTTGCCGGTCCCGCAGCCCAGGTCGGCGATCGTCCATGTCGGATCGAGCAGCCCCAGGAGCGCCGCCGGCGTGAAGCCCCGGCCGAAGAGATCCCGGCGGACCGTGTCCCACTCGCTCCCGACCCGGCCGAAGAACGACCGACTGTCGGTGCGGCGTTCGGCGAGGACCGCCTCGAGCCGTCGCGCATCCTGCTGCTGGATCGCCGGTGACACACACGTCTCGCGGATCGCGAGCCAGACGTCGCGGGCATCCGCGGGGAGGGAGTCGAGCACGAGCTGATAGAGAGCGGCCGTCCCCTCGGACCGCCGCGCAAGCCAGCCCGACTCGGCGAGGGCCTTGAGATGCCGGCTCACGGTTGACTGTGGCGTCTGCACGATCCTGGCCAGTTCGCCCACGGTCAGTTCGCGCTGCTCGACCAGACGGACCAGGCGCAGCCGAAGCGCATCGGCGAGCCCGGCAAGGAGGGCCGAGGTGTTGGTCGTCGTGTCGGGTTGGTCGTTTGGAAAGCGTTTCATCCATTGATCCGGATGAAGTGTAGAAAGCAGCGGCGATCCGTCAAGCGCTCTCCGTCGCTCACACTCACATCCGCTCGACCATCTTGGAGATGAGATGGCCCGATTCGGCCAGGGCCTGATCGGAGAAGCCTTCGAAGAAGCCCCCGATGCGCTGGAACTCAGCGATAAAGGCGTCGCGGTCGCCGTTGCGGACGACCTCGGCGATCGCCGCGACGGCCTGCTCGAGGGCGTCGACCACCATCCCCCGGTGGTCGTTGCCCAGCGATAGGTCGGCGTAGAGGTCCGGGCTCTGGGCGAAGAGCCGGCCGGTCATCATCAGCTCCAGTCGGTAGATCGGGCTGCTGTAGCGCAGCGACTCGTCGAGATCGACGCCGAGGTCGCGCAGGGCCCGGCCGAAGGCCATCGTCGCCGAGTGCCGAAGGACCTGAATCACGGCCATGGCCCGGTCGTGTTCCTCCGTTGAGCACTCCACAAGCTCGGCGCCCTGAGAGTGCAGCGTCTCGCGCACCCACCCGAGCCAGCGCCCGCCGCGCCCGGGGCAAACCGCGACGACCTGCCGATGGATCGACCCCGCGGAGGGCCCGAACATCGGGTGCAGGCCCACGACCTCGGCGTCGGTCGCGTCGAGCATGGCCCGCACGGGCGCCTGCTTGAGGCTCGTGACATCCATCAGCGCGGCGTCGGTGCGGACGCGCGGCCCCACGCGGCCGATGATCTCCTCCGTCACCGCGATCGGCACGCTGATGATGACCACATCGGCGCGCTCGGCTGCGGCTTCGGGGGTCAGCGGCGTTTCAACGTCCGCGACGAGCACGTCGTGTCCCTGCTCGGCGAAGAAGCGGGCGAGGAACGAGCCCATGGCGCCGGCGCCGCCGACGATCGCGATGGTTTTCGCGTTCTCGTCGCGCGCCGTGCGCAGGATGGCGCTCTGCGTGATGTGGCTTTCGAGGATGAGCCTTCTGAAGACGTCCTCGACGAGTTCGGGGTCCAGGCCGCGCGCCGCGCCGTCCCTCCGACGGGTTTCGATGATGCGTTCTTCGCGGTCGCGGTGGAAGAGCCGATCGCCCGCGCGGGCCTTGTGCTGCGCGACCCGGGCAGCGATCGCCAGCCGCTCGGCGAACAGATCGGTCAGCGCCGCGTCGATCTCGTCGAGCCGACCGCGGAGGGCGTCGAGATCGCCCCGGTCGTCAGCCCTGCTCATCGGGCACGATCGCCAGGCTCGGGCCGGGGACTTCACCCAGCGCCCGCAGACGCTGGCGCACGGCCTCATTGGCGGGGTCGAGGTAGAGCGCCATGCGCAGCCGGCGCAGGCCCTCCTCGCGATCGCCCGCGGCGAGGTAGAAATCCGCGAGCGCGACCTGCGGCTCGAGGGTCCGCCCGTGGTCGAGCCTCGCGGCCGTCAGGAGGGCGCGCTCGGCGAGGTCCGCGTCGCCCGTCTCGACGGCGAACCAGCCCAGGCGCAGGTAATCATGGACGCTCCCGGTGTCGTGCGCTCGCCGCTGGAGATACGAGATCAGCCGGTCATGATGCCCGGCGTCGAACATCGCCTGAGCAAATCGCTCGGCGATCGCATCGTCCTGCGGGCGCACGCCCGCCACGATCGCGAGGTGCTCCTCGGCCCGGTCCTGCTCGCCGAGGATCGCCAGGGTCTCGGCGAGTTTCACACGGTAGCGCCAATCGTTGGGATCACGATCGATGAGCTCCTGGTAATCCGCCGACGCTTGTTGGTACCGGTTGTAGGTGAAGTTCTTGTCACCGTCAAGGCGCACCCGCTCGAGCGAGCGCGGGCCCGAACAGCCCGCGAGGAGCGCGACGGACGCGAGAGCGGCGAAGACGAGGGGCATGATTCCGCGCATGGGGCTGACTCCGTTCAGACGGTTGGTCGGCGCTCGAGGGCGCCGGGGCGAGTCTACCGCGAGGGCTCGCGATGGGTCAGATCATCGGCTAACTCGGCCCTACTCTGAGGGCATGCCCCGGGTCGTCCTCCTGCTGCATGGGCTCGCCGACGGGTCGAGCCATCTCGACCTGCTCGTGGAGGGCGCCGCGGGAGAGGATCCCGAGGAGCGGGCGCTGCTCGCCTTCCGCCTGCCGGTCGATCTGCGCGAGCGCGTCCTCGAGGGGCGACTCGGCGCGGTGTCAGCCGAGCGGCTGCCCGACCACCGACGGCTCTATATCGATTTCGTGGGGCCGATCCCCGGCGATCGGGGCGCCGTGGCGCGGGTGGGGCGGGGGACGGCGCACCGGGTGACGGAATCCCCGGGCTCTGTCCGTTTCGACGTGGACTGGGGCGCCGGGCTGACCCGGTGGGAGGGCGAACGCATCGACGACGGGACGGCGTGGCGATTCTCCGTGGCGCCGCTCGCCGAGCCCCCGTCGATGGACCGATAGACCAATGCATGTGTGGCCTGTTCGGAGTTGTGGCGCTGGCGGGCCGACGGCCGTCGATCGATGACGCGACGGCGATCCGCTTGCGCGACCTGCTGACCCATCGGGGGCCGGACGGCGCGGGGCTCTGGCGCAAGGGGCAGGCGCTGTTGGCCCATCGCCGGCTCGCGGTCCTCGACACGACCGACGCCGGCGCCCAGCCGATGGTCTCGGCCGACGGCGGGGTGGCGCTGATCTACAACGGCGAGCTGTACAACGACGCCGACCTGCGCGCCGAGATCCGCCGGATCGATCCCCGACCGTTCCATTCCAAGTGTGACTCCGAGACCGTCCTGCGCGCCATCGAAGTGTTCGGCGAGGGCGCCGTCGAACGCTTCCGCGGCATGTTCGCCCTGGCCTGGTGGGACGACCGGCGTCGGCGCCTGACGCTCGCCCGCGACCCGCTCGGCGTCAAGCCTCTCTATTACGCTGAGCAGGACGGCGAGGTGATTCTGGCCTCCGAGCCGACGCCGATCCTGCGCCACCCGCGCGTCGCGCCGACGCCGAACCTTGCCATGCTCAGCGCGTACCTGACGACCATCCGCACGGTCCTCGGCGCCGACACGCTCTTCGCCGGAGTGCACGCGGTTGAACCCGGCGCGATCGTCCGCTTTGATCTGTCCGGCAGCGCGATCCGGCGATCGGTCGAGTCATACTGGACGCCGGCGCCCGCCGACGAGATCGAAGAAGGCGCCGTGGCGCGGACTCGCAGCGCAGTCGAGGACTCGCTGGCGGCTCATCTGCGCTCGGATGTCCCGGTCTGCGCCCTGCTCTCGGGCGGGCTGGACAGCACGATCCTGACGGCGCTGGCGGCGCAGCGCATCGATGACCTGCGCACCTACGCCGCCGGGGCGCCCGACGGCGCTGATGACGACGACCTGGCCTGCGCCGAGCGTGTCGCCCGGGACCTGGGCGTGCAGCACGACCGGGCGTTGGTCGACGGGGCCCACTTCCGCGCCGCCTGGCCGGCGTTGGTTGCCGATCTCGGCGTGCCGCTCTCGACGCCCAACGAGGTGGCCATCTACGCCATCGCGTCCCGCCTGCGCGCGGATGGTTGTGTTGTCGCGATCAGTGGTGAGGGCGCCGACGAGTTCTTCGCCGGGTACACAGCGCCGATGGTGGCGGCGTGGCGCTGTTCACGCGCCGACCCGGAGGGCGCCGCCGGGGGGCTGTTCCAGCTCGAGGCTAACTCCTGGATCCCGCTGAGTGTCAAGTCGCGCGTGCTGCGTGAAGGGGTGTTCCGCGCCTGTGAGAGTGACGGCCCGCTGGTCGCGCTCTACCGAGACTGGTTCGCCCAGGCGTCGCGCCAGGCCGGGCCGCTCGCCGACCCCGTCGAGGCTCACCTGCGGCTGCTCCAGCGCGTCAATCTCACGGGTCTGCTCCAGCGGTTGGACTCGGCGACCATGCGCGCGAGCGTCGAGGGGCGGACGCCGTTCGCGGATGCGCTGGTTGCGGCGCACGCCCAGTCGCTGCCGATCTCCATGAAGTTCGACCCCGGCGAGTCCGCCGGTGGGCCGGACGACACGGGCGGCGTCGCCATTGCGACCATGGCCCGCACCAAGATCGCCCTGCGTGAGGCGTTCCGCGGGCGCCTGCCGGCCGAGGCGGTCGAGCGGCCCAAGGGGAGCTTCCCCTTGCCGTTCCGCGAGTGGTTGGGCGATCACGCCCGGATTCTGCGCACGAGCCCGTTCGCCCGTGAGGTCTTTACATCCGAGGCCGTCGAGGCGGTGGCGTCGGCGCCTAGCGAGCACTGGCGGCTGGCCTGGCCCATGATCAACGCCGCGATGTGGGGCGAGGCGTGGTGGGCGTGAGCATCCGGCGCCCAGGCCGGATCAGGGCGTCTCGGCGCCGATGAGTTCGTCGAGCACGGCGCGCTGGTCGTCTTCGACACGGAGCCCGGTTCCGACCGCCGCATGCTTGGCTCGCACCTGCGCCAGTGCTACAGCGGGCTCCCTATCAGTGCCCGCGGCGGCGGAGGTGATCACGCCGATCGCGTCGGATTCCGGCTCGTCCGCCTGGCGCAAGGGGGCGCCGATCGCGGGCGGCGCCGGGTCGCTCATGGTGAGCGCCACCAGCAATTGCTTGGCTCCACCACGGGATTGCATCCTCGCGACGATCTCCTGACCCGGATAGCAACCCTTGGTGAACGACACCCGGTCGTGCAGGACGCCCGTCTCGTGCGGTAGAGACGAAGAGCCGAACTCCATGAGATGCAGCGGAACCCGGGCGCGGACCCGCTGCTCGTCGACAGCGCGCCAGCCCACAGCGCGCACGCTGTCGGCGCCGTCGCCAGCGCCGGATTCGAGCACATGATGGTAGACACTGACGGCCGAGGCCCGCGCCGCGATCAGGGCGAGCGATGGGACGTGGCGTCCGCCGTCGCGCAGCGCGATGACACCGGCGTCGGCAATGGTGAGCGCTGCTGCGCTGCGCTCACCGGGGCCGGGTGTCCAATCCACCGAGCCGGCGGTACGCGACAGGGCAGCGTCTGCGCCCGGTCCGATCAGGTCGAGAACCAGCGGCGCCTCGTCAACCGGCGGGAGGGTGGCCGCGGCGTCCTCGGTGAAGATGAAGCCGTCGAGGGTCTCCTGCGCCGCGGCGGCGACCGCGCTGTGCAGTTCAAGCAGCACACGGTCGTCGAGGGGGATGACGCGCAGGTCCGCGAGGATCCGGCCCTGCCGGTTCAGAAGAAAGGCGGGCGCCCAGCGCCCGGGCGCCAGGTCGCCGACGTTCTGGGTGAGCACCCGGTCGAGAAGGTCGAGACGATCCGCGCCCGTCAGGGTGAGGACGGCGCGGTGGGGACAATCGAGGAGCCCCGCTCCGGTCGCGAGGGCGGCGCGCTCGAGATCGAGATCACCGAAGGTCTCGACGATCTCGACCGGCTCCGAGTCGCCGGCGCAGACCGAGCCCGGGGGTGGGAACACGGTGAACTCGGCCTCGGCCTGGGCGTGCAGGTTGCGGAGCGGGCTGGTCATGGGCATGGTGAGCGGATCCGTCCTTCTGCGGGCGGGATCATAGGAGCGACCGCAGCATGAACATCGACCTCCTCAAACGGTTGTGCGAGACGCCGGGCATCCCGGGGCGCGAAGAGCGCGTCCGGGCCCTCATCGAAACCGAGATCGCCGGCCTGTTCGACGACACCCGCACCGACCCCATGGGATCGTTGATCTGCACCCGCCACCCGCGGCCCGGCGGCGGGCCCGCGAGCCCGGGCGAGGACGCCACCCGTGTGCTGCTGCTCTCGCACATGGACGAGATCGGGTTCTATGTGCGCCACGTGGACGACAGCGGGTTTCTCCGGGTCAACCCAGCGGGTGGTTTTGATGTCCGCAATCTCTTCAGCCGTCGCGTGCTGGTGTCGACGGCGCGGCACGGCGATCTGCCCGGCGTCATGAACCCCGGGGGCAAGCCGATCCATATCGCATCGGAGGAGGACAAGAAGAAGATCCCCGAGATCAGCGAGTTCTTCATCGACCTCGGCCTGCCCGGGCCGCGCGTGCGCGAGATGGTGCGCGTCGGCGACATGGTGACCCTGCTCGAGCCGTTCGTGCAGATGGGGGACAAAGCGGTGTCCAAGGCGCTGGACAACCGCGTCGCGTGCTGGCTCGGGATCGAAGCGATCCGGGCGCTTGACGCGTCCGGCGCCGGTCATGCCTGCGCGATCACCGTCGCGTTCACGGTGCAGGAGGAGGTCGGGCTGCGCGGCGCCCGGACGGCGTCCTTCGGGGTCGAGCCGGATCTCGCGATCGGTCTCGATGTGACCCTCGCATGCGACACGCCGGGTGTGCCCACGGAGGAAGCGGTGACCCGGCAGGGCGCCGGCGCCGGGCTCCACATGATGGATGCGTCGTTCATCAGCGACGCCCGCTTGATCGATGATCTCGAAGCGCTCTCGGAGAAACAGGGGATCGCGGTGCAGCGCACGATCCTGCCGCGCGGTGGTCAGGACGGCGCAGCCGGTCAGCAGGCGCGATCCGGCGCCCGGGCCGTGGGCGTCGTGGTGGGGACGCGCTACATCCACACGGTCACGGAGATGATCGACACACGTGATCTGGCCGCCGCCCGCGATCTCCTCGCGGCGTGGCTGGCGACCATCGGCTGACCGCGTCGCTCTATCAGCGCAGGCCCGCGAGGAAAGCTTCCAGGCGGTCCATGCCCGCTTGGATCTGATCCTCGGGGCAGGCGTAGCTGAAGCGCACGCAGCGTCGACCGGCGCCGAGGAAATCCTCGCCCGGGACGCACGCCACGAGGTGCTCATCGAGGAGCGCCTCGGCGAAATCGAGTGGCGTTTCGATCCTCCGTCCACCCGCGGAGACCCGGCCGAAGTGGGCCGAGACATCGGGGAAGACGTAGAACGCGCCGGTGGGCTCGGGAAACACCAGGCCCGGCATCGCCGCGAGGCGCGCCGCGATGATCGTCGCCCGGGCCTCGAACGCCGAGCGCATCCGTTCGACGTCCTCGGCGCAGCGGGTCAGGGCGACGCGGATCGCGGGGTAGATGAACGCTGGGAGGCACGTCGTGGTCTGGCTCTGCATGCGGGCGACGGCGGCGGCGACGTTCTTCCCGAACTCCCCCGATCCCGCGAGATAGCCAACGCGCCAGCCGGTCATCGCGTAGGCCTTGGACAGGCCGCCGACGGTGATGACCCTGTCCGCGATGGGGGCGATCGAGCCCAGCGACTTGTGCGTCGATCCGGCGTAGATGAGTTTCTCGTAGATCTCGTCGGTGAGGACGACAAGATCGGGGGCGACCGTCTCGGCGGCGTGGGCGATGGCGCCCGCGAGGGCGTCGATCTCGTCGGGGCTGTAGGTGACGCCGCAGGGGTTCGAGGGCGAGTTGAAGATCAGAACGCGCGAGTTGGGCGTGACGGCCCGCAGCAGATCGTCGGGGGTGATCTTGAACCCCGACTCGGCCGTCGCGGGGATCTCGACGACGCGGCCGCCGGCGAGCCGGATCTGGGGGGCGTAGGAGACCCACGCGGGCGTCGGCAGGAGGGCCTCGGGGGCGGGGCTCTCGGGGAGCGCGGGGTCGAGCAGACACTGGAGAAGCAGGTAGAGGGCGTGCTTGCCGCCGGTGGTGATGACGACGTGGTCGGCCGTCACCCCGAGGACGCCGTTCTCACGCTCGAGTTTCTCGGCGATCGCGGCCCGGGCGTCAGGGTCGCCGGGCACAGGGGCGTAATGGGTCAGACCGGCTTGGAGGGCCTCGATCGCGGCGGCGCGGATCGGCTCGGGCGTGACGAAGTCTGGTTCGCCCGCGGCGAAGGCCAGCACGTCGGCGCCTCGGGCGCGCATCTCCCGGGCTCGGCCGAGCACGGCGAGGGTCGTCGAGGCGGGCAGGGAGCGGACTCGGCGTGACAGTTCCATCAGCGGACAGAGACTACCCGGCGGGGTGGAGGCGCGTGGGCCGGTTGATCGGCCGGCGGTCGGTCGGTAGACTCCGCCGTTCGGCTCGCCGGTCCCGGTGACGGGTGTTGTTGCGCCGCTGGGCGCGTCGCGCAGCCCGGATCGAGCCCCCCGGAGTCTCTGATGGCATTGGAACTGGAAGAACGGACCGAGATCATCGGCGCGAGCCGGCGGCACGACACCGACACGGGCTCGACCGAGGTGCAGGTCAGCATCCTGACGGCCCGGATCAACCAGATCGCCGAGCATCTCAAGGGCCACGCCCACGATTTCAGCAGCCGGCGCGGGCTGGTGCTGATGGTCGGCCGCCGCAACCGCCTGTTGCGCTATCTGTCGCGGACCGAGCCCGAGCGCTACCGGGCGCTGATCCAGCGCCTGGGCCTGCGCAAGTAAGGAAGCATGGATTTCCCCCCGCGGGCGCTGACGCGCCCTTCTGGGAGTGTGACAACGACGGCATACACCAAGGCCCGCCCGGCGGTGATCGCGGCGGCACGAGGCCCGGGGCAGTCATGATTCGTTCGGATCACCGACTGCCTCAGGCCTCCTGCCAACCGCACCCACCGCTGCACCCGGCGGACCGAATCGGCGTTCCCGCCCCGCCCGCACGCCGTCCGGGCCGATTGAAAGCGGGACGCCCGAGATGACACAGGAGAACTCCATGACGCAGGCGCGTGTGGAACGTGAGGTCGGCGGACGAACGCTGACACTCGAAACCGGTCGTGTGGCCAAACTCGCATCCAGCGCCGTGATGGCGACCTACGCCGGGAGCACGGTCCTGGCGACCGTCGTCCGGGCCAAGGCCCGCGAGGGGCTCGATTTCTTCCCCATGCAGGTGGACTACCGCGAGCGCACCAGCGCCGCCGGCAAGTTCCCCGGCGGGTTCCGCAAGCGCGAGGGACCGCCCAATGAAAAAGAAATCCTCACCATGCGGATGATCGACCGCCCGATCCGGCCGCTCTTCCCCGACGGGTTCATCGAAGAGATCCAGATCCAGTGCTGGGTCATGAGCCACGACGGCGAGAACGATACGGATGTCCTCGCGGGAACAGCGGCGTCAGCGGCGCTGGCGCTCTCCGACGCCCCCTTCGATGGTCCCATCGCGACCGTCCGTGTGGGGCGGATCTTCACCGACGACGGCCCGCAGTTCGTCATCAACCCCACGGTCGCGCAGCTGGCGTATTCCGACTTTGACCTGGTCCTCTCGGGGCACGCCGACGGGCTGAACATGATCGAGGTCGGCGCCGCCGAACTGCCCGAGGATGTCATGGTCGAGGCCATCGCGTTCGGGCAGCAGCACATCAACGACATCCTGGGCCTCATCGGAGAACTGGTCGGCAAGGCCGGCGTCGAGAAGAACCCGGGTGAACTCGTCCTGCCGACAGAGGACGTCGCCACCGAGGTCCGCGAGCGCTGCGAGGCGTCTCTGACCGAGGCCCGCCAGATCCCCGGCAAGGAGGAGCGCAGCGCCCGCGTCGACGAGATCCGCACGGCCCTCCTGGATGAACACTTCCCGGAGAAGCAGGACGGCTCCGTCGCCGACTGGAAAGAGTCCGTCACACGGCGCGGGATGGCCAAAGAGGCCTACCGTACGCTGGAAAAGAAGATCACCCGGAAACTCCTGGTCGAGAAGGGCCTCCGCGCCGACGGCCGGGGCGCCGACGAGATCCGCCCCCTGGAGATGGAAGTCGGCATCTTCCAACGCACCCACGGGTCGGCGTTCTTCCAGCGCGGCGAGACGCAGTCGCTGGTCTCCTGCACACTCGGCGCCGGGCGCAACGAGCAGATCGTCGACGGCCTGACGCCCGAGTACGCCAAGAAGTTCATGCTCCACTACAACTTCCCGCCGTTCTGCGTCGGTGAGGCGCGGCGGATCATGGGCCCGGGACGACGCGAGATTGGGCACGGCGCCCTGGCCGAACGCTCCCTCCTCGGTGTCTTTCCCGCGGTCGAGGACTTCCCCTACACCGTCCGCCTGGTCAGCGACATCACCGAGTCCAACGGCTCGTCGTCGATGGCGTCGGTCTGCGGCGGGTGCCTGGCGCTGATGGACGCCGGTGTGCCCATCCGCTCGACCGTCGCCGGCATCTCTGTCGGCCGGTTCAGCGACGACACCGGCAAGATGCTGCATGTGACCGACATCGTCGGCGAGGAAGACTTCTTCGGCGATATGGATTTCAAGGTCTCCGGGTCGCGCGAGGGGATCACCGGTGTGCAGCTCGACCTCAAGGCCCGCGGTCTCCAGATCGACGAGATCCGCGAGATTTTCGACCGAGCCCGGCGGGCCCGGATTCAGATCATCGATCAGATGGAATCGGTCATCGCGACGCCGCGATCCCAGGTCAGCCCCTACGCGCCTCGGCTGGAAACCCTGCGCATCGACCCCGAAAAAATCGGCAAACTCATCGGCCCGGGCGGGAAGACCATCCGCTCGATCCAGGAGCGCTGGGGCGTCACGATCGACGTCGAGGACGATGGGTCCGTCACCATCGCGGGCCCCAACGGGCCGGCGATCGAGGGCGCGTTGGCCGAGGTCGAGGCGCTCGGCGCCGAGGTCAAGGTGGGGGCGACCTACACCGGGAAGGTCGTGTCAGTGAAGGACTTCGGTGCATTCATCGAGATCGCCCCGGGGACCGACGGCATGTGCCATATCTCTGAACTCGCCGACGGTTACGTCAAGGCGGTGTCGGACGTCGTGAAAGTCGGCGACGAGCTGACGGTCAAGGTGATCAACGTCGACGACCAGGGGCGGATCAAGCTCAGCCGCAAGGCGATCCTGCGAGAAGAGGCCCAGCCCGCCGAGGCGGCGACCTGATCGGTCGGTACAGGAGATCGGCCGGTAGAGTATTGACGCTCGGGGCCGATGCGGGTACTTTTGGGGGGATCGGGCAGTCTCTGTTCGGCCTTCGCGCCGGTGCGGGGCGGGTATTCTCGGACGTACGCGACGCTTGGGGCGGCGCGCGGGTCCGGAGCCCCGATCCGATTGCGCCGAGCGCCGGGGCCAGGGAGGCTGGGGGCGTTTGGCGGTGGGGCCGCGCGGGGGCGCAGCCCGGGTGGTTCAAGCACCGGGGCGCATCATGCCAGAAGATTCCGAAAAGCGGATCGAAAACGCCCAGGGCGTGGTCAAGTGGTTCGATCCGAGGAAAGGCTACGGCTTCATCATCGGGCCGGACGGCCAGGACATCTTCGTTCACTTCTCCAAAATCGCCGGCGAGGGGTACCGCGTCCTCAAGGACGGCGCCAGCGTCACCTACGACGCGGAGTGCGGCGACAAGGGCTGGCAGGCGACCCGCGCCGAGCGCGTCGACACCGAGCCGGAAGTGACCGTTCGGCCCAAGCCGGGCTTCGCTCGGAGCCCGCGGCGCTGACGGCGGCCCGATCCGTCATCCCGCGGCGTGTATCGTGCCCGGCTCAATGACGATCTGGTTCATGACCGGCTTCGTGGTTGCGTTCGTCGTGGGGGCGCCGGCGGTCGTATTCGTGGCTCGGCGGATGGTGGCCCGGGTCCGCCGGGCCGAGCAGCGCCAGCATGAAGCCGAGCGGTTGGCGCAGCTGGGGGCCATGACCGGTGGCCTGGCCCACGAGATCAAGAACCCGCTCTCCACGATCGGTCTGAACGCTCAACTCATCCGGGAAGCCGTCGAGGAGCTTCCGGTCGACGACGTGGAGCGTGGCCGGCTCGCCCGCCGTGTCGACACGATGCGCCGCGAGGTCGAGCGTTTGCGTGACATCCTCGAGGACTTCCTGCGCTTCGCGGGCGCTCTGCATGTCGAGCCCACGCCGGTCGACCTGAACGTCATCGCGGGCGAGCTCGCCGACTTCTTCACTCCTCAGGCGGCCAGCGCCGGCGTGAATCTGCGTGTCGAGGCCGCGCCGGCGCCGGTGGTGGCCCTCGCCGACGCCCGCCATCTGAAGCAGGCGGCGCTCAACCTGATGCTCAACGCCGTGCAGGTGATGCGGGACTCGGCTCCAGACACGGGGCGGAGGCCCGAGCTGATCCTCCGCACCGCGCTTGGCGTCGAGGCGGGTGAGCCGATCGCCGTCCTCCATGTCATCGACACCGGCCCCGGCATCCCCCCGGATCGCCTCAAGGACGTCTTCAACCCCTATGTGTCCATGCGGTCCGGTGGCGCGGGGCTGGGGCTGGCCATCACGCGCAGGATCATGGCCGAGCACGGCGGACGGATCGACGCCCACAGCGACGTCGGTACGGGCAGCGATTTCATACTGATCTTCCCAGCTGCCCCGGCGGTGTCCTGACTCGCCAGCGTGGTGCAGGCATGATCGGTCGCTGTTTTCTGGGATTCACCTTGCGGATTGTGCGGTCTGTGTCATATTCACCGGTGGCTACGGGCAGCAGTCCGGCCCGCACCGCTCGCGTGAGCAGGAACGGGCTTGCACGAGGGTTTTCGGACGCTAGGATGCTGCACAACGCCGCGTGGGGAGCGGCACAAGGGAGAGAGAACGTGAAACGGAATGATCTGTTCATCGTGGGTGTGGGTGTTGCCGCCGTGGTCGGCGCTGGAGTTGTCAGCGCAGCCCCGGACAACGGCGCAATTGACTTGTCGGACACGACCGTTCTCCAGAACGAGGTCGACAGCCCGCTGCCGGGTTTCGAATCCGTGATCACTCCGACGGATCCTTACTCGAACCCCTACGTTCAGACGAACGATGACGCGGAATTCGTCGGACCGAACCCTGAGGTGGCGCCGCTGCCATCAGCCGGTGGGTTGGGATTGATCGGGATCGGCGTTCTCGCCGCCCGGCGACGCCGGCGGGCCTGATCGACGACCGCAGCCCCGGTTCAGGATCGGGTCAGCTGGATCGTATCGACGCTCAGGCCCGGTCCGAACGCTGCGAGAGTTGCGCCGGCGATAGGTCGTGACGCGGCGATCCGTTCGAGCACAAACAGCACGCTCGGTGATGACATGTTGCCATGATCGCGCATGACGGCGCGGGCGGCGTCGAGGTCACCGGTGCGCTCCGGCCCGGTCGCCGCTTCGATCGCGTCGATGATCGCTGCCCCCCCCGGGTGTACCACGAGCGCGGCCCGGCCGCCGTCCGACAGGGTCACATCACGGAGTTCATCCGCGAGCGCCCCGGGGACGGTCGCTGAGAGTGTCATGGCAAAGCCGGCGTCGGTGATCCGCCAGGACATGGCCCCCCGCGTGCCGGGCGCCAGCCTCGATCGACCCAGCCCGGTGAGCCTCAGTCCGCTGACCCCGGGCGGCGGATCAGCGGTGTCATCATCTGTCTCGGACACTGCCCCCGAGAGAACCACAGCCGCGGCGCCGTCCGCGAAGAGCGCCGACGCGACCTGGTTAGCCATGTCCGGAGTTGGACGCACGTGCAGCGAACACAACTCGACACAGACCAGAAGGACCACCGCAGCGGGGTCGGTGGCGCAGATCCCGAGCGCTGTGCGCAGTCCGATCACGGCGCCGAAACAGCCCATGAACCC
>Ga0114931_10006371_pt1 | contig 14523 bp, 10 predicted proteins | sample 2SBtaG_FD_89579 | JGI IMG/M metagenome (GOLD analysis project Ga0114931, IMG submission 89579) | Deep subsurface microbial communities from Kolumbo volcano to uncover new lineages of life (NeLLi) - 2SBTROV14_V59a metaG | ecosystem: Environmental > Aquatic > Marine > Volcanic | place: Kolumbo...
ATGGACGGTGGTCGCAAAAAATGGGAGGAAGACGGCCGTGAATTCACAAAGGAAGTCCCAAAGTTTAAACCGGGTAAGTATCCGTTGCAGGAACGTGATGATAAAACAAACCGCGCATTTGTAATTGATGTCATGCATCAGCTTGAAAACGGTAATCCCATGATTGATGTTCGTTCGCCGCAGGAGTTTACCGGAGAGCTTTTGCATATGCCGGAATATCCCCAGGAAGGAGTATTGCGAGGCGGACATATTCACCGGGCCATCAATATTCCATGGTCAAAAGCGGTGAATGATGATGGTACGTTCAAGACGAGAGAAGAGCTGGAAGAGATTTATTTTGGCGACACCGGGATTGATGCGAGTGATAACATCGTCACATACTGTCGGATCGGAGAACGGTCTAGCCATACCTGGTTTGTGCTGAAGTATCTTCTCGGCGCTCGAAAAGTGAGGAATTATGACGGGTCGTGGACCGAATGGGGAAATATGGTACGGATGCCGATCGAACGCCCCTGAAAATAAGAGCGCATGATCTGAAAATGGTTTCGATATTATTATTTAATCCTTCAAAGACAGTTTGATTTTGCTTGAAGATCCCGTAACATATAGGTAATAAAAGCGCTTTTTTGGCGCATATAAAGCATTATAAAAATTGTGATTAAACTAATATTTATAAAAAGTAGAGAGGTACGGTGATAAGTTACCTCTCTACCCGAAATCATTTTTAGATATGACAGAAGAGACCCTAACACAACAAGAAGTAGACACGAGCTTTTCTCTCTTCGATCAGATAGAGCAGAAAGAACACGAACAGATCATTGTATGTTCTGAACCAAAAGTTGGCCTGCGGGCAATCATTGCTATCCACAACACCGCACTCGGACCTGCCCTTGGGGGAACCCGCATGTGGACCTACAAGTCGGATAAGGAAGCGTTGCGTGATGTGCTTCGGTTATCTCGCGGCATGACCTACAAAGCGGCTGTTGCAGGACTCAATCTTGGCGGCGGCAAAGCAGTAATCATTGGTGATCCCCAAAAGGATAAGACAGAAGCACTCTTCCGTGCATACGGACGGTTTATCGAAGGTCTTGCCGGCAGATACATAACAGCGGAAGATGTAGGTACATCAATCCCTGATATGGAATGGGTTCGCATGGAGACAAAGTACGTGACAGGTATTTCCCGCGCTCTTGGTGGCAGCGGTGATCCGTCGTCTGTGACCGCCCTGGGAGTTTATATGGGCATGAAGGCCTGCGCAAAGAAACAGTTCGGCAGCGACTCATTGAAAAACAAGAAAGTATCCATCCAGGGAGCTGGTCATGTTAGTGCATACCTGGCTGAAATGCTGGCGAAAGAAGGTGCGAAGATTTACATCAGTGATATTTTCCAGGACAAGGTGACGAAAATCATCGAGAAAACGGGAGCAATCGGCGTCGATCCGGATAATATCTATGATTTGGACGTCGATATTTACAGTCCCTGTGCTTTGGGAGGTACGCTGAATTCAGATACCATTCCGAAGTTAAAAGCTTCAATTGTTGCCGGAAGTGCGAACAATCAGCTCGATACGGAGGAAATTCACGGACAAATGTTGATCGATAAAGGTATCATGTACGCTCCGGATTACGTAATCAATGCTGGTGGTTTGATCAATGTGGCCAATGAACTTGAGGGATACAACTCAAGCCGTGCTCATGAACAGGCGTCACGCATCTATGATGTGATCCTCGATATTCTCGATCATGCAGAAAATCGCGGTATTCCTACCTATGTCGCCTCTAACGAACTGGCAGAACACCGCCTGCATCAGATTGGGCGGATCAAATAAATCTATGCTTCCAAGAGTCGTTTCTCGGGACGACTGGGGGAGCTAAATAAAAGCTGCTAATGTGCAGTTGGAAATAAATGTCTAATTTTTTGAGGCTGTCTCATTTGTGAGATGGCCTCTTTTATTATTCAAGATGTGTTCTTCGCAGACTCTAAAGAGAATCGTTTATAAAGTTACCAGGACAGGATGCGCTCGAGTTCAAGATTAAGATAGTAGTGACGTCCCTGAATTCCCTTTCTTTCGAGGATCTGCAGATCGACCAGTTTATTCAGGTATTTTCTCGCAGTATTTTCGGCATAAATGCCACGTTCCACCAGATGATTGACCTTCGTGTAAGGCTGATAAAAGATGGCCTCAACGAGATGGTCCGGTCTTCGAATGTCTGTGTCGGATTCGATGACTTCAAGAATATCTTTCTGGGCTGAAAGGATCTCGTTTACCTTTTGATAGGTCAGTCGTGAAGTGGACTCTACGGCACGCAACATATAAGTAAGCCAGCTTTCCCAGTCTCCGCGCTGCGAAACACCAGCCAGCACTTCGTAATACTCTTCCTTGTTTTCGATAATATATCGGCTTAAATAAAGAATGGGATATTCGAGCAACCCCTCTTTGGTTACGAAATGAATATTCATAATCCGTCCTGCCCTTCCGTTTCCATCCCGGAACGGGTGAATCGCCTCAAATTGGAAGTGGGCGATTGCCATTTTTAGTAAAGGCTCGTCAGGGGCGAGCGTATTATCATTCAAGAAAGTAACGAGGTTTTCCAATTTTTCTTTAACGATACCTTTTCCGCGTGGCGGAGTATATACCGGTTTGCCAGCATTAGGACCACTGCCCCCTTGTCGAATATAGGTTCGGGCCACTGGCGGACGAATTTCATCATTAGTTTGTTTGATTTGCTGATACAAACGAACAAAATAGTTGAGATCAAATTTATTGGCTTGTTTCAGATAATTATATCCCTCCCATAGTGCTTCCCGGTAGCGCAACACCTCTTTTGTAGGTCCCGATATGCGTTCATCCCCTTTTTCTTCGCTGAATGCCTTATAAAGTTCATCATCAGTAATAAAGATATTTTCAATAGCGCTGGAATCCTTGGCTTCCTGGAGTGTGATGCTGTTAACCAGAAGAGTGGGGTTAGGAATTGCAATACTGCGACCTGCCAATAGTGCTAATGCCTCCTTGGCTTTTCCCAACTGTTCATAAATTTCTACTTTTTTGTACAGGCGCTCGTCAATGGGCAAGAGAGGGAGACCATTCCAGGGCTTACTTCGATCCGGATTAACGGGATATATTTTTTTTGGGGCATTAAAAAGCTCGCATTTTAAGGTATGGTAGCTGTTTAGACCTCAATATACCGCATGATTAACAAGCAAACATCAAAAATGTGTTTTTTTAATGTTTGTATTGATTGTAGGCCTTAATTTGAGGTCTCAATGAGGGTTATACCTTAAATTGTTCTTATTTTAAGGTATGGCATGCCCGTGGTCTTATACCTTTTGTTTTGGCTGTCTGTATTTCTCCAGATAAAGAATGATTACGATGACGAGACAAAGGCCAATATCTCTCCAAAGTCCTGTAATCAACGTCGTATGTGGATCAAACGCCCCAAAACAACCACAATCACCAACCGTGGGGTTGTAGATAAGCTGCCATCCGATAACCAGGCAGAAAGCTATCATCAGTACAAGAGAGAGCCAGAGAAACAGCTTTTTCTTCCAGCCAATGAATAAGAAAATGGCCAGAAGGAATTCGAATCCAATGAAGAAATAGACAAATCCTTTAATCAGAGCTACTGAGAATGAAGGAAACAAGACCATCAAAAACTGGATGGTCATATACGGATTCAGCACCTTTCCAATCGCGGACAGTAAAAATACCAGCCCGATCAAATATCGCATGATGAGGGCGATATAATAGATGAAATTACGGCTTTGAGCTACGGTTTCCATTGTGATTTCCTCCATGTGGAACGGGCTGAATTTTCAGAACAATGTTTGTAGACAGCACATAATTTATCAAATGTGGTCGGATAATGTCAGGACCAGGTAATCATCATATCCCGTTCCCGTTGTGTTTGATGAAAACTCACCAAACACGACCAATTAATCCCTTAAGATATAATCCCTCCGGAAATGCCAAATCAACGGTATGATCCGCTGCCTGACTCAGCCACTCCATAACCTTGATTTCCCGTTCCGCATCCAAAGCGGCATCGGCAACGATCTTCTGGAAAAGTTCTCGTTCTACTTGTCCGGAACATGAAAAAGTAGCGATGATGCCGCCGGGGACTAACAATTGGCACGCCAGCATATTGATATCTTTGTATCCCCTTGTGCCACGAGATAACTTCGCTTTCGATTCGACTAATTTAGGCGGATCAAGGATGACGAGATCAAAAGCACGTTTCTGCTCGCGGTATGTTCTCAAGACCTCAAACACATTTCCCTGTACAAACTCATGGATGTTCTGGTCCTGTTTGTTCAGCTCTACGTTTGCCCGAGCCAAATCAAGGGCATCAGATGATGAGTCGATATGGGTTACAAAGAGAGCATCTTTCGAAGCAGCTGTGACACCAAATCCACCGGTATAGGAAAAAGCATTGAGAATCTTCTTGCCCCTGGCATACCTGGCAACGATCTGTCTATTCTCACGCTGATCTAAATAAAAGCCGGTTTTGTGTCCCTGTCTAACATCAACATAAAACTTCGTCTCGTATTCTTCGATGATAACGCGTTCGTCCGGTTCCTGACCCCTTATCATTCCTGCTGTAAGTGTTAGCCCCTCCCTGGAGCGGACCTCGGAATCGGATCGTTCCGCTATGGAACAGTCCGGAAATAATTCCGACAACACATCTACAATCGTATCCTTCCAGAATTCGATGCCGGTCGACAGACATTGAATAATAACGATATCGGCATATTTATCCACGATCAACCCGGGTAAACCATCCGATTCAGCATTTACGACGCGAAATGCTGTCGTAGGCAATCCCATCCGGTTTCGATGATCAACAGCTCGTTGTATGCGTTGTCTGAAGAACGATTCGTTAATGATTTCCTCCGGATCAAAGCTCCAAATCCGGGCTCGTATTTGAGAGTGCGGCGACCATGCAGCCGAGGCTAAGGCAGAGCCTTTTGAATTTTCGACCACAACAGTCGATCCAAGCTGTGGGTTACCTGTCACTCTTGAGACGGCCCCTGAAAAAATCCACGGGTGTCGTCGTTTTAAGGCCTTTTCGCGGCCCGGTTTGAGAATGAGTTTAGCGGTATCGTTCATTTGAAAATCTATCGGCTAAATTAAAGTGCAAGGGAAGATAACGGCTACGTGTTTTTCTACCTAAAATCCGGGGTGATAAGTTTATAATCAGCAGTCGATTTATTTCAGTTTGATTTATGTGTTGAAACCATATAAATAGTTTACTAACATATTCTTTGTTTATAACACATAAGTATAATGTTATGGCTAATGCACTTTACGACCGGGTGAAACAAAAGGCGTTCGATAGTTCGCGCCAGGAAGCAATGATCAATCTTCTTGTGGCCGCCGGACATTACCGGCAGTTATTGAATGAAGTTTGTAACAGCTACGGAATCACGCATGACCAGTATAACATATTACGCATACTGCGTGGAGTTCATCCCGACGGGCATCCCCGTTATGAGATCATAAACCGGATGATAGAGCGGACGCCTGATGTTACAAGACTCCTTGATCGATTGGTACGCAGGGGATTAGTGGAACGCCTGCAGTCGGAATCAGATAAGCGGCTATCCATAGCAAAGATTACCCAGGAGGGATTAAACGTTTTGGATGAGATGGATCCGAAGTTCAAAAAAATTGCTAAGCAGTTTTCCGGACATCTATCAAAAAAGGAAATGAAAAAGCTCTCGGATATCTGTTCTCGCCTTTATGACCCTCATACCAGTGACTCAAAAGAATGATGAATGATGTCAGAAGTAATAAATGAATCAATTATGTGTTATAAACATGTAGTTTAAAAAGGTTCTGTCCTTTTGTCTTAAGGATTATTGAAACAGACAATGTAAAGGGGAAAATTTTATGAAAATTTTTATAACAGGCGCTACAGGTTATATCGGATATACAGTATCAAAAGCACTCAGGCGAGCCGGACATGAAGTGTATGGCTTGACCCGAAGCAGAGAGAAGACACCTATGCTGCAGTCGAATGAAATTCATCCTGTTGTTGGCAGCATGCAGGATTCAGAATCATATTCGGAAGTTGCTGAGTCCTGCGAATTATTGATTCATGCCGCAGTCGATTACGAAAACGATACCGTAGAACTGGATAAGCAAACCGTTCGATCGTTTATTGATATGGGAAACAAAGGGTCTGTCCCCAAAACGTTTATTTACACCAGCGGTTGCTGGGTTGTGGGAAACACGGGATGGAAGGCTGCCAATGAGTCCACGCCGTTAAAACCGGCACCATCTGTTATGTGGCGCCCGGCGGTTGAGCAGATGGTTTTGCAGACCGATTCACTGAAGGGATTGATTATTCGTCCGGGTTGTGTCTATGGCGAGCGCGGCGGCCTGACCGGAATGTGGTTTAATGGTGCTGTTAACGAGGAAAACCTTACTGTTGTCGGCGACGGCTCTAACCACTGGACGATGATTCATGTTGAGGATCTTGCGGATGCTTATGTGAGATTGGCTGAAAGTGGTTTAAGTGGAGAAGTATTTAATATAAGTGACCGGTCCCGCTATAGAGTAAAAGAATTGGTTGAGGCCGTTGCACGGGCAACGTTCTACAAGGGGGAAATTCACTATCAACCGTTGGAAGAAGCTGTTCGAATGATGGGTCCGATAGCCGAAGCATTGGCGCTCGACCAGCACGTTGATGCCCGCAAGGCTGTAAATCTGCTCGGATGGCAGCCAAAATTTGGCAGTTTTGTCGATGACGTCGAAACATTTTATGAAGCCTGGAAAGCGCTGAATCAATCTTGATACTGGCCTGCTTAAAAATTAAAAGAATGATATGACAAATTATATTTGTGTCACCTGCGGAACCCAATTTACAGAATCAGAGCAGCCTCCGAAGCAGTGTCCGATATGCGAGGATGAACGTCAGTATGTTGGGCCAAACGGACAGCAGTGGACGACACTGGATAAACTGACGCATTCACATCGAAATAGTTACCGCAAGAAAGAACCCGGTTTGATGGCAATCGGTATGGAGCCGTCTTTCGCTATTGGACAGCGGGCGTTGATCGTTCAGTCTACATCAGGAAATATTCTTTGGGATTGTATCCCGTTGATTGATGATGCAACGATAGAGTTAGTCGCGGGGCTTGGCGGTGTAGAGGCGATCGCAATTTCGCATCCGCATTATTACACAGCGATGGTAGAATGGAGTAAGGCATTTGGTGATATTCCGATCTATTTACATGAGGATGATCGCAGATGGGTCATGCGGGCGGATGAACGGATTCATTTTTGGGGTGGCGAAACAAAGACGTTTTTCGACGATATAACGCTGATCTGTTGTGGCGGTCACTTTGATGGTGGAACGGTATTACACTGGCCGGCAGGTGCAGGCAGCAACGGTGCGTTGCTAACCGGCGATATCATCCAGGTTGTGCCTGATCTGAAGCACGTCACATTCATGTATAGTTATCCCAACGCTATTCCGTTGCCAGCAGAAAAAGTGCAACGAATTGTCGATTCAGTGGAACCATTCAATTATGATCGTATATACGGCGCATGGTGGAACCGTAATATTCTAACGGGCGCAAAGCAAGCTGTTAAAGATTCTGCAGACAGATACATAGAGATGATATCCGGAAAAAAATCACGGTAAAAACTCTGTGCTTTGCGAACTTGGTGGCTTAATTTAACCGTAAAGGACGCAAAGAGCCGCAAAATGAATATACCCCCCTGTCAGGATCATGACCTCGACAGGGCAGCCTGCAACCGATCAATGAACGGGGTTTGTGCCTTATTGATTTTCCTTTTTGACTGTTCAACTGTAAAAAATTCAGCTTTATCAATCTCAGGGAAAGATTGTTTTTGCCCTGAATAAGGTGGCCATTCCAATTCAAAGAAATTACTATCGGGCTTGTAGTCAGCAGGTATGTCCCCCTTAAATGCCCATGCAAAAACTCGTTTATCGCCCTTTTGTATGATGTCTCCCAATGGGATGAATGGCGAAACTGGCTTTATCCCAGTTTCTTCTTGAAATTCACGCTTAGCCGCTTCCAGATGATCTTCTCCGGATTCAATCAATCCTTTCGGAATAGTCCACGATCCTTCATCTTTGTTTCTGAAGAAGGGACCTCCCAGGTGTGCAAGAAAAATTTCTAATTCCGTATTTCCCTGGCGATACATAACCAGGCCCGCACTCTCTTTTCGAGACATATGAACTTGCGTGGATGCTATTTTTATGTTTATAAGATACTTAAGGATTCACCATCGGTGTCATAAAACTGCTTCTGAACCGTTGAAGCTTCGGTAAAAGTCTTGTAACATAGAAGTATAACCAAACTGTTTCATGGCTCATACACATAATCATAATCGCCACCACCATCATCATGTTCATGGCAATGACCAAACGATTGGTCGATTGTGGCTTTCTATTGGTTTTAACCTCTTGATCACGATTGCCGAAGTTGTTGGTGGGATTCTTTCCAACTCCCTTTCATTGCTATCGGATGCGTTGCATAACCTGAGCGATACAGCTTCGCTTGGCATCAGCCTTGGTGCGCGTAAAATTTCCCGGTGGGATGCCGATCAGGCCAAGATATTTGGATATAATCGCGCTGAAATTGTCGGTGCGTTTATCAATCTTGTTACACTGGTACTGGTAGGCTTGTACCTCATTTACGAAGGCATCATGCGTTTTCTCCATCCGGAGCCCATCAATGGATTGGTCATGATGGTGGTAGCGGTTGTTGGCTTGATAGGAAATTTCGCAACGGTAGGTTTGCTCTTCAAGAGTTCAAAAGACAACCTGAACATCAAAAGTGCCTTCATTCATATCCTGTCTGATGGTCTTTCTTCGATCGGTGTAGTGATAGGCGGTTTCCTGATTATGCACTATCATTTGTACATCGTCGATACCATTCTTACAATCCTGATTGCGTTGTACATCCTTGGACACAGTTACCACATGTTGCGCGAAACGATTGACATCCTGATGGAGAGTACGCCCGGCGACATCGATATCGACAAGATGATCGAGGAGGTTTCCCAATTGCCCGATGTCTTAGACATTCATCACATACACATCTGGCGTCTTGATGAGAACCAGATCAATATGGAAGGTCATATACTTATCCAGCCTGAACGACTTAAGGATCTTGAACAGATAAAAAGCCGCGTGAAGAATATGCTGTTTGATAAATTCGGGATTTCCCACTCTACTCTCGAATTTGAGCTGAATCCATGTTCAGATCCTCATGACCAGCCTTGTCATGAGTCTTCATCAAAAATAGTTGCTGAGACCAAATAATATTACCGGCTGATGCCGCTCGGAATTGAGCAAACAGTCGAGGTACTATCTTAATCCATTCCTCAGGTCTTAGCTGAACGGGTTTAACTTTACGATTACCTTACATGAATAATTAATGATTTCAGGAGGGAAATGCGAGATAATGATCATAGATCTAAATTTAAGCTAATTATATATGTAATTTAATTTTTATCGATATTGGATCGTATATAAATATTTTTAAATAAATATTTATCAATTACTAATAATAATTTTTTGAACTACTATTCATCGCTATTATTTGAACCAAGATGGTCTTCTTTTTGTTAGCTAATGTCGAATAAATGTTATTGCAATAATTTGGCGACTTAACTGCTATTTACATCATGATTTCCTCTGAAACACAAACGGAACCTCCATCAAATATAGATTCCGATGAAAACAAGACAAGCAAGGATTGGTATCAGGAACTGAAATCATCTCCTGATGGATTGGATGAGGCCGAAGCGCAGAAACGTCTCGACCAGTATGGAACGAACGAATTATCAGAACAGAAAGAAAATGCCTTTCTACACTTCATTAGTTATTTCTGGGGACCTATTCCATGGATGATTGAAATTGCAGGGATTTTGAGTGCCCTGGTCCATCACTGGACGGATTTTACGATTATCGTGGTACTGCTTTTATTTAATGGAATGGTAGAATTTTTCCAGGAATACCAGGCCAATAATGCAATTGAAGCACTGAAAAAGCAGCTTGCGCTACAGGCCCGGGTGATGCGAAACAAGACCTGGAAGAAGATTGAAGCAAGATTTTTAGTTCCCGGAGATGTCATCAAGCTTCGAATGGGGGATATAATACCGGCAGATGCCGTGCTGATTGATGGCGATTATCTGAGTGTAGATCAATCGGCTTTGACAGGAGAATCCTTGCCGGTATCCAAGGAACATGGAGATACAGCCTATTCAGGCTCAATTTGCAAGCAGGGAGAAATGACAGCCCTGGTGACAGCGACTGGTGAAAAAACGTACTTCGGAAAGACTGCGCGCCTGGTGTCGACTGGGAAGCAAGTGTCCCACTTCCAGCAAGCAGTCCTCAATATTGGAGATTACCTTATCAAACTGAGCCTGTTCCTGATCGCGATTCTTGTACTTGTACAACTGTATCGGGGGGATCATTTTTTAACGCTCATTCAGTTTGCCCTTATTCTGGCAGTTGCATCAATACCTGTGGCATTGCCTGCTGTGCTATCTGTTACGATGGCTATGGGCGCAAGACAACTCTCCAAAATGAAAGCAATTGTCTCCCGCCTTGAATCCGTTGAAGAGATGGCCGGAATGAATGTGCTTTGCTCGGATAAGACCGGTACGTTAACACAAAATAAATTGACCATGGATAAGCCGGTCGTTTTTGAGGATATAAAAACAGATGATCTCATGTTAGTCGCCGGCCTGGATTCCCGGGAAGAAAATCAGGATCCAATCGATGAAGCGGTGCTGAATGGCATATCAGACAAGAGTTTACTGCAGAAGTTTAAAATTGAAAAGTTTACTCCTTTTGATCCTGTGATTAAGCGAACAGAAGCGACGGTAACGGATGGGCAAAATGATGTATTTCTCGCAACAAAAGGGGCTCCACAGGTTATTTTAGACCTTTGTGATATCGGTGATGAGCTGAAGAAAAAAGCTTTTGATAAGATTAGTGAACTGGCATCCCGTGGTTATCGGACCCTTGGAGTGGCGCGTGCAAATTCAAAGAAGGAATGGCGATTTCTCGGCCTGATTCCATTATATGACCCTCCGAGAGAAGATTCCGCTGAAACAATTGAGAGGGCCGGAGAACATGGTATCGCCATTAAAATGATAACCGGCGACGACATAGCGATAGCAAAAGAGATCTCGAGTCAATTGGGACTTGGGACTAATATCGCTTCATCAGCAGACATATTCGATGAGACAAAGAGTTTGCCTTCACGGGCAGAAGAAGAACTGGAAAATAAAGATGGTTTCGCACGTGTTTTTCCGGAACATAAGTATCAGATAGTAAAAACACTGCAAAATCGTGGAGACATTGTTGGCATGACTGGCGATGGCGTGAATGATGCACCGGCGCTCAAGCAGGCTGATGTTGGTATCGCAGTAAGTGGCGCTGCAGATGCAGCAAGAAGTGCAGCCGATCTGGTCTTAACGGCACCGGGTTTGTCAGTAATTGTCAAGGCAGTAGAGGAAGCCAGGCGCATTTTTGAACGGATGAACAGTTACGCCATATATCGTATCACAGAGACGATTCGGATCATGTTGTTCATGGTTCTGGCGATGATGGTATTTAATTTCTACCCAATCACGGCAGTGATGATCATCCTGCTTGCCCTGCTCAATGATTTGCCTATCATGACGATAGCGGAAGACCACACCTGGCTGGATCCAAAACCTGTAAGGTGGCAAATGAAACGTGTCTTGACTGTTGCTACCGTGTTAGGCACTGTCGGCGTCATTGAAACCTTCTTCCTTTTGTTTCTGATACGCGAAGTATTCCATATTGGATTAGCCCAAATCCAGACAATCATTTTTCTGAAGTTAGTGGTTGCCGGTCATCTGACACTATTTGTGGCCAGGACAAAGGAATCGTTTTATCGACGACCGTTTCCGGCCCCAATTCTGCTTACCGCTATCGTGGCTACACAGATCATCGCAGCCCTGATTGCCGGATTAGGAATTTTTGTGACGGCGATCCCGTGGTCATATGTCGGATATATTTGGCTGTATTGTATCGTCTGGATTTTTATTGAAGATGGTGTAAAAAAAGCGGTGTACAATCAATCGCTGTTTACCGGAAAACGATACCTGCATTATATGTGGCTTGCACGAAAATCGTTGCATAGTCACGTTTCATGAGTACCGTAGACATACGTAATTAATGTCAGTTCGATATAACGAAATCCTGCTACAAAAAACGTTACTATCACTCCTCTCCCGGTCCATTGGGAGAGGAATCTATCCAGGCTATCCCCGAAACACTTGGTAAGTACCTTTTATGTGGATTCCAGACAGAATGGATTTCTCGGCTCGCTCAACTTCACTTCAATTGACACGATAAAAAATTTCTCTTCCTTATACTCTCTGTGAACACTGTGATATTACTCTGCGTACCCTGTGGTTTTAAAAGCGGGAAAAAGCAACCACAGGGGACGCAGAGTAATCACAGAGATTCGGGTTCATTCTGATTTCAGGGAAAGGACGTCCGCAGTGGCGGATAATTAACAGCCCGAAATAACATTTCGTGATTATAGTTTTTGCGAACTAACGTTATTTTAAAGCAAAATACGTCTCAAAGGTTCTATCACGTCTATTCCTGAACTTGTGACTTTCTACTTTGCGTGATGGTACCCTTGATGGATATACGGGTAAACCATCCGAGTCCAATGAAAAATGCAATCATTCCGATCCAGGTAAGCAGACGGCCGTCGCCGATTAACATCATCACACAAGCACCGATGGCTAAAATCCCACAAATTAACAGAGGGATCTTATTTACGCGGGTGTGGAGATCGGCAGTTTGCTGTTCTCCTTTTGGTGCGAGAATGCCTTCTTTTTCCAGTTTCTTCTCTGATGATGGTTTGATGCGCTTGTACCCGCCCTGCATGTAGTTGGCGACTCGCTGCATACCAAACTCGACCTGGCTGCTGCGACTTCTTACGAGCATGACCGGCTTGCTGGTTTTCTGACCGATGGTTACGGGTTTGTCGACGAGGAAGCGGCGTTGAGTCCACGTTGGATTTGTAGCACCCAAAACGATAGCGTCGTATTTCTTCGATTTTGCAACGATGGTTCCAACAACATCACTGGCATTTTCAAAAACAAAATTCACACGTTCGGCAACGTCGGCATTTTCAGCCAGGAAGTCTTTAGTGAGATCTTTTAACTGATTTTTGTAAGCTTCTTTGTTTTCGTTGGTTATTCCATCCCTGAAAATGTGCAGGAGATCAATCCGGGCATCCTTACTGTTTTCATTGATAAGAACAGCTTTGCGCAACAGTTGTTCTATCGTATCCGGGTTTGCTACAGGGACAATCACCTTCTTGAATGGTGGATTTTGCATCTGTTGTACGACGAGAACATCACAATTCACTTCGTCCATGATGTAATCGGCTTTGTTGCCTACGGTGACCCTGACATTAGATGTCTTACCGCGCCATCCCATTACCATGAGATCAACATCACGTTCCAGTGCCGTTTGGATGATTGCATCAGGCAGACGGTGAGCAATACGTATCAAGACTTCAGCCTCGGCACCGGCAGCTTCCACCATCTCCCTTGCTTTCTTGAGAACATCCCGGGAGCGATCCACATACCGGCGTCCGGCCGACAGGTTTAACTGATCAGGAACGGTTATCACATTTAAAAGGATGACAACCCCATCATATCGCTTGGCAGCTTCGATAGCTGGTGGAAGTAGGTTGCTAAGTGAGTCAGGATTCGCAACCGGTACTAATACCTCATAGCGATCCGACTGCAGGTCAGGCAGGCGTTCTTCCACAACTACGGGTGTACGTTCTTCCGATTCTTCCCTCGGGCGGGCGTACAGATAATAGATGACAGAGCCTACGGCGACCCAGGCTATGGTAAAATACCAGGCCGTCGGTGAGAAATGGAACATATACAGGGCGATCCCCAGGTTAGCAATGACGCCGACAATCGGTACAACTGGAAAGAAGGGCACCAGGAAGCCATATTTTAAGCGCTGACCATATTTTTTACGAATTGTGATTACAGCTATGTTGACCTGAAGGAAGAGGAACAGGAACATAATGTCTGCTGCAGATGCAACATCCTGAAGGGGGATCACAACAGCCATAAAGAGGATAAGCGCGCCGCTGAATAGCAATGCTTTAAATGGCGTGCGTGTTTTTTCACTGATATGGGAAAAGATATCCGGCAGGTTTTTATCTCGCCCCATGGCAAAAGCAACCCGGGTTGACGAGAAGGTGGTAGCATTCAATGCGCTCATAGTCGCAAGCAACCCTCCTAAAGTCAATAAGAAAGAACCAAGCGGCATGAATTGCTTAGCTGCTTCCACGATTCCAAGTTCCTGTGATTGCCGAGCCAAAGATACGTGGGCAGGCTTGAACCAGTGTCCACAGCGCCGATTGCAGTAAAGGCGATCAGGATATAGATTGGAAGCACAATCGCCATCGATAGGAGAACGGCTCTTGGGATCGTTTGACGTGGATTCTTCACCTCCTCGC
>Ga0114931_10006372_pt1 | contig 14522 bp, 20 predicted proteins | sample 2SBtaG_FD_89579 | JGI IMG/M metagenome (GOLD analysis project Ga0114931, IMG submission 89579) | Deep subsurface microbial communities from Kolumbo volcano to uncover new lineages of life (NeLLi) - 2SBTROV14_V59a metaG | ecosystem: Environmental > Aquatic > Marine > Volcanic | place: Kolumbo...
CAAAATATCACCCTGCCCTTGCCCATGATCCCGAACAAGGTTAGAGACCATAAGCGCTCTCAAGAAGAATTTACGATTCTACTGGATCAACGGTTGCATGACCTGACCGACAAACCTGAAGTCCGCGAAGCGTTCATTCAGGAAATGCAACGCTTTCTGCCACCCCAGGTCATTGATCGTACCCTTGAGAAGAAAGAGTTCTGGGAATACCTGACCAATCTGATAAGCGCCGAAGGAACCAGGATCCTTAAGTATCTGCAAGGGAATGGTGCCAGCGAACATTTTTCGATGTGACACCTGGAAAAGGAACGAAATCAATGGATGGCAGCCCCGCCTTTGCCCTTTGGAACGCGAACAACTTATCCTGGGAGTTTACCCAAAAGGCCCGGCCCATCAATTTAAGCATTCTCTTTAGCAGCTTGCTGATAAATATATCGGGTTAGAAAGGAAGTCCGGTTTTACCTTACCCATTCCCGTAGCAGCACTTCTTGTACTTCTTGCCCGAGCCGCAGGGGCAGGGATCGTTGCGGCCGATCTTGTCCACCTTTACCGGCTGTTGGGCGACCATATCACCGTCCAAGTAAACCCACTCGCCCTCTTCCTTGACAAAACGGGCCACCTCGTGGTGGGCCAGGGTGCCGCCCGCGGCCTGGTATTTGGCCTTGAACTCGACCACCCCCTCCTCATCGTTCTCGCCCCCGGCCTCAGTGGCAACGATCTCAAGCCCGCACCAGCCGATATCCTGATAGTCGTCATACTCATTGTCAGGCGGTCTGGTGGAAGAGTGGGTGGTAGCAATGACGTAGGGATACTCCTCGCGGGCGTGGGCGGTGTAACGCGAACGCATCATGGCCTCAGCGGTGGCGGCCTTCTCATCACCGCTCAAAAACGGCCCGCAGCAGACGTCGAATTTCTTTCCGGAACAGCAGGGACAATCGCCCATGAACGATATCCTCCTTGATTATTTATTGGCCCCGGCGGGACAGCCGCCGAAAACGATACTTCCATGTACATGGCGGAGGAAAAATTATCAAGGCCCTTGGCTAACAAGCTCTTTGACAAACCTTGACTTTTTCTGCTCCCCACCCCGATGATGATATAAGAAAATCCGTTTCATCCCGAAGGCATGCCGGGAATGTATGAAGTGAAAATCGCCCGGAGGCTTAGCAGGGCTACGGTGAGGACAATTTTCACCTTCAAGACGCGACCCAGGAGATTTTTAGCTGATCGGAGTAGATGTCCATTTTGCAAGAGGCTCAAAGGAGAATCACATGCTGGAGCATGAATTTACAGCCAATGGTTCCATTTTGGTGCTTACCCCTACCTTTCCCTTAACCGCGGACGACTTCAAAAAGCTTGCCGCGGAGATTGATCCGCTCATCGGGGAGAAGGGGTTGGCCGGGGTAATGTTGAGAAGCGCGACATTCCCCCCTCACTGGAAAAACCTGGCCGCGATTATCGCCCATATCCGCTTTATCCGGGCCCATCATCGCCGGGTGAAAAAGGTGGCCCTGGTCGTCCCGGCCGGTCGTCCGGCCAGGTTCATCCCCAAATTAGCCATCTTTTTCCTCCACCCCGAGGTAAGACATTTCAGCCAATATGACGAAGCCATGAACTGGCTAACCAGTGCCTGTCCATAAATGGTCTTTTCACCCGATCTCGGCGTTATCCGAAAAAAATGCTCGAAATATCAATTAGATGCCTGTGCTTATTTTTTTCAGATGCCTTGACCTCGAACGAAAATCCTCATTTATGAGGACAGACACTAACCAATAGACAAGGAGAAGAAAAATGAACGAGCGCAGAGATTTTTTAAAAAAAGCCGCAGTGGTAACCGCCGGCGCGGTCGTGGCAACGGTCCTGCCCGACAGGGCAAAAGCGGTAAACTGCCCGGCCGGACTGATCTACACCAGCAAGGAACCCGGCCACTGGGCGGGCAAGGCGGCAAGTCACGCCCCGGAGGTGAAACGTAAGGGCCAGCGAATCATCATAACCACTCTCCACCCGATGAGCGCCGCCCATTATATCGTCCGCCACACCCTGGTCAGCGCCGACGGGGAAATATTAGGGGCAAAGACCTTCTTTCCCAGCGATAAAAAGGCCAGATCAAGCTTCACCGTCCCGCCCGGCAAGAAACCGCGTTATGCCACGAGTTTCTGCAACAAGCACGACTTCTGGCTGACCGAGATCAAATAAGCTTTGGCCGGAGAAAGACCATAAATCCGTGCTGAATAGCAGGTTCCGAAACGAAGCCGCCGCGCGCCGCCCTCCCGGGCGTCAGATAATGGCGCATCTAAAGGGCGGCCAGGGCGGCGGCGTAGTCCGGTTCCTGACCGATCTCGGAGACCAGCTCGTTGTAAGCGACCCTGCCTTCGGCATCGACCACCACCACTGCCCGGGCGAGCAGTCCCTTGATCGCGCCGTTCTCCATTCGCACCCCGTACTCTTCACCAAAGGCGGGGGTTCGGAAGACCGAAAGGGCAAGGACATTATCGATACCCTCGCCCTCGCAGAAGCGGTCGTGGGCAAAGGGAAGATCGGCCGAGATGCAGAGGACCGCGGTATCGGGGGGGGAAGCGGCCTCCTGGTTGAAGTGCCTGACCGAGGCAGCGCAGATCGGGGTGTCGATGCTGGGAAAGATGTTCAGGACCACCTTCTTTCCGCGAAACTCGGCCAGGCTGTGGGGGGAAAAATCCCGCCCGACCAGGACGAAATCGGGGGCGGCACTTCCAACGGCGGGCAATTCACCCACGGTATCGATCTCTTTTCCTTTAAGAGTTATCCGGGCCATCCTTAACCTACTTTGCTATCCCGTTTAACGGGGAATCTTCACCGCCGCCACCCGGCGGACAGCATATATTTGCCCGAACCAGTTCGGCATGGATCCGGTCGAGCTTGTTCTGGACATTCTCGTTTACCTCGTAATTACGATAACTCATCATGATCAACTTGACCGAGACAAGAAATACCGCCCCCTCAAGAAGAAGGTCGTGGGTCATCCCCTTGCTGATCACCGCGCCGACAAACAGGACCAGGGTAACCACGATCACCAGCAGCGCCCCCGGGCTAAGATGTTTCATGAAGCGACCAACCGCCATAAGATTTACCCTTTCGAATATTACCTGGATCCGTGACGGCTTAGTGCCGCAATGAGAGGCAAACGATTGTAGATACTGGCATAGGCAGATTTTGTTTTTACTCCCACGCTCGGCATCACCACGCCGCGCCTTATGGGTGTCCGATAAGGGCGCATCTGCTCTGGTTGGCAACTCGTTGATCCATTAGTACTACAAGAATAGTTGCCGCCTTGCATCTGCACCCTTCTCGAACGCTCACGGATCCAGGTATTAATAAAAAACCTCCATGGGTACACCTTCAGGGCCATTGTATCATTTATTTAGTGTCCGTCCAGAAACGAGGATTTTTATTCGAGATCAAGGCATGCGAAAACATTGCCGCAGGCATATACGGGGGGCAAGAAAAAAAATCCCCGCCCCATCAAGAAGATGGGCCGAGGATTTTGGCTTACCTGTGGTTGAAACCAATCAGCGGCTGTCAAGCAAGCTTGATTATCGTCTTAATTTACTGATGATGAGCTCGTAAAAAGGTTCCCTTGCGGGATATTCGACAATTTTCGGATAAGGATTCTTTGCCGCTTACCGCGTTAAAAAACTCGGGCTGAGCGAGGGTTTACCCGGGTTTCGAGTTTTAGCGATAAGCGGCAAAAAATCCCGAAAATGTCATCTTTAGCCCAGAAGGAAGACTTTCTGCGAACTCATCACCAGTAATCCGTCACGGATTTCAGGAATTATGGCTGGCAAGGTAGCGGGCCACGCCTTCTGCCGTCGGGGTCATTGCGTCTTCGCCGGGACGCCAATTGGCCGGGCAGACCTCGCCGTGGGCCTCGTGGAACTGGAGGGCGTCGAGGATCCTTAAGGCCTCTTCCACGTTACGGCCAAGGGGCAGGTCGTTGATCAATGCGTGGCGAACCACCCCTTCCTTATCGATAATAAACTGCCCGCGCAGGGCCACCTCGTTATTGAACAGGACCCCGTACTTGCGGGCAATTGACTTGTCAAGATCAGCCACCAGGGGAAAGGATATCTGGCCGATGCCGCCCTCGTTTACCGGGGTGTTGCGCCAGGCAAAGTGGGTGTACTGGGAATCCACCGACACCCCGACCAGTTCGCAGCCGCGTTTCTTGAACTCATCATTGGCCCGGTTGAAGGCAAGAATCTCGGAGGGACAGACAAAGGTGAAGTCCAGGGGATAGAAGAAGAGGAGGACATAACGTCCCCGAAACGATGACAGAGTCAATTCCTCAAAACAATTAGCCGGCATAACCGCCTGGGCGGTGAAATCCGGGGCCGGGTTGGTGACCAGACTACTCATAGCAGATACCTCCTTTAAAATATTGAACTATTTCAATTGGTTACAAAAGCCAAAAAGATCAATCCATCTCCCCGAATCTCTTCAGGAGATATTGCGCCCCCTTGAGCGAGACAACGATCAGGACCAGCCAGCCAAGCAAAAGAATCGCCTGCATAACGACCTCCTCTTTTCAATAAAGATCCAATTCCCGGGCCATGTCGGCTAAGGAAAGTTTTCCGATATCCATCTTCCGCCAGAAATAGAAGACATAGGCAAGCACCAGCGGGATGGCCAGGGCGACATAGGTCATCGCGGTCAGGGTGTAATGGCTGCTTGAGGCGTTATGGATGGTGAGCGAGCTTGCCGGGTCATAGAGCGACGGATAGAATGGGGTATTGTTGTAGCCGGCGATGAGGAAGAGGGTCAGGGCGATCAGCACCGTGCCCAGGCCGGCAAACCAGATCCCCTTGTCGCTATCGGCAAAGCAATTCGACACCACCCCCCAGATCACCAGAGTCAGCCCGGCCAGGAGAAAGACGACCAGGAGCGGCATGGCCATGAGATTGTGGAGATATTTCCCCGCCTCCACCGCCACTGCGCCGCTGGCCGCATCCACGCTGAAACCGTCCATGAAGGCCAGGCGGCCTAAGACATAGAGAAGAAAAGGCAACGAGTAGAGGAGATTGCGAAAACCGGCCCGGCCCAGCCTATCCCTGAGCCCCTCGTGGACCAGGTTATTCTTGAGATAAAGCGCCCCCAGGGTCCGGGAGAGGAAGACCAGGAAGAAGCCAAAGGCAAGGTTGAAGGGATTTGTCGCCGCCTCAAGCCCGCGCAGGAGGTGATGCCAGGAGACCAGATTGTATTGGTTCAGGCTAAAATTTGCCCCAGTAAAAAAGGTCCCCACCGCCGTCCCGATCAAGAGGACACCGACCACCCCGTTTATCAAGAGGAAAATGTCATAGGTCAGGGTGCCGAAAACATTATTCTCCTTGGAACGGTACTCATAGCTCACCGCCTGGATGATAAAGGTGAAGAGGATGAATACCCATACCCAATAGGCCCCGCCGAAACTTGTCGCGTAGAACTTGGGAAAGGCCGCGAACAGAGCGCCTCCGAAGAGGACCAGGGTGGTAAAGGTCAGTTCCCATTTGCGGCCCAGGGAATTGACCAGAAGGTTTTTTTCATCCTCGTTGTGACCGAGGGTCAAAAGCATCGACTGGCCGCCCTGGACAAAGGTCAGGAAGACAAAGAGCGAGCCGACCACTGAGCACAAAAGCCACCAGAGGTTCTGCAGGGTTGCGAGATCAAGTTTGCCGATCATATCAATTCTCCTCCGGTCCTTTCTTTATCTGAGTGACCATGATCCTCACCTCGGCCCAGGCCAGCAAAGTAAAGAGAATGAGAAACATGAAAAAGGTCGTCTGCACGGAACTCGCCGCGATATTGGTCCGGGCGACACTCACCGGCAACAAGCCCTGGATCGCCCAGGGCTGACGGCCAACCTCAGCCACCAGCCAGCCGGCCTGCTGGGCGATATATCCCAGAAGCAGGGAAGCGACCCCCAAACCGAGCAGCCACCTCTGCCTGATCAGGGTCCCCTTGTTGATGAAATAGAGAAAAAGCAGGCAGACCAGGGGGATCAGGGTGCCGGCAACCACCATCACATTAAAACTGTAAAAGGTCAGCGGCACCGGGGGGACGGCCTCTTCCGGCCGCTCAAGATAGCCGTAGCCCAGAAAGTCCCGGTTCATCCGGAAATTGACCAGGGCGGCTGCGGCCCCGGCCTCATCGCCACGGGCCTTGGCCTCCTTGTATTTACCCAAGGCCCATACCGCCTCCTTACCGCGGACCATCTTGTCCTTGATCCCGACGATATTATGCTTTGGGTTCCCGTAAACAAGATCATTTATCCCCGGGACAAAAGAGCCCGGCCGCCGGTTGGCGAGAAGTGAAAGCAGGCCCGGAACCTTGACCTCGAATAGAAAGGAGTCTTCGTCGTTTTCCACCTGTTTCGCATGATTCATGATCCCGGCCGCGACCAGGCCGGCATTCTCCTCCCCGTCGTAGAGTCCTTCAAAGGCGGCGAGCTTCATCGGCTGGACCCGGGCGATGGAATGGGCCGCCTCGTCCCCGGTCAAGCCGACCATCAGCGAGGAGAGAAGACCGAACACCGCGGCAACCACGATACTCTTGCGGGCCATGGCCAGATGTCTCTTCTTCAGGAGAAACCAGGAGGAGACCGCGATAACAAAAAGCGAGCCGATCATAAAACCGGAGCTGGTCGTGTGGGTGAACTTACTGATGGCCACCGGCGAAAATAGGATTGCCCAGAAATCCTTCATCTCAAAGCGGGCCAGGTCGGCGTTGAATTGCATACCCACCGGGTGTTGCATCCAGGCGTTGGCGACCAGGATCCACAGGGCGGAAAGGTTCGAACCGATGGCCACCATCCAGGTGGCAAAGAGGTGGGTCCTCTTTGACACCCGCTCCCAGCCGAAGAACATCACCGCGAAAAAGCTCGCCTCGATGAAGAAGGCAAAGATCCCCTCGGCCGCGAGCGGGGCCCCGAAGATATCCCCGACCATCCACGAGTAATTGGCCCAATTGGTCCCGAACTCGAACTCGAGGATGATGCCGGTGGCAATACCGATGGCGAAATTAACCGCGAATAGCCGCATCCAGAAACGGGTTATCCGCTTCCAGGCCTCATCCCCGGTCTTGACGTAAATAGATTCAAAGAAGGCAAGAAGAAAGGATAGCCCCAGGGTCAGAGGGACAAAAATCCAATGGTACATGGCGGTCAGGGCGAACTGGGCCCGTGCCCAGCCTACCGTTGCCGCCGACAATTGCTCAATCATCACTTACCTCCCTTTTTGATATTTACGGCCGCTCCCGTAACGGCCGGGACTGCGCGGGTCAGTGCGTCCATGACATGGGTTGCCTTCTCCGCGTCACTTTTATAATGTTCCACCAGGACATCTGGCATGAAAAAGAGCCTGATCACCCCGAACAGGATCAATAACTTGATAACAATTATCTTCCACAGGGTCCGGCCGGTGGTCATCCCGGCGAACCCATCGCGGTAAAAAGAAAAAATTCTCTGCAAGGCGGCCATCACTCTATAACCCCGTTTTACTTTTTCAGTAATAATTATCATTAGTGAAAACAGAAGGCAAACGTTTTTTCAATCTTAGGCCAGCCGACCTTGCGATTACAAGACGATTTGGAAATCAGGGGGGAGTTATTTTCCCATAGGTTCAGGTCAAGGCAGTCAAGAGAAAAGCCTTCACTCATCTCCCCGGCCGGGACCGGCCAGGAGGACACCAAGCTCCTGCAGAAAGAGCAGGGGAAAAAAGAGAAATACCGTGGCGGCAAAATCGCCCCCAGCCAGGAGAAAGGCGATCAGGAGCAGGGCGAAATAAAAGGAAAATCTCTTTTCGCGAAAATACTCTCTCCTGACCAGGCCGATCCTTATTGCCGCCGCGACCAGAAAGGGGATCTCAAAGGCAATGCCAAAGGCCAGCCCCCCCCGGGCAACAAAGCCCAGATAGCGGCCAAGTTTGATGACCGGTTCGAAACGCCCTCCCTCAAACCAGAGGAAGAAGGCGATGATCCGCGGCAGGGCGACCAGATAATAGAAGGCGACCCAGGCAAAGAAGAGGAGGCTCCCGGCCAGGACCGCGCGAAATCCGGCCGATCTTTCACCAGGCTTCAGGCCCGGGGCGACAAAGCGCCAGAGGTTGAAGATCAGGACCGGAGAGGCAACGAGCAGGCCTAAAATCGCGGCAAGTTTTATATAGGCGATAAAGGCCTCGGGGAGATTGGTATAGACCAGGCCGTCAAAGCCCTCCATTCTTGCCGCCAGCGGTCGGCAGAGAAAACGGGAAATCGGCAGGCGCAGGGGGTAGATGACTGCGGCGGCGCATACCACGGCAAGAAGAGAGACCCCGACCCTCCTCCGCAGCTCACGCAAGTGGTGGGCAAATAATTCCGAGAGCGGGCCGTTATCGCTCATCGCCACCTTCCGGGGCTTTTTTTACCGCATAATCGTCCCCGTGATCTCCGCCATTTTCCTCTTCGGCATCACTTAGCTCCCCATCATCAGCTGCGCCGGTCTCCTCTTCCTCTCCGTCTCCGTCATCAGTCTCCGGGGCTATAACGGTCGCATCCTCAAAGCCCTCCGGCAGGGTGAAGTCGCGGGGGGGCTGGTCCCAGGGACGAAGTTCCTCTTCCTCGTCCAGGCTCTGCTTTAAAGAATTTGCCGCCTTTTTAAGCTCAACCACATAACCAGCCAGGGTCTTGGCCAGGCCGGGCAATTTATCAGGACCGACAACCAGGAGGGCCACAACCATGATAAGAATCAATTCAGGAAGACCAATACCAAACATGAGACACCTTGAATTTTTTTAAAGATATTCCAATTTTCTAATGGAAAGAAGGTGGTGACGCAAGGCAAATCGGCCTTTGCGACACTCGCCTGCTTTATGGGTACGCGATTGACTTTTACCACCTCTTTGACTATTCTCAGCCTGCCTGAAAACAGGTCATAAAGGCAGCAATGTCGCCAGTTCAAAACAATTACAGGAATCAAGGTCATGGACATGACGGATTCTACAGGGAGAAGATAAATGGCATGCGTAGTGGTGGTTGGCTCCCAATGGGGAGATGAAGGCAAGGGCAAGATTGTTGATCTCCTCACCGGACACGCCGACTGTGTGGTTCGCTTTCAGGGCGGCAACAACGCCGGCCACACCCTGGTGGTGGATGGAAAAAAATTCATCTTCCACCTGATCCCCTCGGGGATCCTCTATGAGAACAAAAAATGCTTCATCGGCAACGGGGTGGTCCTCGATCCCGGCGTCCTTCTTGAGGAGATGGAAGAACTGGCGGCAAACGGCCTTGCCGTATCGCCCGACCGGCTGATGATCAGTGAACACACCCATATCATCATGCCCTACCACCGTCTCCTTGACGGGGCCAGCGAGGCTGCGAAAAAGGACGGTAGCAAGATCGGCACCACCGGCCGGGGTATCGGCCCGGCCTATGGTGACAAAATCCTCCGCTGCGGCATCCGGGCGGGCGACCTGATCAACGAAGCCCTGTTTCGCGATACCCTGGCCGAGAACGTGGCGGAGAAGAATTTCCTTTTCGAGAAAAAATACGGGGGCTCTCCGATCAACATGGACGAGATCCTGCGCGAGTACACGGCCTACGCCGAAAAACTGGCCCCGTACATCGGCAACGTATCCTTTGCCCTCGACCAGGCCAGAAAGGCCGGAAAAAACATCCTCTTCGAGGGGGCGCAGGGAACCCAGCTCGATATCGACCACGGCACTTACCCCTTTGTCACCTCGTCGAACACCATTGCCGGCAACGCCTGTACCGGCAGCGGTTTCGGCCCGGCCCATATCGACGAGGTCATCGGGATCGTCAAGGCCTACACCACCAGGGTCGGCGAAGGCCCCTTCCCCTCTGAACTCTTTGACGCAGCCGGCGACGCCCTGCAGGAAAAGGGGGGAGAATTCGGCGCCACCACCGGCAGGAGACGGCGCTGCGGATGGCTCGACACCGTGGTTGCCCGCGAGGGGTCAGGCTAAACGGGATCACCGGCCTGGCCATCACCAAACTCGACGTCCTCTCGGGCCATGAAACTCTGAAGATAGCCGACTCCTACGAGGTAAACGGCAGACAGGCAACGGAAATGCCCCCGACCATCCGGGAAATTCAGGCGGCAAAGCCGCTCTACAAGGAGTTTCCCGGCTGGAAGGAGGAGATCGACCAGGTCCACTCTGTTGACGATCTGCCCCAGGCGGCCCGGGACTATGTAAAGAAGATGGAAGAACTGACCGAGACCCCGGCCATGCTGGTTTCGGTTGGCCCGGACCGAACCCAGACCCTTCTCTTGAGGAACCCCTTCGAGAAATAGCAGCCCGTTGAAAAACGATCGAGGCAGGTGCGGGGCGGAATAATCACCGCGAAAAAATACCGTTCAGCCAGACGCAAAAGTCTTGCAACGGCCTGTCAACCGTCGGCCATCACCCGGGCCATGTCGAAGGCGACGATTTGCAGCATATTGGGCAGGACATTGCCGGGGGCCGGAGCAAGTACCGGAGAAGGGCTCAGGGCCCTTGACAGACGGGCGACCAGGTCCTTCCGCGGCCAATTGACCGGCCGCTCCACACCCTGACGGATATACCAGACGGTATCACCGCTCTTCACATGGATGAGACGCAGGGAAACCCCGAGCCCGCTCCCGCCCACTCCCCCATCAACAAAGGCCCGATTGATCCTGGCGAATGCCGCGAGATCTGCACCCCTGGCCGCGGCGGTTGCAACGGCCTCGGTCCTGGTGTACACCGGCTTATCCACCACATACACCGCCTTGAACAAACCACTTGCCAGGAAGGCATCACGAAAGGCAGCGGCGGCAGGCATGGCCAGATTGCCGCTGTCACCGACAAAGGGGAATACCGCAAGCCTTGCCCCGCGATAGAGCCGGGGCTCCAGGGGATGGACAAAGACCACCGGCCGTGACTTGACTATCCCCTCTCCGGCCGCCTTTGGGCCATGGGACATGGCGCAGCCCTGAACAAGACAGAGGATAAAAATGATCAGCATCAGACCGAAGACTGGGACAAAACCTTTATATCGCATATCGCACCTCATTATTCATCGTTCATAGGCCGACATCCTGCCGATCCTGTCCGGCCAGGGGTCGGCGAGGAGGCCTTCCAACTGGCTGGTGCGCTGCAATTCAAGACCAGCAACACTCAAGACCTCACCGTTGGCCGCGTCGAGCAACTTGGCATTGACGATCACCGTATCCGGGGTAAGGCAATAGGTGCCCACCACCACCCCCTCGGCCCGATGCTCCGCCGAAAGGAGTTTCCCGCTCCGGGTAAGGATCACCTCACCGCTCTTTTTCTTCATGATCAATTCCGCCCCCTGCCTGATCTCCACCACCCCGAAACCGTTTTTAAACATCCTGGTGGCCAGTGACTCGGCCAGGACCCGGCCGAAACGGCTGGTCTTTTCAAGGTCGTCGATATCGACAAAGGTGGTCATGATCAGGCGTCGCTCCCCGGCCAGGACCTTGATCTGATTGTCGCGAAATTGTCGGCTGATCTCCTCTCCGAAGCCGAAAAAGTCCGGGCTCTTGATCGAAACCGTACCGCCCCGCTCAGCCGGAAAAAGAAAACAGCCCGGCAAAACAAGCATGAGGACAAGGGCAAGCATGGTGTGTATCTTCATCGTCCCGTCTCCTCGGCCCTGACCTGCCGCACCCGAACCAGCCCGGACTCCTTCTGGCGTCTGAGCGAGGCCTTTTTTTCATCGGCAAGCATTGAACTGACAAGCCCGTCGATATCAAGCACCATACTCGCGGTAGAAATCACCAAATTATCGGTATTTCGCAGAAGTCGGGCGTTTATCATGACCTGACGTTCGTCATGGGTGTAGGTGCCGACCACTACTGCCTGGGCGCCCTGAACCGGGTTCAACTCGTCAAGGTCACGGGAGAGATCATACTCCCCCCCCTGCCTGCGAATCAGGAACCCTGCGGTCTTGCGGACATCAACCACCCCGACCCCGGCCCGGTGCAGATCACCGATCAATTCCTCGCCCAGATAACGGCCCAGCGAGGAGGAACTGTAAAGATCGTTCAGGTTGACGAAACTCGCCACCGCTACCACGTAATCGTCCACCAGGTAGTCCCGTCCGCCGCTTACCAGTTGGTCGGCCAGGCCCCTGACCGCCCCGGCCAGCCTTGCGCCGCGGTTGATCGACGCTTTTCCTTTACCGGCATCCTTGCCCGCCGCCTCACCTTGGCGGCCGGGGAAAAGCGGCCCTGGGGCCCATACTCGGCCGGTACGGTAAACATAGTCAGGGGGGACCTGGTGGGGGTAATTGTAAAAATATTTACGCTCCCCGCTCTTTGCCGCGTCCTTTCCGCCGGGCCGCTGCCAGGCGAACTCATTGTCAGCCAGGGCCGGGTGCGGCGCGAAACAGGCAAAGAGGAGAAAAAACATTATAATTGTCAAACGACTTCTCATCACATCCTCCTCGTAAAATCAATCATGACGCCCGTCTCGGTCGATTACTCTCAATTAAAGTCATGACCGGGGTGAACCCTCACCACTTTCCATGAAGACCCGAACCTGTCCGCCAGCTCTCCGCCGCCGGGTTGACCGGCCATATTGGGATAAATCGCAGCGGAACCTCTTTCCCCCGGCGGAATAAGTTCCGCCTTCAATCGCAGATAATTACCCTCAAGACTGGCAGTACAAGCGGAAAGGAACGAAAGCCCCAGCAAGAGATAAAACGCCTTAAAAGCCATTGTTCTCATTCCGGTCGGCAAATTTTTCCCCTCACTCCGCGTCGGCATAACCACTTATAATAAATAGGTAAATTATACAAAGCCCCCCTTCCACAGACCTCAAATTCGGCCCGAAAATTCATCTCATTTTCTAAAAAGCATTTTCCATGCCATCACCACCGTGGTGCTCAGCCCCGCCACCAACCCCTCGTCCGCCCAATCGCCTAGACTCAATCTGACCGCCACCCCGCCTGGACAAAAAAGAGTTTGCCAATCCGGCCCGAAGGATTATAATTAAATGTTTAACGGTGGATTATCCGAAGAGGAAAATACACCCCGCTATTTCATCATAAATAGTGTCCGTCCGGAAACGAGGATTTTTGTTCGAGATCAAGGCATGCGAAAAAAATTGCCGCAGGCACGCAGGCATATATATGATATGCCGAGGATAACTTTTTCTAGCATAACGCTTTAGATCGGACAAAAAGACCGTTTCCGGACGGGCACTAAATACGCATTCCCGGGATGCTATTCCCCGGTAAACAGAAACAACAGGAGAAGGCTTCTGCCATGGCAAGAATTACCGTTGAAGACTGTCTGTCAAAAATAGGCAATGAGAACCGCTTCTCCCTGATTCACCTCGCGGTGGCCAGGATCAAACAACACCGCAAGGGGGTCCCCTTCACGGTCGAGTGCAAGAACAAGGAAGCGGTAACCTCCCTGCGTGAAATAGCCGCCGGACAGGTCAGTTTCGATAATATCAAAGATCTGGACCAGGCCGAAGAAGCGGCAAAAGAGAATGGAAGCGAACCCCGGACAGCGTAAGTCTCCATGAGCAACGATTATTACCAAATACTCAATATAGACCGCTCCGCCGGCGCCGACGCGATCAAGAAGGCATACCGGAAACTCGCCCTCAAATACCATCCCGACCGCAACCCCGACAACAAAGAGGCGGAAGAAAAGTTCAAGGAGGCCGCCGAGGCCTACGAGGTCCTCGGTGACAGCGAAAAGCGCCGAATATACGACCAGTACGGCATCGACGGCCTTAGAAACAGCGGATACAGCGGGCCGGGCAATTTCAACGACATCTTCTCAAGCTTCGGCGACATCTTTGATGACCTTTTCGGATTCGGCGGCGCTAGACAGCAGACAAACGGGCCGGTCCGTGGGTCCGATCTCCGCTTCGACCTCAACATTACCTTCATGGAAGCCGCCCTTGGCACCGAGAAGGAGATCGAGATAAACCGGGCCGACACCTGCGATGTGTGCAACGGTTCCGGAGCAAAGGAAGGTCACGAACCCGAGCTCTGCCCTGACTGCCAGGGACGGGGTCAGGTAATCCGGGCCCAGGGGTTCTTCCGGGTCAGCACCACCTGCCCCCGCTGCCGGGGGGAGGGGAGGATAATCAAGGAGCCGTGCGAAACATGTGACGGCCAGGGGCTCAAGGATGTAAAAAAGAGGATCTCGCTCAAGATTCCGGCCGGGGTCGACCACGGCGCCCGGATGCGGGTCAGCGGCGAGGGAGAAGGCGGCCGCCGCCAGGGCCCGCCCGGCGACCTCTACGTATTCCTCTACGTCGAACCCCACGAATTCTTCCACCGGGAAGGCTACGATATCATCCTGAACCTGCCGGTGAGCATGACCCAGGCCGCATTGGGCTGTACCCTCGAAATCCCCACCATCCACGGCAGGGAGTCACTCGAAATTCCGGCCGGGACCCAATCCGGTGACGCGCTACGCCTGAAAAAGGCCGGGGTGCCGCACCTGCGCGGCGGCAGCAATGGAGACATGATAATCGAGGTAACGGTTAAGATCCCCAAAAAGCTCTCCTCCC
>Ga0114931_10006373_pt1 | contig 14521 bp, 10 predicted proteins | sample 2SBtaG_FD_89579 | JGI IMG/M metagenome (GOLD analysis project Ga0114931, IMG submission 89579) | Deep subsurface microbial communities from Kolumbo volcano to uncover new lineages of life (NeLLi) - 2SBTROV14_V59a metaG | ecosystem: Environmental > Aquatic > Marine > Volcanic | place: Kolumbo...
GATCGGGCTGTCGTTTGCGGCGGTGCTCAGGTCGATGCTGCGTCAGGCACCCAACATTATCCTTGTCGGTGAGATTCGCGACAGAGAAGTCGCCGACGTTGCGATTCAAGCGGCGCTGACCGGGCACCTCGTATTCAGCACGCTGCACACCAATGATGCGCCGTCGGCGATTACGCGATTGATTGATATGGGCGTCAAGCCGTTTCTGGTTGCGTCGTCGATTCAAGCGATCATGGCGCAGCGGCTGATCCGGGTGTTGTGTTCCAACTGCAAAGAGCCGAATCCTCATCCAGATATCAAGTTCCTTCGGCTGGCGGGTGTTTCGGAAGAAGACCACCCCGAGGGGAAGATTATGCAAGCCGTCGGCTGTGAAAAGTGCAATGGCACAGGCTACAAGGGTCGCAAGGCTATCTTCGAGTTGATGGCCTTGAACAGTCACATCCGGGATCTTGCATTCAAGCAGGCGCCGGTTGCCGAGATTCGCCGAGCCGCCCTTGCCAACGGCATGCGTTCGCTTGTGTATGACGGAAAGCTCAAGATTCTCAATGGCACGACGTCACCAGAAGAGATCGCACGGATTACCCAGGTTGAGGGGATCGCCATGCCCCACGATGATGAGGAATAGCATCAGACCCACCCGAATTGGCGCTGAATCGGAGCACGTTCTATGTCCACAATGCAGATTGATCGGCTGCTCGACACCGTTATCAAGCTCGGCGCGAGTGACCTCCACCTGACAGTGGGTCGCAAGCCCACGCTACGGCTTCACGGTGGGCTCAAGAACCTCGATACCAAAGTCCTTGAACCCGACGACATGGTCACGCTCATGAAGGCGATTACACCTGAGCGCTCGCAAAACGAGCTTCAGGAGGTCGGTTCGTGTGACTTTGGGTTTGCCTATGGATCGGCGGGACGATTCCGAGTGTCCGTATTCAGGCAGCGTGGTGATATTGCCATTGTGCTTCGACTGATTCCGTCTCGGCTGCTGACCTTCGATGAAATAGGCCTCCCTCAGCAGGTGCAGGATCTGATTCGCCGACCTCGCGGGATGTTTCTCGTGACCGGGCCGACGGGATCGGGAAAGACGACCTCGCTTGCCACGATGATCGACTACATCAACATGAACTACGAGCGGCATATCATCACGATGGAAGACCCGATCGAGTACTACCACTACCACAAGAAATCCATCCTCAATCAACGCGAAATCGGAAATGACACGCCCAGCTTTGCCGAGGCACTTCGGCGGGCACTTCGGCAGGACCCCGACTGCATCCTCGTGGGTGAAATGCGAGACCTGGAAACTATCGAGGCGGCGATCCGGGCTGCTGAAACGGGTCACCTTGTGTTCGGCACTCTGCACACAACGGGGGCGGCAAAGACCATCGACCGTGTGGTTGACGCATTCCCGGTTACGCAGCAGAACCAGGTCCGTGTGCAGTTATCTACAGCGCTTTTGTGCGTATTGAGCCAGGTGCTGCTGGGGCGGGTTGATAAGCCGGGCGTGGTTGCAGGGTATGAGTTCCTCGTCGTGACCCCCGCAGTTGCCAACCTGATCCGTGACAATAAGACATTCCGAATTGATTCGGCGATCCAGACGGGCAAGAAATTCGGCATGCAGCTTCTTGATGAGCATTTGTGGAGCCACTACATCGCCGGTCGGGTGTCGGCTGAGGAGATGATCGACAAATGCAAAAACCCGCAGGATCTGACCGAAAGGGTCCACAAACTCGGACGGCAGGTTGGTCGAGCCGAACTCGATAGCGAAGAGGACAAAGCGGCAGACGAGTAGGTCCGCCGTCTTTGTAGGTGGGAATCCAGCGGAATGATAGCATTTTGATCGGGCATAAAATATTCTGAAATCCAAGTGTCGTAACGTGTATTCGTTGATATTTCCATAGAAACTGGGCATCCGTTGCCACTATGCTTCGAATGGGTATTGAGTCCCTCCTCGCAGTTGAGTTGGCGTGAGGTGTCCGAGAGCTGACTGACATGGCCACAACAATTGATCTATCTGAACTGAAACGCCGCAAGATCGGGCGGGTGTTGACCAAGCTTGGAAAGGTGTCCCGGGAGACTGTCCACGAGGCGCTGGCGATCCAAAAGACGCGAAAGATTCCACTTGGTCAGCTCTTGGTGGAGCTTGGGCATATTACCGAACGTGATGTTCAAGAGGCTCTAGCCGGGCAGGCGGGGATGGGGTTTGTCGATCTCGATGAGATTGAGTTTGACGGTGAGACGCTTGCGGCGCTACCGGCAGAGACTGCGATGGCGTATCAGGTGGTGCCGATATCGTGGGATCCTTCGACCAAGCAGATTCGCATCGCGTTGAAATCGCCCAAAAACTTCCGGGCGGTCGATGACCTCAAGCTCTTGATGGGGCTGAAGGTAGAGGCGGTTGTGGCTGACGAAGCCCAGGTCGACGGGGCGCTGCAAAAGCATTACGCGGGTCGGGGTGAATCGGTCAGCGATGTTGTTTCGGCGCTGTCGAGTGACGACAATCTGCAGGGGCTGAGCCCTGGGGCTGCGGGAGCGTCGATTGATCTTGAGAGGGTGCTTGAGGCGTCCGAGGATAACAAGGTCATCAAACTGCTGAATCTTGTGCTGCTCCAGGCGATTAAGGACAGCACCTCTGACATTCACTTTGAGCCGTTTGAAGATGAGTTCAAGATGCGGTACCGCATCGATGGCGTGCTGTACGAGATGGTCCCGCCTCCCAAGTATCTGGGCCCGGCGATTACGAGCCGCATCAAGGTCATGGCGAATCTTGATATTGCTGAGCGGCGTCTGCCACAGGACGGTCGGGTTGAGCTGGTGGTGGGGGGGAACCCGGTTGATCTTCGTGTGAGTGTGCTCCCCACGATGCACGGCGAGTCGGTGGTGATGCGTGTGCTGGACCGGTCCAATGTCGAACTCAGTCTGGACCGGATCGGTCTGGGTACGGATGAGTTGGAGTTGATCAACGGGCTCACCCGCAAACCCAACGGGATTGTGGTTGTGACGGGGCCAACAGGCTCGGGCAAGACAACAACGCTGTACGCGGCACTTGCAGAGCGTAACACGATTGATATCAAGATTGACAGCGGAAGATCCGGTCGAATATGACATTGACGGGTTGTGTCAGTGCCAGATCAATACAGATGCGGGTCTGACGTTTGCGTCGTGTTTGCGGAGCTTTTTGCGTCAGGATCCGGATGTGATTCTGGTAGGAGAGATTCGTGACCTGGAGACGGCGCAGATTGCTGTGCAGGCGTCGCTGACGGGTCACCTTGTGTTTTCCACGCTGCACACCAACGACGCGCCGAGTTCGATTGTTCGACTCATTGATCTCGGGCTTGAGTCATTTTTGTTAACCGCGACGATTGAAGCGATCATTGCACAGCGTCTGGTGCGCACGATATGCAGCAAGTGCAAGGAGCCGTTTGAGCCCACGGAGGAGCAGCTTATGGAGCTTGATCTTCGGCCTGAGGATGCGATGGGCAAGCAACTGTATCGCGGTCGCGGATGCGATAACTGTCACCACTCAGGGTACAAGGGCAGGACGGCGATCTTTGAAACCATGGTCATGGACGACGGTCTGCGAGATCTGATTATGAAAGAAGCGAGCGTGGGTGTGTTGCGTGAGGAGGCCAAACGGCGTGGCATGAAGACGCTTCGGGAAGCGGGTCTACGGAATCTCTTTGAGGGCAATACGACCATTGATGAGGTTGTTCGTGAAACGACCAGTGATGAATGATGTGGCGCGCCCAACTGTACGGTGATGATGGGCGAATGAATGTGTGCCGATGCTGACCGGGTGACTGCTTGAAACAAGTGGTGCCGGTCGGGCAGGAGAACCGTCCGATGGCGAATTTTCAGTATGAAGCGCTTGACAAGTCCGGCAAGAGGACCAAGGGCAATGTTGAAGCTGCAAGCAGTGAGGATGCTGTTCAGCAGATCAAGCTTCAGCAACTTTTTCCTACGTCGGTTCGTGAGCAGAAGACTAAGAAAGGCAAGGACAATGCGGACAGCGGGATGGATCCCAACGATCTTCTTGCGCAGGCCGGACCGAAGAAAAAGAAAAAGGGTGGTGGATTTTCGATCGGCAAGGTCAAGCCCAAGCACCTGACAACATTTACCCGCCAGCTTTCGACGCTGCAGGACGCGGGGTTGCCGTTGCTTCGTTCACTTCAGATTCTGGAAAGTCAGCAAAAGCCGGGCAAGCTCAAGAATGTGTTAATCGGAGTGGTTGAGGAGGTTGAAGGTGGTGCATCGCTGTCGGAAGCGATGACCAAGCAGCCCAAGGCGTTCAATACGCTGTACTGCAAGATGGTGAACGCCGGTGAGATTGGTGGTGTGCTTGATGTCATTTTGCAGCGGCTTTCCGAGTTCATGGAAAAAGCTGAGCGACTGAAGCGCAAGGTCATCGGGGCGATGATCTACCCCGCTGCGGTTATCAGTGTTGCGATCATCATTGTTGCGGGCATCATGTACTTCATCATTCCGAAGTTCCAGGCGATTTTCGAGGACTTTGGAGTTGAGCTGCCAATGCTCACGAATCTGCTCATCAAAACGAGTTCGTGGGTTGCAGGGAATTACCCAACAGCCGGGGCAATGCCGGTGCCCGGTGTCGTGTACGTAGTGTTTTCACCCGCGATTGCGGTGATAGTTTTTAAGCTGGCGCGCAAGACAAAATTTGGCAAGGCGTTCTTTGATTACGCGTTTATGTATATGCCGGTGATCGGGAATCTGATCCGTAAGACGACGGTTGCGCGATTTACGCGCACGCTGGGCACGCTCGTTGCTGCGGGTGTTCCGATTCTTGAAGCGGTGACCATCACCAAAGAGACGTGTGGGAACTACGTCTTTGAAAAGGCGCTGGGCAACGTGCATGATTCGATCCGTGAGGGTGAGACGTTTGCCGGCCCGCTGCGCGAAGCAAAGGTGTGTGACGCGATTGTGGTCAACATGATCGACGTCGGTGAAGAGACGGGCGACATGGACACCATGTTGATGAAGATCGCTGACAACTATGACGAGGAGGTCGATGTTGCAGTGGCGTCGCTGGTGTCGTTGATCGAGCCGCTGCTGGTTGTGTTCCTGGGCGGATTGATCGGAACGATCGTTGTCGCGATGTTCCTGCCGCTGGTTACGATGATCCAGAGTCTGCAGGGGTAAACCTCATGCGTCAGCCATCCACCACAACCTGCCGTGCAGTACGGGGCTTTACACTCATCGAGCTGATGATGGTCGTGCTGGTGATCGGCGTGCTTATTTCATTTCTTCTGGTCGCGGCGGGTGGTGTTTTTCGCGGTGCCAAACGCTCCAGCGCGCAGCGGCAACTCCATGCAATTGCGCAGGCGGTCGAGCAATTTCGCAGTGATGTTGGATATCTGCCGCCATTGATGGTGCCTGATGAGAGCGAACCGACCACGGTGATCGATCCGCTTGCAGGGATTGCAAATGCAGGTGGGGTGCAGGCACAGTTGCGGCTGCTTCATGAGAACAGATACAGCAGTGAGTACACACTTGCTATGTACCTTATCGGTGCGGGCAACATCGACGGCGATACGGACGGTCGCGCCACCGGCGCCAACACAGAGGAAGACGACGGGCACGCGGGTCCGGGGTTTCTTGATCCGGGGCTTGATCGGTCGTGGGGTGGTGCTGCCAGTCGGAAAGATCAGAGGAAGCATCACGATCACACGCACACAGGCCGCGTCTTCGGACCGTACCTGGATATGGAAGCGCTGGGTGATGCGCTTGTGCTTGATACACAAACGGGTTTGTACAAACTTGTTGATCCGTGGGGTCAGCCGATCCGGTACTACACGGAATGGCCAACGGTTGATCCGAATGATCGCACCAAGAGTGTTGCGCGTGTGCCTATTGAATTGCGGACGCGCGGGGCGGTTGAGTTTCAGATTGAAAACGGGGGAACATCTGACAAGGCGGACCTTCGGCTGGAGCGAACGGTGCTCAATTCTGAGTTCATGCTGCTGTCTGCGGGCAAGCCACTTGGAAATGTTGGGGCCGACGGCAAACCGATTGTGAGCTTTGGAACCATTCGCACCGACACGAACGCTCTTTGGCAGTCGCCGGACGATTTCAATCGTGGTGGCACGCTTGATCTGAGTGCGTGCGATCCGGCGGCTAACAGCGGGGCGCTGCCCGAGCAGTGTGAAGATTTACTGAACATGCTTGAATCCAACATCAGGGTGCCACAATGACACAGCGCAACACACTATCCCGCTGTGCAAAAGGGTTTACGATCATTGAGTTGCTCGCGGTGATCGCGATTATCTCGATCCTGATGGCGCTGATTGGTGGGGTTGGGTTGAGCGTGATCAAGTCGAGGCAGGACGCGGTGACACAGAGTGTGCTTGTCGCGCTCAATCGCGCGCTTGAGGAGTACATCGGGCAGGTGGGGGGTTCTATACCTCCCTATGACCCGATGGACTACGACAAAACGCCCGGCGATGGGTACACGTTTACCAATTTTCCGCTCTATCCCACATCAGGCGGTCAGCGCAATCCGGCGCGACCGGATGCCGCGGTTTTCATTCGTCAGGCGCTCGGTACGGGTGAGGTGCAGTCGATCATCGGGAGTATCCCCGACCGGTTTTTGATTGTGACGCAGAACAACACTTCAGATAACGATCGGACACCATCAATCGTTGATTACTGGGCGAACAAGAACTGGCCTGATGACCGCATGGGGAACAAGTGGGACATCGCCGCCCAGCAGATTATTTATTACATCCATCCGGATAATCAACTTGCGCAGGATCTGTACGGTCAGTGCCTGAATCGGCGGCCGTATTTCATGTCCGCTGGACGCGATGGGAAGTATGGGTTGGGCAGCGAGTTTGGCAACGCGGCGACACAAGATGATGTTGAAGCCGCGCTTGATGACAATTTGTATTCGTATGCGCCCGGTGAACCGAATCGGGATGCCGGGTTCTTCAACAGTTACCGGCGAACACAATGACGCGCTACGCTAATAAACTCGGCTTCCGCTTCAATGGCGCCTTTACACTCGTTGAGCTCTTGGTTGTCATGGCGATTATTGTGATTGCGCTTGGGGTCATGCTCCCGGCGTTTGGGCGCATTATTGCTTCGCAGAACTTCGCGTCGGCGGTCAATTCGGTTGCGACAACGCTGGGCAATGCCCGGGCGCAGGCGATCGCGACCCAGACACCGACCGGCGTTGCGTTTTTGTATGACATCGAGACAGAACGGTTTTCGCTCCAACTCCTTGATATTGAGAGCAATCAGGCGTTTTTGACTGACAATAAAACGTCATGCCTTGAAGAGCCACAGTGTCGGGCAATGCGTCCCATGCCGTTTCAGACGGCTGTCACGCTTCCGGCGCGGACGGGTGTATTCGGGCTTTCGTTTGAGCATCTGCGCGGGCGCAATTCAAAGGGCCAACCACGGGAAAATTGCAAAATCGACAATAAGTTTGGCAGCGGCACAAACCAGTGGTATGCCGGTGAAGTCATTAACGGCAACTCCGCCGACAAACGGCGGCACATCATCCCGTGGATCTTCCCGCGCAATGATCCTCGGCTGTTTACTCGTGCGGTTGATCCAACTGATCGCAACACCATCGGGCAGGACCCTTGGGCGCGATTGATCCAAGGGAAGGGGACAGTCACTGATGACCAGGCAAAGCTGGCGCTTCGGCACTCCAACAGCTTTGGTGTGTTCTTCTCGGTTGATGGCACGGTTCGGCCCACGGCGTTTGTGGGCGGCAGGCAGTACGCCGATGTGTACATCGAGTTCCCTGACGAGCCACGTGATATTGCCAAACCCGATGACCCGCCGTACGACGACCCGATTCGCTTCGATCCGGAGACCATTCCGACTTCAGTACGTCAGATCGATCGACGCCCGAATCGGGAGGTGTTGCTGCGCGCAGCAGACATGCTTGCTGTTGCCGATCTGTCGGCACTGGAAAGTGGGGTTGGGCGCAGACGGGCATGGTTGTCGCGGACCGAAACTTCCAAGGCGCCGCCCGGCTGGATGACAGCCACCGGTGCCGGTGCTGATCTGATTGATGATGATCTGGTGCGGGATGTCAGCCGGTGGATTGATCTGAACGCCGAGGTCATCTCGTTCAACCGCTACACGGGCAATGTTATTCGGAGGGCCGAGCAGTGATGCGCAGCGCGAACACTTGCAGAGCACGCAGCCGTGCGCACCGGGGTTTCACGCTCGTTGAAGTGCTGATGGCGGCATTCATCATCGCGCTGGGAGTGCTCGGGTTGCTTGCGCTGTTTGCCGGTGCAGCGAAACAGCAACAGTCATCGACGCAGCGGACGCGATCCATGTTTTTCTCAAATAGTGCAGCGTCCATGCTGGCGCCTGCGCTGGGTCGGCTGCAGTTTCCCAACACCGGAGGAAACGTCCCGGCGGCAACCGACGGCGTCTGGATTCCGGTGATGATGGACGACCGCGATTTTTTTCTGACACTGGTGGGGAACACAACGTGTGACAAAGCGCCGTTTTTTCTCTCGGCATTGCCGAATGATTTCCACTTGTTTGATGCGCCGACGAATCCAGCCGCGATGGTTAACCAGACGGGCTTTGTTGATCTGGCAAGCCGGGACGCGGGGCCATTTGTCACCATGCGGTCAATACCCGGTCGTGATCTTGAGCCGCAGTCGCTTGAGTTCAGAGTCGAAATAAACCGACTGTCGATTCAAAGCCCGACGCCTACTCGAACTGTTCAACTCAGACATACCCCGGTTCAGGACGGCGTGCCCCCCGACGATTCGCCGCCAAATCTGTTTGTCTACGAGGCGGCAGGTGGCATGTTTGGTCTGCCCGGTACGACACCCGATCACGTTGTCGTCGATGTGCAGCCTTGCACAGTGCCGACAATTCAACGGCGTGATGCCGAGATCATCGCGATGAGCATCACGCTCAATCAAGGGGGGATCACGGATGAGTACATCTCCTCGGTACAACTCGTCAAAGGCATGGCGCGCCGGCAGGAGCTTGTCTCGCTGAATGATCGCATCCTCGAGCGGACAGACCCCTCTGCGGATTCGGGCAAGCGTCCTGAAATGAGTTACTCATTACTCACGCGCGCACGCGGTTCGGGTACGCAGGTCGTTGTGTTTACCTATGCGCTGACTCCACCATCAGGGACCGCAAAGTGGATTCCTCCGGAACGGCCTCAGGATTTCAGTCTAAGCGCCAATTTGAGGTGGTCAAACACCTCCCCGGGCAACCCTCCGCTCCGGCAAGCAGAACTTGAGTTGGGCTATGACCTTTCGCTCAAACAGTATTTCGTCGAGGCGAACGCGGGCAATGCGGACGTGCAGTGGGCGCTGACGCAGGGGCAGATTCTGCTGGTGCAGGGGAGAGAAAAATTGACAAACGGGCTAGCGCTGAGTGGCTCCGATCAGCCGGTCACCGTTATTCGCCGACAACGCAGTGGTGCAAATAGCAACACCATCCGCGCGTATCTCAATCGCGGGCCACGCAGCGAAGGACGAGCATTTCTTTCGGGCGATGATCGTGAGCAGGGGATCAAGAAAAAGCTTTTCTTCATTGGTGTCAGTGATACAGCACGAAGCATTGACGATCAAACCGAGTGGGCGCTGAATGCAATTGACGCACGAGTGATTCAAGTGACCAATTAACGACAGACTTTATTGGAAGGTTTCATTTGCCTGAACGTCTTTCAAATCCGCTCCCCGCCTCGTCTTCCGTACGCAGGCATCTGCACGGCTTTACCCTCACGGAGATGGTGGTCGCCATCGGGGCTGTTGCGCTTCTGACGATTGGAATCGGGCAGATCTTCCAGAGCATTGGCTCTCTGGTTGGCAGTGGGTCAGCGCTTGCGCAGACCGATCAAGCGGCTCGCGCCATTGAAGCGCAGCTTCGAAAAGATTTTGACTCGCTCGGCCGGCTTCGACAGGAGGACACGTTCTTTGCCATTCGATGCCGAACTCTGAAAGACGTGTACATCGACCGCGATGACCGCGACGATGACCGGCGCGCAGGGTTGTTGCCCGGTGATCCCGCATCGCTGGTGGTGGATACCCGGCTGGATGAGATCATGTTTCTTGCATTCGGTGGCGGAGAGAACGGTGAATACCCAACATCGCAGATCACCAGTCCATCGAATGATTACACGCCGCCTCGTGCAAGCACCGCTCGCATTTACTACGGGCACGGGCTGCGACCGGCGCCCGATCTTGACTTTGACCCAGCGTTGCCTTCGTCACAGGGCAATACGCGCCAGCGGCAATGGCTTCCCGACGGTGATTTTGGTCAACCCCGGGGAGTCAGCAACCGCTTTGACTCGGGTGAGCGCGTCACAGGTCGCAACGAGTTCGCAGGAAGTTGGTTGTTGCTTCGGCAACAGTTGGTGATGGCGGGGAGTCTTCTTGCAGGACCGGTCAGCACGGGGGCTACAGTTCCCAAGCCGGCGTTCGATCCGGACCTGACCTACGCGCCGTATCCCAGAGCCCAGGATGTGCTGTTGCATCCGAACTAGTTCACGACAACGATTGCGCAGGGTCAGCCGGACAAGTGGCCTGGCAATTCCGGTGGATTCCGGAAGGACCTGCCCAAGGCGCGCTTTCTCCCCTTTGGGCGCACAGACTTGTGTGCTATGAATGTTGATGAACTAAGGCGTTGGCTCGAAGGCGCAAGTCCACAGGCGCCATTTGTCGATGCTTCACCTTACGACGGCGGACTCTTTGATGTGCGATCAATCCAGACAGGCGGGCTTGACGTGACTGATCGGGCTGTCGCCGATTCGGTGCTGTGGAAACGGCTCAGTACATTGACCCACGCCACACCCAATCCGGAGAACCTGCGACTGTATCAGTCTGCGATTGCGGGGATGTTTACGCGCTTTCAGGCGGAATCGAGCCCGCCGATGATTGATCGCAGGGATTCGCTGACGATCGGGAGTTCCTCTGCGGGGGTAAAGCCGCTGGGCGACGATCCGGAAACGGCGCTGATGGATCTGCACGCAACCTTTGCAACCCATTGCAGCAGTTTCGAGATTGCCTGGTCCGACGGGACGACCTGGCTGGGGAACAAGCCCATCGAGATTGATACTGACAAGGATGGCACGCCTGACATTGTGTTCGATACCGGGGACATCATCTGGTACGACATCAATTTCCCGCGCTGGGACCAAACGAATGTTCAAGTTGATTACGAGGACTTTGCCAGGCAAAACCCGATTGCGCAGAACACCGTCCCTCGTCCGGGTCAGGGCTATCGTGACGGCGTCTCCAACCCGGAGATCACCTGGAACGAGCGCGATGGAAAAGCAGATCGGCTGGAAAAGCGTCCGGATGAGTTCGGCACGTACGCCGTTGCACCGAAAGATCGTCAGGTTCTCTTGACCGGCGCGGTTGCTGATGGGGACAAGCGTAGCAGTGAATACCTTGCTATCTGGGGTTTTCACAAACTCAAAGCCGACAATTCCGGTGAATATGAGCGCAGCGGATGGATCAAACCCAAGCTTGTACGTATCCGCGTCACGCTGCACGATGATCAGTTTCGAGTTCAGGGCGGCAGAACCTACGAGTTTGTGTTCTGCGTCGATCTGAAAGAGTAAATGTCAGCATCCACCTTCGCTGGGGCCGGAGATCAATCATGATTCGCAGACGAACTCATCTGTTCAGTTCCTTCTGGCGCAGGATTCGCACAACCGGTCGTGCGCACCGAAGGGGAACGATTCTCATTCTGGCGTTGGGCGTTGTCGGAATTATCTCGGTTGCTGCGTTGTCGTACGTCACCGTTGTGCGCCTCGACCGCAAGAGTTCGACCATCTCCGCTGAGCGGTCGAGCTTTGATCAACAGGTCTCGACAGTGGTTGGTGAGATCCGCGCGATGCTCACGGCGGACCTGTTTGGAAACAAGGTTGTCACACCCGACGTTCCACCGGATTCATGGCCCGCAATGTTTGAAGATGGTGAATACTGGGACTATCCCACCACGGTGACGGATCCCAATGATCCACGATTTACTTTCAACACGGCAAATCCGGGGTTGAACCCGAGTGCGCTGTCGATTCTTGGGCAAACCCCGCCACTCGGCGCCAGCGGCACTCGGCGGTTTCAGGTGTCGTACCCAGGCGATGCCTGGCTTGCGCAGGCCGATCCAATTCTGCCGGTCACACCGGTGACCGAAGACAATGTCACCACACTTGCGCAGATCACCAACCCACGGTCTGTCATACATTTTGATGAGCAAAATCCCCGCATATCGAATGATGATCGGTGGGTCAGGGGTGACGGCAAGTTCGTTGATCTTGCGCAGTGGTTCATTCAGCAAAGCGGCAGCTTTGCCGACCCGAGCATCGACCTGCTCGACTGGTCACAGGTTGATCAGGAAGGCCGCCTTGGCCCAGACGCCGGTGTGCTCCAGAATGTTTTCAATTTCCAGATGAATGAATTGGGTGAAAATGCACCCAATATCACTCGTTCTGGAAACGGTGACATCGACGTGCAGCCCAGCGACGAGCGGCAGTGGGTTGATACCGATGGCGATCTGCGCCCAGATGCACGCTGGACCGTGCTCGATTCACTGGGCAATGTCTTCGGGCTCAACTGGGTCGTTGCGATGAAGATCATCGACGCCTCAGCGTATATCAATGTCAACAGCTCAATCGAGTTTGGAGATACGCTCAACCCGGCGCAGACTGGTGACGGGCGCACACCGACGGATATAGATCTGTATCGGTTGCTGCGTGAAGCGAGTACGTTTCATAATGGCAACCCTGCGCCCTATGCCTTTGTGCCTCGGACGGATCGCCTGGACCTTGCCTATGCGCGGCATGTGGATTTCAACCTCTCGTTTCAGCAGTTCCAGACCCGTGCTGCGCCCGACTACGATAACGCACAGGCGCTGATCAACTACAACTACCTGCCCACAAACGTCACGCCCTGGATGATCAACCAGCGGATTCCCCGGCAGATGCGCGCGGCGTTCTACCACCTGATGGGCAGTTCACCCGACACGCAGCTTGTCACGGGTCCCGAGCTGTTTCCAGTGCGCGACATCGTCGATCTGCTCACGTTCCGTGGGACAAACCATGCATCGGTTGTTTCCAAACTCGAGCAGCGCTTTGATGCAGATGCCGTCGGAGCTGGGGACTATCTTCCCGATGGGACGCCCACGCAGTTCTACGGCCCATTGCGGTCGCGCGAAGCCCCTGCAAATGCGCGGGTCTTTGACCTCAATCGCAACTTTCGCGCTCCGACCAATCGGGGACTCTTTGACAACAATCCACGCATGGACCTGACGACCTACAGCGGCGTTGGACAGGCAGCGCCCATCCCCGTTCTCAATGAAGTCCCCCTGGGATCGGCGCAGCCGCCGTTTGCAGGGCAGTATGGCCGTCAGAAAATCCGCCTGGATCATCCGCTCAATGTCGACGAGACGCAGCGCGCCTTCGAGGCGTTCATGTGGGCACTGGCGCCGCTGGCGACCGATCGGCCGCTGTTTCGGCCCCTCAACCTATTCGATCCAACAGCCGGGACACACTACGCCAATGTATCAACGGATTCCGCCTACGGCGGCGGACCAATCGGGCCGGGCAACAATCTGAAGCTTCACAGTGGCACGCCGTTTTCGGGTCTTGCCTACCCGACATTTACTGCAGTCTCACTTGCAACAAATCTTCGTGATGCGATTGATGACAACAACATCCCATCGTTGGTCGTGTTTGATCAGGATCCAAACGCCGCACTCGCCTCTTCAACCATCACGCTGACGCCACGGTTTGCCCACGGCGATTTGAATCTCACGCCTGCCACCGGAAAGTCAACCTACGTCGGACTCGAACGCCAACCATTTCTGACCGAGGCGGTTACGGTTGCGATATACAGCGATTTCAGCGGTGACAGCGTGGGTGACGACAACGGCATCATCAACGGCACGCAGGACGAATTGGGAAGCGCAGTCTTCTTCGAGCTGTCAAACCCGTGGGGCACACAAATTGTCACCGGGAATTATGCCGTTGAAATCGTCGATGGATCACCCGGTGCGCTCAACACGGGCCTTTCTTTTCGATTGCCTGACACAACCATTGATCCGGGACAGGCCGTGACGTTCTACTGGATTTACCGTGAGAGCAATGGATCAGCATGGTCTACCGCTAATTTTCCCGACAGCAACCCTGACGGCCTTCTTGCGAAAGTCAACGCGGCCAATGCAGTTGAGATTCCACTGTCTTCAGTCTTTTTCAACAGCAACCCCTTTGACAATGCGTCTACACCAATTGTAGCAACGGACCGGGTGCCGTTCCGCGGTCTTGCCGGGCAATCGAACTCAGTCGTGCTCTCAACGATTGATGAATCAGCGACCAATGTTGTTGTTGTCGATCGCCTGGAACAGCCAATATCTCCAATTGAGTCTTTCCCGGCTGCAATCGGAAATGTAAGCGGCGCGACGACATTCGATCCAAAAATCGACCAGGATACGGATTGGTTAGCGCCCGTTACACCAACGTTTCTGAAAAACGAATATCAATATCCGCAATTAACAAACGACCTTCAAA
>Ga0114931_10006374_pt1 | contig 14519 bp, 3 predicted proteins | sample 2SBtaG_FD_89579 | JGI IMG/M metagenome (GOLD analysis project Ga0114931, IMG submission 89579) | Deep subsurface microbial communities from Kolumbo volcano to uncover new lineages of life (NeLLi) - 2SBTROV14_V59a metaG | ecosystem: Environmental > Aquatic > Marine > Volcanic | place: Kolumbo...
CTGAAGGCCACGGATCTAACTCCGCTATCATGCCCGCGCAGGGTCAGGGTGTTCTCGCCCGTGGCCGCGTCCCAGACCTTCACCGTCTTGTCCCAACTCCCCGAGACGATCCGCGTGCCGTCCGGGCTGAAGGCCACGGATCTAACTCCGCTATCATGCCCGCGCAGGGTCAGGGTGTTCTCGCCCGTGGCCGCGTCCCAGACCTTCACCGTCTTGTCCCAACCCCCCGAGACGATCCGCGTGCCATCCTGGCTGAACGCAACAGAGGTAACCGCGTCCTCATGCCCGCGCAGCGTAAGGGTATTCTCGCCCGTGGCCGCGTCCCAGACCTTCACTGTCTTGTCAAAACCCCCCGAGACGATCCGCGTGCCGTCCGGGCTGAAGGCCACGGAAACAACCTCGCCCTGATGCCCGCGCAGGGTCAGGGTGTTCTCGCCCGTGGCCGCATCCCAGACCTTCACGGTATTGTCATCACTCCCCGAGGCGATGCGCGTGCCGTCCGTGCTGAATGCAACAGAGCTAACCGCTTCGTTATGCCCGGGCAGGGTCAGGGTGTTCTCGCCCGTGGCCGCGTCCCAGACCTTCACCGTCTCGTCATCACTCCCCGAGACGATCCGCGTGCCGTCCGGGCTGAATGCAACAGAGGTAACCGCGTCCTCATGCCCGCCCAAGGTCAGGGTGCTGGGGTCGGAGAGGTACGTCAAGCGATGCCACTCCCAGCCGCGGAGGTCCGCTGGGCACTGGTTCAACTGTTTCTTCATCCGGCCGATCTCGTTGGCGTTGTAGGCGTTTTCGGCCGATGCGATCGAACGTATGTATCGCGATCGACGGAGCGATTCGGCGCGCTGGTCGGCTTCATCCCTTGCAGCTAGCGCAGCGGATCGCACACGGACCGCTTCCTTACGAACGCGGGTCTGATCCTGCTCGGCCGCTAGGGCTTTCGCGCGAGCGCGGGTCTGATTGTAATACATGATCGACAGCCCTACCGTGGCGACCGACAACAGCAGTACAAACGCCGCCGCGATCACGACCGGCAGCTTGTAACGCCGCAATTGCTTGCGGAGGACGTAGAGCGCCGAATCGCGTTTGAGGTCGAGCGGCTCGCCGGCCAGGTAGTGATCGATGTCCTTGCCCAGCTCGCCGGCGGACTGGTAGCGCCGCTCGCGTTCCTTGGCCAGCGTGCCCAGCACGATTGTCTGCACCTCGTCGTCGATCGGGCAGGCGGAAGGCACGGCGCCACGCAGCCACGAAGTCACGAAGCCGCGGCTGCGCCGGGACGCATGCACACGAATGCCCAAACCCGCGCTCCACGCCCGGCTCGGCGGAGTGGGAGCGGTCTCGGCGATGTGACGCAGCACGTCGGCCATGTTGCCGGCGACCGGGTAGGGATAACAGCCGGTCAGTAGTTCATACAGGATCACGCCCAGCGCGTAGACGTCCGTGCGCGTGTCGATCTCGTCCGGGTTGCCGCGGGCCTGCTCGGGCGACATGTACGGCAGCGTCCCCACCACCTGACCGGTCATCGACACCAGCGTCCGCTCCGGGCCGCCGACCTGCTTGGCCAGACCGAAGTCGAGAATCTTCGGCTCGCCCGCCACGTCGACCAGGATGTTGCTGGGTTTGAGGTCGCGGTGGATCACGCCTTTCTTGTGCGCATACTGCATCGCCTCGCAGACGCGGGCAAAGAGCTTGAGCACCACTTCCAGCGGCGGCTTCTTGTCGCGGACGTACTGCGTCAACGGAACGCCGCGGACGTAGTCCATCACCGCGAACCGGCGTCCGTCGGCGGCCTTGCCGGAATGAAAGATCGAGACGATATGCGGGTGCTTCAGACTGGCGACCAGCTCGATCTCGCGTTCGAAGCGGCGGCGGGTGACCTTGCCGGCGTACGGGCCCTCGTGCAGCACCTTGATCGCAACCTTGCGGCGGGTCGCTTTCTGAATCGCCTGATAGACGATGCCCTGCCCGCCACGACTCAGCTCGCGGACGATCTGGTAGCCTTCCAGCACGAACCGCGTTGTGCCTTTGTCTGTTGACGTGCCGGCCGCCATCGTCTTCTTGACGTTCAGAGCAGCCGGCTCGAAGTCCGGAGCGCCGCTGATCGTCTCGTCCCCGGCCAGCAGCTTCTCGACCTCGGATCGCAGTTCCGCATCGTCGCCGCATTGCTGATCGAGAAACCCGCCGCGCTCCGCTTCGGGTCGCTTGACGGCTTCGATGAAGACCTCGTTGATCTTTTTCCGGCGTTCGGGCGACATGCCTGGGGCGGCCCCTCCTGGGCACTTCTCCTGCCGAACCTATCGGAGCTACGAATCGCAAACGGACTTGGTCGGAACGGACTCGCCTCTGAATCTTTACGGCTCGCACAAGCATTTGACCGGACGTATGCTCGCGTGTCAATCGCAATCTGGCGCTGCGTTGCGAGGACGTTCAGAACCGGGGCTCACTCACTTGACCAAGCAGGGGACAGTCCCGAATGGCACTGCCGCTTTTGCACTAAGGGTTTACATCGCTTCCCCCTTCAGCAGTTCGGCGCGGGCCTGATCGCGCGGTTTGGTGAGCAGGGCGTGTTCTTCGGGGCACCGTTTGACCGCGCGCGGCTCCACCCGGCCCGGGCGGTTGCCGACGATGTGTTCGGCGAGGCTCGCCAGCAGTCCGCCGAGAAAGTGGAGATCGCCGAGCGACGACGTAGCGGCCGGCGCCCTCGCCCGCCGTAGACGGCCGGAAACGTCCTCCTGGACTACGGCCCGCGAGGGCGCGGGCCGCTACACGACGTTCGCGGCGGACTGCCACGCCGCACGATCGAGCGCATCGCCGCGTTGGCTTCCATCGTCGAACCTTCCACACCCAACGTCTTGCCTTTAAGTAGACCATGCTCGGCCAATTGCTTGAGCATCCAGTCGAACACCGTCTGGTGTGTCTCCAGATCTAATCGCAGCCGCGAACGATTCAGCGAACTGTCGTCCGGCACGCGGTCGTCCGGCGCGAGCCCCAGGAAAGACCGCGGCGAGAGCGAATCCGCGCAACGCCAGGCGATCTGCCGTTCGCTGTCGAGCTTCTCGAAGTAGCCGATCATCAGCATGCGGAAGTACACGCCCGGCGGAATGCTCGGCCGGCCCATCTTCGCGGCGTAGAACTTGCGGCAGGCCTGTTCACAATAGCGGTCGAAGCCGGCGGCGTCGAGCACCCGGTTGAGTTGTTCGTAGAAAGGATGCCCCGTCGAGCGCGGCAAGCTCCTCGCGGCCACCCAGAAATCCGCTTGCCGCTCCCGCTTCCGTCGCCCCATCGCCATCCGCGTGTCCTCCCTGACCCACCAAACCCACCACGATTGAATGCCCGTATTCTAGCATATCTAGCACATGGCGTCAACCCGACTTCTGCGGCGGACTGCTGGGAGGGCAGACGCAAGGCGTGCAAAAGAGGCCCGTAGGATCCACATGTGTTAAGTGATTGTTACGAGCGTACTGGTATGGATTCGGGCCATCGGGGGGCATCCCACGAAGAAGGCCGCCAGGTAGCGATCGAACTGCGACGCTAATCATTCTAATGGCGAGCGGATCGCGCTGAGAGAATCGCGACACGGGGGCGGAGTAGGACCGGGAGCGATTGTGATATGTACAAGGTTCCATATCTATTGGAAGACCATGATGGGCTTGTGGGTTTCCGGTGGTCGACATTGTCGCAACATTGCCGAGCGCTCCGTTGCCGGGATTTCCTTGCAATACGATGGAATCTCCGTACGCGTACGATGTGTAGTGTTCGGCCACAGCCCCGGCGCTGTCGGTGATGGCGGTGACGTCCCAGTTGCGACCCTGACTGAAGGCGTATCGCGCGTCGACTGGAGACTCGCCGGACTCGCCCGCCGCGGTATTGTCTGGGTTTGTGTCGTTTGACGCGGAAGGATCGCCGTTGACCTCGAACCCGAGGTGCTCGTCGGTGTACTGCGTGCCAGGCAGAAAGGCCATGGTGGTTTGATTAGAGCCGTTGCGTGTCTCGAAGATGTTCCAACGGCTGAACGTTGATCTACTCGGCCTTACGCCGCCGTAGTAGAACACGACGGTCGTATCCCCGCCGTCGTTGAGGGTGTTCTCGGGGCCGACGTTGGTAACGGTCTTCTTGGCCCGTCGCACGTCGCCATAGTATTCGTAGTCTCCAATGGTCGTTTCATCACTGCCGACCACCAGCTTGGCGAGCCGCAGGCGATTCCAAGCATCGTAGTCGTACGCGAAGATGCCATCGGCGGTCAGGTTGCCGTTGTCGTCGTAGCTGAGCGTGATCGCAGCGGAGTTGAAGTCGTCGGAAATGAGAATCTCGTCGCCCGCGTCGTCGAAGTCGCCGTCGGCGTTGTTGTCGCGATTTGCGGGCGAGACGCCCACGCTACCCGTGTCCCAGCGATGCACGACGCTCCCCGCTTTCCCGCGGTAGACGCCCGCGAATCCGGCGGACCAATCGTCGTTAACCACGAGCGTCCCGCCCAGCAGTTCGGTCTCGTCGGCGAACGATCGGGTGGCGCGGGCGTCGCCGCCCGTGGATGGTGCGTGTCGACTCGATGGACGGACGAGACGCCCATCCCCACCCCAACTGCTGAAGCGTCCCACCCCAGCCGCTGCAGCGCCGCATCGCCCGGATCGACCGGATCGTCGACGACGACCACCTTCAGAGTATGCCAGTTTCCCATCGTCGGAAGCAACGTCGTTCCGCTGGTGACCAGCACGGTCATCTTGCGGTCGTCCTTGCGTTGCCACCGCTAGTCTTCACGTGCGGCGATCGGCGACGCGGTCCCGAGGTCTGGACGCGCCTGCTCGCCCGGCGGAGGCTCAATCTACCGGTAGCGCGGTCCGACCCGTAGGGGATGCGAAACGCTCCTTTTTGCGGGTCGAGGCCCCGTGGCCGCTATCCGCATATCGTTCCGAACAGGCCGAGTATCTGCGCCAAGTCCGCGAGATCCACATCGCCGTCGCCATCCAGGTCGCCGTCCTCCGGCAAAGCGCCGCTAGCGGTTCCGAAATTCGTCAGCACGATGGCCAGGTCGGTCAGATCGACCTGCCCGTTTCCGTCGAGGTCTCCCAGGCAGGGTGAAGAGACGGTGAGAATCGCGGGGAAGCTGGTCGTCTGCCCGATGCGGTTGGAGACGATCACGTCGTACGCGCCGGCATCCTCGGGGACGACGTTGTCGATCGTGAGCGAGCGATCCGTCGCGCCGAAGATCTCGACGGCGTCCTTGCGCCACTGGAACTTCGGCGGCGGATTAGCGCTTGCGACGACCTCGAGCCGCACCGGGTCGCCTTCGGGAGTGTCCGAATCGCCGGATTGCTCGAGAATCACGGGTTCGATGCAACCGCTTCGTTGATGGATGTGGATGTTCGTTCCGCGGTTGATCTGGCCGGGGATCAGTTCGGCGTTGGTCTGAAACGCGATCACGCCGCCGTCCGCGGATATCGCCGGGATGTCGGAGTCACGAGCGCCCTGCTCGCCGAACGTCCCGACACTCGCGCGTCGCGTCAGCCCTTCGAACAGGTCGCGCAGAAACACGTCGGCGACGCCGTTGTTATCATCCGGGTTCAGGTTGGTCGCGAAACTGTCGAACGCGACGAAGCGCGCATCGTCCGAAAGCGCCAGGCGCTGGCTCGGGCCGTTGCCCAAGTCGCCTTGCGAATTGAGGCTCGCCACGGAGGTCTGTCCGGTGGCTCGATTGTGAACGAACACATCGGGTCGGCTGTTTGTGTCCAGCGGATCCAGGTTCGTCGCGATACTCGAGAACGCGACGATCGCGGCGTCTGCGGACAGACTCGGGAAGTCGCAAGCGGCGTTCGCTTCCACGCCGGCCGAATCGACGCTGGCGCGCGAGACCGCGCCCGTTGTCAAGTCTTTTACGAAGATGTCGATTGCGCCGTTCGTATCGTTGGGGACGAGGTCGACCGCATCGCTACGGAAGGCAACGAACAGTCCGTCGTCCGAGAACGCCGGGTGGTCGCCAAACCCGTTCGTCTGATTGCCGGCGCTGTCGGTGTTGGCACGCGTAGTCACGCCATTGCCCTCATCATAGATACCGTTTCCGTCGGGATCACGGTCATGTACGAAGACATCCACGTCACCATTGGTGTCGTCTGGCACGAGGTTGGTAGCGCGGCTGGTGAACGCGACCTTGCGTCCGTCACCGGAAATCGCGATCGGAAAAGGCGTGTCCGCGTTGTCGGAATTCGATTGGACGCCGGAGCTGTCCACGCTGACGATCACATTGAGGTCCGTCAGTACGTCGTACACCAACACGTCGCGGCGGCCGTTGAAATCCCCCGGAACCAGCGCGTCATAGGTCGCGAAATAAGCCACGTAGCGTCCATCGCCCGAAACGGCCGGGTTGCCGGCATCGTTGAGAGGCGGCATCTGGGCACCATTCGGACCCACATTGATCCGCCTGGTTTCGCCGGTGAACCGATCGTGGAGAAAGACGTCGATCGCCGCGTTGGTGTCCGCCGGCACAAGATTGGCTGCGCCGCTGGCGAACGCGACGAATCGACCGTCGTTCGATACCGAGGCGTGTTGCGACAAGCCTGAGCCCGACACGCCGAAGTCACTGATGCTCATGCGGACGGTGCGCGCCTCCTCAACATTGCGCAGGAAAACATCCGGCTGGCCGTTGTCGTCATCGGGCGCGAAGTTCCCGGCCAAACTCTGAAATGCGATCCAGTCGCCGTCGTTGGAGACGGCCAGGCCGGGACTGCCGCCGGTGCCGGTGTCGGCGTCGCCGAGCGTGTCGAGACCCGCCGCGCCGGCCGGCACTGTCGTTCCCAACACTCGATCTCGCAGAAACAGATCGCGGAAGCCGTTGGTGTCGTTTGCGATGAGGTTGGAAGCATTGCTGTAGAAGGCGACAAAACGTCCGTCGGCCGAAATCGCGGACTGCGTGCTGTCGCCGTTGGCCTGAGCGCCGGCCGTGTCGAGGCTTGCGCGTTCAACAGAACCTGATTGCAGATCGCGAACGTAGACGTCATTCATGCCATTCGTGTCGGCCGGAACGAGCGCCGCGGCGCTCGTGAACGAGACGAATCGCCCGTCCACGGAGATACGCGGAAGGCTGCTTTCACCACTGACGGAAGCACCGGCGGCGTCAACGCTCACGAGCGAAGTGACGCCTGTTGAGCGGTCGTGCAGGAACACGTCCGCGAACGGGTTTGTGTCGCTTGCGACGAGGTTTCCCGCGCGGCTTGAGAACACGACGTAACGCCCGTCACCAGAAATGGACGGGGCGCGGCTGTCGTCGTTGCCGAATACGCCGGAATTGTCCACGCTTACGATTTCGATGGTGTTCGCTTGCAGGTCTCGTACATAGACCTGTTCGGACGACGTGCCGCCGGGGATCAGATTCGAGGCGAGACTGTTGAACGCCACAAATCGCCCGTCGGCGGAGAGGACGGGATCGCGGCTCTGATTGTTGCCCTGGACACCGAGCGCATTCTCGCTAAGCCGAATGGTGACGCTGTTGGGCTCGTCGAACTCGCCGTCCTGATCGGGGTCGCGGTCGTGCAGGAACACGTCGAGCATCCCATTGGTGTCGCCGACAACGAGGTTGTCTGCCGAACTGTGGAACGCGACGAAACGTCCATCGGCCGAAAGCGATGGTCGACCGCTCGAGTTGTTCCCGAAACGCCCGTCGTGCGACCGGCTGATCCAGACCACCGTGCCGGTATGACGGTCGCGAACGAAGACATCGGTAAAGCCGAACGCGTCTTCCTGTACGATGTTGTCGGACGACGTCTGGAAGGCGACGTAGCGGCCGTCGGCGGACATCGCCGGCTGCCCGCCGCCGTCACCCAAGCCCACGCCGCTGGTGCTGCTGCTGACCATTTCGACCAACGGACGGCAGTCCTCAACCGTCACGTCGGCGGTGTTGCTGATGACCTGCCCGCAATCGTTCGAGACAATCGCGTCATACGCGCCGGCGTCATTCGGATCGGCGCCGGCGAACAGCAGCGTGGCGCTCGTTTCACCTGGAATCACTACCCCGTCCTTGCGCCACGCGAACCCGAGCGGCGGCGTTCCGGAAGCCGACACGGACAGCGAAAAAGCCTGACCGGTGAACACACTCCGATCGACCGGATGCGACAGGATCGCCGGCAGCAGACACCCGCGGCTGTCGTGGATGAACACATCCTTGCGGCCGTTGAAGTCGGCGGAGACGAGGTTTCGGGCGACGCTATCGAATGCAATGTAGCGCCCGTCGCTGGATATCGCGGGATTGGCGCTGCCGCGATCGCCTTGCAGACCCGCGTCGGAGATGCTGGTGCGATGCGTGATCCCCAACTGCAAGTCGCGCACGAAGGCATCGACGCGCGCATTGGTGTCGCTGGGAACGAGATCGGTCGCCCCGCTCTCGAACACGACGAAGCGCCCGTCCTCCGACATCGACGGCCCGGAGCTTCCATCGTTTCCCACGGATCCCGTCATCGACACGGAGGCGAGTACGGTCCGCCCGGTCGCCAGCTCATGAACAAAAATGTCACTCTGTGCGTTCGTGTCCGCGGGTACGAGGTTACCGGCGAAACTGGAAAACGCCACAAACCGACCATCGCCTGAAAATCTCGGCTCCGTGCTGTCCCCATCGCTCTCGGTGCCGCTCGAATCGACACTGACGCGCGTCGTCGTTGCGATCAGCCGATCACGTACGAAAATGTCGGAGCGTCCGTTGGTGTCGCCCGGCACGAGCCCGCCGTCGACGCTGCGAAACGCGACGTATCTCCCGTCATTGGACACGTCAGGACTGTCAGGCTGGAAACCGGGCTGCTGACCGCTGTCGCCGAGGCTGACCAGCTCGGTGGTTCCACTCAGACGGTCCCGCAGGAATACGTCGAGGCCGCCGTTGGAATCGTTCGCGTCCAGATTGGTCGCGCCGCTGACAAACACGATGTAGCGCCCATCGTCTGACAGGGCGGGTTCGGAACTACTGTCGTCGGCCTGCTCTGACGCGGAGTTGACGCTGACGAGCTCGATCGCCCCGGTCGCAACGTCATAGGCAAACACGTCCTGAAACACGGAGTTGTCATCCGGCGTCAGGTTGGACGCGTCACTGCTGAAAACGATAACGCTGCCGTCCGCCGAGATCTTGGGCCTGAAGCTGCTGTCATTGGCGACCCAGCCGCGTGACAGAATTCGCGTTTCGTCGAGCTGCACGTTACGTGCATAGATGTCGAACTTCCCATTCTCGTCGGACACGAGCGGCTCGGCCAGGTTCCCGTCGCTCGCGAACACGACGAACTGCAGAGCGCCGCTGATGAACGGGCGCAAGCTGGCGCCCAACGCGGGCTGTTCGTTGTCATCAACACTGATTCGGGACGTGCTACGCGTACCAATATCATGTCGGAAAATATCGCTGCGGCGGTTGTTGTCTCCCAACACAATGTTCGTCGCGTCGCTCTGAAAGACGACGAAACTTCCGTTCGACGCCAGGTTCGGCCAATCGCTCGGCGCGTCGGATTGTTGCCCGTTGGATTCGACGCTCACTCGAATTGTGACTCCGTTGCCCTCATCGAACGTGCCATTTCCATCCGGGTCACGGTCGTACACGAACACGTCCGCCACGCCGTTCGAATCGCCCGTGACAAGGTTTGAGGCGAGGCTGGCATAGGCGACATACCTTCCGTCGCCTGAAATCGATGCGTGGAAGCTGTCGCCATCGCCGATCGTTCCATCGTCGGCCAGACTGACGAGCGCCGTTGTTCGCGTCGTTCGATCGCGAACAAAGATGTCGCTTACGCCGTTGGAGTCGCCTGCCGCCAGATTGGAGGCGTCGCTCTGGAAGGCGACGTGCCGGCCGTCGCGAGAGATCGCCGGCTGGGCCGAGTGCCCGTTTCCCTGCGCTCCGCTCGAGCTGACGCTGATCAGGAAAGTGGCGTCAGCGATCCCGTCGAAGACGAGGATGTCGTCAAACCCATTGGTGTCGCCGCTGACCAGGTTGTTCGCCGCACTCTCGAATGCGATGGTGAATCCGTCGAGTGAGATGGCGGCCGCGCGACTCGCCCGGTTGCCGCCGACGCCGTTGGGATCCTCGCTGATGCGCGTGGTGGTTCCCGAAACTCGTGCATGGGTGAATACGTCGGCGACTCCGTTCACGTCGCCTGCGATGAGATTGTCCGCATCACTGTGGAACGCCACGAACATGCCGTTCTGTGAAATCGCCGGATCGGCGCTGGCGCCATTGCCGGGTTCGCCAGCGGTCGAAACGCTGATTCGCCGCGTGTTAAAGTCTGGAAGGACGATGTCGCCGAGGAAGATGTCCCGCGCGCCGTTTAGATCGCCGGGCACGATGTTGCTCGCATCGCTGTCGAACACCAACCAGCGTTCATCCGGTGAAATCTCGGCGACAAAACTGTCATCAGTCGTCTGCCATCCGAACCGGTTTCGCGTGATGGAGATCGTCGTTGCGTCCCGACGGTCGTGCAGGAAAAGATGTGACACGCCGTCCGCAAGCCCCGGAACCAACGTGTCAGCCCCACTGCTGAACGTGACGTACCGCCCGTCGGCGGACACGGAGGGGTCACGGCTGGCGCGGTCGCCCTGAACGCGGACGCTCGAGACGCTGATTAGATCGGTGTGCGGCGTGAGGATTCTCGTGAGTTGCGCCGTGGTGCTCGTCGCCGTACCGCAAGCGTTGCTCACCACGACGTCGTAAGCACCGACATCCGCCGTCACGACTTCAACGATCGTGAACGTGTCCGAATTCGCTCCGGCAATGTCCACGCCCCCGAAACTCCACTGGTAGTTCAGACCCTCGCCCGCGGCCTTGACGATGAAAGTCACGCCTTCACCCTCGCTGACGCGGCGGTCGAACGGTTGCTGAGTGATGGCGGGCACGGGAACGACTGTGACCGTGGCCGGATCGCTGGTGGCGGTTGCACACGGGTTGCTGACGACGACGTCGTACTCGCCGGCGTCCGCAGCACTCGCCGATGCGACGACATAGTCCTGACCCATGGCGCCGGGGATGTCCATGCCGAACTGACGCCACTGATAGGAGATTGGCGCAGCGCCGGTCGCACGGACCGACAACGTGAGCAACGCAAGTTCGCAAACCGGCTGTGACTGTGGTTGAACGGTGATCAAAGGCGGGCTGAGTGCCGCCACGGTCAGTTCGGCCGCGGCGCTGGTCGCACTTCCGCATGTTGTGCTTGCCACGACGTCGTAGAAACCCGCATCGGCGAGCGTGAGGTTCACCAGCGTGAGAATACGACCGTTCGAGTCTGGAAGCGGGACGCCGTCCTGTCGCCATTCGAACTGAATCGGCGGCGTGGCTTGAACGATGACCTCGAATGACGCCGTTCCCGTTTCGCAACCCGCCTGATCCGCAGGCTGCCGAAGGAATTGAATCGCCCCCGAATCAATCAACAGGCTGACTGTCCGGCTGATGACGGCGTCGCACAGGTTGCTAACGACGACGTTGTAGCTGGTGTCGTCACCTGCTGAGACCGGATCGATCGTGTAGCCCGGCGAGTTCGCGCCGGGAACGTCGTCGAATCCAGCGCCGTTCCAACGCCGCCACTGGTATTGGAGGTTGGTTCCATCGGCAACGACGCTGAGGGTTACAGCGCCTCCCAGGCACGCGGTTGTATTCTCCGGCTCGGTAGTGATCGTGGGCGTGACCTCCCCGAGGACCGTGAGAACTGCGGCGCTGCTGGACACCGCACCGCAGGAGTTCGTAACGACGGCGTCATAGTTGCCCGCATCCGCCGGTGTAGCTGAGTCAATTGTGTACGACAACGCCTGAGCGCCCGGAATATCAACGCCATCATGACGCCACTGCACGCTATTGGGATCTAGGTTGTCGGCTTGCACCGCGAACGTTGCAGATTGCCCCTGGCAGATTTCAACCGAGTTGGGATCGTCCGTGATGACCGGCGGCCGCAGCACGGTCAGATTCGCGCCCGTACTCGTGGCTGGTCCACAGATGTTGCTCAGCGAGACGGTATAGGCGCCTTCGTCGACCAACGTAACGTTCGGGTCGGTGTAGCTGATCTCATTGGCTCCGGGAATGGCGACGTCGTTATGACGCCATTGAATCTCGGTGGCGGGACCACCGTCGAATCCCACCGAGAAAGTCACGCTCGTGCCGATGCAACGTTCGCGGTCGCCGGGCTGTCGAGTGATTACGATCGGCTCTACGATCGTGAGCGTGCCTGCGGCGCTCACGAACGTTCCGCAGACGTTCGTCACTTCGGCGTCGTACGCGCCGGCGTCGGCGAGGGTGACATCAAACAGGTCGAGATCCCGCCCCGTGCGGCCCGAAATCGCAACGCCGTCCTTGCGCCATTGATAGGTCAACGGCTGTGCGCCCTGCGCCCGAACCGAGAAGCGGATATCGGCATTGAGGCAGCCGTCCCTGTCGAGCGGTTGCTGCGTGATCCGCAGGCCCACGACCACATCGATCGGATCGCTGTTCGAAACTCCACACGGATTCGTGACCGCCACGTCGTAAAAGCCGGTGTCCGCCGATGAAGCCGGATCGATCACCAGAGCATCTGTGACCGCTCCAGGAATATCAACGCCATCCTTGCGCCATTGGTAAGAGAGCGGGGCGTCGCCGACGGCTGTCACGCTCAACGTGACAGCGTCGCCGTCGCAGACGCGTTGATTCGGCGAGACGCCGGTTATGCGTGGGCGATTACAACCGAACACGATGTCGGTGCTGAACACATCCTCGACGCCGTTGGTGTCACCGAGCACCAGGTTTCCGGCCGCGCTCTCGTAGGCGGCGATCGATCCGTCACCGGACAGCGCCAGTCCCCATTCGTTTTGCCCGCTGTTCTGATCGGGGGCGCCCGCGCTGGTGGATGTCGAAACGATCGCGGTCTCTCCGGTCTGCAAGTCGTGAACGTACACGTCGAACCATGGCCCGAATTCGTCCAGCGTCAGGTTGTTGGCGTCGCTGGCGAACACCACCAGATCGCCGCTGGAGGAGATGCTGGGCCGCAGGCTTTCGCCGTTGGATTCGTCCCCGAGCGAATTAACGCTTACGCGAATCGTCTCAGAGAGCGTCCGGTCTCGCACGAACGCGTCGAGTTGGTTGTTGGTGTCGTTATCCACGAGCGTGGTGGCCTGGCTGTGGAACGCCACGAACCGACCGTCACCGGAGATGGATGGAGCCTGACTGAAGAGATTCGCCTCTGCGCCATTGGTATGCACGCTGACGCGCTCGGTCACGCCTCCGGCCACGTCGCGCACGAAGATATCCCATGTGTTGTTCGTGTCGGACGCAACCAGATTGTTTGCGAAGCTCGCCCACGCCACAAACGCACCGTCCGCGGACACTACCGGGCGGTTGTTGTCGCTGTTCGCCTGCACACCCGCACTGCTGATCGAGATCAACTGCGTCGTGGAAGTCGCGCGGTCGTGCAAGAAGACGTCCGGCCGGCTGTTGGAGTCCCCGCCGACAAGATTGCTGGCGACGCTCACAAACGCTACGGAGAGACCGTCGGCCGAGATGCGTGGCCAGAAACTGTCGGAGTTTCCCTCGACGCCGCTGGAATCAACGCTGACGCGCTCAACAATGCCCGTGTCCATGTCTCGAACGAACGCATCGCCCACGCCGTTCGAGTCGCCGACAACCAGATTGTCTGCATCGCTGGCAAACGCGACGAACCGCCCATTGGCCGAGATCGAGGGCGTATTGCTGTGATTGTTTGCCTCCTCGCCGGCCGCGTTGGCACTCGCGAGCGCCGTGACCCCGGTCACACGATCGTGCCGATAGATCGAGTTGCGTGACGGCACGAGCCCGGGAATCAGCGTCGTCGCACGCGACTCGAACACGGTGTAGCGCCCGTCGCTCGAGGTGGCGACGCCTGAACTTCGCGCGTCCGATTCCTCACCAGCCGATCCGACGCTGATTCGCGTCGTGGTTTGGGCGGCCGCAAGACCCACCAGGAGCCAGCAAGAAGTTGCGAACGCGAGAGCCCGCGTCATGCCTGTGATGTGCTTAGTCATTGTCGTCTTCCTCGACGTGCGAGTGATTCCGCAGGTCCAATACTCCCTGCTTGGCCCCCTGCGCTCGATTCTGAATGGCACCCCGATGTTCGGGTGCGTCGGAGCAATACTCTCCCAATCTCCCGAGCAGCGCGGGCATCATCGTGTCCGGAAGCGTCACGCGAACCCCGCGTCATGCGAAACGAAGGCGGGTTTCCCGTGGATTCGCCGCTCCCATCCGCAGCCGCCCTCGATAGACCCGCAGGGAGGCCGGGCGCTCGCACGTAATTCCGGGATTTCCGAAAACGTCGACGCCCCCGCGCCGATCGCGCTCGCGCGATTCCGTGGGCGCGGATGAGCGGTTTTCGGCAGCGGACCCGGACCAGGAACTGAACGGTGCGATACAATGCACGAACGACGCTCGGCTCAAATCGGATATTCGGTGAGCGCCGCGTGCCTGCGTGGGTCCAGGGTATTGGCGGCTTGTGCGCGTCAATCGGCCACTCGTACAACGCCATCCGCAATCGCGATTGCGCACAGGACGCCCGTCAAGGAGTGTGCTCGATGGGAAC
>Ga0114931_10006375_pt1 | contig 14517 bp, 13 predicted proteins | sample 2SBtaG_FD_89579 | JGI IMG/M metagenome (GOLD analysis project Ga0114931, IMG submission 89579) | Deep subsurface microbial communities from Kolumbo volcano to uncover new lineages of life (NeLLi) - 2SBTROV14_V59a metaG | ecosystem: Environmental > Aquatic > Marine > Volcanic | place: Kolumbo...
CGCTTGCACCCGGTACTGGTGCCACGCGAAAACCCGCTTCGTGTACCGCCCGCGTCACGCGAAAGCCGGGGTCACTGATCAGCGGTGTTCCTGCATCACTCACGACCGCGACATCAACCCCCGCTTCCAGCGCCTGGAGGATTTCCGGGATTCGAGCCTGCTCATTGTGTTCATGCAATGATCGCATCGGTTTGCGCAGGCCTAGCTTGGACAGCAGCCGCGCCGTGCATCGCGTATCCTCGGCGTAAACGTGTTCGCTCTCGATCAATGTATCGCGCGCACGCGCGCTGAAATCGGCCAGATTCCCGATCGGTGTCGCAACCAGCCATAAGGTACCGCTGGATGCGCCACGCTCGCGTCTGGAAGGAATTTTCTTAGATTCGCTATTTTGCATTGATATCAAACGGTTAAATCTGCACGCCCGGTAAAACGCTTAATCGAGACGTCACGCTCGGCTCCATTTCCGGTACAAACTCAGTAGAATCCTGCTTTATGAAACGAATCATCGCTGCCCACCGCACGATGCGCTGGATCATATTCCTGCTCTGCACCACGCTGCTGGCATGCACGGGCCGCGTCCGCATGGCGCCGCCGCCTGCGCTCGTAACTCCGACCCAAGCCCAGGCACTGTCCGACCAGGGTGAATTCAGCGCCGCTGCCAAAGCCTGGCTGGCCGCGGCACAAAAGCTGCAGGACCCAGCCCTGGCACGTCAATATCGCCTGCATGCGGCCGACGCCTTCCTTATGGCGCACGATCCCGCCGGTGTTCGCCGTGCATTGTCCGGAGCGGGCGGTGAAGGCGCTGCACCCGGCGATCTTACCCGAATCGATATGCGTTTGGCCGCAGCGGCCTTGATGGAATCCTACACCCAACGCGCGCTGGCGCTGCTCACCGTGCCTGAGCGCAGCGTGCCGGAAGACGAGGCCGCTCGTTTCCGCCGCCTGCGGGCTACGGCTCTGGAAGCCAATGACGAGCCGTTTGCCGCCGCACGCGACTGGATGGTGGTGGCGCGAGTTGACCCGGACCACGGGGCGGCCGCCGCGCAAAATGTACTACGCTTGTTAAACTCCCTCCCGCTGGGCGTGTTGCAACAGCTCAATGATCGTTATCAGCACATTGAAGATTTGCACTTGTGGTTGCAATTTGCTCTTGATTCACGGGATGCCATGTTACGGGGCGAGAACGTGGCGGCGGCCATGGCTCGCTTCGTTCGGCAGCATCCAGACCACCCGGCCAGCCGTTGGCTGGCACCGATGCCACAGCAAAGCTTTCCCGATCGGGTCGTACGCCCCGATCACATCGCCGTGTTATTACCGCTTACCGGCCGATTCAGCCCAGCCGCACGCGCTCTACGCAATGCCCTGATCGCGGCCTATTTTGAAACCTCCGACAGCAAGCCCGACTTGCGCATTTACGACACCTCCGCGGATTCGGCCGATATCAACACCCTCTATGACCATGCGGTTTCAGCCGGAGCCGAATATGTAATCGGGCCATTGGAACGCGGTGCTGTGGAGACGCTACGTGCGGGCGCCGAGCGAACGGTACCGGTCCTGGCGCTCAACGACAGCCCCACGAATGCCCTGCCCACGCCGCAAACAGTAAGCGCGATGAATGCACCGTTTTACCAGTTTTCGCTGAATCCGGAACAAGGCGCCAGGCAAGCCGCGCAACTGGCGAGGAGCATGGGCAAGCGCCGCGCCGTGGTGCTGGTCGCCGAAAACACTTGGGGGCAGCGTCTGCAGCGCGCGTTTACCACGACTTTTGTCGCCCAGGGCGGTGAGGTTAGTGATCGCTACCGGTACGACCCGCGTGCCCACGACTACGGCCAAGTCGTGCAGCGACTCATGGGGGTAAATGCAAGCAAGAGTCGCTATCGGCGGATCCACCGTCTTACCGGGGGAAAACTGGCCTTTGAGACCACACCGCGCGACGATATCGACATGATTTTTATCGCCGCCAGGCCCAAAGCCGGTCGCGCGCTGCGGCCATTGCTGAATTTCTATCAAGCCACTGAATTGGCTGTATATGCCTCGGCCGAGATCTATTCCGGCATTCCACAGCCAGCGCTCGACAATGACCTCAACGGAGTTTATTTCTGTGATGCTCCGTGGCTATTGGGAATATCGGGCAACGCGGACCCTGCGGCGACCCTCAATGCCTTTCCGGACGGTGACCAGTTTATTCGCCTGTATGCACTGGGCCTCGACGCCTATCGCGTGCTTTCTTATTTGCCCTGGTTGCAAGCCCACCCGCTGGACCGGTTTCCGGGACTTACCGGCGATTTGCAAGTAACCCACGATGGAAGCGTACGACGCACTTTGCGTTGTGCCCGATTTGCCGATGGTAAACCGTCCCCGGTACCATTACCGGCACAATTGTCACTGACTGGGACGACGCCACCATGATTTGGCCGCTGGATGATCGCAAAGCGCGTGGTGACGATGCCGAACGACGCGCTGAGCGTTGGCTGACGCGTCAAGGCCTGCGCTTGATCGAACGCAATCATCACTGTCGGGCCGGTGAAATAGATCTCATCATGGATGACCAGGATTCCGTAGTATTTGTTGAGGTGCGCGCCCGCGCGGCGCGGGCACTCGTCGATGCCGCCAGCAGCGTGACCCGCACCAAGCAACGCCGAATCGTCCAGGCTGCCCGCCACTTTCTCGCCGGTAGACGTGATCTATGGCAGCGTGCCTGTCGTTTTGACGTGATGGCCATGGATGGCGACCAATCGGATACGGATATTCGCTGGATACGGGACGCGTTTCGCGAACGCGAATGACGAAACGGCGCCAATTCCTGGCTGCATTGGTCGCCAAGGCGGGTGCGGAAAATGTCCTGACCGACCCCGGCGACTGCCTGCCGTACGGGCTGGACAATAGTGGCATGCAGGGGCTGCCGGTTGCCGTTGTATTTGCCACGAGCGCGGCACAGGTATCACACATCGTGCACTTGTGCCGGGATCACCAGATCGCCATCGTGCCGCGTGGTCGCGGATCAGGCACCAGTGGCGGCGCGGTGGTTTTGGGCGACGCCATCGTGTTGAGTAGCGAGCGTATGAATCGGATCCTCGAAATCAACCGCGCGGATCGCTACTGTCGGGTTGAGCCCGGCGTATTGAACGGCGACTTGCAATCGGCCCTTGCCCGGCACGGTTTTTTTTGGCCACCCGACCCCAGCAGCGCCGACTACTGCACGGTGGGCGGCAACCTGGCTTATAACTCGGCGGGTCCGCGGGCGGTGAAGTACGGCACACCGCGAGAAAACACGCTGGGCTTGAGCGTGGTCATCGGAAACGGGAACATCTTGGAATGCGGCGTCCGTACCACTAAAGGGGTAGTGGGGTACGACCTCACGCGTTTGTTTGTTGGCTCCGAAGGCACTTTGGGATTCATTACCGCGGCGACCCTGAGAATAACCCCCCTTGCAAAGGAAAAACGCAGTCTGCGGGCGCTGTATACATCTATTGAAGCCGCCACACAGGCGGTTACCCGCATCATGGGCCAGCCCGACACCCCCTGCGCGCTGGAATTCATGGACGCCACCTGTGTGCGCTTGTTACGAGAAGCCAATCCGGATTTGCTCCCTGCCCGGACCCGCGCGATATTGATCATTGACCTGGACGGTTCGCCCGCGGCGGTGGACGCGGCGACCGACCGCGTTGCCCGATACGCCAAGCACGAGGATTTGCTGCGCCTGAATACGGCTCGCAACCAGGCGGAGAGCCAACAGTTGTGGTCGGCTCGCAAAGCTCTGTCGCCGCGGCTGCGGGAAATTGCGCCGGGAAAATTGAACGAGGATGTGGTCGTTCCCGTCTCGCGGCTTCCCGATTTGATCCATGGCCTCGACGCCCTGGCGCAGCGCCACGCTTTGTGCATCGCAAATTTTGGCCACGCGGGCAACGGCAATATTCACGTCAATCTCTTGTACGATCCGGCGGATGCAAGCCAATCCGCCGCTGCGACGCGGTGCCTGGACGACGTCTTGAAGCTGGTATTGTCCCTCGGCGGCACGCTGTCGGGTGAACACGGTGTCGGCACACAAAAACGCGACTTTATCCACCGCGAACTCGGCACCGATGTACTTGCCGCGATGCGTGATATCAAGTATTGCCTGGACCCGGACAACATCATGAATCCCGGCAAAATGCTGCCCGAAAATCCCGCGTGAGAGCCATTTTTGTTTCGGCCTGATCAACGGACATTGGATTCGATCGACGCCAACCATATAATGGCTTGCCCGTATGTTTTCCGTGCGCAATAACACCTAGCCCATGAACCTGCAAATTGTTGATGTCAGCCAGGCAGACCTGCCGGATATGCTCGCCATGAACCAGGCAGCGCGCAGCGACATTGCATCCCAGACCCTGCCCCGTATGCGAAGGCTGCTGGACATAGCCAGTTATTTCCGAATGGCTGTTTACGATGGCAAAAAGGCGGGTTTCCTGATCGCTCTGCTGCAGGACGCTGACTACCAACAGCCAGGATTCAAGTGGTTTCATGAAAACTTTGACGCCTTCTTGTATATTGACCGCGTAGTCGTCGATTCGCGTTTCCGCGGCCACGGCATCGGCAAAGTATTTTATGCCGACGTACAAAGCTACGCCGAAAGTCTCGCGCCTTGCCTTGCCTGTGAAATCCCCCTGCAAGCCGGCAATGAGATCTCCCTGCTTTTTCACGGCACACTAGGTTTTCACGAAGTGGGCCAAATGCCTGCAGGCAGGGGCCGAAAGCACGTCAGTTTGCTGGCCAAGCAATTACCTTGTTTTGAGTTCGTGTGCGAGCAACGTGAACTTGGGCGCCTAGCTTGAGCCGTCAGCAGGAGTCCTGCCGTTTCTCCATAGTGCCGTTTGCGTTGACGGTGGCGCAGCCCGGTAGCGCCGATCCGGAAATCTTTGCCGCGGCGCTGAATGCGAAACTGAAACAAGGCGGCAGCTTTTTGCGCCACGCGCCATTGGTGCTTGACCTGGACCTAATAACCAAACCAGTCTGCATAGCAGATTTGACGAACCGCGCGTCGCAACTCGGCTTCCGCGTGGCCGGATTGGCTACATCGGATCACGCTGCCTACGAAGAACAAGCCGCCGCCAACGGCATCAGCATCATCGGCGGTGCCCGTAGCCAAAAACCAGACTCCGTCAAGGCGCGCACCGCAACGCAAATTGTAGAGCATACGGTTCGCTCCGGTCAGCAAGCCTATGCGCACGACGGCGACCTTACGGCCGCGGCCGGGGTCAACCCCGGTGGTGAGGTCGTCGCCCAGGGCTGCATACACGTATTCGGACGTTTGCGGGGACGCGCGATGGCCGGTGCTGGTGGTGATGCCCAGGCTCGAATATTCTGCACTTGCTTGGAAGCGGAACTGGTCTCAATTGCCGGCGTCTATCAAGTGCTGGATGGTGACGACCAGCCATGCTGGAAAGGCCCGGCGGAAATCCGTCTGCACGGCGGTTCATTGAAAATCATCAAGCGCTAACGAGGAAACACTTGTGTCGGAAATAATTGTAGTGAGCTCCGGAAAAGGGGGTGTCGGCAAGACCACCACCAGTGCCAATATTGCCGCCGGCTTGGCCCTACGCGGCAAGAAAACCGCCGTGCTGGATTTTGATGTAGGCTTGCGCAATCTCGATTTGGTACTTGGCTGCGAACGCCGCGTGGTGTTTGATTTCATCAATGTAATCAATGAAGAAGCCAGCCTAAATCAGGCATTGATCCGCGATAAGCGGCTGCCGGATCTGTATATACTCCCAGCCTCGCAGACGCGTGACAAGGACGCCCTGACTGAAGACGGCGTGGAGCGCATTCTGGAGCAATTGCGCAGCGAATTTGACTACGTCCTGTGTGACTCCCCCGCCGGCATTGAACGCGGTGCGCACCTGGCCATGTACTATGCGGACCGCGCCATTGTGGTGGTGAACCCGGAGGTATCCTCGGTGCGCGATTCGGACCGTGTGCTCGGCATCCTGGCCAGCAAATCGAAACGTGCGGAAGACGGCCGCGAACCGATCCGCGAGCAACTGCTGGTGACCCGTTACGAGGCAACCCGCGTCGCCGCGGGTGAAATGATGAGTGTAGACGACATCAGCGATATTCTCGGCATCCCCTTGCTTGGGGTCATTCCGGAATCCAGCGGTGTGCTGGAAGCATCCAACGCCGGGGTACCCATCGTGCTGGATGAAAACGCCGATGCCGGCCAGGCCTACCGTGATGCCGTAGCACGCTTTCTCGGCGAGGATCTGGAACATCGCTTCATCAACGTGGAAAAAAAGAACCTCCTAAAACGACTTTTCGGGAGCTGATGGAATGAGCCTGCTCGATATTTTTCGCACCCGCAAGCCAAACAGCGCCCACATGGCCCGCGACCGCCTACGTATCATAGTCGCCCAGGAACGCGCCGCGCGGCATAGTCCGGATTATCTCCCCACACTGAAGCGTGAACTGCTGGAAGTGATTCATCGATACGTACACATCGAACCCGATGCGGTTCGCGTACGATTGGAAACCGAAGGCGATAACGGGGTTCTCGAACTGAGCGTCGCCCTGCCACACGATCCGTAGGAATGCACGTAGTACGTCTCGACCAGGTCGATGCCAAGGCCCTGAGCATGGTACTCGAAAAACTCGGGATCGCGTTTGCATCGGTCCCTGGCGGCGAGCAGATACCCGGCAGCTACTGGGGCGATGCCGAAGCCGGTATGATAGCGGACACATTGTATGCGCGACCCGACACGCCGTTACATTCCATCGCCCACGAAGCCTGCCATATGCTTTGCATGGATTCCGAGCGCCGCCGGGAATTGCATACCGATGCCCACGGCGACGACCTGGAAGAATGCGCCGTGTGCTACCTGCAAATCCTTATTGCCGATGCCCTGCCCGGCATGCAACGGCAGCGCATGTTCACAGACATGGATGCCTGGGGTTACAGCTTTCGTTGCGGTTCGGCACAATCCTGGTTCGAGCAGGATGCCGAAGACGCGATAGCGTGGCTGACACGGACCGGCATCGAACGCCATGTCCTGGACAAACTACGCATCAGTGAGTGTTCTTTATGAATAGTGAAGCGCAAATCATTTGGGGGATGGTATTCGGAGCGATCGGCCTCGGCTTTTTTGTCTATGGGAGACGGCAGAAATCCGTTGTACCGCTGTTGACCGGCGTCGCCCTGTTTATTTTTCCATATTTCATTGCCAACAGTTTTCTGCTCGTGATCGTCGGCATCGCGTTGATAGCCGTGCCCTATTTTGTGAGGCTTTAAATCACGCACCACAAAGATCGCGGCCGGATCGAGCCCTAGCCTGCATAGTGCACCAGCCGAATTGAGCCTTGTGCATAACACATTGAAAACAAACAGAAATATGCACAGAAATGGCTTGATTGGAAAAAACACTTCGTCCCCGGCTCATTTCTATCACGATCCCGGCGGTTTCTCGCTGGCCGTGGCTTGATTTTCCCTCAACAGGTCGCTATGGCGACCTGTTTCAGTCCAAACCGGCGCCACAACCAGCGAGAATTCCACCGGCTCTCGCGATGCTGGTGCAATATGCAGGCTAGCTCGATCCGGCCGCTACTATGCAACAGGAAATCTCTCAAACAACCCGCGTTTCGTGTTAAGGAAACGCTGGAATATTCAGTGTTTCCTTAGTACTTATAGCGATACCGTACGCCAATGGTGCGCGGGGTATTGGTACGGAAACCCAACCAGGCGCGTCCACCGCGTTCGCGGTCAAAAGACGTATCGGCGTTCTTGTCGGTGAGGTTATCCACATACAATACCGCTTCCCAGGTGTCCGTGACCAAGCCGAAACTGGCGTTGAGCAGGGTATAGGCATCGAGATTGAGGTCAACCAAGGTGACGTCGTTGCCTGAAGCGCCGCCAAAAGGCAATCCGGACACGAAGGAACCGGCGCCCGGCACCTGATCCGACGGCTGCGTGATTTGATCTCCCACGTGTTGCGCGGTAAGGGAAAGATAGGTGTCCGCCCCGCTGATCAATTCACCGGGAAATGTGTAGGTTGCACCGGCCGACATCTGGAACGTCGGTACCGACGGTAGACGGTTGCCGTTTTCAACACCGCCGATGATCGCACCCGTACCGTCGCGAACCGTAGAGTCGAATTCTGAATTCAGAATGCTTCCCGAAAGCGTAACATCGAACCCTTCCAAGGGCTGTGCCGCCAACTCGAATTCCGCACCGGTTGTATGCGCACTGGCCACGTTGAAGGAAATCCGCGACGAGCACGACCCGGCATCCAGGGTCACCTGGAGATCATGAATGTTGGAATGGAAGAACGCGGTATTGAAGGTTACGCCGTTGCCCAATCGCATCTTGACGCCGGTCTCGAAATTCCACAGCGTTTCATCGCTGTAATCCTGGAAACCGCCGAATATCCGCAAATCATCCGCGGTACAAAGGCCGGTGTTGAGCGGGTCGTTGACACCGCCGACCCGGAAGCCCCTGGAGGCTTGCGCGTTCACGGTCAGGTCCTCACTGACATCATAGGCGATCATGAAGCGCGGCGCCCATCCGTTGGAGTTGGTTTTGTCTTCAGTCAGAAAATCGCCGGCCGCGAACAAGCCGCCGGTGGTGATGAAGCGTTTCTCGTGGTGATTGTAATAGCGCAGGCCGGCCGTCACGTGCAGTTCATCGGTGGCGTCGACGGTGACTTCCCCGAAGGTGCCGAATTCTTTAATGGTAAAGGGCAAGTCGGAGTTGAACGGCGAGTCCAGATTAGGAAAACCATTGGCGACCGCAGCCGAGGTACCGGCGCCTAATGCCGCATCCGTGGCGGCAGCATAACCCGGAGTGGGCAGTCTTTGTGCATAGTTGCGCTTGGTATGGGATTGAAAAGCGCCGAAAATCCACTGCAATCGACCGGTACTATTCGAACTGAATCGAAGCTCGTTGGTGTATTGGTGCACGCTCGTGGTGTCGATCAGGTTGGACGGCAATAAAACGGCCTCCTCGGGAAAGCCAAGGTCCACCGATACACTACCGGTTAAGGCGCTGGCGTCGCGGCTCACCGTGATATTCCGGTCGGTATAACTGCCGACATAGGTAATATCGAACAGATCGTCCAGAAACACCTTGCTCGTCAAATCGGCGATCGTTGTCCGGTCATTGAAACCTTCGTTGAGCAGCAGATACTGCTCGCGCGGACCCAACTGGATGGGCGGCCGGGTGGTGGTATTGGGGTTGGCAAATAGATTGAATTGTTCCTGACGGTTGAATCCATCCGTGTTGACCTTTTGCACGACAATGCGCGGGGTGATGGAAATATTGTCATTGGGTTCCCAGGTCACCGCAACACGGCCGCCGGCCCGGTAGCCGTCATTGACGTTTTTCTGTACGGTGCCGCCCTCACCCAGGGCGTTGATATACCCACCGTAGCGGGTGTAGTAGCCCACCGCACGTACGGCCGCCGTGTTGTCCGCAAAAGGCGCATTCACCATACCCTTGAAGCTGCCACCGAAGCTGCCCTCGGTAACATTGTTAAAATCCGTCTCCAAAGACCCCTCGTTCTCGTCCAGATTGGGTTGATTGGTAATAAAACGAACTGTGCCGCCGATGGATCCCGCGCCGAACAGCGTGCCCTGCGGGCCGCGCAGCGTTTCTACACGGTTCAGGTCATACAGATCCAGATCCGGTGTAAACAGCGACAGGGAAATCACCGATTCGTCGAGATACACGCCGACTTGTTCCTTGACACCGGGTTGGTCGCGGACGATCTGTCCGGCGGAAACACCACGAATGGCGACCTGACTTTGACCGGGCCCCAGGTTTTGCACCGACAGGCCGGCGACGTTCCTGGATAGCTCCTCGAGATTGGTCGCACCCGAGCGCTGGATGTCTTCTTCCGTCTGAGCGTTGATGGAAAACGGTACGTCCTGAATGGTCGATGAGCGCTTTGTCGCCGTCACGATCACTTCTTCAATGACCTGCTCGTCCTGCTGGTTCTTGTCCTTATCCTGATCCTGATCCTGGTCTTGCGCATGGATCACCGGAGGTATCAGGGCGGCACAAAAGGAAAACATGATCGCCTTGTAAAGGGTTCTTTTCATGGTATTGATCCCTAGATTGTAGTGATGTTAAAAGGTTGTTAAGTGAGCATTGTTCTCTAAAATCACGACCGCTGTCAAGGCTGTTTCGTGCCGGAAACGTGCCTAATTTGTTACACGCCGAGGAACGGCTGACCCCATGTCGGCAGTTCGGATGTAAAGGATTGAAAATCAGAACAAATGCTGGGAGCTTGGGGTGCGCGCACCGGAATCCAACGGGCACGTAATCGTTTGCATTGGAGCCCAGGGAGCCCGGCATCCGCCGGGCCCCTGCGTCAATTTTCCAGGTACGCGGCAAACTCCGATAATAATGGTGACGATTGCGCGCCGGGGCGCGTGGTCGTCAATGCGCCTGCACAACAGGCGAATTGCAACGCGTCAGCGGGCGGTCGCCCGGCGGCCATCGCCACGCTGAGCGCGGCGGTGAAGGCATCACCTGCCCCGGTAGTATCGACAACTTCAACCCGCGGTGGCTTGGCACGAGCAACCTCCAGTTGGTTTTTTCGCAACACGGCCCCCTGGCCGCCGTGCGTGATGGCCAGCCAGCCCTGGAATTCAGCCAGCTTTTTACCCAGCGCCTCGGCCTCTACTTCATTCACGACCAGCACATCCGTTCGCTCCAAAAGCGCACCCGGTACCGGTTTGGCGGGCGCCGCATTCAGACAAAACAGGCCGTCGCAGTTTTGCGCTACCTGGAGAATCGTTTCCATGGGGACTTCAAGCTGTGCAATGACCGCATCGCAGTCTTCAAGCTCGAGCAAATCCGGCGTAAAGGCCGCGTTGGCACCGGCAGCCACGACGATTTGATTCTCACCCTGAGCATCCACCAGAATCATAGCCAGCCCCGTCGGAACATCGCTCAGCTTGCAACAATGGTCCAGTTTGACGCCTTCATGGCTGAGCGTTTGCAGGGCTTCGTCGGCGGCAGGATCGGCACCCACACAAGCGTGCAATGCGACCTGCGCACCCAGGCGCCGTGCGGCCAAAGCCTGGTTTGCCCCCTTGCCACCCGGGTAACGATTTAGCACGGCATCGGTAACGGTCTCTCCGGGCAATGGAAAACGTGCGACCCTGGCGACCAAATCCAGGTTGACTGAACCGACCACCGCGATCTTGAGATCTTTACCGCCGAACGCTGTTCTAGTTGCCAAAACGACTCAACCGCTCTTCCAACAGCGCAAAAAAACCCTCGCTGTCCACTTCGTACAACCAGTTGGCATTCTCCGGCCGACCCGAGGTCTGCCAGAAATCCACCACCGTATGGCCCATGATCAACGGTGAAATCGTTTCCACTTCGATATTGCACAGCTTGGCCTTGAACAATACCGGGCTAAGCAGGTAGGCGATCGTACATGGATCGTGCAACGGCGCGCCTTCACTGCCGTACTTTTCGCGATCGAAACGGTTGAAATATTCAAGCATCCCCAAGGTGTTTTTCACCACCCGCGATCGCATTTCGCGCAGGCGATCCAGAAAAGCATGCGTGACCAGCACTTGGTGGGTGACATCCAGGCCGGCAATGGTCAGTGGGCGCCCGCAATGCAATACGATGTCGGCGGCGAGCGGATCCACGTAAATATTGAACTCCGCACACGGCGTCACATTGCCGCCTTCACATCGGGCCCCACCCATGAGTACGATGTCCCTAATCCGGGAAGTAATTTCCGGTCGTTTTTGCAACGCGGTCGCGATATTGGTCAGCGGGCCGGTGGGCACCAGCGTAATTGAATTCTCATCGGCCCCCAGCAAAGTGTCGATGATGAAATCAACCGCGTGTTGTTTTTGCAGGGGAACGGTCGGTTTGTGTATATCCGCGCCGTCGATACCGCTCTGGCCGTGCACATGCTCTGCCGTAACCAGTTCACCACGCATGGGCTGTTCGCAGCCGGCATAGACCGGCACATCGTCTCGCCCGGCCAACTCACACATCAGCCGTGCGTTGCGTTCGGTCAATTCCAAGGGCACATTGCCTGCCACCGCGGTGACGCCGAGAATATCCAATTCATCGGTCGACGCCAGAGCCAGGAACAACATGACTGCGTCATCCTGACCCGGGTCGCAATCGATGATTATTTTTCTTTTTGTCATAACAATGAATGTGTTGGTATTGATTACGGGTGTTCTTGCGTGCCCTGTAATATCCATGCAGGGAATTTTTCATGGCCAACTGCGTGTTGCGTTACACATCCAATTGGCAGGCACAACCAAGCGTGGAATCGATGCGCGGGCGGCCGACAAACCATACCAGCATATGCACATTGAAGCATTGCTGGATGTGCGGGTCGGGCTGCTCGGACTCGAACCAAAGCGTTCGACTATCGGTAGGTAACTGAATCCATCACCACCACCACGGGAGTTGCTAACCGGCACGGTTGCACCGGTAAGGGCGGAGTTACTCTGGGGCGGCACGGTGGCTGCGGCAGCACGGCAGTCCACGCCGAAAAAACGTGGACCGCGACGCGCAAGCAAATCGTTATTCCTCGCTCAGATTGAATTCAATGCGTTGTATTAATTGCGAACTGACCGGTGTACCCGTTTTTCGCGCGGGCCGGAAGCGCCATCCATAAATTGCCTTCAAGGCCGCTTTGTCGAACACCCTTGCAGGGTGTGATTCTACGACATGTGCATCGATTACCGTACCATTTGCAGTCACGGTAAATGCCACGATCACGTAGCCTTCAATGCCTTGTCTCCTGGCGTTTGGCGGGTATCGTAGGGGAAGCATCTGCCGCGCTGTGGCCGGATTGGTTCCTGTTCCGCCCCCGTCACGGAATTCATCTGCGGGCGAGGTTGTGTCATGCGGTGGCCGCGCCGGCTGGAGAAACTCCGGGCTATCAAGGCCAATCGGTGTAACCGGCGGTACGTCGTGGGGGATATCGGGTGTAATGCTCTGAACCGGCGCGGTTTTTGTTGGCTTGACCGGCTTGGGTGGTGGATGCGGGATTGACTCGTTCCGCGGAACTACCACACGCTCGCCAAAAATGATCCGTAGCGGAGAAATCGATGCATCCGAGGCGGAAAAATCATTGCGTATCATTTCCTGCATTAAGAGAAATAATGCCAAGGTGACGCCGACCGCCAGGGTTGCCGCAACGGGGAGTCGAAAGGCCCTGTGTTCGCATGGGTTCGTGGCATACATGATCTACCTCCGCTCGTAGGTTGTGGTTGCTCTCACCTAAATCAGCATACCGCAGTTGCGATGCCTCGATGTATCGATGCCGTGAAAACCACTGCTTTTTTGGGTTTTCTTAGGAGTCCGGCGGATGCCGGGCTCCGTAGTCATCGGCAACAAAACACGACGTGAAAGTTCCGGAAGTACAAAAACCGGTCAGCGCCACAAAAAAACGTGGCAGACGCCGGGCAGCCCCATGGGCTTACGACGGGCAACGGCTGCAGCAAGCGTTTTTCCCCTCGCGGAATTCAAGGCAGTCGACTTTGCGTGAACAAGCCTATAGCATGGACATCCGTGAGCGATCCAACCCAAACCCGTAATCTGGCGCTATTCTGCGACTTCGAAAACGTGGCGCTCGGTGTACAGGAAGTAAACTACGCCGCTTTTGACATTCGCAAAGTGCTGGAAAAACTATTGTTGAAAGGCAATATCGTGGTGCGCAAAGCGTATTGCGATTGGGAACGCTACAAACAATTCAAGAAGGGCATGCACGAGGCCGCTTTTGAGCTGATTGAAATCCCGCACGTGCGCCAGTCCGGCAAAAACTCCGCGGATATCCGAATGGTGGTGGATGCGTTGGATCTCTGCTATACCAAAGCCCACGTCGACGCATTTGTCATCATCAGTGGCGATTCCGACTTTTCCCCCCTGGTGAGCAAGCTGCGCGAGAACAACAAACTGGTCATTGGTGTGGGCGTGCGCAAGTCGACCTCCGACCTGCTCAGCGCCGGTTGCGACGAATTCATTTTTTATGATGATCTGGTGCGCGCCCCAAGCAAAGCAAAAAAAACCAAGGCCAGCAAAGCGCCCGCGCGGAAAAAACCCAACGCGGAAGAAACCAAAAAACAGGAAGGCCTGGATCTGGTGCTGGCGACCGTGGAAGCACTGTTTCAGGAACGCGGCGAAGAAGACAAGGTTTGGGGCTCCATGGTCAAGCAAACCTTGAAACGACGCCAACCGGGATTTAACGAAAGCTATCACGGCTTCCGCAGCTTTGGCATGATGTTGGAGGAGGCGCAAAAGCAAGGCCTGCTAACACTGGAACTAGACGAAAAATCGGGCGGCTACGTGATCAAATCCTTCGCCACGACGATTAGTAGCACGATCCCTGATCCGCGTCTGTGGAATCTTCGTCGTCATCATCACGGCCGTGATGAATCCACTCAGCCGCCACCTCGTCTTGCACCTGCGCCGGCACGGCGCGCAGGACACAAAACCCCGGGCGTACTGCCTCGGCATGCAGCACGCCCGTGGTTTTGGCCATCGGATTTCAACGCGATGGC
>Ga0114931_10006376_pt1 | contig 14516 bp, 12 predicted proteins | sample 2SBtaG_FD_89579 | JGI IMG/M metagenome (GOLD analysis project Ga0114931, IMG submission 89579) | Deep subsurface microbial communities from Kolumbo volcano to uncover new lineages of life (NeLLi) - 2SBTROV14_V59a metaG | ecosystem: Environmental > Aquatic > Marine > Volcanic | place: Kolumbo...
ATCTTACCCGTTTGCCGGGCGCCGGTGAGGAGAACAACAGGGCGGGATTTAAGCGCCTGCCATAATTTGTTTTCTAAAAGTCTTTTGAACCACATTTTAAGATAATATTAAGTTTGAGTTCAGATTGTCTTTAATATAGTAAATGTTTTAAAAATATCAAGAAAAAATAGTAATTTCAATATGTATTATCAGTTAATATTTCTTATCAACTGTGCGACGGCCTCTATATGCGCCGTATGCGGAAACATGTCCACCGGCTGAACTTTTATTAATCGATAGTCCCGGGCAAGTTCTTTCAAATCGCGGGCCAGGGTGGCCGGATTGCAGGAGACGTAGACGATGCGATCGGGTTGTAAATACAAAATGGATTTAACGGTTTTCGGATGCATGCCGCTGCGGGGAGGATCAATGATCATCACCTCGGGTTTGCCAAAGCGGGCGATGATGTCTTTTGTATCAAGTAACTGGTCGCGAAGGTCACCTGGAACAAACTCGCAGTTGCGGACGCTATTTAATACAGCATTTCTTTTTGCATCTTTAACAGCCGATTCTATGGCCTCAAAGCCAACGACTTGCCTGACATAATCGCTCACATAAAGAGAAATTGTTCCTGCGCCGCAATAAAGATCATAAACAATTTCATTTCCTTGCAGGTCTGCGTAATCCAAAACAACGTCATAAAGTCGTTCGGCCTGTTTGGTGTTGGTTTGGAAAAATGAATTGGCGGATATTTCAAATTGGAAGCGGCCGAGTTTTTCGATAATCTTGTTTTTCCCTGCAAGCAAATACTCGTGTTCTGTAAATGCAACGCTCGCTTTATTTACGGTCGTACTGTAAAGCAAACTGGTGATTTGCGGAAATTGTGAGGACAAACTTTTTATTTTTTCGGCTATTCGTTCATCATATTCCGTCGTCACGACATTAACCATGAGATCATCTGTATTTTGACACGAGCGAATAACCAAAAACCGCCAAAATCCTTCATGATCACGGGTGGAATAGACCGGCAATTTGCTGTCAATCGCAATGTCTCGCACTGCTGCCAAAATATCAGAGACGACGGGTTCAACCAAATAGCAGGTTTGGATGTCTATGACTTTTTCATAAAATCCCTTGGCATGCAGCCCGAGATAGACACTGTTTTTCTCCACATGAATACCCGCGGCAATCTCGGCTTCGGTAATCCATCTTTGCCGGGAAAAAGAGAATTCCATCTTGTTGCGATAATGAAAAATATCCACAGAGGATAATGTGGGAAGGAGTTTGAAATCTGAAAACCCGCCGAGTCGTTGCAGCGTGTCACCGACCTGCTCCTCTTTGGCTTTTAGCTGCTTCTCGTACTGATAGTGCTGCAACGAGCACCCGCCGCACTCGTGAAAATGAGCGCACACAGGCTTCTGGTAATCCGGTGACTGTTTGATGACTTTTTGCAGTCTTGCCTCAGCGTGATTTTTTTTCTTCTTGATGATTCTGGCCAAAACCTTTTGTCCCGGCAAAGCGCCATCAACAAAAACAACGAAATCTTCATGCCGCGAAACACCCTTGGCGCCAAACGCAAGAGACTCGATATCCAGTTCTATTTCCTGACCTTTTTTCAGTTGTTGCTCTCCAACTCAAATTAAGAACGTAAAGTTTTTATTCGGTTTGATTATATAATGAAGCGCAAAATGATTTAAGACAAAATGATTATGGACAAAATAATTAAGAACAACAATTTTAAAGATAGCAGGTTATTTTACAACTAATCCTCACAATTATTTTGTTTCAAATTATTTTGTCATAATTTTTCTATCCTGACACTAATTTATTCTGCAAAATTATTTCGAACAGGTAAAATTGCACATTAAAAATTTTCCCATTCAAATTGATAAGCACCTCGTAAAAAGTCCCAAAATGTTATTGCAAGCGAAGCGAAGACAAAATGATTATGGACAAAATAATTAAGGACAACAATTATAAAGATAACAGGTTATTTTACAACTAATCTTCATAATTATTTTGTCCCAAATTATTTTGTCATAATATTTATTATCCCGACACTAATTTATTCTGTAAAATTATTTCGAACAGGCAAAATTGCACATTAAAAATTTTCCCATTCAAATTGATAAGCACCTCGTATCGATTAATAGCAGATTTCCTGATTTTTTTAGTGCTCATACTTTAATTACAACCGTCCCTTTAATCCGGCGGTAAAAGTGCGCATCGGCATGAGATTACTCTCCATTGGAGCATAGTTGTATTGAAAGAGATTGTTAACGCCGATTTGCAGCGTCATGGCGCCCAAATCGTAAGATGCCCGTACATCGACAAACCTCATCGGAACGCGGTCGTTAATGGGATAAATTTTTACTGCTGCAATTTTGCTGGCATAGCGATAATCCGCCTGCAAATTTGCATGACCGATTTTCAGCAAAGCCTTGATCGTTGAAATGACTTTGGGGCGATACGGGAGCGGCTCGTTATATTGTAGTTCTTTGTGATTCATTGCCGTCATGGTCGCCTGAATTCCGGGTGACATATTCACACCAAAGACGCGCAATGGAAAGCTCATATTCATCGTTGTTTCAATTCCCTGAATTCTTGCGCGCGGGATATTGCGGAACTGAATTTGTCCCCGAATGAGATCCAGGTGAGCTTCAACGAGTTCCCAATATTCATTATCAAAAAGAGAAATATCGATATTCCAGTCATCGGTAATATACTGGCGAAAGCCGATATCATAAGCCCAGGAACTCTCGGATTTAAGTTGTGGATTCGATTTTATCTTGAAATTCATAATGGTGAGTTCCAGGAACCGTTCAACAATCGTTGCCGCACGGAATCCGCTGCCGGCAGAAGCACGAAACGTCGTTCGTTTCCACGGCTGCCAGTTTACGCCAAAACGCGGACTGTACAAATCTTCTTTCAGCCCGCCGATCAGTTTGTACCTGTCATATCGTAGTCCGGCGGTTACGCGAAGATTTTCGCGCGCTTTCCATTCATCCTGAATGAAGGGGCCGATGAAATATCCGACATGATGGCCGAAAAACTTTGTGCTGCCTCCGTCCTGCTGAAACTGAGTCCCAAAAGTGATCGTGTGGCCGGGGTATGGAATCCAATCCGCTTGAATTTCAGCGCCCTGGCCGATGGCCGGATCAAAATCAGCGCTCTCGCCGAACTGGTTGCCCATCAAAGTGCGCACCAGGGAAGCACGCATATTTATGGCAAACCGCGAAGAAAACGGAATGGATAATTTCATGTACGTGTTGAGTTGATTCGTCTTGGCGTGATTCCCGAGATTCGATTCATCGACCTCGTAAGGATGGTTCTGGCCTTTCCATTGAATAAAGAAACCGCGGTCAATAAAACTGTAGGCGGCGTAACCGGTCCATTTTATGCCGTTTTTAAAACGATAGTCGAATTTTCCTGTCAGGTTGTATTTTTTGAAATCGCCAAGCTGGGTATAACCGGTTGACTTGAATTGCCCGGCAGAAATCCGCATACCGAATTGCTTAAACTGTTTTGAATAGCTGACATCTTCTCGTGCATAATGCAGCCGGTTCGGGTCGGTCCAGTACCATTCTTTAAGATAGGGTTTGTCGTACTTTCCCCCGGAAAACGAATAAAGTAATTGCCCTTCGGGTGTCGGGTCTTTGGTGATGATATTGACAACACCCCCCAAAGCCGAGGCGCCCCACAATGTAGAGCCGGCTCCTTTTAAAACTTCGATTTGTTTAATGTCCAGGGGAGGCAGCATATCCCAGTTGAACTGGCCGGTATCGCTGGCATAAACGGGAACGCCGTCCAGCAGCAGAAGCACCTTGTTACCGGCGCCAAAAGTGTATCCGGTGGAGCCGCGAATGTTGATCTGGTCGCCGATAAAATTGACACCCGGCGCCGATTCCAGAGCCTCGACGATATTGACTGCGTTGCGGCGTTGAATGTCACGCGCGGAAACAACGGAAATGGAAACGGCCGCCTGATCCAGGCTCTGTTGTGTCCTGCCCCCAAGGACAACGATGGGGTCAACTTCGATTGCTGCTTCTTTGAGCTTGAATTCGATTGTCACCGTGCGATCATTTCTAACCTTGACGTTTTTGATCATCACTGTGCGGTAGCCGATCATTGAAGCTCTGACAGAGTATGTGCCGGGAGGCATTTTCTTAATTTGAAAAACACCGTCCACATTTGCACTGGCGCCACGGAGTGTGCCCATGATCTGTACGTTGGCGCCCGGCAGCGGCTCCTTTGTCGCGGCATCAATGACTTTACCGGTGACGGTTCCGGCCGCGGATGCGGCGAGGGGCATGATGAAAAAGAATATTGTGAAAATAAATTTTCGCATTTTTTTATTATCCATGGTCAAAAGCGTTTATTAGAGAAAAATGTAGTCAAGTTGCGGGAACATTCTTTTAAAGAAATGTTTGCTTATATTGTATTAATATGTAACATCATCGCCACTTCAGCGCTTTATGCTGCAATTCTACAGACCTATAGTCATTTTTCAATTTTGACAATCCACCTTCCCAGTCGAATTTAAATTTGCTGTTATCGATTTTATTACTACAATGTTTAGCTAATAAAAACTCGATATAATCTATAACTTGGGGAATAAGATGGTCAGGTAATTTCTCCAATTTATTTTCTATATCTTGCACATTCATTATATGCCTGGATATTTTATCATAAGAGGGCTGTAAATTTGTCAACAGTTAACCCTGCTTGCTTTAAGATATGAGACAAGGTGGATCGTTTTATTGAATGATGTGCAGGTACTGTCAGCTTTAAAACTTTATCAGGAGTTCGTTTCTGTAATCTTATATGGCTGCCCTTCTGGCGCACAACAATCCAGCCGTCACGCTGTAATGCCTTTATAACTCTCTCATATCCAAGACTCGGTACTTTGCTCATACTGCTACATCCGTGATTTCGGCACCTTGAGTAATGGACAGATCGTCATCAACCGGCTCCAGATAAAGCTCAATCGCTTCTCTAATGTTCGACAAAGCTTCATCTTTTGTGTCTCCCTCGCTAATGCAGCCCGGCAAACTTGGAACATAAATTGTAAAACCCCCTTCTTCGCTTGGCTCTAAAACAACTTTTAATTTCATAATTCAAACCTCCATGAGAAAGAAAACCGAGAGTTCAAAGCAAAACAAATGAGTTTATCTTACCCCCCGGCCTTTTTCCAATCCGCATGAATATCCAGGCCTTTTATCGTTTCATTGGCTTTCAAACTGATTCGTCCAGGTTGACCGGGATTACTGGGGTCTTCATAAACACCAAGAACACGAAAATCCGTCAGATTGGCCTGGTCCGGAAGCCAGAACACGGCAATGTAATTGACCTGACCATGACGCAGAGGCAGGCGATAGTGGTAGGGATTTTTGTCAACACTAAAATCAATAGATTTGAGCCATACAAGATACTGTACATTTATTTCCGGTTCAAAGATATATGCCGCCACTGCGGTTGCCAGTGTGTTGGGCGGAAACGGCCCGTTAAAATAAACCGTCCCTTCAATCGCCGCATCCCGTTCCACGCGGGACCAGTTGGCAAAAAGCTCCATGTTCGCCACGGGCTTGTCCGGTGTAATATCAAAACCCAGGGGCAGGAGGTTGTTCGTCGCATCCAATGGAAGCGCCAAAACATCTGCCAAATTTGATTTTGTTTCCGTGCTGTACCACCACAAGCTAATGGACTCATAGTGGCCATAAGGCAGCGATAATGTTGCATATACCGTATCGCGACCAACCGGAAGACTGTTGGGACTGTTAAACAATTCATTGATTGCATGCGGCGGAAATTTCGGCGCGACAATCAAATAAATTCCCTGCGTGTTTTCCGGAGGTGTGCCGCGAAAATAGACCGTTACATTGACCTTGCCGGGAAGTGGAGAAATCCCGTGGTTCATTTTGCAATTGAGAACTGTAAGAATAAAAAGTAAAAATATGACGAGATGTTTATTTTTCATTGGGCCGCCAAAAGATTGTGATTTAAAAACAAGACAGAACCTTCGCAAGGTGCTAATCCGGACAAGCCGAAAAGAACACAGAAAAGAATTTAACGCTGAGAACGCCGAGTTCGCAGAGAAAAATTAGATTCTAAAACAATAAAAATCTCTGCGCCTCCGCGTTTAGTTTTTTTCTCGTTTTAATGCTGAATATTTTTGTCACAATTAAACCTGCACTGGCAGGAACTATAAAGCGTTTGTACGAAAACGCGTATTTTTGTGTAACGCCGACTTGCAGTTTGCGAGTCTGTAAAAGAAACAAGACCAAATCAGTATTTCAATTCATTTTACTCGTCGACCTGGAGATCGACGTTACGATTCAAGCGACTTTCCGGCCAGCCATTACCTATCTCACCAAAATCAACTTTTTCATCGCTGAATAATTTTTTGTTTTCATTTCGTAAAAATAAACTCCGGACGGCACTTCTGCGTTTTGATTCGTCAAGCCGCTCCAATGGATTTGATGCGTTCCTTTGCTCATAATTCCATTAACCAGGGTAGCTACGGTTCTTCCGTTTACATCGATAATTCGTATGGAAACCTGATCTCGTTGCGCAAGATGGAAACAGATCAACGTTGAATTGTTAAACGGATTCGGATAATTTTGATCGAGTTCAAAATTATCAAGCACGCCGGTTTTTCCTTTTTCTTCCACACCGGTGGGAAAAGATATGGCGGTCGATTTGGCTGTTACCGGATTTTCGGCAAAATAAGCAAGCTGTTCGGCAAAAGCTCTGTCCTTGTTCTTTTCTACAAAATATGCGGTAAAGCCAAGCTCAAGGCTCACACTGTCTTCATCCGCAGGCAAACTTTGAAAGAGTATACCCTGATCGCCATAAGAAAGGCTGTCTCCGGTATCGCCGCCGGTGATGGTCGTTCCATCTCCCTGGCCGCCCTCTTTATTGTCATAATAATAAAGTTCGATGTTTTGCCATGACTGATCTTTAAAAGCAACGTGACTGAACATGGTGCCCTGATCTCCGGTGGTCATCATCCATTCTCTGATGGGTGTATCGATTGTTTTATCCACCTGGTCGGGGACGCCGTCGATCAATATATCGCTATTGTATTTATTGAAGAATTTCATTCCAACCGCGTTCTCGTTAAAATCCCATGATTGTCTGATTAAATCCAATTGGACATAAACATCTTCTTCGGTTCCAAGCACTTCTTTCAGACTTTGCGTGTCGAGCGCTGCCCCACCCTTTAGAGTCCCGCTGAATGGATAAAACTTCGTATCAATCGGGAATGCAGCTTGATCGATTGTGACCACACCGAACCGGAGCGCTTCCCGCGCTTCACGAACGATTCGTACCACTGGATTTTTAGTAAAATGAAAATCATCATAGAGAAAAAGATTGTCACGTTCATTAGCGCTGGGGCTGCCCCCCCTGCCAACAACAAAAGTAAAAAAGCCGAAATCAAAAACACCGTTAAAGCGGATTTTTTGCGTGTCAAAAATATCCACACCGGAACCGAGCGGCGGCTTGATGATAATGTCGTTTATCAAACCGTTATCCCAACTGAGGCGCAGGGAATAGTTTTTGGTATCGACAACCTGGGTTGTCGAATCAAACGAAAAGTCATAGGGCGTGGGAACCGCTTCCGTAACAGTGCCGGATCGAAAAAGATAACCGTACGCTTTTTTGTCTGCGTCATTGGGATCGGCAATTTCGATTTCCAAACGGGTGTTGCCTTTTGCTTCGGCATTATCAATCCACACATAATCCGGCGCCTGATCGCCCAGGTCTCGCACCATAAAAGCCAGTTCATCGTGATCGGTCAGAATACCGTCGTGGCTGGTGATGTTTATTGAATCAATCGTTGCCCATTCCGGCGGGATAAAATAGTACCATCGCTTTCTGTTGGTTTCAGGAACAGGCCCAAAAGTCCGCTCATCAATCTGGAACGGCATCATCCGCCAGGTTTGTGTAGCTTCATCAAAGGCGTACATGTAAATTTCGTTTACCGGCACATTGTAAAAAGATTTTAAAACACTTCCTTTGAGTACGACCGGTTCGTAAACGCGTTCCCTGTATAATTTATCCGCTTGTGCAAAAGTTGCTGCAAGCAGAGAAATAACCAGAACGATCATCATCGTTGTTGTTTTTGAATTGTTCATTTTTGCTCCCTCATCGTTTAATTGTTTATACTAACAATAATTTATGGGAATTGCTTCCAGACAGTTTCAAAAATCTTGCCATCTCTGAAAAAATAATTATCGGTTTCTTGCATCAACAGGGCTGTTTGCTATCTCGATTTTTCCATCGTGGCCGATGATTGAAAAGGACTCCCACAAATTAACCGTCGGACAAACATGGCGCGGGGCCACAAGAATGTAATCACCAATATCATGTTCAGAGTCCTTTGGCAAACCGACAACGGTGTGTTCTTCGCTCCAACTCAAGGCTTTCATTCCATCAACGCTGAAAACCTCGACCGGCCCCTGATCCACGGCCCAGCGTTTGTGGCCGAGATTGAGGGTCGCCCTGTCGTAAGCGGGTTTGTCCATAATCTGCGCTAGGATGCAGGCAGCCACCTCGAATGTGCCGGGCATCAGGCTGTTGTATTTTGTATCAAAATAAATCCAGGTTCCGGGGGACAGATAAAGTTCGGTATCCAGGTCGATTTTAGACAGAATCTTGAGATCTTCAAGAAAACTCGGTGTGCCGCCGATGACCGTTTTTTCAACCCGGACCGAATTGTGCTCAAATTGCCGCAAGACCTGCAGCAAGTTGTATATGCTCCGCGCGGCGGTCATTTGACGTTCTTCTGCAGTTTCAAAATGATTGTGACCGTCATAAGCATGTAATCCGGCAAATCTAAATCTTCCGTCCCGGGGAATTGAGCGGTAGAAGGAAAAAGCATTATCAATGGAAAGGCCGGTTCGTCCCATACCAACATCAAGATCGAGGAAATAGTTCCAGGAAATATCGTGTTGTTGCGCGACGCTATGCAAAATTTTCGCATGGACAGGATGCCCAATTTGCACGAAAAACTCAATGTGATCATTTTGCTTAATCAACTCAGCCAACCGGGTTGCCGTGTGTTCCATTAAAGGATAAGAGACAAATATCTTTTGCGCGCCGGAATTGGCCAACATTTCGACCTCATTTGGCGTTGCTTTGAAAAAGCCGATCCCTGACTGCATAAGCTGCTGCGTCACCCAGATTGATTTGTGCGTCTTGACATGAGGGCAAAGCAGACCCAAATCATAAGAAGGATTAATGGCCTTGAGAAGGCGGTTCATTTTCCGAATATTCTTATCCAACCGATCATGAAACAACAACAAACGCGGCGTGGCTATTTGCTGCGGCTCGGAAATTCTGTATGGAGTTGTGGAAATATCACGTAGATAAAAATCCATTTTTCATCCTTGCGTCTGTTCATTTTTATGGGACACAGATCAGCACAGATTGCCGCTGATTTTTGTTACAATGGCAGCATCTTGGAATTATTGCTTTATCCAGGACAATGACCCTTTGCGCGAATTGTCATATACTTTCCGTTTGATCTCTGGTTCAGTACCAAAGTGGAAGAGCAATCCAACCTCATGAACAGTCGATTTCAAGTAACTTAATAATTGTGCTTCATGATCCTCAACGAGTTCACGTTTAGCTTTGGTCTCAACGATTACTTTTTGACCGACGAGCAAATCTGCATAAAATTCGCCAGCTATCTCTCCTTCATAGTACACATTAATTTCGGCTTCCCGTATTGCTTCTATTCCCATTTTTCGGAGTTCAATGGCTAAAGCATTGGCATAAACTTTTTCCCGGAATCCATACCCAAGGGTATTATAAACTTTGTAATATGCTTTAATTATAAGATTATTTTTTCAATCGGCTCCCCGAACGGCTTGGATATTCTATCGCAGAAATACTATTTTTCTCGTCATAGAATTTCGGCCATCCTGCAAACGATAGAAATAGATGCCCGGCGGAACGGGATAACCTTGCCCATTCAGGCCATTCCACGAAATGGTTTTATTCTGTAGATGCGAAAAATGCATAATTTTTTGTCCCAGCACATTAAAAATCAACAAATCTGCACTCGCGTTTTTGTTTTTAAACCGGAACATCACCGAACCGCTTCCCTGTTTAAATGGATTCGGATAAGCGGGATAAAGATAAAACGATGCAGGATGTTCAAAGTTGTTTCTTACAATTGAAGGATCATAGCTTTGTTCAACAACCCTCATCTCCAGGCCGGTTTTTTCCCATGCGGCAAGTTTATCGCCAAAAGACGCATCAAGGTTGGGTTGGTCAATAAAATACGTATTGTATTTCAGGGAAATATTATCCGTTTCCAACGCCGGACCGTTGGCCCGCACCTGCAATCCCATGTCGCCATAGGAGCGCATATCACCGGTATCTGTCGTAGCGTCGTTTGTGCCACCGTTTTTGTCGTCGCGATAATAAAGGGTCTTTGTCGAATTTTCGACATTTGGCAATTCCTGGATGATTAAAATTGATCCGGCATCACCTGTGGCCATGGCCCATTGCAATCCCAAAGTTTCATCCAGAGAAATATCAGGGTTGTCCGGCACCCCGTCAATGTCGATTCCGCTGCGGTTTTTGTTGGAATAAAATTTCATGCCAACGGCATTTTCATTGAGGTCAAGTGATGGGCGCAAATTGTTTACGCCCATCACAACGAGCAGAGCCCCGTTTAGGCTGAAATTATCCAGTGTGATGCGAAAGGAATAAGGAAAATATTGCATTTGATAGTCGGCGTCGAGAGGCGGGCCGCCGAAAGGTAAAAACAGACTAGCACGCTCGTCGTGAAAGGCGCGGATATTCCCGGGATGAAATGTCACTGGATCATCTTTGGCTTTGATCATGTCCTCAGATACCGCATAAGTCCCGATGTCAGGCAAAGCCGATGTCCCGGATAAACGCAGCTTTAGCCTGTCTACAAAGTCTTTTGCCGGGGCGAGTGCCATTGCCGCATAGTCGATCCAGCCGTCTGCGTTATGACCGATGCGATAAACCCGGCTTTTGACCGTATCCGCAGCAGGCACATCCGCCGGTGCGGCGATATATTGAAAGTATCCAGCAGCAACCGAGTCCGGGCTGTCGTTACGAAACAAATAAATCCAGCCCTGTTGATTTGTGTCCAGAGAATCTGCAAAAGCCAACTCGATGCGGCGATACTGCCGGCTTTGCGCATCGTCGGGCCAAGCGGTTTGCGGCGCCCGGTCGCCCAAATCGCCGGGCATGAACAAAATTTCATCATTTTGTCCAATGACGCCGTCGATGAATTCTTTTTTATTGTATTTGCCATCATCGCTTCGCTCATCAACCTGCCAGGGAACGAGCGACCAGGAATCGTTTTGCACATCATATTTGTAAGCATGCCAGTCTTTGATCGTTAATCCCAACAACGGCGTCCCGGCAACAGGGCGGATGATGGGAACGTATCGGCGTTTCAGTGTTTTCTGTTGAGCAAAAGCAATTGTTGTCAAAAACAATATGAGTAAAAGGAGTTTAAAAAATTTCATGCTAAAAATCTCCGTTTACGGAAAGTGAGAAATTGCGAATTTCTCCAAGGACTCTTTCCGAGACTGTATAATTATAGTTAAACGCATTGCGAATATTGAATTGAAAATTAAGGTGTTTCATTTGATAAATAAATCGAACATTCCATACCTTTGTCGGCACACGTTCATCCAGCGGATAAATGGCCACGCGCTGAATTCGCCCCTGGTAGCGAAAATCCGTTTCAAAAACAAAAGAGCCGTACGTGAACGATGGTGTAAAATAGGAAATAAATCTCGGTCTATAAAACAGCGGTTTGTTGCTTTCCACTTCTCTCGGGTCCATCCACGTTGCTGAGGCGTGTAAAGAAAGTCGATCCTTCCACATTTGCCAGCGAAAGTCGGTCTCTATCCCCTGAATCCGCGATTTGGGGTAATTGATGAACTGTGCCGTCAAATCGGAGGCGAGCGTAGGTTCGATCAGATTCTTGTATGTGCTGGAAAAGAGTGAAAGTTCTGCATAAGCAACATCGTTTATTTTTTGTCGAATCCCTGCGTCGAAAAGCACAGAGCGCTCCGGCTGCAAATCCGGATTGGGCAGCGCTTTGAAATCTTTGGAACCTGCGGAGATAAAGCGTTCGACAACCGTTGCAGCGCGGAACCCGCGTCCTACAGAAAAATGTAAAATTGAACCATAAACAGGCTGATAACTGAATCCGATTTTGGGACTGAGTTGTGCTTCCACGGAATCACCGACGAGCGTATAAGTATCTATCCGCATTCCTGCATTAAGCTGCAGTAACCGGGATATTTGCCAGATTTCCTGAATGTAAGGTGATATGCCGTTCGCGCTGCGTTTGCCGTAATATTGTGAGGCCACATTGTCGTGCTTGTAATCGAGGCCGAACGAAAGGCTGTGATCGGCATGCGGCAGCCAGTTAAATTGCACTTCACCGCTCAAACCGAGCGCAGGGGTAAACGCACTGGTAATATTGAAAGGCATTCCCACGAGTTGTTGGTTGTAAGAAAGCCTTATTTTTGAGGAAAATGTGGGGGAAAATAATTTGTGGTAAACGGCGTAACCAACATAACCTGTGAGTTTGAACCTGTTGTTCAAATCCGTCGGCGGGACGCGAAGTGCCTGGTTTTGCTCCAGCCATTGCAAAAAAAGTTCGCGGTCTTCATTGCTGTAGGTTGAAAACAGTGTTAGAGTTGACTGATCCGAGATTTGCCAGTGTGCTTTGCCGGTCAGATACCAGCGGTTGAGATAGCCGTTCTGCCTGTCGCCGGTGGATTGATGATGGGAAACGGCCAGACGCAAACCGACGGGACCCACAGAGTTGGAATAACTCACATCTGTTTTATTGAAATAGAGCAGCTTGTTCGTCCATTTCCATTGCGGTACGGAGGGCTTGTCATAAAAACCGGACGTCTGGCGAAAAGAGAGGCTGTGATGTTTTGAAGGGTTCTTGGTGATGATGTTGACTACACCGCTTAAAGCACCGGAACCGTACAGCGACGATGCGGCGCCTTTCAGCACTTCAATGTGCTCGATTTCGGAAACCGGGAGAATGCTCCAGTTTGCCTCTCCGAGGTCGCTGTTCAGAATCGGCACATCATCCAGCAAAACCAAAGTCCGGCTGCCGCCCAGGCGATTGTAACCCGAACCACCGCGAATGTTGATATTCTCGCCGACCATGGTAACGCCGGGCACGCTTAGAAGCGCTTCATCAATGCGGAAATTATTTCGTCGTTTGATTTCGTTTTCACCCAATACGCTGATGCTTGCTGCTGCCGAAGCCAAATCCTGCGGTTGGCGCGATCCGGTGATGACGATTTGCTCAATTTCTATAGGCGCAGGGTTCAGAAAAACTTGTACGCGTTCCGTTCGGTCAATACGCACATTGACCGAAACCACTTTTGACTTGAAACCAATATAACTTGCCTTGAGTTGGAAAAGTCCAGGCGATGCTTTCAATATCTGAAAATAACCATTTGCATCGCAGCTTGCGCCGATAAACGTACCTTCAATTTGGACATTCGCTCCGGGCAAAGGCTCCTTTGTTTTGCTGTCAAAAACATAGCCGGTTATCTTTCCGGACATTTGTGCATAAACAAAACCGGCAGAACCCATAAAGAGCACAAAAATTATTTTGACAATATTTTTTCTCATAAACTGTCATGGCCTCAGGGTCGACCAATCGCAATAAATATCGATACCCTGCGCCACGGGATCGCTTTTTGTGAGAATTACTTTTTTAAACTCAAACTGTCCGCTCAACGGATTAAAACCATAGATGCCTAACAAGTTTGTGTAATTCCACGCTTGTCCTTTTTTTTTCCAAACAGCAGCAACAACCTGGTATGTGGAAATAGGAGCCGGAATCTCGTAAACCGATTTTTCTTTGCTCAGGTTAATCGAAGTGTTCATAAAAACCACATCACTCAGGCTGGTGAATGGAAATTTCACCGCTGCCACAATGCGCACGGATTCCACATAATCCGGCCTTTTGTCAGGATTAAGAAAAATAATATCTCCTGTGATTTTCGATTTCATAATATCGAGGCCGTGATCGATTTCGCAGCCCGGCAAAACGGATAAAGCAACGATTAAAAAAATGAAACCCGGGTATTTTTTGTATGCTCTTCTCAAGATGCTTTCCAAAAAATTACATGACAAAACGATTATCAGTAAAACGAAATGAATCGCAAAATGATTCCATACAATTCACACTGGTTTAATTTTATTAATGATTACCTAGTTTGCTCAGAAGAAGCGCCATTAGCTTTTAGTAATTCAACAGTATATGCACATGCCTATTAATTCAGATCTCGCCAAGCATGGCCTATAACATCATGATAATAAATGTGATAACTAAAGCTGGGCGTAACTATTTAGCCGTGAATTTTGCTATAACTCATACTTCTGTCATTCCGGTTCCGACGATAGGAGGATACCGGAATCTCCTTGCTAAATGTGGAGATTCCGGCATTCCGCTCCGCTACAGCCGGAATGACGAGCCCTGCCTGAATAATTACAGC
>Ga0114931_10006377_pt1 | contig 14514 bp, 12 predicted proteins | sample 2SBtaG_FD_89579 | JGI IMG/M metagenome (GOLD analysis project Ga0114931, IMG submission 89579) | Deep subsurface microbial communities from Kolumbo volcano to uncover new lineages of life (NeLLi) - 2SBTROV14_V59a metaG | ecosystem: Environmental > Aquatic > Marine > Volcanic | place: Kolumbo...
CTCACCGGCGTCAACGGCGGTCGCGGCTCGTCGATTCCTGGCAGACGGAACGCCGATCGGCAGCGAGTTCGTCGTCAACGCCTACACCACCGGCGGCCAGAAAGAACCCCGGGTCTCGGCCTCGGGAAGCGGACAGTTCGTCGTCACGTGGCTGAGCGGCGGCGCCACCGGCGCCACGCAGGACGGCGATCGCGAAGGAGTGTTCGGACGCAAGTTCGATGCTGCGATCCTTCCGGTAGGCAGCGAGTTCCAAGTCAACACGGAGACCACGGGGTCGCAGCTCGCGGCCATGCCCGCAATGGCCGCCGACGGCAGCTTCCTGGTCGTGTGGGAGAACGGGCTGCTGTCTTCCGGCGACGGCGACCGCTCCGGGGTACTCGGAAGAATCTACGATGCCCAGGCGAACCCGGTCACGGCGCCGTTCGCGGTCAACAGCTACACGACCAACGAACAGCGCCGGCCGTCGGCGCGGGCGCTCGACGACGGCAGCTTCGTCGTGGTGTGGGAGAGTTTTCAGCAAGACGGAGACGGTGGCGGAATCTTCGGCCGTCGTTTCGGGCCGACCGGCGTGCCCGGTCCCGAATTCGAGGTCAATTCCTATACCACCGGGACCCAGTTGGAGCCGGTGATCGCCGACGACGGCAACGGTGCTTCGGTCGTCGTATGGCAAGACACCGGCAGCGGATTCGGCACGCCCGTGAGCCTCTTGTTCGGACGCCGTCTGGACGCTGCGGGAGCGCCGGCGGGAAGCGAATTCGCGGTAAGTTCGGGAACCCAGACCTACCTGTTCGGGCAGAGCGTCGCCGCCGCCGGAGCGGGTCGTTTCGTCGTGGCATGGAACCAAGATACCGGCGACGGCGACGCGGCCGCCGTTCTCGCGCGTCGTTTCACCGCCGGTGCGCTGTGTGGTGACGCCGACGGAGACGCGGCAATCCACGCCAGCGATGCGCTCGTCGCCCTACAGACCGGCGTCGGATCCTCTCACTGCGTGGCGTGCCTTTGTGACGTCAACAACAACGGCAGCGTCAGCGCGGGTGACGCGCTGGCAATTCTTCAAGCCGCCGTCGGCCAATCGGTCTCGCTCTCTTGTCCGGGTTGCTGATCGGGCCTCCCTGGCTCAGTGCTCGGTGACGAACAAACTACGGCCGAGCAACTCCTCGCCGGCGATCTCTTCGTCGAGCAGCGCCCTGAGCGCCTCCCCGGGAATGGCAACGCGCACGCGAACGGGCGCCGTCTCCTTGTCCAAATCCACCGTGCGCGGGACGTTTTGCGCAAAGCTCTGGGTACCGTACACCAGCAGAAGGTCGAGACCCTCAGGTTGGAAATTCACCGACCGTAAGCGACCGAGCGCGGGCAACGCGACCCGCTGCCAAACCGATTGCCCGCGCCCTTCGGGGGTCGTCGTATCGGCGTCAAAGACGATGCCGGTACGAACTTCGATGCGCAGATAGTCCGCGCCGGCATCCGGCGAAACTCCGACCACGGAAACTTCGGTCGGGCCGGCCGCACCTGCTTTCAACGAAGTCATGAGAAGAGCGGCCTGCAAGGCAACGGCGTCGGCGCCGTACTTCTTGGCGGTGTCTTTGAGGGATTTCGCCAGCGCTTGAATGCTCTCGTCCCGGCGCGCGTCGGACTCGGCAACGGTGGGCGGAGTGCCGGTGGTCTGCTGCTCGGCCGTCACCGCTGGAGCTTGGACGAGCGCTAGGGCAGCATGGGCGGCAAGAGCGAGGGAAAAAATCGAACGTTGCGCGGGCGAGGGCACTCACGGAAATCATGGCAGCACCGGCGAGATTTGAAAAGGAACGCCGAAATACCGTCGAATCGGTCGAGGCGGCACTGGCACAAGCGGGGGTGCACCACGACGACCGCGTCCTCGCGGCCGTGTCCGGCGGTTCCGACTCGACCGCCCTCGTCGAGATTCTCGTCAACCTCCCGCTCTCGCGTCGCCCGGCGCTCAGCCTGGCCTACGTCGATCACGGCCTCGAACCCGACCGCCACCGCCGCGAGGCGGAACACGTAGCCGCGCTGGCACGTCGATGCCGATTGGACTTCGCCTGCTTGCGCCTCGACAACGCGGGGCACCGCGATGAGGCTGCGCTTCGAGCGATGCGACACGGCGCACTCGAAGACCATGCCGCACAAAGTGCATGCCGGTGGATTGCAACCGGCCACACGCTCGACGATCAAATCGAAACGGTTCTCTTTCGCCTACTCCGCGGTAGCGGCCGTCTCGGCATCGGCGGCATCGCGCTACGCCGAGGCATGTGGATCCGCCCCTTGCTCGCAATCCGCAGGCGCGAGTTGCAACGCATCTTGACTCGCGTCGGACTGACTTGGTGCGAAGACCCGAGCAACGCCGATCCACGCTATGCACGCAATCGCATTCGCGGCGGTCTCGTGCCCGTCATCGAAGCCGAGATCGGTCGCCGTGGTCTCGCCCGCTTGGGCAGGGCATCGCAACGTTGGCGTGAGGAAGATCGCTTGCTCGAAGAGTTGGCCGCTCGCGAATACGCCTACGCCGTGCGTGGGGAAGCCGTCGATGTGGTGGCCCTGCGCGGCAGTGCACCGCCGTTGCGAGCACGAGTACTGCGACGCTGGCTGCGCGAAACAGGACTGTCCGGCAGCGTCGAACTCGTGCACGTCGAAGCCGTGGAGGCCCTGGCCCTCTCGGCAAGGGAGACGGGAAGGATCGATCTGCCCGGGCTGACGGTGAATCGCGGCGACGGCCGCCTGACCGGCGCGCAGCGCAAGCTGCAGCCGCCTGCGGCCTGCCCAGCAGCCGCCAAGCAAGTGCCGTGAGGTTTGGTTGAGCCGGCGCCCGCGGATAAAATCCCTTGCTGGCTGGAGGCTCCCGTGTTAGTTGTTTCGCTGGAAAAGTGTCTATGACCGTCATGACTGAGCTGCACCCCTCGGCCCAGCAACGGCGCCATGTTCCGAACTCTCTATGAACCAATTGTCCCGTAATCTAGCGTTGTGGCTCGTGTTGGGCCTGATGGTGTTGTTGCTGTTCAACATCTTCCAGGGCCAACAGCCGAAAGACCAGGAACTGAGCTATAGCCAACTCATCAGTGCCGTCTCGGACGGCCGTGTCGACGCCGTCACCGTCCAGGGCAACAAGATCAAGGGGACCCTCGACGGCGGCAAGCGTTTCAGCAGCTACGGCCCCCAGTAAGACGCCATCAAGCGCTTCATGGACGCCAAAACACCGGTAACCGTCAAGCCCAAAGCGAACGATCCGTGGTACGTCGTGTTGCTGGTGCAGTGGTTCCCGATGCTGTTGCTGGTCGGCGTGTGGATTTTCTTCATGCGGCAGATGCAGATGGGCGGCGGAAAGGCGATGGCGTTCGGCAAGAGCAAAGCCAAGCTTCTCAACGAGAATCAGCACAAAGTCACCTTCAACGACGTCGCCGGCATCGACGAACCCAAAGAAGAACTTGAAGAAATCATCGCCTTCTTGCGTGACCCCAAAAAGTTTACACGTCTCGGGGGCCGTATCCCCAAGGGAGTCCTGCTGGTCGGCCCGCCGGGCACCGGCAAGACGTTGCTCGCGCGCGCGGTAGCCGGAGAGGCCGGGGTACCGTTTTTCTCTATCTCGGGCTCCGATTTCGTCGAGATGTTCGTCGGCGTGGGCGCCTCGCGAGTGCGCGATCTGTTCGTGCAAGGCAAGAAGAACGCCCCGTGCATCATTTTTATCGACGAGATCGATGCCGTCGGCCGCCATCGCGGAGCCGGTCTCGGCGGCGGTCATGACGAACGCGAGCAGACCCTGAATCAGCTGTTGGTCGAGATGGACGGGTTCGAGTCCAACGAAGGCGTGATCATGGTGGCCGCAACCAATCGACCCGACGTCCTCGACCCGGCCCTCCTGAGGCCCGGCCGCTTCGACCGGCGCATCGTCGTCCCACGACCCGACGTACGCGGGCGAGAAGGGATTCTCAACGTTCACACCCTCAAAGTACCCCTGAGCGACGACGTCGACATGAAGGTACTCGCCAAGGGGACTCCCGGATTCGCCGGCGCCGATCTGGAAAACCTCGTCAACGAAGCCGCGCTCGACGCAGCCCGCCTCGGCCAGGACCAAGTTCGACAGGCAAACTTCGATCTGGCCAAGGACAAAGTCTTGATGGGAAGCGAGCGGCGTTCGATGGTGCAGAGCGACACCGAACGGCGCAACACGGCCTACCACGAATCCGGTCACGCCTTGGTCGCGCGAATGCTCGAAGGCACCGACCCGGTGCACAAAGTGACCATCATCCCCCGCGGCATGGCGTTGGGCGTAACCCAGCAGTTGCCCGAAGAAGACCGTCACAGTTACGGCAAGAGTTTTCTGCTCAACAACCTTGTGATCCTCTTCGGCGGACGCGTGGCCGAAGAACTCATCCTCCAAGACATCACCACCGGCGCCGGCAACGACATCGAGAAGGCCACGGAACTGGCCCGCAAGATGGTGTGCGAGTGGGGCATGAGCGAAGAGCTGGGCCCGATCGCCTACAGCAAACCCGATGCCGAAGTCTTCCTCGGCATGGACATCCAGCAGCAACGCGAGTACTCCGAGCGAACCGCCGACAGTATCGACACAGCGGTCAAGCGGATCCTCGGCAAGGCCTACGCCAAGGCCAAGGGAATCCTCAAGGATAACTTGAACATCTTACATTCGATGGCGGCCGCGTTGCTCGAACGCGAGGTACTCGACGGCAGTGAGATCGACGAAATCATCGCCGCCAACGGCGGCAGTCTGCCTTCGACGGGTCTCGGCGCCAACCCCGCCTGAAACCGGGCCTAGGGGGTCCCCAGCAACGGCCATGAACAGCCGACCATCATCAACCGTGACGCGGAGCGCTCGCGAGCCGGTGCGGCCATGACGACCGGCGGGCGCAAACTGTTCGGCACCGACGGGGTTCGCGGCGTTGCCAACATCGACCCCATGACGCCGGAAACCATCCTCAGACTGGGCCGTGCGGTCGGACGCTACTTCCAGACCTCGGGAGAACGACGCCACAAGATCGTCATCGGCAAGGATACGCGCATTTCCGGCTATATGATGGAAACCGCGCTCTCCTCCGGACTGTGTTCGATGGGCGTCGACGTTCTTCTGGTCGGCCCCATGCCGACACCCGGCATCGCATTTCTTACCCGCAGTCTGCGAGCCGATGCCGGGGTAGCGATTTCCGCTTCGCACAATCCCTTCGAGGACAACGGCATCAAGTTCTTCGGCCCCGACGGTTTCAAACTCGCCGACGTTGCCGAGCAGGAAATCGAAAGCCTGATGGACGGCAGCGAAATCGATCGCGTGCGGCCTACCGCCGGGGGGATCGGCAAAGCCTTTCGAATCGACGACGCGACCGGGCGCTACAACGTCTTCTTGAAAACCGTCGTCCCGCGCGAGTTGACTCTCGACGGCCTGCGCATCGTCGTCGACTGCGCCAACGGTGCCGCCTACCGGGTTGCTCCGGCGGTGCTGGCGGAACTCGGTGCCGAGGTGATCAGTCTCGGCGTGACGCCCGACGGCTTTAACATCAACGACGACTGCGGTGCCTTGCACACCGACTCGCTGCGCCAGCGTGTACTGCGCGAAGGCGCCTCGGTTGGGTTGGCGTTGGACGGCGATGCCGATCGCGCCATCCTCATCGACGAACTCGGCGAAGAAGTCGACGGCGACCATGTAATGGCGATCCTCGCCTGTGCGATGGCCGAACACGGACAACTCGCCAAAAGCACGGTAGTCGGCACGGTGATGTCCAACCTCGGTCTCGAAGTCGCCCTCCGCGACCACCACATTCACCTCGAACGTGCGGCCGTCGGGGATCGTTACGTCGTCGAACGCATGCGCGAAGGCGGCTTCAATCTCGGCGGCGAACAATCCGGCCACATCATATGCCTGGACCATGCGACCACCGGCGACGGAATCACCACCGCGCTGGCGGTTCTGAGCATCGTGCAGAAAAGCGGTAGCCGTCTCTCGGAATTGAAAACCGTACTGCGCAAGTTTCCTCAAACCCTGATCAACTTGCGGGTCAAACAAAAACCCGACCTCAGCACCGTCGCCGGAGTTGCGGCCGCCGTGCGCGAGGCTGAAGGCGCCCTCGGCGACCGCGGCCGCGTGCTGGTACGGTACTCGGGCACCGAACCTCTGGCCCGTGTCATGGTCGAAGGCGAAGCGGCCGAAACGGTGAGCGAGTACGCTCGGCGCATTGCCGCCGCGATCGAAACCCACCTTGGCTGACCCGTCCCCGGCTCAGACTGCCTCGTCTTCGCTCGCACCGGTGCGGCTCGGCGTCAACGTCGACCACGTCGCCACCTTGCGACAGGCCAGGGGTACCAGCTACCCCGATCCGGTCGAGGCGGCTGTCGCGGCCGAGCGTGCCGGCGCCGGCGGTATCACCATCCACTTGCGCGAGGACCGCCGGCACATACAAGATGACGACGTGGTGAGGATGAAAGCCGCGATCGCCACCAAACTGAACCTCGAGATGGCGGCGACCACCGAGATGCTCTCGATCGCCGAGCGCGTGGGCCCCGCGGCCGTCTGCCTGGTGCCGGAAAAGCGCGAAGAACTCACCACCGAAGGCGGCCTCGCGGTGGCCGGGCACGAGAGGGTCCTGGCCCCGGTGGTCGAGCGTCTGCGTCGAGCCGGCATCGAGGTCAGTTTGTTCATCGATCCGCTCGCCGCGGAGATCGAGGCCTCGGCGGCCGTCGCCGCATCCGTGGTCGAACTCCACAGCGGCGCCTATGCCGACGCCACCGACGCCGGCCGAAAAGGCGAGGAACTGGCCAGGCTTCGTGAAGCCGCTTCGCTGGCCGCGGCTTGTGGTCTGCAAGTCAACGGCGGTCACGGCCTGACGGCCGGCAACGTCGGCGAGGTAGCGGCGATTCCCGAAATGGTCGAACTCAACATCGGCCACAGCATCATCTGCCGGGCCGTGATGGTGGGTATGGAAGAGGCCGTAGGCGAAATGCTTGCGGCGTGCCGGCGGGCGCGCGGGTAGAGCCGAATGTTCGCCGCCGATTTCACCCCGGTCATGAGTCGCGACGACGTGCGCGAACTCGACCGTGCGACCATCGAGAGCGGCACGGCCTCGCTCGAACTCATGGAACGTGCGGGTGCCTGTATCGTCGAATCCTTGCAGCGTCGTCGCAACGAGTTACTCGGGCGCGCATGTCGGCAACAACCTCGTGTTTTGATCGTCGCGGGATCGGGAAACAACGGCGGCGACGGCTACGTGCTGGCACGCTTGCTGCGAATCGCCGGTTGGATGCCGCAGATCGCCCACGTGGGACGCGACCCCAAAGACGAGGGCGACTGCGCCGTCAATCGTGAACGCTGGCTGGCCGAAGGCGGCCGGATACTCGACGCCGGTGCGACACGCGAGCTACTCGCGCCGGGCGGCGCGCGTGAGGTAGACTTGATCGTCGATGCGCTGTTCGGCACCGGCTTGGATCGCGATCTCGACGGCGACGCCGCAGCCACGGTCGAGGCGGTCAACCGATATGCCGCTCACAACGCTATTGCGGTCGTGGCGGTTGATGTGCCCTCGGGGCTGTGCGCCGACACCGGTGAGGTTCTCGGGTGCGCGGTCCGCGCTCGCTTGACGGTCACCTTAGGCGCCGCCAAGCCGGGGTTGTTCGTCGGAAGCGGACCCGACTTTTCCGGCCGCGTCGACGTGGCCGACATCGGTCTCCTGGATCCGGGCAAAGCCGGTCTCGAGCCGTTGGGGCAAGTAATCGATGCGCACACGTGTGCGGCGTGGCTCGAACCGCGGCCGGCGACGACCCACAAAGGCCAGCTCGGCCACGTGCTGATTCTCGGAGGTTCACAGGGGAAAACCGGCGCTCCCTTGCTGGCCGCGCGCGGTGCCCTGCGTGCCGGCGCCGGCCTGGTCACCGTCGGCGTTCCGGCCACCCTGGCGGCGCAAACCGACGCCGCTCTGGCCGAGGCGATGACCTTTGCCCTGCCCGACAACGGCCGCGGTGCGCTTGCGGAAAACGCGTGGCGAAACCTCGCCGAGCCGCTTCGCGCGTTCGATGCGATCGCCGTGGGACCGGGCCTGGGAACCGACTTGGCGGTTCGCGACTTCGTAATCGAATTGGTCCGCAACTATCCGGGACGACTGGTCGTCGATGCCGACGCACTCAACGTGTTGGCCGACTGCCGGCTGAACCTAGGCGTGATGTTCACCAAACGCCGGCGTTCGGGACACGGTGCCACGATCTTGACGCCGCACCCGGGAGAAGCCGCGCGCATCCTGGCCATCGACGCCGGCGCGGTTCAGGCCGACCGCCTGCGTGCAGCCGAGGAACTCAGCTTCGACGGCCCGGCCACGTGGGTGCTCAAAGGCGCCGCCACCATCGTCACACAGCGAGGGCGCTTCGCCTTCAACGGCTCGGGCAATGCCGGTATGGCGAGCGCCGGCATGGGCGACGTGTTGGCCGGGGTTTGCGCAGCCGTGACGGCGCGAGTCGAAAACCCGTTTCGCGCCGCCGCCATCGCCGTCCATGTACACGGCGCGGCCGGCGATTTGATGGCCGGTCGCCTCGGCGGACCCGGTTTCCTGTCCTCGGAAGTCGCCGATACAATCCCGCAGGCGTTCGCGGCCGTAGCTGCCGCACGTCCACCCTATGAGCAGCCAGCACCCCAGCCTCGGCTTCAAACTGGCGACGAGCGGCGCTGAGCAGACCGAAACTCTCGCGGCCGATCTCGCCGCGACCCTGCCCGAGAACACCACCGTCGGTCTCGACGGCCCTCTGGGAGCCGGCAAAACATGTTTCGTGCGCGGTCTCGCTCGAGGCCTCGGGCTCGACCCGCAGCAGGTGTGCAGCCCTTCGTTCCTCTACATGGTCGAGTACCAAGGGGGACGTTGTCGCTTGGTTCACGCCGACCTGTACCGGCTCGGTGAGGGCCCCTCGGACCGGGCCGAGTCCGTGTGCGAATCGATCGGCCTGCCCGAGGCCGTCGAAAGCGACGCGGTGACCGTTGTCGAGTGGTGGCGGCACTACCGCGGCCCGCCGCCGCAACGGCTTGTGAATGTTGAGTTTTCGCTAGATTCCGTCGAGGATAGAACGATTCGCTTGAACCTCGTAGGCGGCGGACTCGAAGCGTGTAGCCGGCTGTTGCGCGCACATGCTCGGGCCTAGCCGCGTCCTTCTCAGCGACACGCCATGGCCGATACACAACGCAAACTCATGGTGCAAAAGTACGGCGGCACCTCGGTGGCCGACGCCGCCCGCTTTCGTGCCGTCGCCGCCCGCATAAAAGAATCCCGCGGACTCTGCGACGGCTTGGCGGTGGTCGTCTCCGCGATGGCTGGCGAGACCAACCGCCTGCTCGATCTGGCGAAAGGCGTGTCGGGTTTTTCGTACGAACGCGAACTCGACGTACTGCTCGCCAGCGGCGAACAAGTCGCGGCCGCCTTGCTTACCATGGCGTTGATCGACAACGGCGTTCCCGCCGTCAGCCTGCTCGGCGATCAGGTGCGTATCGCGACCGACTCCTCCTTCGGTCGAGCCCGTATAAAGTCGATCGACGTCACGCGCGTCGAGGAAGTCTTCGCCCAGGGTGCGGTGGCCGTCGTGGCGGGTTTTCAAGGTGTCGACGCCGATCACAACATCACCACGCTGGGCCGCGGCGGTTCCGACATGAGCGCGGTGGCGTTGGCGGCAGCCCTCGGCGCCGGCCTGTGCGAAATCTACACCGACGTGGCCGGAGTGTTCACCACCGATCCACGCATCTGCCCGCGAGCGGTCAAGCTGAATCGGATCTCTTATGACGAGATGCTCGAGCTGGCGGGCGTCGGCGCCAGAGTGCTGCAAACCAGGTCGGTCGAGTGCGCCAGCCGCTATCGCGTTCCGGTGCACGTGCGCTCCAGTTTCAGCGACGAGGAGGGAACCTGGGTGGTTCCCGAGGATCAGATCATGGAAGAAGTACTCGTTTCGGGAGTCGCCTACGAACGCGACGAAGCAAAAGTAACCGTCCACGGCTTGCCCGACTCGCCTGGTTTGGCAGCCTCGGTGTTCGGGGCGCTGGCCGATGCCGGCGTGGTCGTCGACATGATCGTGCAGACCGCCACCATTGGAGAAGACGACCGCACGGATATCACCTTCACCGTCGGCAACAAGGATCTCGACAAAGCGATCGAGATCATGAACGGAGTAGCGAGCAAAGTCGGCGCCCGCGACGTCATCTCCAGCAATGAGGTCGGCAAAGTCTCGGTGGTCGGCCTCGGTATGCGCAACCACGCCGGTGTTGCTTCACGGATGTTCCGTGTGCTCGCCGACGAGGGTATCAATATTCAGATGATCTCGACCTCGGAAATCAAGATTTCGGTCATCGTCGATGCCGCGTTGGTGGACAAGGCCGTCAACGCCTTGCACAAGACTTTCATCAACGGCGGAGCAACCGGAACGCAGGCGGGTTGACGTGAGCAAAACCAAACGCATCCAAATCTACGACACCAGTCTTCGCGACGGGACGCAAGGCGAGAGCGTCAGCCTGACGGTGCCCGACAAGCTGACCATCGCCGAGAGGCTCGACGACATCGGAATCGCCTACATCGAAGGGGGATGGCCGGGTTCGAACCCGCGCGACGCGGAATTTTTTCGCCTCGCCTCCGCTCTGAAACTGAAACAAGCGAAAATTGCGGCCTTCAGCTCCACCTTGCGTCCCGGCAAAAAGCCCTCCGAAGACGCCAACATGAAGGCGCTGGTCGGCTCCAAAGCACCGGTGGCGACGATCGTCGCGAAAACCTGGGACATGACCGTGCGCGAGGATCTACGCATCGGTCTGGAAGCCAATCGCAAGTTGATCCACGACACCATCGCCTATGTCCGTAAGCGTTTCGAGACCGTCATTCTCGACGCCGAGCACTACTTCGACGGCTACGAGGCGAACCCGCAGTACGCCCTGTCGTGTCTGCAAACCGCCGCCGAAGCGGGAGCCGATCTGGTCTGCTTGTGTGACACGCGCGGGGGCGCGCTACCCGCGGCGGTTGAACAAGCCGTCACCGCCGCGATGGCCGTAGGCGTGGACGTCGGCATCCATTGCCACAACGACTCCGGGCTCGCGGTGGCCAACTCGATGCGCGCGGTTGGCGCCGGCGCCACGCAAGTGCAGGGCACCATCAACGGCATCGGCGAACGCTGCGGGAACGCCAACCTGTGCACGATCATTCCCAATCTTCAGCTAAAACTCGGCTACCGCTGCATGACCGCCAGGCAGCTCGGCAGACTCGCCGAGGTGTCCCGGTTGGTCTACGAGCTGGCGAACCTGGAACCGGTCAAGGGTCAGCCCTACGTCGGCCGATCGGCGTTCGCCCACAAGGGCGGGCTTCACGTTTCGGCCATCCGCAAAAAACGCGAGACCTACGAGCACATTGATCCGGCATCGGTCGGAAACGAGCAACGCGTATTGGTCTCCGACTTGTCGGGCCGCAGCAACGTCGAGTTCAAGGCGCGCCAGTTCGGTATCGACGTCGAAGGACGGGCCGACGAACTCAAGCACCTTCTCGGTGAACTCAAGCAGTTGGAAAACTCGGGGTTCCAGTTCGAGGGCGCCGAGGCTTCCTTTGAACTTCTCATGCAACGCAGCCTGCACAACCGTTTGGAATTCTTCAAACTCAAGGGCTTCCGTGTCATCGACGAGAAACGTGTCGAGGGCCAAGCAACGGTCTCAGAAGCCACCGTCATGATCGAAGGTCCCGACGGTCAGGTCGAACACACGGCGGCAACCGGCAACGGCCCCGTGCATGCTCTCGACCGCGCGCTACGCAAGGCGCTGGTCGAGTTTTATCCGCAGATCGAGGAAGTGCAGCTCTACGATTACAAAGTGCGCGTGCTCGCCGGAAGCGACGGGACCGGTAGTCTCGTGCGCGTGCTCATCGAGTCGGGGGATTCTCGATCGCGCTGGGGCACGGTCGGTGTCTCTCACAACTTGGTCGAAGCCAGTTGGCAGGCCCTCGTCGACAGCCTCGTGTACAAATTGCACAAAGACGGCGTCAAGCACGCCAAACGCGCCTGCGGATGAAGGGGCCGGCCCGATACTTCGACCACAACGCCTCTGCGCCGGCGCGTCCCGAGGTATGCGAAGCCGTTTGCGAAGCGCTCGCGGTGACCGCCGGCAACCCCTCGAGCATGCATTCCGAGGGACGCCGTAGCGCCGCGCTGCTCGACGATGCGCGGCGGCGGATCGCCGCCGTCGCCGGCGTAACGTCGAGCAGGATCGTCTTTACCTCGGGGGCGACCGAAGCCAACAACTTGGCCCTGCGGGGAGCGCTCGAACATCGTCCCGGTCTGCGGCTGATCAGTTCTACGATCGAACACGCTTCCATTTTGGCGACGCTCGACGACCTCGCCGCTCATGGCGCCGACGTCGTCATCGTGGAAGTCGACGCTGACGGTCGCCCCGACTACGAGGCGCTTGCACGTGCGGCCTCGGAGAGATTCTCGCTCGTCAGCCTTGGTTGGGCGAACGGCGAGAGCGGACACGTCGCCGACGTCGGGGCGATTCTGCGAGCCGTATCACCGGCCGCCATGGTCCACTTGGATGCCGCGCAGATGTTCGGCCGCTTGCCGATTCGTATGCAGCAGGAAGGCGTCGACATGATTTCGCTGTCGGCTCACAAGATCGGCGGGCCGACCGGGATCGGTGTTCTGATCGCGCCTGAGGGCGAGGAAATCGAGGCCTGCATCACCGGTGGGCCCCATGAAGGCGGGCGCAGGGCTGGTACCGAAAACGTACCCGCCGTTCTCGGCATGTCCGTAGCCGTGAGTCTCGCCGCCGAACAAGTGGAATCGGAGGCACTCCGCCTGCGCACGATGCGCGAAGAGCTGTGGAACACGTTGAGCGCCCGTATTCCGGGACTGCACCGCATCTCGCCCCCCGACGGTCTACCCAATACGCTGACGTTGGCGGTCGCGGACGCGACCTCCGACGTACTCATCGCCGGACTCGACCTCGAGGGGTATTGCGTATCGAGCGGATCGGCTTGCGCGGCCGCCTCGCCGGAGCGCTCGCACGTCATGGAGGCCCTCGGGCTGGATCCCGCCTACCGCGACGGAGTCGTGCGCATCAGCATGGGTTGGTCGAGCCAGGAGAGCGAGATCGCGGGCCTCGCCGCGGCTTTTGAGCGGGTCCTCGACCGTGTAAGAGTGGGGCGATGACGGCGCAGGAACCCCGGAGCGGCGACCGCGTAGTGGTCGCCATGAGCGGCGGAGTCGACAGTTCGGTTGCCGCCGGATTGCTCGTCGAGAGCGGTTGCAAGGTGGTCGGCGTTTCCATGCGCTTGGCCGACGAAGCGCGCTCGCACGGTTCGGGCGGCTGCTGCAGCCTCGAGGATTTTCGCGACGCTGCCCGCGTCGCCCGTCGGCTGGGCATACCACATTACGTTTTCGACCTGCGCGAAGAGTTCAACCGTACCGTGATCGAGCCTTTCGTCGCGGGGTATTTGGCCGGCCGGACCCCGAGCCCGTGCATCGTCTGCAACCGTGAGATCAAGTTCCGCGTACTCCACCGGAAGGCGATGGAACTGGGCGCCCGTTTCATCGCTACCGGTCACTACGCGAGGCGTGTGCACGACGGTGAGCGTTACCGGCTGCTGCGCGGAAGGGACGCAAGCAAGGACCAGAGCTATTTTCTCTTTGAACTCGGTCAAACGGAGTTGGCCTCGACGTTGTTCCCCGTCGGCGATCTCGACAAGAAGCAAGTCCGTGCCGAAGCCGTCCGACTCGGCCTCGATGTCGCCGCCAAACCCGACAGCCAGGAAATCTGTTTCGTCGCCGACGGCCGCTATGCCGAGTTCGTCGAACGCGCGGCGGGGGGCAAGACGCGTCCGGGGCGCATCGTCGACGAGCAAGGCTCCGAGCTGGGCCGCCATCAAGGCGTGCACCGCTTCACCGTCGGACAAAGACGCGGGCTGGGCGTCGCCGCCGACCGACCTTTGTACGTCTCCGAACTGCGCGCCGATACCGCCGAGGTCGTCGCCGTACCACGCCGACGGCTCGGCCGTATCGGATTAAAACTGCGCGGCCTGGTATGGACCGACGGCGAAACACCGGCCGCCGGCGCCGCTATGTTCGTCCGCATTCGCCACCGCCACCGCCCGGTCGCGGCGACACTGAGCCGAATCGGCAGGGACGGGAACGCGGAAGTTCTCTTCGACGAACCGCAGGAGGGCGTATCGCCGGGGCAGGCCGCCGTGTTCTACCAAGGCGAAGCGGTTCTCGGCGGCGGCTGGATCACGGCGGCGATCGAAGAGAGCGCGGAAAACCGACCAGCCGCCGAGGAAACGGCTTGCGCGTAGCCATCACCACTCTCGGTTGTAAGGTCAACCAGTACGACAGCGCCGTCTTCGAACGATTGTTTTCCGAACAAGGCTGGCGGCGGGTCGGTTTCCACGAACCGGCCGATGCTTATGTCATCAACTCGTGCACGGTGACCGATCGCGCCGACGCCGACGCCCGCCGGATGGCGCGTCGGGCGCGACGCCGCAATCCTTCGGCGCGCGTGGTGATGACGGGGTGCTA
>Ga0114931_10006378_pt1 | contig 14514 bp, 10 predicted proteins | sample 2SBtaG_FD_89579 | JGI IMG/M metagenome (GOLD analysis project Ga0114931, IMG submission 89579) | Deep subsurface microbial communities from Kolumbo volcano to uncover new lineages of life (NeLLi) - 2SBTROV14_V59a metaG | ecosystem: Environmental > Aquatic > Marine > Volcanic | place: Kolumbo...
GCAGCCGTGGGTCCAGCACATCGCGCAGGCCATCGCCGACCAGGTTGAAGCCGGCCACCGCAAAGAGCATGGCCATGGCCGGGAAGAAGGTGAGCCACCAGTGGGTGGTGATGAAGTTGCGCCCTTCGCTGATCATGACGCCCCACTCCGGCGTGGGCGGCTGCGCGCCAAAGCCGATGAAAGAGAGGCCGGCCACGGCCAGGATGGTGGTGCCCATGTCAAAGCTCATCTGCACCAACAGGGGTGACATGGTGTTGGGCAACAGGTGGCGGCGCAGGATCAGCCCGCTGCCCGCGCCCACGGCGCGCGCGGCCTGGACGAATTCCTGGTCGCGCAGGACCAGCACCTGGCCGCGCACCAGGCGCGCGTAGATGGGCCAGGTGACTACGGCCACCGCGATCAGCGCGTTCTGGAGGCTGGGACCCAGCGCGCCGGCAATGGCCATGGCCAGGATCAGGCTGGGAAAGGCGAAGAAAATATCGGTGACGCGCATGAGCGCTTCGTCCCACCAGCCGCCGGCGTAACCGGCCAGCAGCCCTACGGTCGTCCCCAGGAGGCTGGCCATCGCGACCACGCCCAAGCCAGTGGCCAGGGAGATGCGTGCGCCGTAGACCATGCGGCTGAAGATGTCCCGGCCCAGCTTGTCGGCGCCAAACCAGTGTTCAGGAGAGGGCGGGGCCAAGCTGGCGGGAATGTTCTGTTCGAGCGGATCGTAGGGGGCGATGGCCGGGGCCAGAATCGCCATGAGCACGAAGAGGACGATCGTCACCAGCCCAAACACGGCGGTTTTTTCCTTGCGAAAACGGCGCATGAAGAGAGCGCGAGGCGATCGGGTTTGTTGGCCAAGAGATACGCTGTCAGTGGATTCCATGGATCAGTTCACTCGCACGCGTGGATCGATGAAGGAGTAGGCGATGTCCACCAAGGTGTTCATCAGTGGGTAGATGAAGGCCGCCACCAGCGTCACGCCCATGACCGCGGGATAGTCCAGGGTAGTGACCGATGTGGTGGCATAGCGACCGATGCCGGGCCAGTTGAAAATGGTCTCCGTCAGCACCGCACCGCTGAGCAGGCTACCAAAGAGGATGCCGATGATGGTCAGGATGGGCGGCAGCGCGTTTTTGAAAACGTGACGGCCGATCACGATTCGCTCTGCCAGTCCCTTGGCCCGAGCCGTGCGCACATAGTCCTGCCCCAGCATCTCCAGCATGGAGGAGCGGGTCATACGCAGGAGGGCGGCGGTGGAATAGAAGCCCAGGGTGATGGCCGGCAGAAACAGATGGCCGATGGAGTTGCGCAGGGTCACCCAGTTGCCTGTCAGCAGTGAATCCACCGTGTACAGACCGGTGATGTGGGTGGGCGGCGTCAGGGTGGCGTCGAGTCTTCCCGGTCCCGGCAGCCACTGCAACTGGCGGTAGAAAATGCCGAGCAGCACCAAGCCTACGTAGAAAATGGGCATGGCGCCGCCGATCAACGCCAACATGCGCGCGCCCGCATCCAGCAGGGTGTTGCGGTTGAGGGCGGCGATGATGCCCAGGGGCGTGCCCACCAGGATGGTGACCAGCATGGCGACCATGGCCAACTCAATGGTCGCGGGCAGATAGTCCCGGAGATCGGCGAGCACCGCGCGACGGGTGCGGATGGAATTGCCCAGGTCTCCATGGAGCAGGCGTTCGACATAACGCCCGTACTGAATGATGGCAGGCTGGTCCAGACCCATCTGCTGACGATAGGCCTCGATCTGTTCTTCCCGGGCGTTGGCCCCCAGCGCGGAGGCGGCGGGGTCCACCGGGACCACCTGAGCCAGGAAAAATGTAAGCACGGAAACGCCAACCAGGACGAAAGCCAGGCCGCCAAGCCGGCGTACGATGAAGCGTAGCATAGGATTCGATCAGTCGGATTATGATAGACCGCGGATTGAACGGATTGGGTGGATGTGCGCGGATTTGAAAAAATCCGCGCACATCCACCCAATCCGCGTCATCCGCTGTCTATGGTTTTACTGCTTCGAGATCAGCCAGAAGCTCACCGTCGGCGTGTCGTTAGGATCATAGATGAATCCCTGGACGTTGTTGCGGACGCCGAAGACGCGCGTCGGTTGATAGAGGATCGCGTACGGGCCGTTGTGCTGGACGTAGTCGACCAGCTCGGCGTACAGTTCGGCGCGCTTGTCCGGGTCCAGTTCGACCGCGGCCGCCTTGCTCATTTCGATGGCCTTGGGATCGTCCCAGGCGTTGCGCCATGCCAGCGAGCGGGCTTCATAGTTGGCGAAGGGCGTGGCGTTGCCGTCCGGATCCGGGAAGTCGGGACCCCAGTTCATGAGCACCAGTTCGCCGTCCTGGTTGCGATAGATGTTGAGCAACTCAGATTGCTGAAGCTGGCGGATGTTGGCGACCAGGCCGACCTTGGCCAGGTCGTCCTTGATCTTGGCCCCCAGGGTGGACCATTCGATGCCGCCGGGACCGGTGCCTGTGGCCACCATGAAGTCCATTTCCGTTCCTTCTTCCACGCCGGCCTTAGCCAACAGTTCCTTGGCCTTGTCCAGATCCTGGGTGAAGGGGTTGTTGCCCGTGTGGCCCAGGAAGCCGATGGGGATGATCTCCTGCACCAACTGGCCGTTGCCGCCCAGGAGCGCGATGATGTCATCATAGTTGATGGCGTAGCGGATGGCCTCGCGCACGTCCGGGTTGTCCGTCGGCGCCTTGGTGGCGTTCATGCTCAGGTAGGCCAGCAGGGTGGTGAGGCCCTTGACCAGGGTCAGGTCCGGGTTGCCTTCCAGGGCCGCGGCCTGCTCGCTGCCCAGGTCCTGGACGATGTCGGCGTCGCCGGTCTCGATCGCGGCCTGGAGGTTGGCCAGTTCAGGCGTGTTCTGCATGATGACCCGCTTCATGGGCGGCACAGTCCCGCCCCAGTAGTCCATGTTGGCGTCCAGGGTCACGCTGACGCTGCGGTCCCAGCGGTTGAGCACATAGGGACCGCTGCCGGCAGAGTTATCGTTCAACCAGTTTTCGCCCATGTCATCGCCCATGTTAGGTTCGACCGCGGCCTTCTCCACCACCGCGGCGGTGCTGAAGGTGAGGACCGACAGACAGACCTGAGGGCTGACCGTGTTGGGGATCTTGAGCTCGAGCGTGCCCGCGTCCACCGGGTTGATCTCGCCGTTGGTCATGTTGCAGACGTCGGTGAGCAGGAAGGCCGGCGACTTGTTGATGTCCATGGCTCGCTGCCAGGAGAAGGCCACATCCTCGGTCGTCACCGGGTTGCCGCTGGCGAATTTGGCGTCCGGGTTTAGGGTGAAGGTCAGCTTCCACATGTCGCCATCTTCGGCCACATCCCAGGACTGGGCCAGCACGGGGACCAACTCGCCGGGTTTGCCCGGTTCGAAGGAGACCAGGGTCTCATAGACGTTGCCGACGACCTGAATGCCGCCGAATTCGTAGGCGACCGCCGGGTCCAGGGTGATGAGGTCGGTCAGATCGACCGCGTAGACCAGGGTGTCGTCCCGGCTCACCTCGCCGCTGGGGGCGGCGGCCTCTTCGCCGGCCGGCGCTTCGGCGGCGGGTGCAGTCGGAGCGCCGCAGGCGGCCAGCAGTAGGCTCAACAGCAGCAGCAGCCCCAACGTCAGGAGCATCGATCGATGTGCAAGTAATCTTTTCACAGCGTTCCTCCTCGAAATGGTAGGTTGGTTAGGTGTGGATATGTTGGTGGTGGGGGTTCCCGTATGATGATAACGCGGCTGTGTGGCAGTCACGCCGCAGAAAACGCGTTGTCGCGCGCTATTATAGTCCACGGCGGTGGCTTGTCAAAAACACAGAATAGAAGCGCATTCATTGGCAGTAGGCTATCGGAACCCTTTATCATGCTCCCTGACTTCAAGACGCGCGCCATCTGGTGGGGAATTCTCTACTCCCAGTCAGGGCGGTGTATACTACGATACAGCGTTTGTTCAACCTTTCAGGAAGACATTCATGCCGCCATACAGCGCTACGGAAAATGAAAAGGGTGTGTTCAAAACGAGTTAGCATTGCTTTAGTTTTTCAGGGCGGCGCGCAATTTCCTGGCAGGTCATTGCTTAAATCACCAACGGAATGATGGCCTATGACTACTCAATTACCCGCCCACGGACGCCCGCGAACAGAGATCCTGGAGACCATGGAGGCGGCCAGGGACCACGACGTCCACTGGCGAGACGGCAAGGTGTGGAGCCTGGTCTTCCACGCCGGTGACGACGTTTCAGCCGTGGCCAAGGACGCCTATGTGGCCTTTTTCTCCGAGAACGGACTCAACCCCACGGCCTTTCCCAGCCTGCGCAAGTTCGAAACCGAGGTGGTGGCCATGACGGCAGACCTCCTGGGTGGGGACTCGGAGACCGTGGGCAACATGACCTCTGGCGGCACCGAGAGCATCCTCATGGCCGTCAAGACGGCCCGGGATTGGGCCAGGGCTCATCATCCTGAACGCCAGCCGCCGGAGATCGTCCTGCCCCGCAGCGCGCATCCGGCCTTTGACAAGGCGGCCCATTACTTTGACGTCAAGCTGGTCAAGACGCCCGTGGGCGACGACTTTCGCGCCGATGTGGAGGCCATGCGCGCGGCCATCAGCGAGAACACGATCATGCTGGTGGGGTCGGCTCCCTCCTATCCCCAGGGCGTGGTGGACCCCATCCGTGAGATCGCGGCCCTGGCCGGCGAGCGAGGGCTGCTCTGCCATGTGGACGCGTGCGTGGGCGGCTTCATGCTCCCCTTTGTGCGCAAGCTGGGCTACCCCATTCCCGACTTCGACTTCAGCGTGCCGGGCGTGACCTCCATCTCGGTGGACCTGCACAAGTACGGCTACGCAGCCAAGGGCGCGTCGGTGATCCTCTATCGCACGCCGGCCCTGCGCCGCTTCCAGTTCTTCGTCTCCACCGACTGGCCGGGCGGCATCTACGTCTCGCCCACCATGACCGGCACCCGGCCCGGCGGCTCCATCGCCGCGGCCTGGGCGGTGATGAACTACCTGGGCGAGGAGCGCTATCTCCAGATCGCGTCCGAGGTCATGCGCACGGCCGTCATCCTGCGCGACGGCGTCAACGCCACGGCCGGCCTGAGCATCATGGGCCACCCTCACATGAGCGTCATGGCCATCGGCTCGGACGCGTACGACGTCTTCGCCCTGGGTGACGAGATGGGGCTGCGGGGCTGGCATCTGGACCGCCAGCAGTTCCCCTCCACCCTGCACCTGACCGTGAACTACGCCCACGTCCACATGGCCGACCAGTTTCTCCACGACCTGCGCCAGTCGGTGCTGACCCTGCGCAAGCCGAGCCTCAGCAAGGTCTCCACCTCGCTCCAGGTGGGCGCGGTGCGGCTGGCGAGCAAGGTCCTGCCCTCGTCCGCGCTCAGCCGCCTGACCAGCGCCTCCTCCAAGTTTACGGGCGTCAAGGGCGCGTCCCTGCCCACCCGCTCCGCGGCCATGTACGGTATGATGGCCGAACTCCCCAACCGGGGCGACGTGGATCAGTTGGTCCTGGATCTGCTGGATCAGATGACGCGGGAAGACGAGTAGTACAATGCGGCGCAAGTAGACCGACAGTTCGTAGTACGCGCTTTAGCGCGGGTCCCGCTGACAACCGCGCTAAAGCGCGCACTACGAACCGCGCTAAAGCGCGTACTACGAACCGCGCTAAAGCGCGTACTACGAACTGTCGGGTTATTTACGCCCACCTGTAGTAGATTTGACGCAGGGCTTCGACGCAAAGTCGCGGTAGCATAAAGGATCGCAGAGAAAATTCTGAAAATCTTTGCGATCCTTTGCGTCTCCGTGTCTTTGCATCAAAACTCTGCGTCAAACTTTCTCTGCGTCGGGCTTTTCACCGTTTGCATCCGCGATCGGCCGCGAGTACAATGGCCCCATGGCTTTTCCAGAATGGCGACAGAATCAGAATCCAGACGAAGGGGACGGTGGCGCGGATGACGCCTCCTTTTTCGCGCGTCGGCGCCAGGACACAGGGCGAAGCTCGGCCAATGCCCGGCTCGATTGGCGCTTCGAGGAAGAAGCAGGTTGGCCTGAAGAGTATTCTCGCTATCGCCCCAAACCCGATCTTGCCGCGGGTGAAGCGTCGCCTGCTGTGGTGGACGCGATGCCGTCCCTTGATCGCAGCTTGAGCGATGCTTTCCGCGGTCCTCAAGCCGCACCCCGAGTGGCCGCGGTCCAACGCTCCCTGGATCAGGCCCTGGGCGACTGGTGGCGCGAGGGCCGGCTGCCCGACCTCCCTGTGCTGCGCAACGGCCTGCTCCTTCTGGAGGCCGGCTACGATCTGGATGAAAGCCAGCGCTCCCTCCTCCTGCGCGCGGCCATCTATCACCAACGCGGCCTCTTGACTGCACTCTCCCAGCAAACCGACCCGGAGCGTATCGGCTTGCTGCTGGCCGAAGCCCTGCTGGACCCGCTCTCCCCGCTTACGCCCCAGCAAGTGCGCCGGCTGGCCCAGGAGGACGGCGGCCAGATCTGGCTATCACAGACCAGGCGCGAGCTGCTCGCTGTTGCGACTGGCGGCCCCTCCGCAGACCGGGAACGCATCCGCCGTCTGCTGGCCGAACTGGACGGGCGGCCCTTGCCGGCGATGAGCGCGCCGTCGGCCGGTGGCCTGCTGGAGGCCGAGCTCTTCCCGCCGTCCAGGCGCAGCGCCTGGATCCGGGTGGGACTGGCGGCCCTGGCCGCGGCTTTGCTCATCGGCGCGCTGCTGGGGAGTCAGGTTCGGGCGCGCAGTCGTCAACTGATCTCGGTTTCGGGCGGCGAGTACAGCGTCACCGGGCAGGATGGCAACCCACAGCAGGTGATCCTGGATGACTACCACATCGACCGCTCCGAGGTTACCGTGCGCGACTATCGCCGCTGTTTCGCGGCCGGCGACTGCTCCTGGCCGGCGACCGCGGCCAGCGCGACCCGGCCCGATTACCTGGAGAATTCTGAGTTCGCGACCTACCCCATGATCAACGTGGACCTGGCCGGGGCCATGGCATATTGCGCCTGGGTGGGCGCGCGTCTGCCCACCGCGGTCGAGTGGGAGGTGGCCGCGAGCTACGCACCGGCCACCGAGCGCGCCTACGTCTACCCCTGGGGCGACCGTTTCGAGCCTCGCTACGCCAACAGCGCGCTGACCGAACCCTACGACACCCAGCCCGCGGGACATTACCACCCCTTCGGCGACAGTCCCATGGGTGTGGGCGACATGGCAGGCAATGTGGCTGAGTGGACGTCTACGCTCGCGGTTGGAACGCCTGGCAGCCAGGTGGTCAAGGGCGGTTCGTTCCGGGATGGCGCTGACGGGCTGCGCGCGGGTGCGGCCCAGATCGTTCCCGCGTCCACGGCCGCACCCTGGCTGGGCTTTCGTTGCGTCATGTCCAGGGATTGAGTTCTTCTGCTTTCTTGCCTCTCTTTTGATTTGTGATACAATGCAGCGGTTTCTTCGCCGCCTCATATTTCATCGATATCGTCCACACATGTTGGATTGCGTATAATCTTTCTTTTTATTTGGAGTTTCAGGATATAACACCCATGGCAGAACAGTTGTCCACTACCCTTGATTTGGCGGCCGAACTCGATTTCGCCAAACAGGTCGCCCGCGAGGCCGCGACCATCGTCACCACCTACTATATCGGTTCCGCCGAGGTTCATTACAAAGCCCCCGGCGATCCGGTGACCGAAGCCGATGAGTCGGCCAATAGTCACATTGTCAGTCGCATCAAGGCCGCATACCCGGATGACGGCATCCTCTCCGAGGAATCCAAGGACGACCTCTCCCGGCTGGATAAGGAGCGGGTCTGGATCGTGGATCCCCTGGATGGCACCAAGGAGTTCATCGCCCGCAACGGCGAATTTTCCATCATGATTGGCCTGGCCATTGGCGGCGAGGCGGTCATGGGCGTGCTTATGCAGCCGGACCCGGGCATCCTCTACGCCGGCAGCGTGGGGATGGGCGCTTATCTCTGTGAAGATGATGAGGAAATCCCGCTGCACGTGAGCGACATCCAGAAGCTGACCCAGATGATGGTGGTCAGTAGTCGTAGCCATCGCCCCCAGATCGTGGATCAGGTGCGCAAGGTGTTGCACATCACCAAGGAGCGGGTCAGCGGCAGCGTGGGCCTCAAGGTCGGCCTCATCTCCCGCCAGTTGGCCGATCTCTATGTCCATCCCAGCCCCGGCTGCAAAGAGTGGGACCTGTGTGCACCCAAGGCTGTCCTGGAGGCGGCCGGCGGCGTCATGACCGACTGCTGGGGCAACCCGATCCGCTTCAACAAGCGGGACGTGCGCGCCCACAACGGGCTGGTGGCCTCCAATGGAACCCGCCATGACTTCATCGTCGCCAACGTGGCCCGCGTCTGCGAGGAGTTTGGGTACAACGAGGATGACGGCTTCTGGTAGTGCGGGGGAAAAGCTCTAATCACCACGAAGGCGCAGAGAACACAAAGAAGATTTTTCAAGCAGTCCTTTGTGTTCTCTGTGTCTTTGTGGTGATTTTCTACATGAAACTCAACTCTTCAGTTTTGACAATCCATCCGCTTGATGGTAGACTGGTTTTCGTTCGTCCAACGTGTGGAGGCGTGGTGTAGCGGTTAGCATATCGGCCTGTCAAGCCGAAGGTCGCGGGTTCAAATCCCGTCGTCTCCGCCAATAGAACGACTAAGAACTCTCGGAAACGGGAGTTCTTTTCATTTGGGACGCACCCATCTCCAACCCCACGCTGCCAAATCGTCCACAGCTCAATAAGCCCGGCGACGACTCCCCCCGGAGGACGGCCTGCGCCGTCGTCTGGAGCGGTTAGATTTACCCTGACCCGACGAAGCCTGGCGAGGCGGGGCCTGCTCCGGCTTGAAGCCGGCGTAGTCAAAATTCTCCAGCTTGCGTCGTTCGATGCGCATCCCCAGCACCTTCTCGATCTCCCGCACCATAGCTTCATCCTTCTGCACGGAAAACGTGTACGCCTCGCCCGTCTGGCTGGCGCGGCCGGTGCGACCGATGCGGTGGGTGTAGGCGTCCACTGTGTCGGGCATGTCGTAGTTGATGACGTGGGAGATTTCGGTCACGTCGATGCCGCGGGCGGCGATATCGGTGGCCACGAGGATGTCGTATTTGCCGTCGCGGAAGCCGTTGATGGCGGCCTGACGCCGGTTCTGGGCCATGTTCCCCTGGAGCGCGGAGACCCGATAGCCGCGCTTGTCCAGGTCCTGGGCCAGGAAACGGGCCCGGCGCTTGGTGCGCGTGAAGATGAGAACGCGGCTGGTGGTTGTGTCCTGCAACATGGCGAAGAGCATCTTCTTCTTCAGCCCGTCGGTCACCGGGTAGAGCGCGTGGGAGACAGTCTTGGCCGGAGCCAGCATGTCCACCTGCACCGTCTTCGGTTGTTCAGCATCTCATCAGCCAGGGCGCGGATGTCCGCGGGCATGGTGGCTGAAAAGAAGAGGGTCTGCCGCTTGGGGGGCAACTGTTTGAGAATGCGGCGGATGTCGGGCAGGAAGCCCATGTCGCACATGCGGTCGGCCTCGTCCAGCACCAGGACTTCCACGCGGGAAAGATCGATCTGGCCTTCACCCATCAAATCCAATAGACGACCGGGGCAGGCGACCACGATCTCCGCGCCCCGGCGCAGCTTGTCGATCTGGGAACGTTTGCTCACGCCGCCGTAGACGGTGACGCTGCGCACCCTGGTCTTGCCCCCCAGTTCGATCGCACTCTCGTGGATCTGCTCGGCCAGCTCCCGGGTGGGGGCGATGATGAGGGCGCGCGGCTTGCGCAGGGACCCTGGGTCAGCCGCTGCAGAATGGGTAGCATGAAGGCTGTGGTCTTGCCGGTGCCGGTCTGGGCCAGGCCCAGCACGTCACGCCCGGCGAGCACCACGGGGATGGCCTGCTGTTGGATTGGCGTAGGTGTAGTGAACCCGGCGGATTTGACGCCGGCGTTGATGCGCGGGTCGAGGGAAAACTGTTCAAAATTCATTAAAGCGCTCCTTGGCTTTATGGAGCCAAGTCGCACTCTCAGCCCTGATTCAATGCGGCAGCCGATGCTGCCGGCGCGTCTGACGAACCAGTTGTTCACAGGCGCAAACACCTAGTATAGGGGGAATAGGCAATTATGGCAATTTCGGATAGACTGCGAATAGAACGTGGAATAGACCGCGGCCTATCCCAGGTAAGAGATCGTCGCGTCTCGGCGTCTGATGAGTTAGGCGGCGTGGTCGCGGGATAACCTTCCGGGAAGGTGGCCAGCGGTCTGCCACGAAACCAAACTTTAATAGAGCGCAACTTAAGGGAAAAATTATGAAATCTTACGACGTCATCTGGATCGGCACCGGGCAGGCCACGGGAACCATTGTCCCTCGCCTCGTGGCCGCGGGCAAGACGGTCGCCATCGCCGAAGGTGGGCGCGTGGGTGGTTCGTGCGTCAACTATGGCTGCACGCCCACCAAGACTATCGTCGCCAGCGCGCGGGCCGCGCACATGGCCCGCCGGGGCGCGGACTTCGGGGTTATGATCCCGGAATTCTCCATCGACTTCGACAAGGTCATGGCGCGCATGAATAAAATTCGCAACGGCGGCAGCCAGGGGCTGGAAGGCTGGCTCGCCGGTATGGAGGGCGTGGACCTCTACAAGGCCTACGCCGAGTTCGTGGATCCCCATACCGTGCGCGTGGGCGATGAAGTGATCGCCGGCGAGACCATCGTCATCCATACCGGCGCGCGGCCGCGCACACCCGCTATCTCCGGCCTGGACCAGGTGGATTGGCTGGACAACGCCCGCCTGCTCGACCTGCCCGAACTGCCCCAACACCTGGTGGTCATCGGCGGCAGCTACATCGGCATGGAGTTCGGCCAGGCCTTTCGTCGCTTTGGCAGCGAGGTGACGATTCTCGATGCTGGTTCGCAACTCATGTTCCGGGAGGACGCGGACATCGCCCAGGCCGCGCAGGAGATTCTGGAAGGGGAGGGGATCGACGTCCACCTCGACGTCACTGTGGAGCGGGTGGCGCAGACGGACGAAGGCGTGGAGGTCTTCCTGAACGAGAACGGAACCAAAACCGTGGTGCGCGGCTCCCATCTGCTGGTGGCCGCTGGGCGGGAGCCGAACACGGACCGGCTCAACCTGGCTGCGGCCGGCGTGGCCAGTACGAAGCGAGGCTATGTGACGGTCAACGAGGTCATGCAGACCAATGTCCCCCACATCTTCGCGGTCGGCGACGTCAACGGCTCCGGCGCCTTCACCCACACGTCGGTGAATGACGGCGAGATCTTCTGGGATTTCTACAGCGGGGAAGGCGACCGCCGGCGCGCCGACCGCACCGTCATCTACGCCATGTATATCGATCCGCCCCTGGGTCGGGTGGGCATGAGCGAGAAACAGGCCCGGAAGAGCGGGCGCAACATCCTCATGGCCACCCGGCCCATGTCCCGTATCGCCCGGGCCAGGGAGAAGGACGAGACCGCCGGCCTGGTCAAGATCCTGGTGGACGCGGACAGCGAGCAGATCGTGGGCGCGACCATTCTGGGCGTGGGCGGCGACGAGATCATCAACATGTTCGCCACCTTCATGCAGACCGGCCAGTCCTACAAGGTCTTCCGCCGCACGGTCCTGGCTCATCCCACCGTGGCGGAACTGATGCCGTGGATCCTGGATGACCTGGCGCCGTTAACGTGAAGGGTATGACGCAGAGGCGTCATGACAAGTGCCGGGGACGGTATGCGGGATTCAATTTCTCGGAACGGCCTTAGCTGAAGATGGCTATCTCGCCTGTGTCCGCGCGATAGACGATGGAGCCTTCCTCGCTCAAGCGCAAGATCGCGATCCTCGCGCCAGCTTCCGGAGGTCACGATCTGACGATCTGCATTGAGGGTGTAATCAGAGACTCATTATGTTATAACTGGCCGTTCGTTCATTTTTTGAGCAAAAAAACAAATTGCTAAACCACTGCATGTTGTGTGGTATTAGCCGTATGGCACTAAATAGGGGATTCGTATTTATGTGAATCTGGATGCGTATCTCCAATATGTTTGATTGAGCACCGAACCAGTCAACATAAAATGTGATTTGGGTGCGATTTACGGTCTTTTGAGTCTCAATTCAACTTTTGACTTCAGAAATGGGCGAACGCCCAGTTATAATGCTGATCATGGTGCGCATAGATTAGCACAGGTAAAGTCAATGTGAATTCAGTTGACGCACAACAAGGAAAAGCTCAAGTGTGTACATCCGCTTTAAGCATTCCGAAAGAAAGATTGGCTGATTTCTGCAGCCGTTGGAGAATCCAGGAATTAGCGCTTTTTGGCTCTGTGCTACGCGAGGATTTTACTGCTGGTAGTGACGTGGATGTCCTGGTTACATTCACGGACGACACAGAATGGAGTCTTCTCGATCACATCCAGATGGAACGTGAGCTCGCAAGCCTGTTTGGGCGCGAAGTGGACCTCATCAGCAGACGCTCTGTTGAGCAGAGTCACAACTGGATGCGCAGACATGAGATTTTAGACAACGCACAGGTTCTCTTCTCTGTACGGGGAGCCACCTATGCGTAGAGATGAGACAACTCTGCTCGACATCGCTGAAGCTGCTCGCCTGACTGACACCAAGGACATCCCAGCGTTATTGGCTCAGATCAATCCCCTGTTACCGGAGAAACCGGATGTATAGGTTCGCCAGATTGAAGCGCCAGGCTGCTGCACGCCGTAGCGTCGTTTCATTAGCCGGAGATGCCTATCAATCGCCGCCGAGCCTCCTCGCGCAGCCCCGCCCGCGGGCGAGGCAACCCTACCTGCTCCACCAGAAAGCTGGCCGCCACCGCGCCGTATAGCCCCGCGGTGCGCAGATCGCCCGTGGTCACCCAGCCGGCCAGGAACGCGCCGCAGTAAGCGTTGCCCGCGCCCGTGGGATCCACCACCGTGGTCGCCACCGCGGGGATATGCCAGCGCTCGCCTGTGTCCGCGCGATAGACGATGGAGCCTTCCTCCGCCAGCCGTAGGATGATGATCTCAGCGCCGGCGTCGGCCAGTTTGTGGAGCAGATCGTCCACTTCGGTCAGGCCGGTCATGGTGCGGGCCTCGTGGAGATTGGGCGAGAAGATGTGTCCGGCCGAAACCAGGGCGCGCAACTCGTCGTCCGTCAACAGGCGGTCCGCGTCCTTGAACGTCTCCACGCTGACGGTCACGCCGTGGCTCCGCAACTCGTGGATCAGGGCCAGGGCCGGGTTTTCGGGGTGAATGCCCAGATGAAAACCCTTGGCCTGCTGGTACGAGGCCGGCAGTTGGTCGAAGGCGATGCGTAGTTGGATGCCCGCGGTCAGCTCCTTGTGTCGCCAGACCTGGGCGCGGCGGTCCTCTTCGTCGTAGATCTGCCAGGCGCGCAGGGTGGGCAGATCGGGCGAGCGGTACAGCCCTTCATCGTCGATGCCCATCTCGTCCAGCCAGGCTTGGGCGTCATCCGGGAAATCGTAGCCCACCGCGCCGGTCATCCCCACGCCGTCGGCCCACAGCCTCATGCCGAACGCAGTCTGGGGACCGCCGCCGACCAATACCCCCATCTACGTGCGCCCGTCGGGGAAGACAATGTCGTCGATAATGATTGAAAATGCGAGAAAGTCGATGGTCATGGGTATGCTTTCGAAAGTGAAACGTGGCTATCCGCGTTCCAACAGAGCCTGCCTGAACAGTCACCTTCGCAATGTCCGATACAGCGTCTCTTTCCACAACACCGGATCGATTTCCCAGCAGACCTCGATGTTGGGTTCCTTGTTGGTGACGCCCAGTTCGTCCACCACGGTCATGCCCCGGGTGAGTTCGTCGCAGGCCACGTCCACGTAATGCATGCTGCTGCGGGTGCAGACGGCCGGGTTGAGCGCGATGGCCATGGTCACCGGGTCCGGCAGGCCGAGACCGGGGTCGCCCAGCCATTCGCGGCTGGCCTTGAGCGCGGACATATTGCAGTCCATGGCGAACTTGGCCCGCTCGGTGCCGAAACCGTAGACCATGGCGATCTCGTCGTCGTCCAGGTTGGCCTCGCCCCGGCAGTGCTCCCAGCCCACCATCATGATCTTCATGCCCGAATGGAAGACTATGCGCGCGGCTTCGGGATCGCACCAGATGTTGTACTCGGCCGCGGGCGTGATGTTGCCCACCGTGCAGGCCGCGCCGCCCATAATATAGCATTCCTTGACCCACTCGGCCATCTTCGGCTCCAAGCTCAGGGCCAGGGCGATGTTGGTCAGCGGCCCCAGGGTGATGAGGGTGATCTCGCCCGGCGCTTCCCGGAAACGGCGCACCAGTTCGTTGACCGCGTCCATGCCAGCCAGAGGGCGTTTGGGCGGCGGATAGTGCATCTCGCCCATGCCGTCGGAGCCGTGGAAAAATTCGGCATGGGAAGGCTCCCGCAGCAGGGGGCGGGCGGTCCCCTGGTAGACGGGCGTCTCCTGTCCGCAAAGCTCCACCGTGTAGCGGGCGTTGATCCCGCCCTGCTCGATGGGCATGTTGCCAAAGACCATGGTGATGGC
>Ga0114931_10006379_pt1 | contig 14513 bp, 10 predicted proteins | sample 2SBtaG_FD_89579 | JGI IMG/M metagenome (GOLD analysis project Ga0114931, IMG submission 89579) | Deep subsurface microbial communities from Kolumbo volcano to uncover new lineages of life (NeLLi) - 2SBTROV14_V59a metaG | ecosystem: Environmental > Aquatic > Marine > Volcanic | place: Kolumbo...
AAATCCGTGCTTTGCGAAAGACCCTTCGCCATCAACAGCCGGGAAGCCGCGCCCGTGATCAAGCTGGCGGGAGAGAAGGGGCTGTTTCTCATGGAAGCGCAATGGACACGGTTCATGCCAGCGACACAGACGCTGAAAAAATGGCTTGCGGAAAAGCTGATTGGAGATGTCGAAATGGTCCTGGGCGGCGGCGGCTACGCCTCCTCATGCGATTCCCAGACCTCCCTCTTCGATCTTGAGGCGGGAGGCGGCGTACTGCTCAACCGCGGTGTTGACTTTATCGCCATGGCCTCCCTGATCCTTGGCCGCCCGGCCACCATGACCAGCATCGGCGCCCTCAATGAACACGATATTGACGATCAGGAAATGATCCTGCTGGGTTATTCCGGCGGGCGCATGGCCAATCTCACACTGTCAGGTAAATTAACCTGGCCGCCTGACCTGACCGTTGTGGGAGAGGCCGGATCAATCAGGGTGCACGCGCCCCTCACCGCACCGCCCGCCCTCACCCTGACCACAGGCACGGACAGCAAAACCGTAACCTTTGACGAACCCCGTGACGGCATCACCGCAGGCTTCTCAGAAATGATGGACTGCATGGCCCAGCGCAGACTGGAGAGCGCTCTGATGCGCCGCGATGAAACCGTGCAAATCCTCGATATGCTGAACGAAATCCGCTTGCAGATCGGTCTCAGATTTCCGACCGAGTGACGCCCGCCGCCGTGGCGGCTAACGGCGCCGCCCACGGCATATCAATACGAACAGAATTGGAGGGGCGCGACGGCGCTCCTGCTTCTCCAAACGCCCGGACGTAATATGTGTAAGACAACCCCCCCAACACGGTCCGGTCGTCAAATTTCGTGCTCTTTTTGGCTTCGATGCATGTCACCGTTCCCTGATCCTCGGCGCGGTAAATATCATAGCCCAGAACACGCGGCCCCCGCGCCGGTGTCCATGTCAGACGCACCATGCCCTTTTCAACCCGTGCAGTCAGGCCCGCGCCGTCTGGCCAGGACGGACGATCGGCGCAGATATCCTCACCCGGCGCCTGAAGCGCGCCCTTGGGCCACAAAAAACACGTGACCTGCTTAAAATTCTCATCAAGTTGTTTGCACACATTGCAATAAATGCACCGCAGAATTTCATCTTCGCGCCCGGCGCTCACTTTTTTTGGCCAATCAGGGTCTGAGAGCAATTGACGCGCCATGCCGATCATGTCGCCGCGGCCCTCCTGCAAAACCCGCTCGGCGTCCACGGGCGCGCTGATTTTACCGATTGCCACGACGGGCGTGTCATAGCCCTTGGCGCGCAGATAAGATCGAATCTGTGTCGGGTATTCGATATGCGGCAACGCCGGATAGAGCGCGCCCGGCATGCACCGGTCGCCCGAATAGCCGGTATAGGGGTAGAGAGGGCGGCCTTCGTGATAAACAGCGTCCTCAAATTTGCCGCCCACTGAAAGCGAAATGTAATCACACCCCAATTGCGCCATCCTCAGCGCGATCAACCGCGAGTCTTCCAGGGTATAGCCATCCTTGATCATTTCATCGGCGAGAAACCGCACACCGACAGGAAAATCCTCCCCCACCATCGCCCGCACTTCCGAATAAACATCGCCGAACAAAGCCAAGCGGCCCTCCAGCGTGTGTCCGTCATAGCGATCCCGCCGCCGGTTCAACCGCGACAAAGAGGATGCCAGCGTATAAGCATGGGCGGCATGCAACTCAACCCCATCATAACCCGCCTCGCGCACCCGGCAAGCCGCCGCACCGAACTGGCGGATGATCGCACGCACGTCTTCAACCGACAGCATATCCAGCGTCTGCCGCCAGCCTGACCGCGCCACTTTCATGAAGTGTATGATCTGCGGCACGATTTTGGAGGGGCCAGCACCATGCACCCGGTCAACAAGCTCTTTGTGACCGGCAATAAATTTGTCATCCGACAGGCGCAAGAGCGGCCCTGACTTCGCGTTATGGATGGCTGTTGCCTCCACCACAATGAGCCCGACATGACCCTCGGCAAAACGCACATAACGATCCATGATCGCCTGATTGACGAAGCCGTCATCACCAGACAAGCGGGTCACCATCGCCGGTACGATCACCCGATTCGGGATCACCATGGAGTTGATGGCAAGCGGCGCCATTAATTTTTGATATTGTCCGGTCATCGGCCTGTTTCCATGAGTGACACAAAAAACACCATTACACTGGTCCGCAGAAGCTTTAAGAACAGGCGGGCAGTATAGAGGAAAATCGGCTCAAAGATAATGGTTTATATATAAAATACTTGACGATGACGGGCTTTTAGGGCCATCATTCGGCATAATTAAGGGCTCTGCGTTCCAGTGCTTTCTTATGGAAGTCTCGCCAGTCACATCAGTTCATCTTTTTCACCTGATTGCCATCATCACAATTTTTTCAAGAGTGGACGCATGATACAAAAACGGGGGGATCAATCAATCCGCTTAATGGGGGCGCTTCTTCTTGCATTGAGCGCTGTCGTAATCACGGGATGCTCAGACGAAGAATCTGATAACGACAGCGCGTCGCAGGAAACCCCGCCCCCGGCTGAAACACCTGCGATTGCCGCGGCGCTTCCCGACACCCCGGACGCGGATGACGCCCTTCCCCCTTCGAAATTGCTGAACCTTTATTGCGGCGCCTGCCACACGCCAACCAATAATGGCGGCCTCAGCCGCATCAGCAACATACGCAAAACCCCTGAAGGCTGGGACATGAGCATCGTGCGCATGACGCTCCACCACGACGTGGAGATTCCCAAAAACGTGCGGGCGCGCTTGGTGAAATATCTTGCCGATGCCCAGGGTCTCGCGCCCCGTGAAACACGGGGACACCGCGCGGTGCTGGAACGGCGTCACAATGTCGTGGAAACCGGTATGGACCCAGAGTTGAACGTCATGTGCGCGCGCTGCCATTCAAATGCGCGTTATGCCTTGCAGCGCCGGGACGCGGATGAATGGCGCCTGCTCGTCAATATGCATGTCGGCCAATGGCCTTCCATCGAATACCAGGCGCTTGCCCGTGACCGTGACTGGTGGGAAATTGCCTCCGGCCAGGTAGCAGAAAAACTGGGGGCCCTCTATCCCCTGGAAACCAAAGCCTGGTCTGACTGGCGCGCGGCGCCCCGGCAGGATATGTCGGGCACGTGGGCGGTGACGGGCCACTGGCCCGGCCATGGCGACTATGCGGGGACCATGAAAATCGAAGGGCAGGGAGACGACGGCTATCTCGCCACCTATGCACTCACCACAAGCGCCGGCGAGACCTTAGCCGTCACCACCAAAGCCATCGTCTATACGGGCTATGAATGGCGCGGGCGGGGCGCGTGGGGCGACGCCCCCATCAAGGAAATTTACGCTTTATCTGAAGACGGCCAGACTCTCACCGGACGCTGGTATTTTGAAAACAGTTTTGAGATCGGAGCGGATTTCAGTGCGGCCCGCCTTGAGGACGGCGTCGCTCACATCACATCCGTGTGGCCCGCCACTCTGGAGAGCGGAGATTCGGCTGATATCACCATCACTGGCGCAAACCTTGAGGGCGCTGTTTCCCTGGGGCCCAACATCAAGGCCCAAGTGATGGAGCGCAGCGCAAATAAAATTATCGTGCGGGCCAAGGCCAAATGCAGCGCGGCGCCCAGTGTACGCACGATCACAGTGGGCACGGCACGCCTGGAAAACGCGCTGACGCTCTTTGAGGACGTGGATTATTTACGTGTCACTCCGCCCTTTGGCATCGCCCGCCTCGGCGACGGCATGACACCGCCAATCACCGCCCAGTTCGAAGCCATCGGTTATACCAACGGGCCGGACGGTGTAGCGGGAACACAAGACGACATCCGTATCGGACCGCTTCAAGCTGAATGGCGGGTGGAGCCTCATAATGCGGTGGCCAAAGAGCTTCAAGACGTGAAATATGCCGGAACCCTTGATCAAAGTGGATTCTTCACGCCCGCTGAAGCAGGCCCCAACCGGAAACGAAAACAGAGCAGGGACAACGTCGGGGATCTCAATATCGTCGCGTCAGTGCCGACATATGACGGCAAAGCGGAAGGCGCGGCGCATTTGATGGTCGTCGTTCAAAAGTGGAACAATCCACCGATTCAATAATTGGGGCGCAGCGCCCCCCGCGCCCTCAATGGAGTACTGGATCAGATATGGGGATGCTGAAGTTCAGACAAGACATTGTCCATGACGTCCAGGTTGGGGCGCGCCGCGTGCTGTTTCATGTGCCGACCACAGGTCTGTTTGAATTAGATGATTTAAGCGGCGCGGTTCTGGATCTCTTTAAAGACAAAGGCGCCGTGACGCCACACGATGTGCAGGCCCGTTTTGAAGGCCGCCATAGCGCTGCCGACATCGCGCAAACAATCCGCGATTTTCTTGATCTGGGCCTGGTGAGCGATGGGCTGCCCGCAACGCCGCAGCCCGAACCGCTCACTATCAACGCCTATCCCCTCAGCACCATCATTTTAAACGTCAATACAGGCTGCAATCTGAGTTGCTCTTATTGCTACAAAGAAGATCTGGCGACACCCAAAGACGGGCATAAAATGGAACTTGCCACAGCGCGCCGCAGCATTGATCTTTTGTTGCACGAAGCGGCCTTGCGCGATCGGGTTAATGTGGTGTTCTTCGGCGGCGAACCATTGACCAATTTTGGCCTCATCCGCGAGATTGTGGACTACACGGAAAAGCGATGCGCCAAAGAAAATAAAATTGCTGATTTTTCTCTGACCACCAACGCAACTTTGCTGACCCCTGCCATCGTCGATTTTTTTAATGCACATCGCTTCGGCATCGCGGTCAGTATTGACGGGCCCAAAGCCATACACGACAAAAATCGTAAAACTGTGGGGGGCAAAGGCACCTATGATGTCGTCTCAGATAAAGTCCGTATGCTGCTCGCCCGCTACTCAGCCCGGCCGGTGGGCGCGCGCGTCACTCTCACCCGCGGCGTCACGGATGTCTTAGGCATCCATAAGCATTTGCGTGAGACATTCGGATTTTTTGAAGTTGGTTTTGCGCCCGCAACGTCTGCCGACATCGCCGCATTTAACCTGACCGCGGACGAACTCTCGGACGTGTTTCAGAAAATGAAAGAATTGGGCCGCCTCTATCTTGAAGCCGCACTCAAAAACGAGAATATCGGCTTTGGCAATCTTCACCAACTGATGACTGATCTGCATGAAGGCACGCGCAAGTCGCTGCCGTGCGGGGCGGGCCTCGGGCTCCTGGCGGTGGATACCAAGGGCGAACTCAATCTCTGCCATCGGTTCACCGGTTCCACTTTGCCGACTTTCGGAAATGTGGAGACCGGCATCGACAAACCCCGTCTCGGCGCGCTTATCGAAGCGGCGGGAACGCGCACCGGCACAGGGTGCACAACCTGCCGCATCCGGAATATCTGCTCCGGCGGCTGTTACCATGAATCTTATGCCCGCTATGGCGACCCCCTTCACCCCACTTATCATTATTGCGACCATTTGCGCGACTGGGTGGATTTCGGTATTGAAGTTTACAGTGAGATATTAAAATACAACCCCGCGTTTTTCGAACGTCATATTACCCCGCGAATCGTCGCACGCGATGCAACAGGACGCTTTGCCATTTTGTCAGGACAGGAGGCATCATGACCCACCTCAAACCACTGAATAAAAAGGCCCGCCTGATTTCGCGCGCCATTGATGAGGGCCACATGAAAGAAGTAAGCGCCATGCAGACCGTGGTCGGCTGCACCGCGTCCACCGATCCGGGTTGGGAGGTCGACCCCTTTGGCACGCTGAGCTCTTTGTGTCAGCCCATGGAGGCCGATCTTTATGGCTGCGCTGATCCCTGCTGGTGGCCCGCGCAAGTGCCCGATACCATCAACACCTATCCCAATTGGAACGCTGAAGCAGCATCAGGCCAAAACGACTGGCGCAAACTGGAAGCTGTTTTTCCAAAGGACTGACGCCGATCCGGGCACTCTAGGAAAATTTCGTGAGAAGAGAAAGAAAACACATGGCCGTTTTGGATTCTAAAAGAGTGATGTCCCGCGCGCTCGTTATCTGTCTGGGACTGATCTTGAACCAATCGGTGGCAGGACTGGCCCTTGCCAAGGAATATCTTTTGACCGCCGCCAAGCCCGACCGTCTTTTCATGATCGACATGGGCGCGCGCAAGATTGTCCGCGAATATAAAATCCCGGGGCCTATGGTGGCCCCTATGACATTCGTTCCGTCGCCGGACGGAAAAGTGGTCTACGTCGTCACCAATCACGAAAAATCCATCACCGGCATCGATATGGACAGCGGGCGGGAAGTTTTTAGAGCCGATACGGCACCTGCATTCGATATCCGCACCAAGAATTTCGGACTTGAGATCAGCCCTGATGGCAAGGAACTTTATTCCTATGACGTGCTGACGCAGCTCCATGCAGACCATTATGAAGTGCTCGACCCGCGCATTTCAGTGTTCGCCAGTGATGGCGGGGTGCAGGCCAAGGCCGTGCGCTCCTTCGCCGCACCGCGCCGTATCCACCTTTTGATGATGTCGACGGACGGCAAATCTCTTTACGCTTTGGGCAAGGATTTCTACACTTTTGACCCTCAAACCGGAGCGCTTCTTGATACCTATCCCTTCCTGCACTGGAAACGGCCCAATCTGTCGCCACCCGATCTCTTGAATTTCTGGCCTTTATGGGATCAGACCATGATCTTCAGATCGCTCTACACGGTGGCGCGGACCAATCTGCCGCCGACCGACCCGAATGCCTTCGCCATAGGGATCTTAAGTCTCGACCTGAAAAGCGGCAAGATGGGCGTAGAGGAATTGAAAATTCCGCCCGAGGTTTTGTTCACCATTGTCACCAGCCCCAACCGCCGCGATGCTTTTGCTGTGTTTAATGATCTGGTGAAAATCGACCTGAAAACGGGAAAAGCCGTCAAGAGGGTTGATGTTGATCATTCCTATTACATCGCTCAGATCTCCGGAGACGGAAGGGAAGTCTATTTGGGTGGCACCATGTGTGACATTCCCATTTATGCGGCGGACACACTGGAAAAGCTGGACCAGATCGACTTGCCCGGTTGTCCTGATATGGGCGGCTCCCCCCTCAAGATCATTCGCCGCGAATAAATGAACGGCAATGACACCGCAAACGCCATCGGTTGGGCGCTGGGTTTCATCAAAGCCCGTGCGCGGCGTCTGTGGCTGGTTCTTTTCTTGTCATTTCCGGCTGTCGGGCTTGGGCTTGTCCAGCCTTATCTGACGAAAATTCTGATCGATGACGGTATTCTGGCGCGGCGGATGGATGTTATCGTCTGGACGTGCGGCCTGTTTCTTCTTGCCTCTCTGTCGCTGTTCGCGATTAACGCCGTGCACCGGTGGCTTTATATCGATGTGTCCAGCCGCATTCTTTTCGATATGCGCGAAGAGACCTTCCGGCACCTTCTCAAACTCTCGCCGCGTTTTTACACGCACCACAAAAAGGGCGACATTCTCTCACGCATTGACGGCGACATCGCGCAAATACAACGTTTTGGCACCGACACCCTGCTGATGTTGATCAACAATACGCTCCTTCTCATCGGTTCTCTCCTTATTATGCTGAGTTTAAGCTGGCGCCTGACTGCGCTGGCTTTCGTTCTGTTGCCGGCGCAGGTTTTTTTTTACGCGCCATGCGCACGCGCCTTGAACGTGTTGCTCTCAAAGTCCGGCAACACGTTGCCCACCTCACCGATTTTTTCATCACATCGCTTTCAGCCGTCAAATACATTCAGGCGGTGGCGGCCGAGCGCCAGGAGGACCGGCGCCTGGCCCGCCTCAATCAGGCTTACAGAAAAGACCTCCTGCATCAGCAATTGACCGGTTATGTCGCGACCGGCGTGCCCGGCCTGATGCTCTCCCTTGCCACGGCCGTCGTGTTCCTGACGGGTGGGCAGATGGTGATCTCAAACACCCTCACCCTTGGGTCTCTGGTGGCTTTCACCACCTATCTGGCGCGCGCCACCGGGCCTGTGCAATCCTTCCTGGGGCTCTATCCGGCGTATCTGAGAACCAAAGTCTCTCTCGGCCGGGTGATGGAAATCGCCAGGGAGCCAGTGGGCGTGCCCCACACGCAAACGCCCTTACCCCTGCCACCCGGCGGCCGCGGAGAGATTTCCCTTGACGATGTTTACTTTCGCTATGAAGAAACCGCAGACTGGGTCGTGCGGGGCGCCGCGTTCACGTTTCCCGGTGGCAAAAAAACCGGCCTGCTCGGTCTGTCCGGCGTCGGCAAAAGCACGCTGATCGATCTTCTCCACCGCCATTACGACCCGCACCAGGGCGCGATCCGGCTGGACGGTGTGGATCTCAAAAACCTCGATGTACAGGAGCTGCGCCGGAAGATCGCCGTGGTATCGCAGGACCCGGTTCTTTTCAGAGGCAGTTTTGCCGAAAATATCGGCTATGGCGCTGATCATGTCTCTGAAGCTGATGTGATGGAAGCAGCAAAAGCGGCACAATTGCATGACCACATCGCCTCTTTGCCGCAAGGCTATGACAACCCTGTCGGCGTGGACGGTGGCGCCCTCTCGGCCGGGCAAAAACAGCGCCTCTCGATTGCCCGTGCGGTTCTGGCCGATCCATTGGTCCTGATCTTCGACGAGGCCACGTCTGCGTTGGACATCCAAACAGAGAAAAAACTCATGACACAGATAGATCTTTTGTTTGCCGGCCGCACACGGATACTCATCTCCCACCGGGCTTCGACACTGCAGGGGGCGGATCTTATTGTGAAGATGATCAAGGGCGTTCTCATTCCCCAAGCCCCCCTCTCCCGCCCGGGGCCGGAATCACCATGACGGGGCGGTGCATTGTGGGTCTTCTGGATTCGGGCGTGTCACGTGATACCCATTGCCACGCCGCAACACGCATCGCACTGGATGCCCAAGGGGCATGCGTGTACAGCCCGGACTCACCGGATCAGCTTGGCCATGGCGCCGCGATCGCCCGAATCATCCTGGCGGGAGCGCCTGGGACGAAATTGGTGAGCGCGCAGATTTTTCATGACACCCTCACCACCAGCCCTGCCCTGATCGCACGCGGTCTGCACTGGACGATGAATGAGGGCGCGCGTCTTATTGTCATGGCGCTGGGGGTGCGGGCGGACCGGGCTGTTCTGGCCGAGGCCTGTCAAACGGCCCTTGCGGCAGGCGGAGTCCTCGTCGCGGCGGCGCCGGCGCGCGGACGGCCAGTGTATCCGGCGCACTATGACGGCGTGATCAGCGCCATGGGCGATGCGCGGTGTGGCCCGGGCGATATCTCAGCGCTGATGACATCCCGCGCGCACTTTGGCGCCGCGCCGCAGGCTGACGATATACTGGGCGCCAATCATCCTTTGCGCGGCGCCAGTTGCGCCACTGCGCGCATTGCCGCACGCTTGGCGGCCCAATTGGAAATCGCGCCGCACGCTTCAGCCCGGGATTTGATGGAGAGATTGGCCCAAAGCGCGCGCTTTCAAGGGCCGGAGCAGCGCCGCGTTTAAGTCTCTTGTGATTGAGCGCGCAGCCAGTGCAGGGCATGGGAAATGCGCTGCGGCGACACCTCAAACAAACGCGCCAGATCCTCTTCTGAACAAGGCGCCGCAGACTTTCGCATCTCCCGCCATAGGGCAGCCATGGGCACGCCCCCGAGCAGAAACACGCCTTCAGAATGGCCCGGCGCCACCAGCACATCGCGCTCCACGACAAACCCTGCATCCACCACCGCTTGCCGCCGCACATAGAGCGCGCCTGGTGCATCAGCCCGTGGCACACCGCCGTCAGCCTCCTCTGTTGACAACCACGCTCGCCTTTCCCGCCAGAAGGGCCGGTGGCTCCAGCGTGCCTCTTGCCCATAAAAATCCTGTCCCGCTTCGACCTGATGCATGAAACGGCTTTTCACGCGGGATGCGTAAAACGCCATGGCAAGCTGTGACTGTGCGGGCCTGTTGAGCACTGTGTTCACCGTGGGGGCGGCGGCAAGACCTGAAGATAGCGCCTGAAAAATGCCATGCCCCGACAAGGGATCGACGCTGGCGGCGGCATCTCCGACCCTGATCATGTGCCGCGTGACCGGTGTGGTGGACAGAGCCACGCGCGCAGGACGGACAAATAAATCACACTGCGGCCGCAGGACTTGCCCCAAAATGCCATGGGTCTGGGCCAGCAAGTCACGCACGATGCCCCTATGCAGATCTTTAAGCCGGTCGCGGGACTGGCAATGATCTTCATCAAGCTGCGTGATCGCCTGAACACACAAGCGGCCGTCTCCCGGCGCGGCGAGCCAGCACCAGCCATCGGGATGTGAGGCAATCGCAGTAAATCCCTGCGCAGGCTTGGCACCTTCATACCACCGGGCAAGAGAAAATGTCGGGGGTCCGCGCAGCTCACTCTCAGCGCCCGGCAATCCCCGCCTCCCGCGTGCCTCCACGATCATCCGTACACGGGTATTCTTTACCCCCTCCCTCTCCCGCGACTGGACGGTCCATTCCCCTTCTTCATATTTTTTACGCTCCACAACCCCGTCAACCACCTTGACCCCCGCCTCACGCACGCACATCAACAAGGCGGCGTCAAAGTCCCTGCGTTCCACAAGAACTTCGCTATTGGCGGCGGAGTGAGTCCCATTCCAATACACCTGGCGCTCAAGAGGCGCGGTGCTGCACACCGCAGCGCGCGCAAAGCCCAGCGTGTTCAAAGCCTCAATTGTGCGCGGCGCCAGACCCTCCAGGGCGGGGCGCTGCCGGGGGCGCGCCACCAGAACAACATCCAGCCCCAGCGCCTGCATCCGCACCGCCGTCACCGCACCCGCCGGACCCCCACCGATCACCAGAACGTCAAAATCAGGCTGTCCCATCATCCGTGTTCCGACTTAGAATTTTCATTGCCGGGCACACTCTACCACGCATCCTTTGGACGAAGAAAAAGTGCGCCCCGTATAAAGAGGCGCACTTTCCAAAGTCAGTTTTCCCGTGAACGCTCTTTACAGATGAGCGGCCGCTCTCACGCCCCACCAGCGCGGCCGTCCGAAGGCCTGCTGGTTGAAACCGAAAAGACTCGTAAAGTCAAATGTATAGAGCTTGTATTGTTCTTGAAAAGCATTCTGTACAAAACCACCCAGCTCCCATCTTTTATCGGGGCTGTAATAGGTTATGCGGAAGTTCCAAATATCATAGCCATTCTCGCTCGACACGGGATGGTTCTGAATATCGAAGAATGTTTTGTTCTGGTATGACGCATCGACCTGGGCGGCGAGTGAGCCCAACCCGTCAATTGGGTACTCATAGCGCACCAGTCCATTCAATTGCACTTTGGGCGCCAGAACCATGCGCCTGTCATGCTTTACGCCCAGTGAATCGGAGATGTTCTTCGCTTTTGCTTCAGGCAGATAGGAAACCCCGAACAACATGTCCAGGCCTTCTATCGGATTGAGGGTGATCTCCGCCTCGGCGCCCGCCACTTTGGCGTCTGCATTAAGAATCAACTGGCTTAAATTTTCAAAGGTGAAAGCCTGGAAATTCTTATAGTCATAATAGAATCCGGAAGCGTTCACCCGTGCTTTTCCATCAAACATGGTAATCTTGAAGCCGGCTTCATACGAGGTCAGTTTTTCTGCTTTGTACGGAATTTCCCCTGGCGTGTTCGACCCAAAAGTGCCGCTTGAATCCAGAAGTCCGGTATTGAACCCGGCTGACTTGGTGCCGCGCGATACGCTGACATAAAGCAGAAGGTCTTCATTGGGCCTGTAGTCAAGACCCACCCGTCCACTGCCATTATCATTTTTCTGTTCAGCCAAACTGCCATTCACAGCCTTGTTGAACACAAAACCAACCGGACCGCAGCACCCCGTTGTATCGACACTTAAATAGTCAAGCGTCTTATTCTCGTGCGTAAAGCGCGCGCCGCCGATCAGGGTGAGCTTATCAGTCAGGTCGTATTCCCCTTGACCAAAAAATGACCAGGATGTGGTTTTTTGTTTATACGTGACATCCAGGTTAATGAAACCAAGCCCGGTGAGGTCCAGATCAGGCGATCCATCAACCTGCTGGTTAAAGAAGTAAAAACCGCCGGTCCAATGCAGCCGCTCTCTCTCGCCGGCGATACGCAATTCCTGGGTGAACTGGTCCGTGCTGGCTGAGAATGTCGGATTGATGAGCGGGAAGGGGCTTTGGTCCGTGTCCTCTTCATAGAAACGCTCAAAATGTTCGTACGCCGAAACTGATGTCAGCGTCACGCCTTCCTGGAGGTCCCAATTGATGGTCGCCGAGGCGCCGCGATTCTGAATATCCAAACGGCCATCGCGGTCATAAGACCCTTTCCAGGGAGAACCGTCAGTGTCTTTGTAGCCGAAAGCATCACAGCAAGGACATGTGCCATAAAAATCAACACTGTCCGGCAAGGCCAAGGAAACCCCGGCGGCGTCGGCAAACGTCGATTGATGCTGGAAGGACCCTGCGAGCGAATCATCTTCCGAGGCATGGATATTGACAAGCACGTTAAAGGTTTCCGATGGCTCAAACATAACCTGAATCCGGCCTGCAATATTATCTGCATCATTTGGATTCTTATGGCCGGGATTGAGGTTTTTGACATAGCCGTCAAATTTATTACCCGCGCCAGAGACACGAACCATCACTTTGTCAGACAAGGCGCCGCCAATCGCGGCTTCCCATTTCTTTTGATCATTGCTGCCATAGGTAAATTCGCCATAGGCTTCGAGATCTTTCGTCGGCTTTTTGGTGATGAATTTGATGATGCCCCCTGTGGTGTTGCGTCCATAAAGGGTGCCCTGGGGACCGCGCAGCACTTCGACGCGCTCCAGATCGAAGAGCTGAAAGGTGACGCCTGAAAGCGCACTCATATAAGTCTCGTCCACATAGACTGCAACCGGGCCTTCATTGTTGTCGTTAAAATCATTGAGACCCACACCGCGCAGCGTGATCGAGGCGTTGTTGCCTTCCGCTGTCGGCGTGCCGAATGTCAGTCCCGGCGTCTGGTTGACGATATCGACCGAATTGGTGAACCCAAGCTGTTTGATTTGATCGCCACTGAAGGCGGTGACGGACACGCTGGTGTCCTGAATCAGTGTCTCGCGTTTGTAAGCGGTCACGGTTATTTCATTTAGAACCTGGGCTGAGGCCGCCACCGGCAGCAGAACCACCAGCGAAGTTAACAGCATGAAGCTGGCCATTGTTAGAAATGTTGTTTTGTGGGTAAAGAGTTCAGGCTTCACATCAAGAGAGCCGCAACGATTACGGCTGGCCAAAATATGAGTCTTCATGACGGTCCCCCTTATCAGAATGATTCAGATTCACAACAGCGTGGATGGAAAAAGATTATCATCCAAATCGCCAGAACACAAATGCTTGATACCTAAAACAAAGATAATGCGCTCTTTTTGCGGGCCTCCCTTGATCCCGGTAAGAGGCTCTGCAGTCCCAATAAGTCATAGGCTAAAACAAAAGGTTTTCCAGGAGTTTTGTGGCATAGCCGCCGGTCGGAGTCGGTCCTGACAACGCAAAGGCTGCTCCAGGTCGTTTGATTTATGAATTACAAAAAAGATTAATTTTTCTTTTTCCTGTAATCCGTTGCTTATTTATCACGGGCTTGGCTGAGCCTCACCCGGCACTGTGGCGCTGATCACTCTGAAAAGCACCCCGCGACGCGCAGATCAAAGCCCAGACGCCGATGCCGAGCAGGGTGGACATGACAAAAAAACTGCGCATCAGCAAAAACGGCGCCCCGTCAAAGGTGAGGGTCACGGCTGCGGCTGCGAGCGCGGAAAAACCGATCTGCGCCGCACCGACAATGGACGCCGCCAGACCCGCCGCCTGGGGATAGGGCTGAAGCGCCACCACTGTCACCGTGGGAATGAGAGTTGCCACCCCCGCTTCTATCAGCATCATGGCCAGAATACTTGCCCAGAATGACGGCGCGGAAGACAGTGACAACAGCAGAAGGAGAACACCGCCGCTAAAAACCAGCCCCGCCCCCTGACGCAGCAGAAAATGCAGACCAAGACGCCGGATTAAGCGCCCATTGATCCATGCCGCCCCGCCATAGGCCAGTCCGATAAACGCGAAGACGTACCCATAGTCCGCACTCGACAGACCAAAAACCGTCATGAAGAGATAAGGCGAACCGGCAATATAAAGAAACAGCACCGCTCCAGAGAGTGCCGCCACAACAACGCTCAGAACACAGCTTTTATGGGTGAAAAATTGTGCCCCATCCGTCATTAATTGCCCCCAGGCAGAAACCTGCAGCCTTTTCTTGCGCGGCGGCTCCGTCATAAAAAACCGCGTCACGGCCAAAAACACAAAGCCTGTGAGAAGCAGGAAAAGAAAAATGGCGCGCCAATCAAAGAGAATAAGAATATAAGATCCCGCCAGGGGCGCAAAAACGATGGCAAAAGCCATGATTGCCGTCATATGCGAGAGCAGGCGCGCGCCTTCAATGCCTTCATGATAATCCCTCACGAT
>Ga0114931_10006380_pt1 | contig 14511 bp, 14 predicted proteins | sample 2SBtaG_FD_89579 | JGI IMG/M metagenome (GOLD analysis project Ga0114931, IMG submission 89579) | Deep subsurface microbial communities from Kolumbo volcano to uncover new lineages of life (NeLLi) - 2SBTROV14_V59a metaG | ecosystem: Environmental > Aquatic > Marine > Volcanic | place: Kolumbo...
AGTCCGCTCGAAAAGCCGAGGAACAGGACCGCGAGAACGCGCCGGTCGGCGTAGACGGCGGCGGCATCCAGCCAGCCGCGAAAGGCGGTTCGCTCGGCCATCGGCGGCGCAGTCTATGGGGCGTTCGCCCGGTTGTACAGGGCCGCTTCGGTGGCCGTCGCTTGCGAGGGGAGACGCGCAATGGTTGAATGAAGGCCAACAAGCCCCCAATTGGAAACGGGCATGGCGACGGGTAGGCGAAAACGCGGGGGATGGCTGCGGCGCGTGGTGGGCGCCGTGACGGTGGTCGTCGTCGTGCCGCTGGCCGGCAGCGTGGCGAGCGTGCTCGGCCAGGATCTCGACTGGCGCACGGCGCCGCGCTACTCGATCGGAATCGCGCCCGACCCGCGGCTTGTCCGCGAGCCCGTGGTCCAGGTCTATGTCGCCCGCGCCTTCGGTCTGCGCGGCGCCTTCGGGGTTCATAGCTGGATCGCGGTCAAGCGCCGCGACGCGCCGTCCTTCACGGTCTTCGAGGTGATCGGCTGGCGGGTGCTGCACAGCCAGTCGGCGGTGAGCCGCAGCCATCGCGCGCCCGACGGGCTGTGGTTCGGCAACCGGCCCGACCTGCTGGTCGATCTGCGCGGCGACGCCGTCGAGGGGGTGATCGACCGGATCGAGAAGGCGGTCGATTCCTACCCCTACGCGGCCCGCTACACCATCTGGCCGGGGCCCAACTCGAACACCTTCACCGCCTTCGTCGCCCGCGCCGTGCCCGAGCTCAAGGTCGATCTGCCGCCGACGGCGATCGGCAAGGACTATCTGCCGTTTGGCGCCGTGTTCGCGCGCGCCCCCAGCGGCACCGGCTGGCAAGTGTCGCTGTTCGGCCTGCTGGGGGTTCTGGTGGCCGCCGACGAGGGGATCGAGTTCAACGTTCTGGGCCTCGACTTCGGCGTCGATTTCGCCCAGCCGACGCTCCGCTTGCCGGGGCTCGGCCGGATCGAACTGACGGGCCGGAAGGGCGCTTGAACGCGAATCCGGGAATCACCGCCCGCCGGGCATGAGCAGCCGGCCGAGCGCGGCGGTCGCGCCGTTGCCTTTTTCGCTGGTGGCCTCATGCGCCCGCAGATGCGCGTACCAGCGGTGCTCCCACTTGCGGAACAGCCAGACGATCGTGAAGGTCAGCGAAAGATAGAACAGCCCTGCCGTGGTGTAGGCCTCGAAGGGCGCGTAGTAGCGCGAGTTGATGATCCTTCCGGCGCCGAGCAGATCGTCGAGGGTGATGATGCTCGCCACCGCGCTGCCGTGGAGCATGAAGATGACCTCGTTGCCGTAGGCCGGCAACGCGCGGCGGAAGGCGCTGGGAAGAATGATTCGCCGATACACCGTCGCCTTCGACATGCCGCAGGCGCGCGCCGCCTCGATCTCGCCGAAGGGGGTCTGCTCGATCGCGCCGCGCAGGATCTCGGCCGTATAGGCGCCGGTGTTGAGCGCGAACGCGATCAGCGCGCACCAGTAGGCCTCGCTGAAAATCCACCAAATCCCCATGCTTTCGAAGGACGACCGGAACTGGCCCGAGCCGTGGTAGATCATGAAAAGCTGCACCAGAAGCGGCGTGCCGCGAAAGAAATAGATGTAGGCCCAGGGCAGGCCCCAGATCAGCGGGTTCTTGGAGACCCGCAGGAGCGCGGTCGGGATCGCGATGCACATGCCGGCGGCGAGCGACAGCGCGACGAGCTGGACCGTCAGCCACAGCCCGTTGAGATAGAGGTCGAAGTTGTCGGCGATGATCGAGACGTCGATCATGGGTCAGGCCTTGCGAACGCCGACGCTCGCGCGCCGCGCGGCCCAGCGCAGGAACACCTCCGACGACGCGGTGATCGCGAGATAGAGAAGCGCGACGACGAAATAGAAGGTGAAGGGCTGGCGCGTGGTGCCGCCCGCCTGGCCCGCGTTGTAGACCATGTCGTGCAGCCCGATCACCGAGACCAGCGCCGTCGCCTTGGCGAGCACTAGCCAGTTGTTGCCGAAGCCGGGCAGCGCGTGGCGCACCATTTGCGGCAGCGTGATGCGCAAGAGCGTTTGGGTTTCGGTCATGCCATAGGCGAGCCCGGCCTCGATCTCGCCGCGCGGCACCGCGAGGATGGCGCCCCGGAAGGTCTCGGTCATATAGGCGCCGAAGATGAAGCCGATGGTGATGACCCCGGCGGTGAAGGGGTCGATGTCGATGTAGTCCCAGCCCATCGCGTCGCCGAGGTTGTTGACCGCGATCTGGCCGCCGAAAAAAATCAGCAGCATCAGCACCAGATCGGGAACGCCGCGAATGATCGTCGTGTAGACCCCCGCGACCGTCTTGGCGATCAGCGAGCGCGATAGCTTGCCCGCGGCGCCAAGCATGCCGAGAACGACCGAAAGCGCGAGCGAGCCGACCGCCACCGTCACGGTCAGCACCATGCCCTTGAGGATGAAGGGCAGATATCCGTGCAATTCAAGCATGACAAGCCCGCTTCGACGTCGAGGCCGACCCCGGGATCACGACGATGCGCGATCACCGCCCGGCGCGCGGGCCGGGCGGTGGCGCATCGTCACCCGACGGCCTTGGCTTAGCCGCCGTAGATGTCGAAGTTGAAGTACTTGTCGTTGATCCGCTTGTAGGTGCCGTCGGCGCGGATCGCGTCGATCGCCTTGTTGAACAGGGCCTTGAGGTCCTTGTCCTGCTTGCGAATGGCGATTCCGGCGCCCTCGCCGAAGTACTTGGGATCGGTGTAGTCGGGACCGACGAATTCGAAGTCCTTGCCCTGATCGGTCTTGAGGAACCCGTCGTTCATGGCCACCGAATCGGCGAGCAGCAGATCGACCCGGCCCGCCACGGCGTCGAGATAGGCCTCGTCCTGTGTGGCGTAGCGCTTGATCTTCACCGTGTCGCCGAACTCGGCGGTGATGAAGCTGTCATGGGTCGTCGCGCGTTGCACGCCGACGGTCTTTCCCTTCATCGATTCCTTGGTGATCTCGATGCCCGAGCCCTTGCGGCGCACGAACTTGGCCGGCGTATTGTAATACTTCTTGGTGAAGTCGACCTTCTTCTTGCGCTCGGCGGTGATCGACATCGAGGCGATGATCGCGTCGTACTTGCGCGCGAGCAGCGCCGGGATGATGCCGTCCCAATCCTGCTGGACGAGGGTGCACTTGGCGCCAATCTCCTTGCAGAGCGCCATGGCGATCTCGATATCGAAACCCTTGAGCGTTCCGTCGGGCTCGACCCAACTGAACGGCGGATAAGCGCCCTCGACGCCGATGCGGATGTTCTTCCACTCCTTGGCGGTCGCCGAGCCGGCCGCCAGGGCCAGCGCCGCGACGGCGAACAATGCAATCGTAAACTTCTTCACGGCATGCCTCCTTCTTTCGAACTTGTGATGGTTTGATAACGGTTTTTCACGCCCCCAGACCCGCTCAGCTTAGCATTCCGGCGAGGAATTGCCGGAAGCGTTCCGATGCGGGATTTTCGAAAACCTGCGCCGGTTCGCCGATCTCCTCGACGCGCCCCGCGTGCAGGAACATGATTTGACTGGACACCTCGCGCGCGAAGCCGGTCTCGTGGGTCACCACCAGCATGGTGCGCCCTTCCTCGGCGAGGCTGCGGATGACCTTGAGCACCTCGCCGACGAGCTCGGGGTCGAGCGCCGAGGTCGGCTCGTCGAACAGCATCACCTCGGGCTCCATGGCGAGCGCGCGCGCGATTGCCGCGCGTTGCTGCTGGCCGCCCGAAAGATGCGCCGGATAGTAGTCCTTGCGGTCGAGCATGCCGACCCGGTCGAGCACCGCCTCGGCGCGCTCGATCGCCTCGGCCTTGGGGATCTTGAGCACATGGACCGGCGCCTCGATGACGTTTTGCAGAACCGTCATATGGGACCACAGGTTGAACTGCTGGAACACCATGGCGAGCTTCGCGCGGATGCGCGTGACCTGCTTCACGTCTTCGGGCTGAAGCCCACCCTTGCCGGTCTCGCGCATGCGAATCAGCTCGCCCTTGACGTAGACCTTGCCGGCGTTCGGAACCTCGAGAAGGTTGATGCAGCGCAGCAGCGTCGACTTGCCCGAGCCGCTCGATCCCAGGATCGAGATCACGTCGTGCTCGTTCGCGACCAGCGAGACGCCCTTGAGCACCTCGAGCGGGCCGAAGCTCTTGTGCAGTTCCTCGACGACAAGCGCCTCTTCGGCCATCGTCGGCGATCCTCCCCGTCCTTCTCCCGAAACGTACAGGCTGGCTAAAGCCCATAGTTTCAAAGCTTTTGCGGAAGCCTATCCGCCATCGCGAAACGGGGCAAGAAATTCGCCACGGTCGCGCCGGCGCGCGCGCCGGCGGCGGCTCGTTTCGCGTGAATCAGACCCTAGGACGCCTGCTCCTCGGCCTTGGCGCCGTACTGCGCGAGCACCTGATCGGCGACCCGGCCGGTGAGCTCGGTCAGGTGGTCGAACTCGTAGGTGAACCAGCCCACGCCCTGGGTCAGCGAGCGCAGCTCCAGGATCAGGCTATGGAGCTCGGCCTCCGGGATATAGGCCTCGACCTCGTCCCAGCCCTCCCAGCCGTCCTTGGGGTGGAAGCCCAGGATCTGGCCGCGCCGGCCGCTGATCAGGCCGTGGACCTTCGAGGTCGCGTCGTTGGGGATCGAAATCACCACTTGGCAGATCGGCTCCAGCAGCACGGGATCGCATTTGGGGACCGCCTCGGTCATGGCGACCCTGGCGGCGAGCTTGAACGACTGCTCGTTCGAATCGACCGAGTGGAACGCGCCGTCGGTCAATGTGACCGAGACGTCGACCACTGGAAAGCCGAGCGGTCCCTTGTCGAGGAACTCGCGCACCCCGGCCTCGACCGCCGGGATGTACTGCTTGGGCACCGAGCCGCCGACGATCTTCTCCTCGAAGCGAAAGCCCGAGCCCCGGGGCAGCGGCCGGACCTCGATATGGACGTCGCCGAACATGCCGTGGCCGCCGGTCTGGCGCTTGAAGCGGCCGTGCTGCGCGACCCCGCGGCGGATCGCCTCCTTGTAGGCGACGCGCGGCGGACGCGTGGTCAGCGCCAGCCCGTATTTATTGCGCAGTCGGGCGAGCGCGACCTGCAGGTGGATCTCGCCCTGGCCCTTGAGCAGGAAGTCATGGGTCTCGGCGACCTGTTCGATCGACAGCGAGGGGTCCTCCTCGATCACCTTGGCGACCGCGGCCGACATCTTGACCTCGTCGTCGCGGTGCTCGGCCTCGACCGCGAGCGCGTAGACCGGCGGCAGCGGCTCGGCCACGGGCAGCGGGTCGTCGGGGGACGCGCCGCCGGGCGCCAGCGTATCGCCGGTCTGCGCCTTTTCGAGCCGGCCGAGCGCGACGATGTCGCCGGCCTCGGCGGCGGCGAGTTTTTCCTGGTTGGCGCCCATCATGCGATAGACCCCGGCCGCCCGCTCGCCGTTGAGCGTGGTGCCGTCGGCCAGCTCGCCGCGCCACATGCGCACCAGCGAGAGCTTGCCGCCATGGGGTGTCATGTAGGTTTTGACGATCTGGGCGAGGGGCTCCTTGGAGGCGGTGTCGATGCCGCGCCGCTTGGCGGTTTCCTCGGCCTTGGGAACCAGGGTGATCATGTGGCGCAGCAGTCGGCGGACGCCGAATTCATGCTCGGCCGCACCCAGGAACACGGGCACGATCTTGTTGGCCGCCATTTCCTTGCGCACGTAGTCCAGGATCTCGTCCTCCGACGGCTCCTGGTCCTCGAGCAGCATCTCGAGCAGCGTGTCGTCGAAATCGGCGAGCGATTCGAGAAGCTCGGTGCGCGCCGACTTCGAGCGGTCGGCGACCGATTCGGGGGTCGGGGTCTCCTCGGCCGCGGCGCCCTCGTGATAGGCGTAGGCGTGGCCCGTGACCAGATCGACATAGCCGGTCACGTGCTCGCCCTCGCGGATCGGCACCTGGTGCAGCACCAAGGGATGCCCCGAGACGCCGCGCATGGCGGGCATGAGGTCGCGGATCAGACCCGACAGGCGGTCGATCTTGTTGACGAAGGCGAGGTGGGGAATGCCGTGATCGTTGAGGAAATGGAACAGCGGCGACAGCATCACCATGCGCTCGGGCGAGGCCTCGCAGACGACCAGGGCGGCGTCGGCGCCCATCAGGGCGTTGCGCGCCTCGGCGGCGAATTCGATCGAGCCCGGGCAGTCGATGAAATTGAAGGTCACGTTCTCGAAGGTCGCGGTGGCCGCCGAGACCTCGGTGCTCATCTGGCGCTCGCGCGCCTCGGCCGAGCCGTCGCCCACGCAGTTGCCGTCCTTGACCGTGCCCTTGCGGCCGATCGCGCCGGCGGCGTAGAGCAGGCTTTCGAGCAGCGTCGTCTTCCCGCTCAGCGAAGAACCGACGATCGCGACCGTGCGTTTGTCACTCATGTATCCTCCCCGACCATAACGCGTGCCCCCGAAAGGGCGCCTGATCCGCATGCCGCGCCGACGCGCGCGCCGGACCGGCCCCGCCGCCACCCCTGGCTGGCGGACGCCGTATCTTCGCGCACTCCCCGCGAAAACGCGAGTCCCGCCGCCGATTCCCGCGACTTTTCGCCGCCCCCTGGCGTGGCGGCGCATGACCCATTATTGTCTCCCCACCGCCGGCCTTGCCCGGCGGCCGGGTGAGATCGAGGGCAGAGTCCGCGACGGGTCATGGCGAGGATCGAAAGCGTCGACCGGCTGCGCCGGCTGTACAAGCAGCCGAGCGAGCGCGTGCGGCGCAAACAACTCGACCGTCTCGACGACTATTTTCGCCGCTACATCGCGCTGTCGCCCTTCGTGCTGGTCGCCTCGGGCGGGGCCGACGGGCTTGCCGATGTTTCGCCGCGCGGTGAGCGCCCGGGATTCGTTCAGGTGCTCGACGAGCATCGGCTGGTGATCCCGGACCGGCCCGGCAACAATCGGCTCGACACCATGACCAACCTGCTCGCCAATCCGGCGATCGGGCTGCTCTTCATGGTCCCCGGCTTTCAGGAGACGTTGCGCATCAACGGCGTCGCCGAGATTCGCGACGATGACGATTTGTGCGCGCGCTTTGCGGTCGACGGCCGATTGCCCGTTACGGTGATCCTGGTCGCCGTGCGCGAGGCTTATTTTCACTGTGCGAAGTCGATCATGCGCTCGCGGCTGTGGGATCCGGAGGCGCGGGTCGATCGCGGCCTGCTTCCGACATTGGGACGGATGATCAAGGAGCAAGCGGGCTTGACCGCGCCGGTCGAGGACGAGGCGGAGATGCTCGCGCGCTACCGCGAGATCCTCTACTAGCCGGGGTGGGTGCCTTTCATGGACGACGACGCCATGGACGACGGATGAGCATCTGGGGCAAGGTCATCGGCGGGGCCGCGGGATTCGCCCTCGGCGGACCGCTCGGCGCGCTGGTCGGCGCGGTCGTGGGCCATGGCCTCGACCGGATGCGCGGGGCGGCGCGGATCGGCGCCGAGGAGGTCAAGCCGGTCGCCTTCACCGTCGCGGTGATCGTGCTCGCCGCCAAGATGGCCAAGGCCGACGGCGTCGTCACCCGCGACGAGATCGACGCCTTCAAGCGCACCTTCCGGATTCCGCCCGGCGAGATGCGCGACGTCGGCCGCCTGTTCGACCGCGCGCGCAAGGACGCGGCGGGGTTCGAGCCCTATGCCCGCCAGATCGCCATCCTGTTCCGCGACAACCCGCGACTGCTCGAGGAGCTGCTCGACGGCCTGTTCGAGATCGCCAAGGCCGACGGCGTGGTCCACCCGGCCGAGCTCGATTACCTGCGCCGGGTGGCCGGGATCTTCGGCTTCGACGAGGCCCGGTTCGAGCGCATCCGCTCGGGCCATATGGAGGGCGCCGACGCCGACGCCTACGAGGCCCTCGGCGTCTCCCCGGACGCCGACGACGCGGCGATCAAGGCGACCTATCGGCGGCTCGCCCGCCAGTACCACCCCGACCGGCTGATCGCCGAGGGCATGCCCGAGGAGTTCATCGCGCTCGCCAACGAGAAGCTCGCCCGCATCAACGACGCCTACCAGCGCATTCGCCGCCGGCGCGGCATGAAATAGGACCCCGCGTCCATGATCTCGACGATCGAGCGGCCCTCGCCCAATCACGATTCGCGGCCGCCGGGCGCCGCGATCGACATGCTGGTGCTGCACTACACCGGCATGATCGACGCCCGCGCGGCGCTCGACCGGCTGTGCGACCCGGCCGCCAAGGTCAGCGCGCATTACCTGATCGACGAGGACGGCGCCGTCCATCGCCTGGTCGCGGAGAGCCGGCGCGCCTGGCACGCGGGACGCGCGGTCTGGCGCGGCAACGGCGACGTGAACGGCGCCTCGATCGGGATCGAGCTGGTCAACCCGGGCCACGAATTCGGCTATCGTCCGTTTCCCGACCCCCAGATGGACGCGCTGATCGCGCTCGCCCGCGCGATCCTCGCCCGCCACCCGATCCCGGCGCGCAACGTGGTCGGGCATTCGGACGTCGCGCCCGCGCGGCGCGCCGATCCCGGCGAGCTGTTCGACTGGGCGCGGCTCGCCGTCGCCGGCATCGGCCTGTGGCCCGCATCCGAGGTCCGGGGCGAGATGGGGCTGACGCTGCGCCCCGGCGACGCCGGCCTCGCGGTCGCCGAGTTGCAGGCGGCGCTCGCGGAGATCGGCTACGGCGTCGCCCGCGACGGCCTTTACGACGAGGCCCTGGCCGCCGTGGTCTCGGCCTTTTAGCGCCACTTCCGCCCGCGCCGGGTCGACGGCGTGGCCGACCCCGAGACCGCGCGGCTCGCGCTGCGCCTCGCCCGCGACCTGGCCCGCGACGCGCCGGCTTGACGCGCCCGCGCGCGGACCTTACGTCTCTTATGGCGCCAGACGGTCGGATGGCCGCCTTCCGGCTTGGCCGGGGGGAGGAAAGTCCGGGCTCCACGGAAACACGGTGCCGGGTAACGCCCGGCGGGGGCGACCCCAGGGAAAGTGCCACAGAGAGCAGACCGCCCGCCCGGGCCGCCGGGTCTTCCCGGACCGGCCGGCGGGCAAGGGTGAAAGGGTGCGGTAAGAGCGCACCGCGGCGGCGGCGACGTCGCCGGCACGGCAAACCCCACCGGGAGCAAGACCGAATAGGGGCGGCGCGTCTCCGGCCTCGGGCCGGGGACAGGCGGGTTTCCGCGCCGGCCGCCCGGGTTGGTCGCGCGAGGCGTCCGGCGACGGACGTCCCAGATGAATGGCCATCCCCCGCGTCCGCGCGGGGACAGAACCCGGCTTACAGACCGTCTGGCGCCCGATTTCATGATCTGCCTCGTGCTCGGCCCCGGTCGTCTCGGCCAGAACATAAAAAGAACAAAAAATCGCCACATTTCGTCCCCAGTCTGAGTCCCTCGGCAATGCTCGCGGCGAATCGCGTCGCGACGCATCATGTGTTCGTAAGATGTTCTCAAGTGGCGAGGCCGGATCGATGGGCCGAAATGCCTTGGCGAAGCGCCGTTTTGACTGGGTTGCGGCATTGACGCCCATAAAAACCCATGGTATCCCATACAGTCCCATTGTGTTCGCACAGGGAGTGAGTAGCCGGGGGACGTTTGAAATCAGCCGTGCGGGCGGCGCGGTAGGCGATGGGGGTACGCAGGCGTGGCGGTCTTTCTGTCCACGTTCGTCAACAAGGTCGACAGGAAGGGCCGTGTCTCGGTGCCGGCCACTTACCGTGCCGTTCTGGGTGGGCAGAGCTTCTCCGGCATCGTCGTCTTTCCGTCCTTCCGCGACAGCTACAACGCGATCGAAGCCTGCGGCATGGACCGCATGGAGCGCCTAAGCGCGAGCGTCGATGGCCTCAACCCGTTCTCCGACGAGCACGACGACTTCGCGACCGCGATCTTCGGCTCGGCGGTCCAGCTTCCCTTCGACGGCGAGGGCCGGGTGATGCTTCCCGACCACCTGCGCGCGCATGCCGGGATCGAGACCCACGCCGCCTTCGTCGGCCGGGGCGCGACCTTCCAGATCTGGCGGCCCGAGGCGCTCGACGTCTTCCAGGTCGAGGCCCGCCGCCGCGCCGCCCGGACGCGCGACCGGCTGGCGCTCGATCGGGACGGAGGTTCGGGCGGTGGCGCGGGAGGCGGGCGATGACGCGCCGCGCCCGCAAGCCCCGCGCGCCCATCGAGGCCGGCCACCGGCCGGTCATGCTCGACGAGGTTCTCGAGGCCATCGCGCCCCGCGACGGCGGCATCTACGTCGATGGCACCTTCGGCGCGGGCGGCTACAGCCGCGCGATCGCCGAGGCGGCCGATTGCGTCGTCTGGGGCATCGACCGCGACCCGGGCGCGGTCGCCGGCGCGGTCCGCCTGACGCGCCTGTTCGCCGGACGGATCATGGTGATCGCCGGCCGCTTCAGCGAGATGGACCGACTGCTCGCCGAGCGCGGCGTGATGGCGGTCGACGGCGTGGCGCTCGACCTCGGCGTCTCGTCGATGCAGATCGACGCGCCCGAGCGCGGCTTCTCTTTCCGGCTCGACGGGCCGCTCGACATGCGCATGGGGCCGGGCGGGCGGACCGCGGCCGACGTGGTCAACGCGAGCGACGAGCACAGCCTGGCGTCGATCCTGTTCAACCTGGGCGGCGAGCGCCGGGCGCGCGCGGTGGCGCGGGCCATCGTCGCCGCCCGCGCCGAGCGCCCGATCGCGCGCACCGGCGAGCTCGCCGCCATCGTGCGTCGCGTGGTGCGCGCGAGCGCCGACGGCATCGACCCGGCGACCCGCACCTTCCAGGCGCTGCGCATCTACGTCAACGACGAGCTCGGCGAGCTCGAGCGCGGCCTCGTCGCGGCCGAGCGCCTGCTCGCCCCCGGCGGACGGCTGGCCGTGGTCTCGTTCCATTCGCTCGAGGACCGGCGGGTCAAGCAGTTCCTCGCCGCGCGCTCGGGTCGCGCCCCGGGACCGAGCCGCCACGCGCCGCCCGGCGCGCCTTCGCCGGCGCCGAGCTTCCGGCCGCTGTCGCGGCGCGTCCTGCGTCCGTCCGAGACCGAGATCGCCGCCAACCCCCGCGCGCGCTCGGCCCGGCTGCGCGCCGCCGAGCGCACCGAGGCCCCGGCCTGGGAGGCGGTGGCATGAGGGGCGGAAGCGTCGTCGCCGCGGGCATCGTGATCGGCGGGCTGGTGTTCGGCCTATTCCAGATCAAGCTCGCCGTCCAGGATCTCGAGGGCCGACTCGCGACCCTCGACCGCGCGCTGCTCAAAAGCGAGACCGCGATCCACGTGCTGCGCGCCGAATGGGCCTATCTCAACCGGCCCAAGCGGCTGGCGCGGCTGGCGGCGCGCCATCTCGACCTCGCGCCGCTCGCCGCCGGACAGATCATCGCGACCGAGCGGATGCCCGCGTCGCGCCCGGTCGCCACCACGTTCGCGGCCCTGGGGCCGGCGGACGGGGCGCCCCGGCCATGATCCGGCGCGCGACCCCGCCCGAGACCGATCCGGTCGTGGTCGATCGCCGGGTGCGGCTCGACGGGCTGGCGCACCGGGCGCTCAAGGTCGGCCGCCACCGGCTGATGGTCGCCGCCGGCTTGTTCGCGGTGGCCTATGGCGTGGTCGGGCTGCGATTGATCGACGTGACCCTGTTCAACGACGGCTTCGAGCCGCCGGTCGCGCGCTCGGCGCCGCTGCGCCACGCTCAGCTCGCGCGCCGCGACATCGTCGATCGCAACGGCGTTCTGCTCGCGACCAACCTGCCGACCGCCTCGCTCTACGCCGATCCCAAGCGGGTGCTCGACCCGGCCGACGCGGCAAGCAAGCTCGCCCGCGCGCTGCCCGGCCTCTCGCGCGCGACGGTCCTCGAAAAGCTCGCGAGCCGGCGACGCTTCGTCTGGATCAAGCGCAACCTTGCGCCGCGCCAGCAGGACGCGGTCAACCGCCTCGGCCTGCCCGGCATCGCCTTTCAGCGCGCCGAGGAGCGGGTCTACCCCCAGGGCCGGTTGTTCAGTCACGCGGTCGGCTTCACCGACGTCGACGGGCGCGGGCTCGCCGGGATCGAGAAGACCTTCGACGGCGCGCTGCGTGGCGCGGCCGGCGACGACGCGCCGCCGCTTCGGCTGACGCTGGACGCGCGCATTCAGTATCTACTGCGCGCCGAGCTCGCGCGCGGCATGGCGGCGTTCCGGGCCAAGGGCGCGGCGGGCGTGGTGATGGACGCGACCGGCGGCGCGGTGCGCGCCATGGTCTCGCTGCCCGACTTCGACCCCAACCGCGACCGCGACGGCGCAGCGCGCTTCAACCGGGTCACGCTCGGCGCCTACGAGATGGGCTCGACCTTCAAGATCTTCACGCTCGCCATGGCGCTCGACGCCGGGGTGGTGAGCTTGCGCGACGGCTACGACGCGGGCAAGCCGCTGCGCGTCGCCCGGTTCGTGATTCGCGACTACAAGCCGGCCAAGGGCTGGCTCTCGGTGCCCGAGATCTTCATCGAATCGTCGAACATCGGCTCGGCCAAGATGGCGCGCGACGTGGGCGCCAAGATCCAGCGCGCCTATCTCTCGCGGCTCGGCCTTCTGACCGCCGCCGAGATCGAGCTGCCCGAGGTCGCGACCCCGCTGGTGCCCTCGCCGTGGCGCGACATCGCGACCATGACCGTGGGCTACGGCCACGGCATCGCGGTCAGCCCGCTCCAGCTCACGGCGGCGGTCGCGGCGGTGGTCAACGGCGGCGTGTTCTATCCGCCGACCCTGATCCCGCGCGAACCGGGCGCGCCGCGTGTCGGCTGGCGGGCGATCTCGGCGCGGACCTCGGCGAAGATGCGCTGGCTGATAAAGCGCGTGGTCGAGGACGGCACCGGCAAGAAGGCGGCGGTTCCGGGCTACGCGGTCGGCGGCAAGACCGGCACGGCCGAGAAGCCGGGGCGCGGCGGCTACCGACGCAAGGCGCTGATCTCCTCGTTCGTCGCGGCGTTCCCGATCGACGAGCCGCGCTTCGTGATCTTCGTGATGTACGACGAGCCGCGCGGCACCAAGGCGACCTCCAATTTCGCCACCGGCGGCTGGACCGCGGCGCCCGCGGTGGCGCGCATCGTGGCGCGACTGGGGCCGCTCGCCGGGCTGCCGCCGAGCGACGCGAAGCAGCGGACGCGGGTGCTCGATATCGCCTTTAAGGGGGGCGAGGGTGTTGCTTTCTGAACTGCTCGAGGAAAGCGGGGCCGCGCGGGGAGCGGTCGAGATCAGCGGGCTGACCGCCGATTCGCGCGCCGTGCGCCCGGGCTACCTGTTCGCCGCGTTGCGCGGAGGCCGGACCGATGGCGCGCGCTTCGTCACGGACGCGCTCGCGCGCGGCGCGGCCGCCGTGCTCGCCGACCGGGACGCCCATCTCGCGTTGCCTGATCCCGTCGTGCCGCTGGTCGAGGCCGAGAACCCGCGCCGCCGCCTGGCGCAGATCGCGGCGCGCTTTTACGGCGCCCAGCCGCGCGTGATCGCCGCCGTGACCGGCACCAGCGGCAAGACCTCGGTCGCCGCCTTCGCTCGCCAGATATGGGCGCGGCTGGGGGTGCGCGCGGCTTCGTTCGGCACGCTCGGCGTCGTCGCCCCGGGGAGTTCCGGGGGGATGTCCGGGGAGGGTTCCGGGGGGATTTCCCGGCCGCTCGCCCACACCACGCCCGATCCCGTGACCCTGCACCGCGAGCTCGCCGCGCTCGCCGAGGCGGGGGTCGATCACTTGGCGCTCGAGGCGTCGAGCCACGGCCTCGACCAATGCCGGCTCGACGCGGTGCGCATCACGGCCGCCGCCTTCACCAACCTCGGCCATGACCATCTCGACTACCACCCCGACCGCGACGCCTATCTCGCCGCCAAGCTGCGCCTGTTCGATACCGTGCTCGCGCCGGGCGCGAGCGCGGTGATCAACCTCGACGACCCGGCCTCCGAGAGGGTCGCCGAAACCTGTCGGGCGCGGGGCCTCGGCGTCGTCGGCTACGGACGTGGGAAAGGCTGCGCCTATCGGATCGCCGCGCTCGCGCCGGTCGCGGGCGGCCAGCGCCTCGACCTCGAGATCGACGGGCGGCGCCACGAGATCGCGCTGCCGCTCGCGGGCGCCTTCCAGGCCGAGAACGCGGTTTGCGCGCTCGCGCTCGCGGTCGCCTGCGGGGCCGATCTCGCCCCGGCGCTCGCGGCGCTCGCCGATCTCGAAGGCGTTCCCGGGCGGCTCCAGCGAGTCGCCACCCATCCCTCGGGCGCGCCGGTCTATGTCGATTACTCCCACAAGCCCGAGGCGCTCGATGCGGTGCTCGCGGCGTTGCGCCCCGCCACCCGGGGGCGGCTGGTGGTCGTCTTCGGCTGCGGCGGCGACCGCGACCGCGACAAGCGCCCGGTGATGGGCGCGATCGCCGCGCGCCACGCCGATCGCGTGATCGTCACCGACGACAACCCGCGCGGCGAGGACCCGGCGGCGATCCGTCGCGCGATTCTCGCCGGCTGCGCGCAAGCGCGCGAGATCGGCGACCGGGGCGCGGCGATCGCCGCCGCCGTCGCCATGCTGGAGGCCGGGGATGCGCTGGTCATCGCCGGCAAGG
>Ga0114931_10006381_pt1 | contig 14510 bp, 10 predicted proteins | sample 2SBtaG_FD_89579 | JGI IMG/M metagenome (GOLD analysis project Ga0114931, IMG submission 89579) | Deep subsurface microbial communities from Kolumbo volcano to uncover new lineages of life (NeLLi) - 2SBTROV14_V59a metaG | ecosystem: Environmental > Aquatic > Marine > Volcanic | place: Kolumbo...
AATTGTAAGCCTGTTAATACATTGGTCTATCTAAATCCTGATGGAACTTTTGATTGTCAATGGGATAAGTGTCCCTATGAGCCAGAAGAAATACAAGAGAAACTAGACAGCATGGAACTAAAGACACCTAACGGAAAACTCTGGTCAGGTATGGTTCTATTGTTTGTTTACCATTATCCCCACAACCTACAAACACCATTTTTCACGAAACTTTACATACCGTCTACTGTCGCTGAAACGATAAGCATGATACTTTAATGAAGTCATTTGTAAGTGAGTTTTTGGAATATACAAGTGATGCAGAATCACCAACCTCTTACTTTGAGTGGAGCGCCTATGCTACAATTGCCGCCGTAATGAGAGACAGTTGTTGGGTAGATTTGGGGCTGACAAAGATTTATCCTAACATTTATGTACTACTTCTGTCAAGAAAGAGCAGTACAGTTAAGAAAGGTTTACCTCTTAGAATAGCTCTAGATCTAGTCCAGACAATAGACAATACAAAGATTATATCTGGTAGAGCTACAATACCAGGTATAATTGAGGTACTAGCGGCGCCAAAAATGGACGTCAATAATAAGCCTGTGCCCGGCGCTAGTTGTTTTATACAGTCAGAAGAATTAACAGCTCTAGTTGTAGATAAAGATGATGGTGCGATTGACACATTGACAAACTGGTATGATGTCTCGCCGCGTAAAAAGTGGACCAGCGTTATCAAGTCAACTGGAGTTGTAAGTTTGGAAGGTTTGTGTGTAACGATGCTGACTAGTAGTAACGAGGCATTAGTTAGACAAGTTTTCACTAAAAGAGCATCAGACGGTGGCTTACTCGCACGAACAATTCTAGTCTCAGAAAGTAAGCGTAGACATAAGAACTCCCTAATGTATCCACAGCCGCACAAAGAGAATAGAGTTGATCTAGTAACACGGCTGCATAAAATAGCGGCAATGAAAGGAGAGTTCAAACTTACAGATGAAGCTAGGAAATTTTTTCATGAATGGTACAATGAGTTCGAACCTCATAATGCTGAAATTTCCTCAACAGGAGTCAAGGGTAGACTTTATTTCCACGCAATAAAACTATCCATGATTATCTCTGCCAGCGAGGGAAATAGCATGGAAGTCACAAAACACCACGCAGAAGAGGCTATAACAAAATGTATTGGATTGCTAAAAAACTACCAGATGCTCGCCGGAACTACACAAGGGGCGGCGCTGGAAAATGTCGGCAGGGATTTATTACAAATTCTACACTCAGCACCAAAACATCAATTATCTAGAACCAGGATATTGTGGTACCTGTGGAGTTATGGTCAAGTTGCAATAAATGAGATCATCGAGACCTTTACAAACGCAGGAATAGTCACCACCAAGGTGAGTGATGGTGACTATTTTATTAAGTTAACTAAAGAGACTGTAAATAGGTTAGGGGATTAAGTCTTCCTCAAATAGAGGATCACCATTCTTATCAAATCCACGCCCAGTGACTTCTTTAGAATTTATCATCTTACCACCCTCGCCGATAGTTGCGACAGTGAATTTAATTCCATTGAATCTATTTATTAGAGTTTTGAATGCTTTTCTAGCCTCTGGAGTATCTTTAGGGATCTTGACCATACGTGTGATTATTTCACCCAAACGTGGATCAAACAACATCTTTTTCATGAAGTCATTCAAACCAAATACCATTACCGCAGCCGATGCAGTTTTAGCAAGTGTCTTAGGATTACCTAGTATTGGAACTCCAATAGCGCCAGCGCCAGCTACATAGAATATCATATTTTTAGTAGATTTGTTAATAGCTGATCCAGCAGCTACAGTAGCAAATCTGTTCAATGTTTGTAAACCGTCACTACCTAACACAGCTCTAAGAGCCTGCCGACTTTGACCCTTGGCAGTTTTAGCTATAGCCAAAAAATCAATAGTTCCGTCAGGGTTCATATTATTTTCCATTAGCTGAGTAGCAACCATACTCCTAGCTTTTTCCTTTCCAACCTGTTGTACCAGAGTGCGGCCAGCCACGGGATTGGTCATTACTTCGGCCATGAATCCAGTATACTCTCCTGAATCAGCGGTGCGAACTAACTTATTGGGGATATTGTTAAATTCATCTACTCTCTGGATGTGTTCCTTAAGTGCAATCTTACCAGCGTCATCCAAAGATTCAAATAAGTCTTTTCCTAGGGCATCACTAATTCTGCCGTATTCATCCATTAAGGCCTTCTGTTGCGTATTCAAAGACTTAGGATTAACAGATTGAACCATCTCATCAATCTGTTCAAGAATATTTAGGAAACCTTCTTTGGTCTTTGAAGTGTTTGATGCAACTTCCGTAGTTATTTTGGTACTAGGAATACCTGGTTTTGCAGTTTTAGGTAATTCCTCTTCTATAAGTTTACCTTCTTTAAATCTTAATCTAGTCCTAGGAGGTTTGCCTGGAACTCCTGGAATTACTGCTACCCTTTTTTCTATTTGTGGCAGAAATTGTTCTAATTGAGTATTCAACCGCTTAAACGCTGGAGAAAAGATATCACTGCCTTTAACTCTAGCTAATATTGACTGTACAGTTGCAACGGTTCTGGAGCTGATAGGGATATCATCAGGCATATTCTCCAACAGCCTATCTTTGGCTATCCTGTTGCCAAGCCTAACTTTATCAATACTATTCTTAAAATCAATAAGTCTAGCAACATCTGGCACCGTTTGAGCCGCTGAGGAAATACCATTAGCAGATTTTCTAGCAAGTTCAGCACCTTGTTCAGCACTTATTTCCGCAACCTTTGCAGTATTAACATCTTCTAGATTGAGACCATAAATTTTTCCGTAAGCGGCTTTTAACGCTTTATTGATAGCTTTTATTGCTCTTACTTTGCCTGAAGGTGCTGCAACAAACTGTGCTGCTAATGTCGTTGATGGATCACCAGCGGCTTCAGATGCAGGTACAATTGGAATTTTTATACCAGATCTTTTTTGTACACCCCTAAGAGCAACATTAAAAACTGGATCACCGCCTTTACTGAGAGCCGATGCTAATCTCTCTTTAGTGAATAGGGATCTGGTACTTTTAAGAGCACGTCCAGCGGTCTTACTGAATATACCTAGTGGTATAGCTTCACTCGCGATAGCATCAAGCACGGGATTGCCAGTAGAAATACTTGTGAATGGCACCGCTGATGTTGGAATACCTTTAGCAGCGTCAAATAGATTGGCTCCTATTGCACCCACCACACCCCCAGCTATCATACCCGGGGGTCCACCAACAGCGCCGCCAAGAAAAGCTCCAGCCATAGGTGCGCCAGTTTCTACCATTAAATTACGTTGAGGCTGTGGTAGTAGCGCTTCCAAACCAGGTTTGGGTTTTTCCTGTTGGGGTAGACTAGCAGAGGTAGCAGGAACACTAGGGCCAGCAAATTGAGTTCCTGTTCCTAAAAATCCTTTAACCTCTGGAAAGTCTTTTAAGATAGTAGGATCTTTTTCAGCTGCAGTTCTAATTTTTGCGATCTGTTCTTGAGTTAATTCTGGCATTACAGTCCCCCAACTCTTTCACTCAATTGCTTAAACCGATCATCAGAAAGATTTATAGTCTCGCCCTTTATCTCTCCCAACGTTATGGGAACAGGATCACTGATCTTAGATTGACTCTTAACTAGTCGCTTTTGAAAATCACTGACGCCGGAGAAGAAAGTATTGTCTCCATTCTTAGCAAGGCCAACTAGATCATTCAACAACTGAACATCTTGTGTAGACGTTGTAGAGAAATTAGCAAATCCTTTCGAAATTCTCTCAATATCTGTGTCACTGAGATTTCCTACAGAGCCGTTAAATTTTCTAGCGTTGTCAAACTTAGAAGTTATCAAATTGCTAAGAGAAGCAACATCTGTACCAAGTAATTGTGCAAGAACTTCTTTAGCTTTTAGGGTAGCTTTAGATGATATACCTGTACCAACGAAGCCTTTTGCCTGAATAAACTTCCTCTCTAGATCAACTAAATCTGTAATTGCCTGACGGCCTTTCTTAAATTCTATAAATTGTTTAGAAGACCAGGGAGCAGGGCGTAGACCCCTACCTAAGACACGCTGCGTAGCTAGTTGTCTTCCTTTTAAGTCTGTGAAATTATTCAGAGAATCATTACCTTGAACAATTAAAGATTGCTCACCAAAAGATAAATCTTTACCTAGTTCTTCAGGGCTGGCGTTGTTAACAGTAAGACCACTAGACCCATTTATTAAGAAGTTGTTTTCTTGTCTATTAAATTCTGCTCTGGCTTTCTCTATTTCAATCTGTGCCTGTTTGTTTATTTCAGCCGTCTGTCTAGTTTCAGAACCAAGACGCGCTAGATTTTCTTTCTCCAAAACTTCTCTAGAAGATTGAAGATCTGCTATTTGGGCATCTGTAAAATCTGTACCGTTTATAGCATTTATCTCAGCGGCAGTCCCAGTGAGTTTTCCAGCTAAGAAATCCTTAGCTACTTGTTGTCTGCGCTGTACTAATTTATCTTGTTGATCTTGTATTGCTTTTTCTTGTGCTCTTTGCGCAGCTTCAGCAGCTCTCTCGTTCGCAGATTTTTGTAAATTTAACTGTTCATTAGCTCTATTTTCTGTATTAAGAGCCCGTTCTCTCTGAAACTTATTTTGCTCAAGTTGAGCCTGTGCTTGTTTCTCACTCAGTTGTAGTGCTTTTTCCCGCAACCCAAGACCAGCTTGTTGTAATTGTAGATTCTGTTGAACTATACGATTCTGTAGTTCTTGCTGTGCCTTAGCTTCTTTTTCCTGTTGGCGTCTTCGTAGTGTCTCATCTATACTTAGAATAGCGCCGAGTATAGGATTATCTTGTAAGTTACTCTGTAAAACTGCAAGTGGATTTGCCGGTGTGCTCATATCATAACTCCTTACGCCGCTGCAAAGACATTACGAAGGTTAGGCGGCAATGATGTTCTCTGATTTACATCAAAAAGATCGGGATTGGTTATGCCAAAATTAGTTGAGACAGGTGGGGGATTGAAAAGATTAGGATTCGTAAATGGTACTGGAGCACTGTCATTACCGCCAATGTCACCAAATGGAGTTTGTAAACCTAGCCTTTTCGCTATATCAAGTCCGGCAACACCACCTGCTATTCCACCGCCTATGATGTTCCCAAGTTGACCACCTGACGTTCCAGTTTGTGTAGTGGTTCCAGTACTTGTTCCAGTGCTAGAGCTAGTTCCACTTTGGATAGATGTTCTAGGCAACAGACCTAGTAACTGTAGCAAACCTGCATTCCTCTGGGTATCTAGCTGTTGCTGGAGTAATGGTAGTTGAAACTTTTGCTGTGCAATATTTCCACTAACATCATTTAGCCCGCTACTTCTAAGATTCTCAGAAAAGGCCAGCGCCGCTTGGTTAGCTGAGGGACTATCTCCTAAACCTCTAGCGGCGTTAGTCGCAGTAAGATTTGAGAAAAGATTCCCGGCCCTATTGTTAACCCCAGCCTTTAGTGTGTTCCCAATAATATCTAGTTGACTTGGGTCAAAGTTTGGTCTGCTTGCACTAGATGTAATCCTTTGTATAATATCTTGCAGAACTCCACCAAATTCCGGACTAACTCCACTTGTAGTAGTATTGTTAAAAGTACCACTCTGCGAAGTAGTGCTAGATGTATCTGCAACGGTAGATGTTCTTCGTTTTCTACTGCCACCTAAAGCTGAGAGACCTCCCAAAGCCAAAGGTAGGAGTGCTCCTAAAAATCCAGGCATATTAAATTCTCCTTATCAACCACTTAACTGAAACTCTATCCTCGGCTGTTGTAGGTGTTAAAATCGTAACTTCAAAAGTTGAGGGAAAAGCATTAACGTGTTTGTCTACTGTACCAGAGGAATTTATCGCACTAGAGTCAACTATATTCGCATAACTCAACAACAGCGGCTGACTCTCACTTCCCTCGTTAGTTAGCTCAATTCCTGTGTAAAACCACGCTAGCTGTACTTCACCCGCAAAACTACCAGACTGCACAACTATGTTTTGTGCAAATCGTGACAACAATACTGGACCAAGCAATGCCATTTAAACTATTGTCACCTCTTGCGTGATAACATTCTTGCTGGCACACTCTAGTGTTATAGTTTCACTAACTCCAAGATTGTTTATAACCATCATGGTACTGACAGTTATGCCGCTAGCTGTTACCAACGAGGGGCTGAACTGAACCCTCTCACTATCTCTACAAGAGAAATTAACATAACTACCACTACTTCCAGGGGCTGTCTTTAATGTTACAATAACTGTAACTGTGGTTTCTTGAGTGAATACAGAGTTAGAAACAAAAGAGTCTAGCTCTACAAGATCCGGCACACTGTTACCAAATGCTGTCCATTTAGTGGTGTCAGTAACTCTCAGCGCCAGTGCGTTAAAAGGTTCCCTTACTGTAGGCGCATTCAATTTAGACGAAAGCCAGAACCACCACTGCCCATCCCATCTAAACGGCTGTTTCCCAGTTTCGTCGAGGCCGAAGTCTAAGTTGCCACGGAAACATACAAACATATCCCACAGTTGCGCGAAACTATAGGGCCACTTATTATAGTCAAACGGATTAAAACCACACCATGGTTCATGTATTTGTGTATCAAATGTTGTGCTCAGAGAACCTTTGGTGCCGTATTGGTGCCACCCAAAACCATTTCTGAGGCTGGAGCTGCTACTGTTATCAGAAGAGGTAACTGTACTCAACACTGAAAGATTTCCAATACCAGCTCCATCTACAGTATTTTGCGTAATTTCAGAATTCTTGTACTTAAACTTGTACTTCGAAAGTCCCAAACTACCAGAGTGCAACTCCATGCCATAGAACAGTTTCTTGGAACCAGCATCATTTTGTGTCACTATAACAAAACTTGCTTTCTTTATGTTTGGAACCGAACCTTCACCTTCAATCGGTTTTAACTTGAGTGCTCCAAACGCAATTTGTGGTCTGACCGGATCATCCGGCGCAATAAAGAAAGAACTAAAATCACCAACCCAACCTTGCCATAAGTAGTTCGGAGCTATACTTGCTTCCTGTGCCGGTCCAGTTTTAAACAGTGTTATCCAATGAGGATCTGGATCTGTGTCACTGTTCAGTGTTAGTGGCCAATCACTGTTGTTGAGAACACGGAATATAACATTTGGCGTCACATCAACAGCAGGATTCTCACCTGTCATCCAGAACTGTGCGGTATTACCGGCCACAACACTATTCGCAGTTTCAACAATAAAGCCGCCTATTTGAGGTTGTGTTACCGTCGTTGATAACAAACCTCCAATATTAAGAGTAGGAATACTACAAACAGAAGTAACCCAGTCATCATCTTTCCTCAATAGAAAAACTGAGCTAACAGTACCCCCACTCTCTACATGGTCATACCAAACTACTTCGAAGTTTGCTTCACTATAAATGGTAGAAATAGCACCACGCAGGAATAAATGTAACGGTACCTTTTGTGTTGAAGATCCTAAATCGAAAATCTGATCGAAACCCTGATTGTTCAGGTCAGTTTGGCAAATGCTATTACAACAAGTATTAGCATCGTCGATAATAACAGAGTGAATGTTGCCAGTAAGACCAAGTTGATAAAAAGCTGCATCACTAGAACCGGACACACAGAATGAAAGACCAAGATCACCATCGGTTTCAATCTTTCCCCAGGCAGGAACATCTGTAACCGTGGCATTACCTAACTGGAATACCGTTTTCCAATACCCCAAATATGTTTCCATCTGGCTACAAGTAGTGGGATAGACACCTTGAGACAAACCAGAAAAAGGTATCTCAACCTGTCTATAACCATTTGGACTATAAGTGCTCATACTGCGTCACCAACCTTGAGAAAGATAGTCAATGGTTTTGTACCCAACCAATTTCCCGCACTATCTTCCCGGTCCAACATGGTCATATTGACCCACTTTTTGCCGCCGTAGGTTATAAACGTCTGACTATCTGCTTTCCCAGTGTTGAATGAACTAGATAGATCTTTCTTCAGATAAACTTCATTAACATAAATAGCATCCCAGAGGAAACCAAACAAACCATAACCAAGATTACGTCCATCAAATGTTGAACCAATAACAGCAGTTGAAACAAAAGGTTGGGCAACATTAAATCCAACCATAGTTGTTTCATCACCAGATAGTGACATATCAGGATCTTTACTTGGATTCCAAATCATTCCTGTGTCACGTAAGTTTTCATGCCCGCCTGTTAGGATGTTGGTAACAAGTAGAGTAGGTTTAGTTACGACGTTGCCTAAATTGTCTTGGTAGATTATATAAGTATTACTCGGTAAAAAGTGTGTAATACTGCCGTGAGGATAGTTAGTGGCAATGACAGTAGTTTTAACTTGCTCTCTCTGAAACAAATGTTTGGGTATGTGCAGCGACGAAACAAGTATCTGCGGCATACTTTCAACGCCGCTGGTATTAGGAGAACTCGGTCTTGCTAGAGGCCACATGGCAAACTGATATGGACCTGCATGGTAATACATATCTGTACCACTTGTGCCAATGTTAAAAAAAGCCCCTAGACCACCTCCACCAGCACCGGACAATATAGTGCCAATATTCTCTCTAACGCCGACTTGAATCCTAATGTGAGTACTGTTGCTGTTAGTTATCGTTATCACAGCCTTACCAGCATTATACCAAGTTGGAACATTGTCTAAATCATACCAAGGGCTTTGTTGTGATACCAGTTCATAATCATCGCCAAAAGCTCCAGGAGTAGGGCCACTGACAATAGACCAACCAGCATCTGTCATAACTTTAACCATATCTGTTATGATCTGTGCTCTAGACACGGTTCCGCCTCTGAACAACGTTTGGGTTGCGTTGGTCAGCGCCGCTATATCAAATACTTGGTTAAAAGCAGCCATTACTCTACACTAAACAACATAAATGTATATAAACCTGCACCATCTGTCCAATTGGTAATGTCTAACTTGAAATAGTCAAGATCAGTAATCTTAATGTTGGGCTTGAACCGAGTTATCGACCCGAACTTACCGCCACTAGAAATATCCAGAGTAGAACCATTAAACATATCCGTAACAACTCCGGCTATGTTAACATGATTCCATCTTAATGACAGTCCCGAGCTGTCCGCAGTTTTCAACCGTGCTCCACAAAATACTGGCGTTGCAATTTTATCTCTAGGAACTCCTATAACTGGATATTGAGAGCTAATATCGTCAGTCAGTGATAGTATCGGCACTGAAAAATCGACCTGGACAAAACCTTCAACGACAATGCTATCTCCAGCAGTTTGGAAAGTGTTAAAGATGTTTGTAACGAAAGATTTCGTAACCGCATCCGAGCCGTCTATAGCATCCCCTAGGTTCATTATTCTCCGCCCCTTCATATCAAGAGAATGAGTTTTAAGAGTGTCCAACTCATCTCTTAACTTTTGAAGTTCAAGTGCTGTATCCTCGAAAGATCGTATAATCATAGCCTTAACTTCTGCAACTCTGTATCCCCACCGCTTTGTTTAATCCAAGCGTCCAACCAATAGCGATGGAAGGGCTGTGAACTTTGGAACTCTACTCTCAAAACCGAACCTTGAATACCTTTGACCATAGAAACATCATAGTCGATATCCCTATCTGGAGTAGTTGCTATAGTCCCACTATCTAATTGAACATCTTTATCAAATACTCTCCAGGTAATAGCTGTTCCCGTGGCCACACACCGCAGCCGGAATCTTCTCAGCCAATAACGTCTATCAAATTCCGTAATAGTAACCTGATCAAATTTCTTAGCAACCGGTAGAGTTTGTACATTTTCAGGCTGTCCCAGGCCGTAGAACTCGAATGGTTTTGTATTGTCAATACTGTCTAGAACTCCACCATAGTCGATCCCAAAACTGTCACTCTCGAAATAGTACAGAACCGTTCTCTTTTCAGTAGTGTTAAAAGTTTGAGAGGGGAATGATGTTCCATCAACCGTTGGGGTAAATGTAACATCAGCCTCTCTCGTATTGATAATTAGTGGAATAGTCCTGATCCGTTTCTTGCCAGCGACGCCGAAATTCTCCGGCGGCAATACAAGATGGGTCGCCGGACCTGGTAACTTTTCACTAATAGTTTGGTCAAAGTTTATGCCATAGAACTCGAAGGGGAGCGCTGATTCTCCATTGACTGTCTCAAGATTTCCGCCAATGTCATGTCCGACTGTTTCGCTATTGAAATAATGGATGACTGTTGATTCGGTGGAAGTGTTAAAAACAGACGTTTCAGATTGCGCAACTCCGTCGATATATGGCGTAAACCTAACTGAATGTCCCTGTGTATTGAGGAAGAAGGCGAAAGCATAGAATCGTTTTCTTGCATCGGTGTTTAGGTTTGTCCTTGGTATTCTGAAAAACTTTACCGGCTCAGGAAGTGTCTCTAGACGCTCAGGTTTGAGTAACTGGAAAAATTCAAATGGGGTGTCTGATTTTATCTCATAACACAAGTCTACAAAGATTTTGTCAGTTGTGAAGTAATACGAGAAAGTTTGCTTTCTATTTCCGCTAAAACTTTTATAAGGCTCAAAAATTCCATCCAAACGGGGACGAAACTGAACAGTGCCGCCCCTAGGATCACATACAAAGGATATTCTAGAAAAACGTTTCCTTGCTGCAGTGCCAAAATCAGTGCAAGCAAAAATAAACTTACTTGTAGGAGGCAGTACTTCTGTAACCGTTTCATCGCTGTCAAAGCCATAAAATTCGAACGGTGTATCTGTGTCTGAGTCAATTGTTCCCCCAAGGTCAATCCCTGTGGTTTCTGTTGTAACATAGTAGATTACAGTCTCCTTTCTATTTGTATTTATTGTCAAAGGAGGTAAAGAAACGGCATCGACTAAAGGCGTGTATGTGACATCTTTACCTCTGGTATCTATAACCAGGGCAATTCTAACAAATCGTTTTCTAGCTGGCGTTCCTAAGTTTGTATAGGGGATGTGATAAAACCTACCCAAATCTGGAATCTGCTCAGTGTTTCTAGGGTTTAAGAGTTCATAAAATTCAAAAACTCCATTGTCAGCCGCTTGGATAGTTATACCCAGTTCGTGACCTATAATCTCATTTCTAAAGGCTATAGTGAAGAATTCTTTTCCGAGTGTTGATCCTGGGAACGTTTCGGTTTGTACACTGACGCCGTCGAGTTTCGCCTCAACAGTGAAAGTATTCCCGAGAGTGTCGAGTGAGAACGGCAAGTCATAGAATCTTTTCCGACCTGCAATGCCGAAATTAGTTGGAGGCACTCGAAGGTAGTTGACTTGTTCTGGTCTTGGCTCATAAACTAACTCCCAATAATAGAATTTGAACTGACTGACACCGGCGCCGTTAACATCGGTGATTTTCAATGCTATGCTCTTGCAAAGATCTAGTGGGGTATCTTGAACATTAATGTTCAGAACTGTAGGTCCGTTGAAGCGAAACTGTCCCAAAGAGATAAAGGTTTGGTCTCCATTGGGTGATCCAAATATTTCAACAAGATCGTCGCCGGTGTCGGCATAGATCTTTAAAACAGATAGATCCTTTCTGTTATTCGGCTGGTTTCCATCTAGGTATGCCGTGCGTAAGTGAACCTGTTGAAATATGCCGTCACTGTCAAGTATTGAACCAACATTAAGTTCACGTAGATATTCGTCACCACTGTCACCAAAGATACCCAACAGAGTATCATCCTCTTCTGTGAACAAATCAACTGGATTAATGAAATAAGGATACCAATATTTCTTAATAAAATCAAAAACATAAACACGTCTAGTAACACCACTAGAGAGTGTGACACTTGCAAATAGCTTATTGTCAGAGACAGTACAACTATAATTAGCGAGATTATCTGAGCCTCTAAATACAGGTTCGATCCCGTATCTAGTCTCATCCTCATACAATAACCGCGTTTCCCCAAGTAGCGATTCATTACTAGTTCCAGCCCTGACTCTCCAACCGGATGAACTCATATAAACAAGAGTTCCATTATACACAGCATTGGCATCACTTATTGGCCGCTGTGAGATACCTGTTCCACCCGGCCTAAGAATGAAATCTATAGTGCCGTCGGGGAATTTAGCTCCAGTGCCAGTAAGATCATAAATATCGACAGTAGTTCCAATTGCCAGCGACGAACTACCTACCTTTGTGATAAAGAGATTCAATTCATTTTTGTCGCTGGAAACATCCAACACAAGCCCGCTGTCAATGACGCCGGGATCATTTACTCTCGATGGATAAATCTTATCGACGGTGATATAAATAACACGGCTATAGTAGTTAGTAACCATGTCAATAACATCATCAGGAACAGCAGCGGCAAAAAGATCAGGAGTATGATTGAAGATATCTGCCCCATCAATGCGCTCAATTGCTGTAGTGTCATCAACTTCGTCAATAAAAGTTCCGGCGTCATTCCGTATGGCGACAAGATAAAATCCCCCAAGGTCTATATTTTGGCAATAGATATATATCTTGTTTACTTCATCAACTGCCCCAGTTACATTCATTGAATTCGGAGCAACAGGAGTAATCTTCGTAAACTGATGATCTACTACCGTTTTTCCAGATATTTCACTAATAGGGCTAATAGAATCATATCTACCATTATTATAAACGTTAACTTGTAGATACCGATATGTTCCATTAAGAGATCCACGGCCACCCTCTATGTTTAGTTCACCAAAAGAATTATCTTGAGTGTTAGAATTCTCGATAATTATTCTAACTTGCTGTACATCTTTCCAGCCACGTTCCGTGTCAGGGCCGATTCTTGAGAACTGTTGCCGCTCTACTTCAAGACCAGACCACTTATCAATTCCTTTATTCTTAAGATCCGGGTTAAATTGAAAATTCCACTCATAGTAGAAATAATTATCCGCCGGATCTGTCGAACTTCCTTCAGGGTCCAACAGGAACTCCAACCGAACAATTTTAACTCTGGTACTGTCCTCAGGTTTGAACCACAGAGTAAATTTATCATTCAGTCCATCTGTATCTGTGACTCCATTTTTGATTGCTGTGAGATCCTTAGATGAATCAATTTTGACAACAGTTCTAAATGTTGTAGAGTCTGATTCGACTGTGGCTGCGGCTGGATCAAGTACTCCGGCTGTTCCTTCTTCAACGGTAAATACCGATCTGTCAGGAATAACTGATAAAGAGTATTTCTCAGATACGTCAATTCCTGGAGCAGCACTCGGTTTCTCCACATCGAGATTCCTAATGAAAGTACCGTTATCACGCTTACGCTGATCTTTAGCACATATAATAGTGTCGCCCAGGAACTCGCCGTAAGCATGTTTTTCACCCCCATTAGTTAGAACCGTTGTTCCAAATGTTTTGGCGCCGTTAGTGTCTTTTAAAATTGTTCCATTATTCAACCCAGCATAGCGATGCTTCACACCATTCATCGTTGCGCTAAACAGAGTGAAAGGTGTAGCAGGAAATAGCGCCGATTGTTTCAATGTACCCTTAGTTAGAGATACATTTCCATTCTCATCAAGATTGAGGTTATCCATCCGAATGAGACCATTAGAACGACCTCTAGTGTCATCATCCGACGGTATCCAACCAAGATTAAATTCTCTACTACCTAAGCTTGCCATTATGTTAAACTCACTGTTATCTCATCAGTCCAATTATTAAGATTCGATGTAACTCTTTGTAACAGTTCAAACACTGGCTTAGGTATTGGGTTATCCGCAAGTTGCTGTTTTATCTTCCTCAAAGGGATCGACGCCGGAGGAAGTATGTCAAGCTGTTCTTTTGTCTTGTAGAATGTCTTTTTGATCCGCTCTATTTGAAAACGATAGAACTCATAACGTTTCTGCCAATACTGCGAAGCCTGTAGATTCTGTCCTATGCCCTCAGTTAAGAATGCTTTGTATAGAACATAAGCCTTTAGATATCTTCGAGTTAGATAATCTGGTATCTGGAAATAGTCAAGATCCGGATTAGGCAACATAAAGCCAGACACCAAGAAAGCATTCTCAATATTGGTGCTAAAGAATCCAGTTGCAAACTTTGGTATATCTTCACTAGGAACTGGAACCAATCTTATCTTGGCAAGGCCATCATTACTGACACTATACCACTTTGGATTTCCAGTTTCAGTTCGGAAACTCTTATTAAGCGCATGGGGCTCTAAACCAAGGAGAGATACTAATGGCTGACCTTTGTATAGAACATCGGTTATGCCATACAACCTCGGGTCAATATCATAGGTAGCAACACCACTTGAAACTGCAATTGAGAACCGATCCCAAACCATAAAATTGCGCATGACTAAATCAAGCTCAGCTTCTTTAGCCCAGCGCAAAATTTGAGCATCAGTCCAAGTAGGCATTATTGTATCCCATCACTCCAATTGGCCAGACTGTCGCCAACTTTAACTTGAATCTCTTTCACAGCAGGGTTAGGATCGTTTAGATAACGTCGGAAATAATCTATCATGGCAACTCTGAGATTGCCGCTGAGACGATCGCCTAAACTCACGGTTACGATATCATCGCTCCAACCATTTAG
>Ga0114931_10006382_pt1 | contig 14509 bp, 15 predicted proteins | sample 2SBtaG_FD_89579 | JGI IMG/M metagenome (GOLD analysis project Ga0114931, IMG submission 89579) | Deep subsurface microbial communities from Kolumbo volcano to uncover new lineages of life (NeLLi) - 2SBTROV14_V59a metaG | ecosystem: Environmental > Aquatic > Marine > Volcanic | place: Kolumbo...
AAAACGGGCCGGAAACTTTTGAAGTTTCCGGCGCGCCACATGAGACGTGCCCCGGTCAGCGATGGCCGGGGCGTTTGCTTTCGCCTTCGCCCCTTGATCCCGCCCGGCAACGCGTCTATACGCCCCGGGGGTGGCCCAGGGGCCACGACCTTCAGAACCAAAAAACGCCGTGGTTGGCCCAATACGCTTCGGGGGTCATATCCGGCTTCAGGAGAAGCGACATGAAACTCAACGAACTGCGCGACAATCCAGGCGCGACAAAACCCCGCAAACGTGTGGGCCGCGGCCCCGGCTCGGGCATGGGCAAGACCGCCGGGCGCGGCATCAAGGGCCAGAAATCGCGCTCCGGCGTGGCCATCAAGGGCTATGAGGGCGGCCAGATGCCGCTTTACATGCGCCTGCCCAAGCGCGGCTTCACCAAGCCCAACCGCAAGCGCTACGCCGTGGTCAATCTCGGCCTGATCCAGAAATTCATCGATGCCGGCAAGATCGACGGTTCTCAGCCGATCACCGAGGATGTGCTCGTCGCAAGCGGCCTCGTGCGGCGCAAGCGCGACGGTATCCGGGTGCTTGCCAAGGGCGAGGTGGCAGCCAAACTCGCGCTCGAAGTCACCGGCGCGTCGAAACCGGCGATCGAGGCGGTGGAAAAGGCCGGGGGCTCGCTGACGCTCACATCAGCGCAAGACGCCCAATAAGAGGTTGTGAGCGGCGCCCATGCCGCTTACAACCGCTTCAGTTTTCCTGACAAGCGCCGCCTGAGCCGGAAAACCGCGCCGGCGGCGTTCTTGCAACAGAAGAGACCCGCGCATGGTATCCGCAGCAGAACAGATGGCCGCCAACACCAGTTGGGCCGCGCTTGGCAAGGCGACCGAGCTTCGCAAGCGCATAATCTTCACCCTTGCCCTGCTGATCGTCTATCGTCTCGGCACCTGGGTTCCGGTGCCGGGCATCGACGGGGCGGCGTTGCGCGATTTCATGAAAACCGCAAGCCAGGGTATCGGCGGCATGTTGTCGATGTTCACCGGCGGGGCGCTCGGGCGGATGGGCATTTTTGCCCTCGGCATCATGCCCTATATCTCGGCCTCGATCATCGTCCAGCTGATGGTGACGATGGTGCCGTCGCTGGAGCAGCTCAAGAAAGAGGGCGAACAGGGCCGCAAGAAGATCAACCAGTATACCCGCTATGGCACCGTGGGGCTGGCGACGCTGCAATCCTACGGTCTGGCGATGAGCCTGGTTTCCGGTGAGCTCGTGCAGCCTGACATCTCGACTCCGTTCTTCATCGTCTCGTGCATGCTGACGCTGGTGGGGGGCACGATGTTTCTCATGTGGCTGGGCGAGCAGATCACCCAGCGCGGGGTCGGCAACGGCATCTCGCTGATCATCTTCACCGGCATCATTGCCCAGGTTCCGGCCGCCCTGGCGCGATTCCTCAGCCAGGGGCGCTCTGGCGCGGTCAGCCCGGCAGTGATCGTGGGGGTCATGATCATGGTCGTCGTGGTCATCGCCTTCGTGGTCTTCATGGAGCGCAGCCTGCGCAAGCTCCACATCCAGTATCCGCGCCGGCAGGTCGGGATGAAGGTCTATGACGGGGGCTCGTCGCATCTGCCGATCAAGGTCAACCCGTCGGGCGTGATCCCGGCGATCTTTGCCTCTTCGCTGTTGTTGCTGCCGACCACGCTATCGACCTTCTCGAGCCAGAATACCGGTCCGGTGATGGCGACGATTCTGGCCTATTTCGGCCCCGGTCAGCCGCTCTATCTGGTGTTCTTTGCGGTCATGATCGTGTTTTTCACCTATTTCTACACCTATAACGTCGCCTTCAAGCCCGATGAGGTGGCCGACAACCTCAAGAACCAGAACGGTTTCGTGCCCGGCATCCGCCCCGGCAAGAAGACTGCGGAATATCTGGAATATGTCGTTACCCGTATCCTGGTTCTGGGCTCCGCCTATCTGGTGGCGGTGATGTTGCTGCCGCAGTTCCTGCGCAGCCAGTTCGCCATCCCGTTCTATTTCGGCGGCACCTCGGTGCTGATCGTGGTCGCGGTGACGATGGACACCATCCAGCAGATTCAATCGCACCTTCTGGCGCATCAGTACGAAGTGCTGATCGAGAAATCGCAGCTCAGCGGCAAGGGGCGCAAACGCGGCCGCAGGAAAGGGGCAGCACGCCGATGAACATCATTCTTCTGGGGCCGCCGGGGGCGGGCAAGGGCACGCAGGCGCAAATTCTGGTCGAGAGCCGCGGCATGGTTCAGCTCTCCACCGGAGACATGCTGCGCGAGGCCAAGGCGAGCGGCACCGAGATGGGCAAGCTCGTGGCCGACGTGATGGCGCGCGGCGATCTGGTCACCGACGATATCGTGATCGGGCTGATCCGCGAAAAGCTCGAGGGGGTGAAGGGCGGCGGCTTCATCTTCGATGGCTTCCCCCGCACCCTCGCGCAGGCCGACGCGCTCGATGCCCTGCTGAAGGACGAAGGGCAGGTGCTCGACGCGGTGATCGAGCTCGCCGTCGATGACGAAACGCTGGTCAGGCGAATCGTCGGCCGCGCGGCCGAGGCGGCGGCTGCCGGACAGCCGGTGCGCGCCGATGACAACGAGGAAAGCGTCCGCCGGCGGCTGATGGAATACTACAAGAAGACCGCGCCGCTGATTGGCTATTACCATGCCAAGGGCAAGCTCAGATCGGTTGACGGGCTGGGCACGATCGACGAGGTCAAGGCAGCGATTGCGAGGGTCCTGGACTGACGTGCACCCGATCGCGTGCGACAGCTCTTGGGGGGCCTGGTCAGAGGCAAGGATTGCACGCGAATTCCCACGCAGGAGTGTCCTCAGGGGGCTTGACGCTCCCGGCAATTGCTCCTACCCAGCACAATCTCGCGTAAGACAACGATTCGTTTTCCCAAAGGTGCCGAAACTCGAATCGATCACCTCGAAATCAGCTGCGGCCCGGAGCGGTTAACGCCTCGGGCCCGTGTTGTGAAAAAAGGTTCTGGAAATACGGAACCGCAACGAAAGGACAAGACACGTGGCACGTATCGCCGGCGTTAACATTCCCACCAACAAGCGAGTGCCGATCGCACTCACCTATATTCACGGAATCGGCCATTCCGCGGCTCGGGACATCTGCAAGGCGGTGGGCATCGACCCCTCCCGCCGGGTCAACGAGCTCTCTGACAGCGAGGCGGTTGCCCTGCGCGAGGAAATCGACGCCAACCATACCGTTGAGGGCGATCTGCGCCGCCAGGTGCAGATGAACATCAAGCGGCTGATGGATCTCGGCTGTTACCGCGGGCTGCGCCATCGCCGCAACCTGCCGGTGCGCGGCCAGCGCACCCACACCAATGCCCGTACCCGCAAGGGCCCGGCGAAACCCATCGCCGGCAAGAAGAAATAAGGGAGGGCAGGACAAATGGCACGCGATACCCGCAAGACCACCCGCGGCAAGAAGAAGGTTTCCAAGAACATCGCCACCGGCGTTGCGCATGTGAATTCCTCTTTCAACAACACCAAGATCCTGATTTCCGATGTTCAGGGCAACGCGATCGCGTGGTCCTCGGCCGGGACGATCGGCTTCAAGGGGTCGAGCAAATCGACCCCCTACGCCGCGCAGATGGCCGCCGAGGATGCCGGCCGCAAGGCGCAGGAGCATGGCATGCGCACCCTCGAGGTCGAGGTGCAGGGCCCCGGATCGGGCCGCGAAAGCGCGCTTCGGGCACTGGCCGCGATCGGCTTCAACATCACCTCGATCCGCGACGTGACGCCGATTGCCCATAACGGGTGCCGGCCGCCGAAACGCCTCCGCGTCTGATCGTCGAACATCCAGGCGGGGCGCGGATGAACGCACGGCCCCGCCTCGCGTCTTATTGAACCTCGGGCGTTCCCGGCCTTTGGACATGGGGCCAGGAACAGGAATGGAGGGACCGCATGATCCACAGGAATTGGGCCGAACTGATCAAACCGACACAGCTCGAGGTGCGCCCCGGCAACGATCCGCTGCGCCAGGCGACGGTGGTTGCCGAACCGCTCGAACGCGGCTTTGGCCTGACGCTCGGCAACGCGCTGCGCCGTATTCTGCTGTCATCGCTGCAGGGGGCCGCCATCACCGCCGTGCAGATCGACAACGTGTTGCACGAATTCTCCTCGATCCCCGGCGTGCGCGAGGATGTCACCGATATCGTGCTCAACCTCAAGGGGGTGGCACTCAGGATGCAGGTCGAGGGCCCCAAGCGCCTTTCGATCTCGGCCAAGGGGCCGGGGGTGGTGACCGCCGGCGATATCTCCGACAGTGCCGGTATCGAGGTCCTCAACCGCGATCATGTGATCTGTCACCTCGACGAGGGGGCCGATCTGTTCATGGAACTGACGGTGAATACCGGCAAGGGCTATGTCGCCGCTGACCGCAACAAGCCCGAGGACGCGCCGATCGGTCTGATCCCCGTCGATGCCATCTATTCGCCGGTGCGCAAGGTCAGCTACGACGTCCAGCCCACCCGCGAGGGGCAGGTGCTCGATTATGACGCGCTGACGCTCAAGATCGAGACCGACGGGTCGATCACTCCCGAGGACGCGGTCGCCTATGCCGCGCGCATCCTGCAGGACCAGCTTTCGATCTTCGTCAATTTCGAGGAACCCGAGGCCGCCGGCCGCCAGGACGAGGACGAGGGGCTGGAATTCAACCCGCTGCTTCTCAAGAAGGTGGACGAGCTCGAGCTCAGCGTGCGCTCGGCCAACTGCCTCAAGAACGACAACATCGTCTATATCGGCGACCTGATCCAGAAGACCGAGGCGGAAATGCTGCGCACGCCGAATTTCGGCCGCAAGTCGCTCAACGAAATCAAGGAAGTGCTCTCGGGCATGGGCCTGCATCTGGGTATGGATGTCGAGGACTGGCCGCCCGACAATATCGAGGATCTGGCCAAGAAGTTCGAGGATCATTTCTGAGCGCTGGGCCCGGAAACCTGAAAGGTTTCCGGTCCGATTTCTTTTGAAGAAATCGGATCGCGCACGCGCCCCGGGCAATTGCGCCCCAAGGAGAGCCGCTGACACGCATCAGTGGCCGGACAAAGCAAAAAACCTGTAAAGGAGACAAGAAAATGCGTCACGCCAGAGGTTACCGCCGCCTGAACCGCACCCATGAGCACCGCAAGGCGCTGTGGGGCAACATGGCCGGCTCGCTCATCGAACACGAACAGATCAAGACCACGCTGCCCAAGGCGAAAGAGCTGCGGCGGATCGCCGACAAGCTGATCACGCTCGGCAAGCGCGGCGATCTGCATGCCCGCCGCCAGGCCGCGGCCATGCTCAAGCAAGACGCCCATGTGGCCAAGCTCTTCGAGGTTCTCGGGCCGCGCTACAAGGAGCGCCAGGGCGGGTATTGCCGGGTTCTCAAGGCCGGGTTCCGCTATGGCGACATGGCCCCGATGGCGATCGTCGAACTGGTCGATCGCGACCCCGACGCCAAGGGCCGGGCCGACCGCGAGAGAGTTGCGGCAGAGGCCGAAGAGGAATAATCCGCCACAACGCGCACGGGATGCGTCCCTGCCGGCCCTTGCCGGCGGGTTTTTTGCGGCTCCGGCGCCTGTCGGGGCGCGGCTTGCAATTCGGCCCGCGCGGCGGCATAGCTTCGCGCGGAGGTGGCAAATGCGATACATTCTGCTTGCAATCGTGATGCTCGCGGCCGCGCCCGCGCTGGCCGAGATGCGTGTGCCCGCGGATCGCGCCGAGATCGTCAGCGGCTTTGTGCCGGTGGTGAAAAAGGCCACCCCCGCGGTGGTCAACATCTATGCGAGACGGGTCGTCAACGTGCGCAGCCCGTTTCGCAACGACCCCTTCTTTCAGGATCTTTTCCGCAATTTTGGCGCCCCGCAGAAACGCGTGGAGAATTCGCTTGGCTCAGGCGTGATCCTCGGGGCGGAGGGGATCGTGGTCTCGAACTATCATGTCGTTGGCGGGGCGACGGATATCCGCGTGGTGCTCAACGACCGGCGCGAATTCTCGGCCAAGGTCCTGCTTTCCGACAAACAGGCCGACCTTGCCGTGCTCAAGCTCAAGGGGGCGCACGAGTTGCCGGCGCTGAGCCTGCGCGACAGCGATACCGTCGAGGTCGGCGAACTGGTGCTGGCGATCGGCAACCCCTTTGGCGTCGGCCAGACCGTCTCGAGCGGCATCGTCTCGGGGCTGGCGCGCTCGGGCCTCGCCATCGGATCGTCGCGCGGCTACTACATCCAGACCGACGCGCCGATCAACCCGGGCAATTCCGGCGGCGCGCTGGTCGACGTGCGGGGCCGTCTCATCGGCATCAACACCGCCATTCTCAGCCGCTCGGGCGGCTCCAACGGCATCGGCTTTGCCATCCCCTCGGCGCTGGTCGCGCGATTCGTCGAGCAGGCGCGAGCCGGCAAGACCCGGTTCGAGCGCCCCTGGCCGGGCCTTGACGGCCAGCCGGTCACAGATGACATGGCCGAGGGGCTGGGCCTGAAGCGGCCGCGCGGGGTGGTGATCACCCGGCTTCATCCCAAAAGCCCGTTTCGCGCCGCGGGGTTCGAGGTCGGCGACGTGATCACGCAGGTCGACGCTCACCCGGTCAACACCCCCGCCGAGATGCGCTTTCGTATGACGGTGACGGGGCTTGGCACCAGCGCCGTCGTCACCCGCGTTCACCGTGGCAAGCAAGACCTGCGCCGCGTGGCGATGATCGCCGCGCCCGACACGCCGCCGCGCGCGCAGCTGACCACCGGCGACAGATCGGCGATTCCGGGCCTGACGCTCTCGACCGTCAACCCCCGCGTCATCGCCCAATACGATTTGCCCCTCTCTGCGGAAGGCGTGGTGGTGGACGATCCCGGCGCGATCGGCCTGCGTGCCGGGCTGCGCAAGGGCGACGTGCTGCGCGCGATCAACGAGGTGCCCGTCAAGGACACGCGCGCGGCGCGGAGCCTGTTGCGCGATGCACGCCGCCGGCTCGATCTGGTGGTGGAGCGCGGCGGTCGGCGATTGTCGATGCATTACAGGCTCTGAGCGCCTTGGCGGACCTTTTCGATTCCGGCCCCGAGACGCGCCCCTAGGCAGCACCGCGGCCGCTGGCTGACCGGTTGCGCCCCAAGAGGCTGTCGGAGGTGATCGGTCAGCAAAAGCTGCTCGGGCCCGAGGCGCCGCTTGGCGTGATGCTGGCCGCGGGCAGTCTTGGCTCGCTCGTTTTCTGGGGGCCGCCGGGGGTGGGCAAGACCACCATCGCACGGCTTCTGGCGGATGAGACGGCGCTCCATTTCGTGCAGATCAGCGCCATCTTCAGCGGCGTGCCGGAGCTGCGCCGGGTTTTCGAGGAGGCCCGCCACCGGCGTACGAGCGGGCAGGGGACGCTGCTCTTCGTCGATGAAATCCACCGTTTCAACAAGGCCCAGCAGGACAGTTTCCTCCCCTATATGGAGGATGGCACGATCCTTCTGGTCGGCGCGACCACGGAGAACCCGAGTTTCGAGTTGAATGCCGCGCTGCTCAGCCGGGCGCAGGTTTTCGTGCTCGAACGGCTGACGCTCGGCGATCTCGAGCTGCTGGCGCAGCGGGCCGAGGCGGAGCTTGGCCGCGCCTTGCCGCTCGACGGGCCGGCACGCGAGGCGCTTCTGGAGATGGCTGATGGCGACGGGCGCGCGCTTCTCAACCTGATCGAGCAGGTGGCGGCCTGGAAGACGGATGGCCGGATTACCGCCAATGATCTCTCAAGACGGCTGATGCGGCGCGCGGCGCAATACGACAAGTCGGGCGAGGCGCATTACAACCTCATTTCGGCGCTGCACAAATCGGTGCGCGGCTCGGACCCGGACGCGGCGCTTTACTGGCTGGCGCGGATGCTGGAGGGGGGCGAGGACCCGCGCTATCTGGCCCGCCGCCTCACCCGCATGGCGGTGGAGGATATCGGGCTCGCCGACAGCCACGCGCAGACGATCTGCCTGCACGCCTGGCAGGTCTTTGAGCGCCTGGGAAGCCCCGAGGGGGAGCTCGCGCTGGCCGAGGCGGTGATCTATCTGGCGCTGGCGCCCAAGTCGAACGCCGCCTACACGGCCTACAAGGCGGCGCGGCGCGACGCGAAAAAGACCGGCAGCCTGGCCCCGCCCAAGCACATCCTGAACGCGCCCACCAGACTGATGAAGGATGAAGGCTATGGCGCCGGCTATGCCTATGACCATGATGCCGAGGACGGGTTTTCGGGGCAGGACTATTTCCCCGAAGGCATGAAGAGGCCGGTTTTCTATCAGCCGGTCGAACGCGGCTTCGAGCGCGAATTGAAAAAGCGCATCGACTATTTCGCCAAGCTGCGCGCGCGGCGCGGCTAAGGCAGGTTGGAGGCAATCGCGAACGGCGCGAGGGCGGGCGCGCGGCGTCGGTCAGATGCGGCACCGCGCGGGGGCGCGTTGTCGTTTTTTGACCAATCGGTAAGCCGATATCGCCGCTTCGCCCCCGCCAGGATCACGCCCGCGTTATCGGTAAACGCCTCTATCCGCCGGCAAAACCGCAAAAAACCGGTCCATCCGAATCTCAAGGGTGGAAGCGCGGCGTATTTCGTGTTTTGCTGGTGTCATGTCGCTTTCGATCCATCACAAGAGTCGGAAGGCGGCGATGATCCGGATAGCGCCGCTCAAAGACGCGTGCGCCAAACAGAACAACAAGACAATCCAGGGAGACCAAGACAACATGTCCAAGTTCACCGACAACATTCTGATCGACCGGCTTGCGCAGGCCGCCCGCGAGGGCGGGATCTCGCGCCGGTCCTTCATGCACCATTCGCTCGCGGCCGGGATGACGGTCTCGGCGGCCACCGGTCTGTGGAGCACATCGGCCAAGGCGGCACCGACGCGCGGCGGGCATTTCCGCCTCGGCGCGCATGACGGCAACACCTCCGACACGCACGATCCCGGCACCTATCTGTCGTTCTCGATGATCCAGCTTGCGCACACCTTCCGCAGCTATCTGACGCTGATCGAATCCGATGGCTCGCTGGGGCCGGATGTGGCGATGGAATGGTCGGCAACGCCCGATGCGAAGGAATGGACCTTCAAGCTCAACCCCAAGGCCACCTTCCATTCCCACGGCAAGGTGACGGCAAACGACGTGATCGCCTCGCTCAACCACCACCGCGGCGCGGACTCGACCTCGGCGGCCACCGCGCTTCTCAAGGATGTCGAGGATATCGTCGACAACGGCGATCATTCGATCACCATCAAGATGGCCTCGGGCAATGCCGACCTGCCGTGGCTGATGACCGACTATCACCTTGCGATCTGCCCGGCAAATGACGATGGCAGCATCGACTGGAAATCGGGCGATGGGTGTGGCCCCTACAAGCTCACCAGCACCGAATTCGGCGTCGGATACGAGCTGGTGCGCCATGATGCCTGGCACCTCGACGGGGCATATTTCGATTCGGTGACGATCACCGTTCTCAACGACCCCAATGCGCGCCAGACCGCGCTGGTCACCGGCGACGTGGACGCGATCACGCAGCTTGAGCTCAAGACGCTGTCGCTGCTGCAGCGCGACCCGCATATCGAGATCGACAACGTGCCGTCGGCCGCGGCGATCACCATGCCGATGTTCTGCGATCAGGCGCCGTTTGACAATGTCGACGTGCGCAATGCGCTGAAATTGTCGATCAACCGGCAGGAGATCATCGACAAGATCGCCTTCGGCACCGCGACCATGGGCAACGATTTCCACCATTCGCCGGCGATGCCCTACTGACCCGACGACATCCCGCAGCGCGAATACGACCCCGACAAGGCGAAGGCGCTGCTGAAGAAAGCCGGGGCCGAGGGGCTGACGGTCAGTCTCAGCACGGCGGACTCGGTGTTCTCGGGCGCCGTCGACATGTGTGTGCTTTATGCCGAACACGCCAAGGCATCGGGTATCACCATCAATGTCAAGCGCGAGCCCAATGACGGCTATTATTCCGACGTGTGGCTCAAGAAGCCGTGGTGCGCGGTGCAATGGGGCGCGCGGCCGACCCCGGACGTGATGTACAGCCTCGCCTACAAGGACGACGCGGCCTGGAACGAAAGCCACTGGCAGAACAAGCGCTTCAACGTGTTGCTGCGGCAGGCCAAGTCGGAACTCGACGACGCCAAGCGCGCCGGGATGTACCGCGAGATGGCGCTGCTGGCGCGCAACGATGGCGGCACGGTGATCCCGATGTTCACCAATTTCGTCTATGCGCGGCGCTCGAACGTCAAGCACGGTCCCAAGCTTGCCGCAAGCTGGCAGATGGATGGTGCGCGCGCCTGCAGCCTCTGGTGGTTCGAGGGCTGAGCCTGACCCTGACTTGCCCCGGCGCCAGAGTGCCGGGGCATGACTGTTCGGCCCTGCCGTCGTGCTGGTGGCCGTTCCAATAATCCGCGTCCGGGAAGGGGTGCGCTGCATCCTTTGCCCGGCACCGGTAAAAATCTCTGTCGGCCGTGGTCGTGTATCTGCCGAGTGTGGCAAGCGCCTGTCCGACACATAACAGGAGGGACTGATGGGAGACATTCTGACGCTCATCGGCAAACGGCTTGGCCTGGGGTTGGTCATTCTTCTGGTCATCTCGGTCATCATCTTCTTCATGGTCGAATTGCTGCCGGGCGATGTCGCCCAGGCGGTTCTGGGCCAGGGGGCAACGCCGGAAAACCTTGCCGCGCTGCGCAAGCAAATGGGCCTCGATCAGCCGGCGATACTGCGCTATCTTCACTGGCTGGCCGGAGCGGTGACTTTTGACTTCGGCAATTCCATCGTCACCGGAGAGCGGGTCAGCGTGCTCATCAGCGAGCGGTTCATGAACACGCTTTTCCTCGCCAGTTATGCCGCGGTGATCGCGGTGCCGGTGTCGATCACCCTCGGTGTGCTTGTCGCGCTGGCGCGCAATTCGATCTTCGACCGGGTGGCAAATGTGGTGGCGCTGTCGTTCATCTCTTCGCCCGAGTTCTTCCTCGGCTACATCCTGATCCTCTATTTCGCGGTCAAGACCGGCATGTTCCCGGCGATTTCCAGCCTCAGCGCAGACATGTCGCTGGGCGACCTGCTCTATCGGACCTTCCTGCCGGCGCTGACGCTGGTTCTGGTGGTGATGGCGCACATGATGCGGATGACGCGCGCGGCGATCATCAACCTGCTGTCCTCTCCCTATATCGAGATGGCCCGCCTCAAGGGCACGCCGCCGTGGAAGGTGATCGTCAGGCATGCGCTGCCCAACGCCTGGGCGCCGATCATCAACGTCGTGGCGCTCAAACTCGCCTATCTGATCACCGGCGTGGTGCTGGTCGAGGTGGTGTTCGTCTATCCCGGGATCGGTCAGGCGCTGGTCGATGCGGTCTCCAAGCGCGATTTCCCGGTGGTGCAGGCCTCCTGCCTGATCTTCGCCGCCACCTTCATCCTGCTCAACCTCGCGGCGGATGTCGGCGCGATTCTCACCAACCCGCGCCTGCGGCATCCGAAGTAAGGGAGTGGACAGATGAGTATAACGGTTTTTGTCATCGGGTATTACGCGGCGCTTCTGGCCGCGTCCTGCCTGGCGGCCTATTTCAACAAGCGCTCGATCTTCATGCTGCTCTTTTCGCTGACGCTGCTGTCCTTCGTTCTGGGCATCGTCGGCGGGGTGGCCGCCTTGCGCTTCGTCGCCGGGGCTGCGGGTCTGCTGGCGCTGGCGGGGATGATTTCCTTCGGCTTCCGCGAGTTCCTGATCGCAATTGCCTCCGACGAGATGGCCAAGGAGCTGCGCACCGCGCCGCTGACCGCGGCCTTTGGCATGTTCGTGGTCTTCACATATGCGGTGATGGGTATCTTTGCGCCCTTAATCGCGCCCCATGGCGAGGCCCAGGTGATCGCCTCGGCTTTTGCGCCGGCGGATGAAAACATGCTTCTGGGCGCTGACCAGCTGGGCCGGGATATCTTCAGCCGGATCATCTATGGCACCCGCAACTCGGTCGGGCTGGCGCTGGTTGCGACGATGGGGGCGTTCACGATCGGGGCGCTCGCCGGGCTTCTGGCGGCCACCAAGGGCGGCTGGTTCGATCAGTTCCTGGGCCGGGTGGCGGACGTGATCATGTCGATCCCGTCGCTGATCTTCGCGCTTCTGATGCTGTCGATCTTCGGCCCCAAGATCAGCGTCATCATCATCGCCGTGGCGATCATCTATGCGCCGCGCGTCTTTCGCCTGACGCGGGCGGTGGCCGGTAACGTCGTGGTGATGGACTATATCGAGGCGGCCAAGCTGAGGGGCGAGGGGACATGGTATCTCATCCGGCGCGAGATCCTGCCCAATTCCACCGCGCCGCTGGTGGCCGAATTCGGGCTGGAATTCTGTTTCGTCTTCCTGCTTGTTGCGGGGCTCAGCTTCCTCGGCCTTGGTATCCAGCCGCCGACCGCGGACTGGGGGTCGATGGTGCGTGAGAACGCGACGCTGATTTCGTTCGGGGACATCACCCCGCTTATTCCCGCCGCCGCCATCGCGCTGCTGACCGTCGGGGTCAATTTTGTCGTCGACTGGATGCTGTGGCGGTCCTCTGGCCTGAAGGAGAGCTGAGATGGGAAAGAAGTTTTCGGAAAAGGACGTCCTGCTGAAAATCAGGGGGCTGAAAATCCAGGGCTATACCGACGAAACCTGGATCGACATCATCAAGGGTGTCGATCTGACGCTCCACCGCGGCGAGGTGCTGGGGCTGATCGGAGAATCGGGGGCCGGCAAATCGACCATTGGCGCGGCGGCGATGGGCTATGCCCGCGACGGCACGCGCATCTCGGAAGGCTCGATCGAATTCGACGGGATGGAACTGACCAACGCCAGCGAAAGCGAAAAGCGCTCGCTGAGGGGGTCGCGCATCGCCTATGTGGCGCAATCGGCCGCGGCCTCGTTCAACCCGGCGCACAAGATCATCGACCAGCACACCGAGGCGCCGCTGCAATATCGTCTGAAAAAGCGGCTCGAGGCGCAGGAAGACGCGATCGAGCTTTATGAACGGCTGCGCCTGCCCAACCCCGAGGAAATCGGCTTTCGCTATCCGCACCAGGTCTCGGGCGGGCAGCTTCAGCGGGCGATGACGGCGATGGCGATGTCGTGCCGGCCCGACCTGATCATCTTCGACGAGCCGACAACCGCGCTTGACGTGACCACCCAGATCGAGGTTCTGGCGGCGATCCGCGACATCGTCGATCAGTTCAACACCGCGGCGATCTACATCACCCACGACCTCGCCGTGGTGGCGCAGATGGCCGACACCATCAAGGTGCTGCTGAGGGGCGAAGAGGTCGAGCAGGCGCCGACCAGGGAAATGCTCGAAAATCCGCAGGAGGATTACACCAAGTCCCTCTGGGCGGTGCGCAGCTTCGAGAGCCCACAGCGCAAGCGCCCCAAGGACGGGGTGCCGCTGATTTCGGTGCAGAATGTCGATGCCTCCTATACTGGCGGCGCAAAGGTGCTCGATGATGTCAGTTTCGACATCTACGAGGGCATGACCGTGGCGGTGGTGGGCGAATCCGGCTCGGGCAAGTCGACCGTGGCGCGGGTCATCACCGGATTGTTGCCGCCCTCCAAGGGGCAGGTTGCGTTCAAGGGGGAACCCTTTCCCGCCGATTACCGCAATCGCACCCGCGACCAGTTGCGCCAGTGCCAGATGATCTATCAGATGGCCGACACGGCGCTCAATCCGAAGGTCAAGATCGCGGAAATCATCGGCCGACCGGCGCAGTTCTATGGCGGGCTCAAGGGGGTGGCGCTCAAGAACCGCGTCGATGAGCTCCTTGACCTGATCGAACTCGAGCCGTCACAATTCTACAACCGCTACCCGCCGGAACTCTCGGGCGGGCAGAAACAGCGCATCGGCATCGCCCGGGCGCTGGCCGCGGAGCCGAGCTTCATCATCTGCGACGAGGTGACATCGGCGCTCGACCAGCTGGTGGCCGAGGGTATCCTGCGGCTTCTCGACCGGTTGCAGAACGAGCTCGACCTTGCCTACATGTTCATTACCCATGACCTTGCCACGGTGCGCTCGATCGCCGACGAGGTGGTGGTGATGCAGCACGGCAAGGTCGTCGAGATGGGGCCGAAGGACGAGATGTTCACGCCCCCGCACCATCCCTATACCGATCTGTTGCTGAGCTCGGTGCCGGAGATGGACCCGGACTGGCTGACGACGCTTCTCGAAGAGCGCGGCGTCGACAATGTCGGCGATGCCGCAGCGGCAAAGATCGCCTCGAGGGACGCATCGGCCGGGTGAGCCCGATGAGACACAGCGTGTAATCGCAATCGCGCCGTGCGGGTCGACCGCACGGCGTATTCACTGGTTCAGGGAATGATCGGCGATAGCGCGCACCTGCGCGCCGCGCGTCGGATCAGGCGGTAATCGCCATTGCCGACAGCAGGAGCGTTCCGACAAGCAGACCGTAGACAATCACCACCGATTGCCAGGATGCGCTGTGCATGCGCAATTCGCGGTTGAGTTCGTCGCGGGTCATGGTTTCCCTCCTGTGCCATCGAGGGTTTCAAT
>Ga0114931_10006383_pt1 | contig 14507 bp, 28 predicted proteins | sample 2SBtaG_FD_89579 | JGI IMG/M metagenome (GOLD analysis project Ga0114931, IMG submission 89579) | Deep subsurface microbial communities from Kolumbo volcano to uncover new lineages of life (NeLLi) - 2SBTROV14_V59a metaG | ecosystem: Environmental > Aquatic > Marine > Volcanic | place: Kolumbo...
TATGAGCACCGATTAAAGAATCTGCCTGAATTGGAAACACTGGAGAATCTGAACCAATAACAGCAAATGAAAAATCATCCTGTGGAGTTCTATCAGTTGGAAATTCTATAGTCATTTGTTCAAATGCAATTCCAGAAATAACATAAGTTAATTGATGTGATTTGGGTAATGTGTTTTGACCAATTTTAATAATTGCTTCAACGGTTGAAAGGGTAATAAAACAAGACCTTGCAAAGTTTTTTCCTAATTCAGGAAGCGATTTAGATAAAGGTTCAGAATTTCCGTCTGCATCAGTAGCCAACCCAGCACTAAAATCTATAGTCCACTTTCCAGCTTTTGCACCTTTTTTTCTGTCACCATCGGCCGGAAAAGACATTAACTGGCTAGATGTATTTTGTATTTCAGACATCTTTATCCCCTACAAATTTATCTTTGAATTTATTCAAGAATGAATCGTCTTTATTTCTTTGAGCATCTACCAATAAAATAATAATTCCTAATCCTATAAGAATACCTAGAGCCATTATCTTTTTCCTCCAATTAGAAATATAGCTAATAAAATTACACCAACAACTAAAAGAATTGTCTTATCAATTCCAAATACTTTTGATGTTTGTTTCCCAGCATCGGCAAGACCATTTGATGCAAGACTCACAGCTGCACCAGTTCCAGCACCGGCAACACTAGCACCTATTCCAATTCTTGCTAACTTGAATCCGGCATCCTTTGAACTTAGAAGAGATTTTCCAAACTGTGATATTATTTTTGGTACTGCAATCGATAACATTATCTTCTTTTTCCTCCGAGAAGTGAAATTATTATTACCAACCCAATAACACCAAGACCTAATTTTACAGGGTCGTTAATTATTGAATCTATGAAACTGCTAGATGTTTGGTCTTGCAAATCTCCAGAGTCTCCAGCACCACCGCTAATTACACTTCCTAAATCCCCGTCAAATTGAGGAGCCGGTAAGCCTGAAGGTTCGGTACTAAAATTAGAAGATGTGTCAACCGGATTTGTTGCGCCAAATAATGAATCAAAGAAATTAGATATAGATGCGCCTAAACCTCCACCATCTCCAGAAGTAGGAGAAGGTTGAATAGGATTTTCAGGTTGTGGATTAAATCCGTTAATCGTAGGAGAAATAATAATTGGACTATTTGCATCTCTTGCACCGAGTCCCTCATTAATGAAGCCCTTAGGATTTTTATCAAAGAAAACATTATTTGGTTTTTTTGTAGGTGGGCTTTTGTTTTTCGTCACAAAGTCCACAAAACTTTCAATAGTTGGAAATGGATTGTTATTATTTGGACTAGATTTAGATTTATTTGATGTTGGTTTTTGTGGCAAGTTTTGTGGAGCAGATTTGAAAGTGTCTGAGTTTCTAACATTTCGAGCGTTTTGAATTCCTTTCTTAGAAAAATTAGAACCTTTTCTTACAGAATTTAATCCTGAAGAATTACCCAAAAATGAAGGATTCGGTGTAAAAGAAGTGAACCCAGCAATTGAATTAAATTGTGGTGTTTTGAATGGTTTAGCTGTAATTTTATTTGAGTTAAATGACAGAGTTCCCTTTGTTGGTTTTTTTGTATTAAGTTTAAGACCGGCTGGCAGTTTAATTCCACTTGATTTTTTAGGTGAAGAATTTTTGAATGTATTTGTATTTCTTTTATTTCTAGGATTTGAACCTGTACTCCTATTAGAATTACTTTTGTTAGCTACAACTCTATCTTTTACTTTCTTGGATAATCCCGGAGGTAAAGCCATTATCTAAGTAACACTACTCCTATAATTAAAACAATTGCAATAATAATGAAAATTGAATTTTTTGGGTTATCTAGTTGTTTTTTTACTGTATCAACACCTTGAGACAATTTATCTCCAAAACTAGGAACTTTAATTTCAGATTCTTTTTTTATTATAGTAAAATTTCCTTCTTTTAATTGATTGTTTAATTCAATGGTTGCTTTTTCTTGTGGAGTTGGAAAAAAAAAGGGCGTTGCTAGACTAGCAATTGTGGAAGCTCCAATAATTGCAGGTACTAGCAACGGTAAAACCATTCTAAATTACACTCTCCTGAATGTAACGTATTTTTGGTTGAGCAACTAATTTATCAAAAGTCAATTTCAAATCACCTTGTTTCATGCCTCTAGTATCGAATCCTAAAACTGTACCGGTTTCATCAACAGGAGCTCGAGCAAAGTCTAAGATAGTTACACCTTTGACATGCCAATCTCCGTCGTAAACTGGTAGTTTGTAGTCTATTTTATCCTGAGACTTTGAAGCATTCCAGAATAATTTTTTCATGAAGGTAAGGACAGCAGTTTCTAAAGTGTAGGTGTTAATCTGAACATCAGAGCGAGCTCCAGCATTACTTTTACTAATTACTATAACTCTTCTAACGAGATTTCCAACAACTATATCTCTATCTCTTTCTTCATCACCCGTAGCATTAGACAAAGTTAGTTCTTTGACTGTTTGTTTCAAGATAGGAACTTGTAAGAAAGCAGCTCTCTCTTCTTTGTTTTCTGGAATAAACTCAAAGAGAGTTAGTTTTCCAGTCAAAGAGATTGAAGTGTTGTTACTTCCGTATCCTGTAGCAACAGCTACATAGGTGAATACTATATCAGCACTACTTAGAGCATATAGAGGAATTGATACACCAGCATCGTCAGGATTGTTCTTAGCCAATCTAAAGTCTATTACTAAACTAAAAGATATAGCAAGTCCACCCGTACCGGTTGGTATAACTCTTCTATTTGCAGTAGAATAATCAAAGAAGTTTTTGATATAGATATCAGCTCCAGATAACTTGAAAACGGTTTCAATACCATCATCTCCAGTTAAATCAAGTCTGACCTCTGAAAGAATTGCCTGCCCTGCATCTTCTACTAATGTTGAAGTTGCTGAATTTGTTACAGTTCCGTCAAAGTCTACAAATATACGCTGTAGTGCAAAGTCTAAAGGAAGACTAACCGTGTCGGTTTTTGCAGCTCCGGCATAAGTTGTTTGATTTGTTCCACCTACTAAGGTTCTAATATTTGGTCTCAATTTTATCGCCTCACAAATTGATTAATGATAGGGCTCAATCCAAGAATGAATAGAGACCCAGCAATACCAATTATCACGGCTCTAAATATTTGACTTTTGACTTTAGATGCTACCATAAAAATTATCACTCCGGCAACAATCAAACCGAGGGTTCTATGTTGGTTGAGGAATGGAATTTTTGATAAAATACTATCTACGAATGGCTGAACAATTGGTACTAAGAAAACAGAAGTTGCTATTGCAATTACTTCAGGACTCTTTACCATTTGTCCTAATGTTTTTGTCGCTGTAGATATTCCTAAAGCCATAGAGAAATTAAAATAAAAACACTATATCAGAAAGTAGCTAAACTACTTCATGACCAACACAAGCCTAAGTCTTCCCTTATGGTCTTTGGCTTGCCTTAGTTTTTGTTTTTTATCATGTGTCTTTGTCCAATGCATGTTTATAGATTCGATTGAATCATATTTCTTAGATTTGAATTTGCAAAACAAATGTGGACATGCAAAAGCATTCTCATAATAGATGTTACTCAATTTTTAAATCCTCTCTGAATTGATGCATCAAGTTTAGTTTTATTTCTGTATACATAAGCATAGTCTGCTAATTGTGGCAAATCTTTTAATGTTAATTCTCTTTGTCCATCATCTGACATGAATCCGGTTTTGATTGGATTTCTCAAATCAGGGGTTAAAAGAAATTCTGCCTTTAATCCGATGTAATCAGCTAACCAGTCAATATCATTTCTAAGATTATATCTCAAAGAATAGATGTGTGTCATGTTGGATAAGAGATAATTCGGAATTGCTTTTGTTGATGTTGATATCGATGTGTGTGTAACTCCATCATTTCTTTTTGTCATGATTAAATCATAGTGAGGTCTAAACAAAGATTGTTTTGATAACCATAAATGAATTTCATCAATCACAGCATGAATATCAAACATGTCTTGTAATTTAATACAAAAATCTCCAAACATATCTTTAGACATGCTTTTAGGCTGATATACTGTTTGATAGTCTTTATCAAAATCTTTTAGGTCATGAATTATTTTTCCACAGTCTGAGAATCTTTTTTTCACATCTAATATTATTAATGGTAGTCCTTCATACATTGGTACAATTACATCTTTTACTAGTGTGCTTTTTCCGGTTCCCGTTGCTCCAGTAACTACATTATAATCATTGAAGGCATCCAGTTGAACAAATCCATTCTCATCATTTGGATTGTAATAGAAATCAATCGCTTCTTGTAATGTCATTTTGTTTTTACTTTGACTTTAGGTTTTTTATGTCCTGATTCTTTCAGGTTAATTTGTTCTGGAGTAGTGTAATAAGTTTCAGGTTTTTCATCTGTAATTCCCGTAAAATAGTGTATAGCATCAATCATCCATAAGAAAACTTCCTCTGATTTTTCATCATGTTTTATTACTACTTTGTTTAGATGCTTGAACACAAATGGCAACATTTGAGATAGATTGATTTGCTTTCCATCCATTTCATAAGTTTCATCTCCATCAACAGGATTAAGATATAGAGCCAAAAAATCAGAGCACTCTTTGAATCTGTCTTCAATTATCATTTTGTTTCTCACTTTTTTTCATTGTTGCATCTTCTGACAAATCAAAGTTACCTTCATTAATTTTAGTTGGTATCATTTCAAGAACGTTAACCCAACTTTCGCCTCTAGATTTTGCCTGAGCTTTTCCATTTTCAAACATCAGCATATTCATAAATTCTAATATTTGTTTCCAGAAAGTTTGAAAAATTGGTTCAGGAGTTATTCGCAAAGCCAACCTAAAACATTTAATTCCATAAACCATTTTTTTTTCAGTTCCGTTTTCATTCCATCTTTTTTCAACTAACCTTAAAACACCGGCTACATAAGACTTTGACAAAACTAATTCATCAGCATCAAAAGGTTTTTCAATCATTCTCTTCATCTCCCATAGCTTCTATTTCTTTTAATTTTTTGGTGGAAAAGAATTTTCTCGGTTTTGATTCTTCAGTTATTTCCATGTCCTTTTGAGATTCTAATATTTTTTCATATTTTTCAGCATTTCCGGCTTCTTTTACTTTTTCATTAATCTCATCTTTTTGATTTGCCTTTCTTGCTTGGTCTACTCTTTTCATAATGATTTGTGCTACTGCAATAGCACCCATTCCGTAAAGAAGAATATCTCCTCCTAAATGCCTCTCTAGAATTGGAGCTAGTCTTTTTCCAACTCTCAACACTTCGGCTTCTGTCATTAGTTCAACGTTTGGGTTCCTACTATGCCAAAAGTCAATAATAATTTCTAAGATTCCTCCGGCCTCTTCAGGGTCTAAAGGTTGCATCTCTCCCCTTTGCATCAAACAATTATTACATCTGCACATTGGAGGGTGTAGTGTTTGAGGTTGTTGTGGGTTATTTTGTGTGTTGGTATCTTGTTGACTTTGTACTGGTTGAGCTCCTTGATTTTCTGGAATTGGTGTAGTTTGTGTTTTAGTTGCGGTAACTTCTGCTTGTTGTTGTCCTTTTCCGCCTACTTTGAATTTTTCGGTTTTCTGTACTACAGCTCTTGAAGGATTTAGATTTAAAAGTTCTTTTTGTTTGTCAAGCAATTGTGTGAATAAAGACCTGTGTTTTCTGAAATTAAGATGTTTGTCATTCTCACAAAATATTTTAAAGTCTTGATTTCTTTCAAATGAAGTTTTAGTAGAAAAATAATTAGAGTCTGCCTGATGCTTATCAGAGATATATTTTCTGATAATATCAGAAAAACTGACATCAGACATTATTGTTGATTTTGTAATCCCGTCTTATAGATTCTTAAACTAAACTCGGCTCTGCAATCATCATAACCGCAAGTGTCTTTTTTTCCATTTATCAGTCCTTGTAGTTTTCCGCCACAAGAAGGACAGTATACATGGTATGCAATTGGTTCAGAGGCAACATTAGTTTTTATTTCTACTTCAGACAAGTTTATGCTCCATAGAATTCTAGATAAATTATTAGTATATAATTTGTTAGGGAATTGTAATGAATTCAAACTTTATTCCACAATCCTGACAAACAGATTGAATTTTTCTCACTTCAATGTAAGTTCTAAATTCATCTAGTTTTACTGAATCAGTAAGTAATTTTCCATTACAGAAATTACACCTTTTACTTTTGATTTCTTCTAAAGTTAGCATCAATCAAATATCGCTTCCCGTCAACTATTACATATTGTTCTTCTTCTGAGACTTTGCATTTTTCTCTAAATTTAGCTTCACATACTCTAGCTTTATGTTTTGAATGAGTCTTTTTTCCATTTTTCCACATAGGAATATTACAAGTTGGACAAATTGACTTTTCCATTTTTCTAAAATCTTCTTTTGATATACCAGTCATTTAACATACCTTTTTTTAAAGTCTATAATTTCTCTATCCCATTTAAGACAACGTTTTCTGTAACATGAATTACACCAAGTTTTTGAATCTTGGATATATCTTTTACAGTCTGAGCAAGTCGAAAAAAGAGAGGCATCAATGTTTTGATTCATTTCAACCCCCAATTTAGTTTAGCATTGCAATATTTACAATATTCATCCAAAAAATCTATTTTTAAATTACATCTAGGACACGATAAACTTCATGAATCATAGTAAACAAATTTTTGATTGTTGCAAAAAGCAATTTGATTTTATCAATCAATTCTATCAACCCTAAACATTGAGATAACATCACAGCATTTACACTTTTCATTTAATTGCTCCATGTCCAAATTATCCAATGATGAAAATTTGATAGAATCAATTCCTGATAACATCACATCTAGAAGACTATCCCTATGACAATAATTCTTCATTCTGTCAATAAAGTGAAGTCTGCAATAAAATTCTATATGTTCTTTCTTTTTTGTAATGCTTGAAAACTTTTTCACGTTTACATCTTTGAGGTCAGAAAGATTTTCTGATTTGTCTGTAATTGCTCGGAATGATTGGTTTTCAAACATTACTAATACATCCTGAAAAGTTTACTATAAAAAACATGTGGGAAATCATTTTAACTGTTTTCCACAAAAAGGGCATAATTTTGCATCAGTCTTCAAGACAGCTTTGATATTTGGACAAACATGTCGCCAATTTTTCAACCCAATGATATTCCATTCAATACTCATTCTCTTGATACTTCTCCTAAAACTATCAGCATTTGATTTCTTTCGTTATCTAACAGCTCTCGACCATGTACATCTTTAACATGTTTTTCATAGTCTCCAACCTGTTCAAAGTCATAAGCTCTCATTTCTAATATTTCTCCACATGTAAAACATCTTAGAGTTTTGTCATTTTGTATGATGTCCTTAGATTCTTCAAGAGTCAGAATATTTTTCTTATTGTTCATAATTTTCACAACGTCATCAGGAGATACATTTAATCCTCTCAACAATTTTATTTTTGTGTCGATTTCATCTTGAATAGTTTTTGCTTTTAGTTTTCTGAATTTCATTTCTTGCATTTCTATTTTTCTAATTGCCTCATCAAGAGGGATTAGCTTTCCGGTAAAATACATCTGCATGATTTCACCAATGAATTCGGAATTGGAATGAATCTTTTCTAATCCTTCTATTGTTGCTTTGTTTGTTGTTCTAAATCCAAACATTCTACTTTTTTCTACTTTTTCTTCATCCTTTGTCATTGTTTCACCCTGCTTAATTGATGTAGATGTTGTATATTTCGAAGTTCATAATTTTTACTTGTAATGAATCCGAATTCTTCCAAACAATAATTAATTGTTTTTGATTTTCGTTTTCTTTTTGCGTGTCTCGTTGTGTGTTTTGATACTTCTCTCATAGTTTGAAAGAATTGTAGGCACGAATGACACTTGTAACCATTAATGAAATCAGAGTCAAAACCTTCAAGAGTCATTTGTTTCAATTCTTTATCCATCCATTTTTTTTATAAAAATAAAATTGTCTTATTTGTCTGTGCAATTTAAAATAATCAAAATATTCAATTTTTTCTTTTTCATTCAATCTTCATCATCTTCTTCAAAAAATGTACAATGACAATCACATGGACACATAGCTTCTAAATCATCTAGAGCATGTGAATTGTCAATTTCATGAAAACAAAAATCACAAATCATTGATTAAATCTCTCTGTGTTTTCTTTTGTAGCTTTTCGTAATTCTTGAGCAATTCTATAGATTGTTTGTCCACTGATTCCAGAGGCTTGAGATAAATTTCGGATTACTTTTCCATCTCTTGGATTTTGTACAGTCATTTTGTATAATGTACCTCTTTACAATTAGGACAGTATCTAGCGGGTCTGCCATCTCTATGCTTTGTGTCTAGAACTATCATCAACATGCCACAAGTGCAACAATCTTCACAGGTCAATCTTTGTAACGTACCTCATGTTTTATCAATTCCATTGCATCTGATAGAGCTGAATATTCATCTACTCCATTTAGATTCATGTGGTCATACATTGAATCAATGATAGCTTTGATTTCTTTTTCTGTTTGATTCATTTCTCTAAACCTCTTCTGGATTTCTTCATCAATTTCATCAGCATCGAGGGTGGCATTTTTCCGTATGATTTTTTCAATTCATCAATTACAGTCCATCCACCAAGAACAGCAACGTATCCATAGCTGTAATCTGTTTGCCTTAAGTGATAGTGAGCTCCTAGATGTCTAATCGTATGGAATGGCTCTTCATGGAAATAATGGTTTGACTTTCCTAGCATACGATAGATTTCTCTTAGTTGCTCCATCAATTTTTTATATGCTACATCATGACTCATTTGTCTATCATCCCATAGATATTTTTGACCTCTTCTTTTTGCCAATCTCAATGATTCCTGAGTATTACTTCTTTGAATAAACTTGTCTAGTTTTCCCTCTGCTATATGTTCAGTTTTGGATTCTTTAGCTGTCATGAAAAAGATTACGTCGTTATCCTCATCAATATCTTCAGTCCACTCTAACAACATGTGAAGAAGGGCCTCTTTTCTTGCACATGATTCTAATCCGACAAAAAAGATTCTGTAAATGTCCGAATCTAATCCCCATTTTTTCATTATGAAATCTTCGACTTCTAGAATTTCTTTGTCAGTGATATCAACATCGGCATAATTTCCATGTCCGATAATTCTCCCTGAGAGTATTCCGTTATAACCTCTAGGGATTGCAATAGCATTTCGTCCATTGTATTGCATAAAGTGACGAATCGCTTGCCTTACCTGATAGAAAGCTCCCAAAGGGCTTGATTTTACTCTTAGAGTTCTTCTCTCAATGGTTCCATCTTGTAATCCATCATAATAGCTTTGAGCATACTTTTCAGAAGTATGAAAATCTATTGTCAATTGAATGGGAGCAATTGAGAGATAGTTACATGCTTTTTGAATTCCTTGAATATGTGCTTTCATTGCTTTGACTCCCTGTCCAGTATGTCCCATAGTTGAACAGGCTGAAATCCATGTTTTCACTATAGGGTCTTCTGTAATTGGGTGAGACTTTGAGAAAGCTCTAAAATCCTTTTGAGCTTCTAGATGCTGATTGACTTCGATTTTTCCATCTTCTGAGGTCTGAACCTCTTCTAATTTCTTTGCCTCATTGAGATATTGATATATGGTTTCTCTTGAGATTCCTAGCTTTCTAGAAATTGCAGATACACCGAGAGGCTCAACGCCTTTAGATGGATTTCCTGTCCTCAATTCTACAATGTGTTTCCTAACCGTTGCTCGGTCTGATTTATTGCCATAAAATTTTACAGGCATTTTGATTCAATCCCCTTTTGCTTAAAGTGTGTTTTAGCATCTGGAGATTTTCCACATTTCTTACAAAGACTACCATTTGGATAATTACTTTGTCTGAATTTGTGTTTCGATTTTTTCAGATACATGCTATTATCTGACAACTTACACTTTAAAAAGATATTGTTGAATTAAATTGATTTCTTTGTTGCTCTGTTCTAGATGTATCGTTGAACGAATCTATCAGTTAGAAGATAATTCCTTGCTAGAACAGAGCTGAAACTATCTTCAATATCTACTGATAACAATTCTATTTTAACTGAATGGAAAATCTAGGCAATGTTAACAATGCTTCTTTTACTGCCTATTCAGAAGAAAGATTGTTAACAAATTTTCTAACAAAGTAACAGACCTTTTCTTAGTAGTAAATGTAGGCGTGAAAATCAATAGTGTAGACATATTGAAGTCATAGTGTAGGGGGTTTTTTAGTAAATGTAGTCTTTCTAGTGCCTATATTCGTGTTAACAATTGTTATCAAGTTTTACTCGTGGTTGGTGTCAATTGTTATCAATTGTTATCAATTGTAGTGCCTACTGATTACGCACAAATGTTAAAAAAACGAAATCTGACACTAACATTGACAGTTTATGTCAGATTCTAGGCGTAAAAGTGCTTATACTGTCCTTTCAAAATAGTAGTAATTGTCAGATTATTATCACCATAAATTTAATTATTCTAAGTCAACATTGTAAATTTTGATTTTAGTATGATCTTTTCTATAGAATTTTTGATTACGCCATGCGTTAGCTAGGTATCTAGAATTTCTTTTTGTTTTCTTTTGTATCTTGTTTTACTTGCTAGCTTGCATCCGCATCCATTAATTGAATTACAATACATTTCTGTTTTAGGATATTTTATTTTGCAACCTCTACAATAATTTACTTTAGAATAATCTAATAGAGTCATGATAAAAAAAGGAATGGTAATCTATTTAGATTTACCTATTCTGAATATTTTAGTTCCACAAGTTGGACAGGTTCCTTTTGTTGCGGGTTTGCCATTTTTCATCTTTGTTGATTTTGCATCTTTGATTTCTTTTTTCTTTCTGCATTTGACACAAAAACCAGTAGTCATTTCAATTTTCCTGCTAATTGTGAAATTCCAGATTTGAACAAATAACCCAATCCAGCACCAATTATTATTTCACTTGCCGGCATACTCATTGCTGTAAGAATCACTCCAGAAATTACAGCGAAAGCACTAACAACGTCGGCGACGTCACCTTTTGGTATGAAATCCATCAGGATTTTTCCTTAATTACTTTTAGGATTTCTTCGTATTGTTTTTTTGCATTTTTGTATTCTTGGATTTCTTTACCATGTAGATTTTTCACAGTATCTTCATCAAAGTTTTGTTCAAATGAATCCTTCATTTGTATTAGAACGTCTAAAGACATATCTCCTAAATGTTCGTTAGTTTTTGGATTTTTTGTAATTCTTTCCGCATCATGTCTTGGGTTAATTTTTTCGACTCTATCAGCAAGAATGTCTAATTCTTCCCGTAAAAGTCTAACTTGTTGAGACATTGTTTGGATATCGTTTTCATTCATTGGATTTTGTAAAAAGATATAGTTAATAAATTAATCGTCTAAAAAGATTTTAGTCAATCCGTCTTTAGCATATCTCCATCGTTTAGGGGGGGTAATTTTGGAAAGTTTTCTATTTTTCCTAGCTAATTTTATGTCTCTAACCCAATCAAACAATATCTATACCTCTATTATTAGCAAATTCAATTAAAAGCTCATATAAGAATTGTTGTTTTGTCAATTGTCTTTTTGTTTCTATTTTTGGTGTATGTCTATCAATTACATTTTGAACTATATTTTTGTTATAAATATTAGGTAAATCAATTAAATAATGAGTATCGTTATCATCTCCAAATACTTTCATTTTTGTTTTCAGATTGTTTAATTCAGCATTGTTTAGAGTCTTTGCAAATTCTTTAATGATTTCATCATGTAGTTGATTGATGTCTCTTGTTTTGTTTCCTTCTATCCTAACCATTTTATCCACCAGCATCTATTTTTTGAATTGAAAAGAAAGTGTATGATGTATCGGTACTTTTTGAACTTCCCGTATTTTGTTGAGCTTGCATTTCCACATAATCATTAACAGCAAAATCACCTATAAAAGAGCATGTCCTACCTGCTCTCATTGTACTTCCTGAATTTTCTTCTACTGCTAAATTTATGGTTCCATTCTTTAATAATCTAAAAAAAGTATTTCCTGTAGTTATTGCAACAGTGTAACGCATTCCAGCAACTATAACATATTTTCCAGCAGTTTTAATTGTTAATCTTGAATTGTTTGTCACTGTATCATGTATTGAATCGGTATCATAGGATTCAGTGTCAAAATTCAAAGTGGTTACAACCGCAGAAGTCAAAGACTGTGATGATGAATTTGTAACTTTTGCGCCAATATCAGAGCCACCGCCACCGCCTCCAGTCTCTAGAGCTGCTATTGCTTGTTTTACTCTTTGAGCCGTAAAAATTCTTTCAGTGGTTGAGGTACCTGCCTCGGCTTCTGCTTGAGAAATTACGGCTGGGTTTACTTCTGCGCCATCTGCAACATTGAGCAAAGTCCTTGCATTTGTTGGTGTTATTTCTTCTGTAACCCCAGCACCTACGGACACCCTTCCTAATAATCTATTTTGATTCACATCTTTAATTTTATCAAAAGTTACAGCCTTTGGGCCAATCTTTCCCGTCACAATTCCAAGGTCAGTTACTTTAATATCTAATTCAGAAGCATTAGCAACCAAGGCCACAGAACCATCATTTGCGGTAATTGACTTCATAGGCAAATCAATTCCAGATTTTGCAAGTGCTAACCCTTCACCAGTTCCGGAGTTTGAAGTTGTGTTTGCTTCTCCTGAAACATCGGCCAAAGTTGCTAAAGTTCCGTCTTTGTCAGGAATTGTGATAGTTCTGGTTGTTAATGTAGCAATTGCAGAACATTGAAAAGCGAGTTTCTTAGTATTGTCTAAATCATCAGTCACACGAAAAACATTATCTGCAAATTCATTTGATGCAGCTCCCGTTATTGTTACGTCAATATTTCCAGTTGTGAGATTTTTTACAGCATTTACACCAGCACCAATAAAATTTAGTTTTCTTCCATCTACAACGTTTGAACCCTCATCTTGAATTAGTTTTCCAGTGGCGTATTTATTCCCTAAAAAATCAGCCAAGACTATTCTCCTCTATGTTTAGATTCTAAAACTCCAACACGTACAAGCAGTTCAGTAATTTTTTTACAAATACTGGATTCTAACGATTGTCTCATTTTTAATAACAAAATAGAAGTTGAAGCCGTGGTTAGAATAGTTGTGAAACTCACAATTACAATTAAATCACTTATTTCCAAGTCTTTCATTCTCCAATTCTTTGTATTTTTTTCCTTTGTTGTCAACAATAACATCTTCCTTCATTTGGTCAACATCTGTTTTCAGTTTTTTAATTTTTATAATTGATTCTCTTAATTGAATTTCTTTTTTATCAACCATTTAACTAACCCCCAATTTTGAGCCACTCCAAGAATAGATAGTATTTCCTGAATTACCTGACCATACTAGTCTTTTTACAATTCCCGAATAATTTACATTGGTAAAATCATCATCTGACAAAAAGGACGATTTTCCTTGAATAGATTCAGAAACATCAATAGAAATAAAATCCAGAGATAAAATATTGTAAACTATTCCGATTTCATCCGTAATATTTACAAAATCCCCCTGATACATCCACATCGAATTAGTTTCTAATGTGATTGTTCTAGTTCCTGTCAAGTGTTCAACTTGAATTCTAATTCCTGTCCAATCAGCAACATTTAACACTTTTATCGGCAATGTCGCAATCTCAATAAAAGATGTACCCATTGCAACGCTAGGAGAAGTTGATAAAACGGTCACCCCATCAGATTTTAGAATTCTAAATAAAACAGTATCAGAAGCGGATATTTTTAATCTTGCTCTAACAGAAACAAAAGTTCCAACAACAGGAGTAAAAGTTAAAGTCGAACCTAAAATAATTTCTGTCCAAACACTTGCACCTATTGAACCACTATTTTTATCTGAAGTAGGAATTGAAGAAGTGAATTTTGCCCTGTTAGATGTTTGTGGGGTTGTTTTAACTGTTAGTGTCATCATTCACCGCCAAAAATCAAGGCATCCACTAAAGAAGATTCAGAAACATTGGCAAAATCATGAAGATTACCTTGATAACTAGGCATTGTTATCTCTCCAAATTCAATTGTACTCTATAAGTTGTTTGGGCAGCTGATACTTTAGCTTTAACTCTTACTCTTAGGTATCTATGTTTTACTGAAGATGCAAAAACATTGAAATCATTTGGCAAAACATCGGCTGGATAAGATTGATGTGCAACCCAATTAGTACCATCTTGTGAAATTTCTACAGTGGCTATCATTGTGTTAGTTCCTCCAGTATTTTCAATGATTAATTCATTTTCTGTATATCCAGTAAAAACATAATCTATCACGGTAACATCGCTATCAGTTGTAGTTCCCGTTTTAGCTGTAGGATTATGAGCACCGATTAAAGAATCTGCCTGAATTGGAAACACTGGAGAATCTGAACCAATAACAGCAAATGAAAAATCATCCTGTGGAGTTCTATCAGTTGGAAATTCTATAGTCATTTGTTCAA
>Ga0114931_10006384_pt1 | contig 14505 bp, 12 predicted proteins | sample 2SBtaG_FD_89579 | JGI IMG/M metagenome (GOLD analysis project Ga0114931, IMG submission 89579) | Deep subsurface microbial communities from Kolumbo volcano to uncover new lineages of life (NeLLi) - 2SBTROV14_V59a metaG | ecosystem: Environmental > Aquatic > Marine > Volcanic | place: Kolumbo...
AGAGCGTCTTGCGTCATTGCATTCCCCCCTCTCCCTTTGGGAGAGGGGCAGGGGGAGAGGGATTCTTCCTGTGTGTTGACCATTTTTGATCGATGGTTTGTACGGGAACATGGAACTTGATTTCGCAAAATGCTCTACAGGAGGCGTCAGTCCGGGCGCGACCAATCCCCGGGCAAACTTCTCATTTTAATTCATACTATTATGTGCGCAGCAAGCCAACGCCTCATGCTTGCGCCGCGCCGTCTCGCTCACCGAGCAGCCGAACCGCTTCATCCACGTCCTTGTCGCCTCTGCCCGACAGATTGATCAGCAGGTTCTGCGTCGGTGTCATCGTCCCAGCGATCTCCAGCGCTTTGGCGACCGCGTGTGACGACTCGAGCGCGGGGATGATTCCCTCGACCCTGCACAAGAGCGTGAACGCCTCCAGGGCTGCGTCGTCGGTCACGCTTGTGCACTCCACGCGCCCCGTGTCTTTCCAAAGGGCGTGCTCTGGTCCGACACCCGGATAGTCAAGCCCCGCAGAGCACGAATGCACTGGCGCCGTCTGCCCGTAATCGTCCTGCAGCACATAGGAAAGCGAGCCGTGCAGCACGCCCGGTTCACCCCTGCACAAACTGGCAGCGTGTCCGCCAAGCGCGTCGCCATACCCGCCCGCCTCCACGCCGATCATGCGCACCGATTCGTCCCCGACAAAATCATAAAACATTCCCGCAGCGTTGGACCCGCCCCCAATGCACGCCACAATCACGTCAGGCGTCCCCCCCATCGCGCCTCGACACTGCGCCTTGGCTTCTTTGCCGATGACCGACTGAAAATCACGCACCATCATAGGGAATGGGTGTGGACCGACGACCGAGCCAATGATGTAGTGCGTGTGCTCGACGCTGCCCATCCAGTCGCGCATCGCTTCATTGGTGGCGTCCTTGAGTGTGCGTGAGCCGCTGTCCACCTCGACAACACGCGCCCCAAGAAGCTGCATCCGCACCACGTTGAGGCGCTGCCGGCGCGCGTCCTCCGACCCCATGTAGACCTCACAGGTCAGCCCGAGATGAGCAGCCGCCGTCGCTGTCGCCACACCATGCTGACCGGCGCCAGTCTCCGCGATAACGCGCTCCTTGCCCATGCGCTGCGCGAGAAGCGCCTGCCCGAGCGTGTTGTTGATCTTGTGGGCGCCCGTATGGTCGAGATCTTCACGCTTGAGCCAGATCTTCGCTGCAGCTCCACTTGGGCTGCGCCGCGCCGCCTCCTCGGTGAGCCTGTTCGCCAAATGCAGAGACGTTGGACGACCAGCGAAATCATGCAGCAGCGCGTCGAGCTCGTGCTTGAACGCGGGGTCTTCCTTCGCTTCCCCGTACGCGCTGCGAAGCTGCTCGAGCGCCGGGACGAGCGTTTCGGGCACGTACGACCCGCCAAACCGGCCAAACCGGCCCGCTTCGTCGGGCGCATGCAACAATGTTTGTGAACGATCAGTCATTGTGGACGACTGTACGCAGCCCTCTTGCGCTCAGCCCGTCGAGCAGCCAGCACGCCCGCTGTCTCGTTGACGCGCAGCAAGAGCCCCGCGCCAACAACAAAGAACGACGTCAACAGCCAGATGGCGCCGCGCGAGCCGAACTCCGCCTTGATGAGCCCAAACGCGCCCACACCGACAACTGCTGCAAGTTTATAGACCATTCCCCACAACCCGAAAAACTCCGCAGTGCGGTGCGCAGGTGTAAACCTGCCAACCATCGCTCTGCTCGCGGTCCCCACGCCCCCAAGCCCGAAGCCCGCCAGGCTCGCCACAGCCACGAATGCGCCCGTGGGGGGTGTTGCGCCGTCGCGCGCAAGGAGCGCGATGAGGGTGGTCCCCACGATCCACACACCAAGATACAGAAATATTGTCTTGCGCGTCCCCACACGATCCTGCACATGGGCCGTCAGAAACGCAGCGAGTCCCGCAGCGACTGTCAACGGAACCATGAACAGCGCCATGCGGATATTGCCCTTTGCGGGATCCGTAAAGGCCAAGTCCTTGAGGACGATCGCAGCGAAGAAGATCACCGCCTGCACCGCCATGCCATAGACGAAGAACGCCAGAAAGAACCGCACGAGTTGCCGGTGTCTCCGGGCATGCGCGATGGTTTCACGCACGCGGGCGACAGCGACCGCGACAACGCCCGCGCGAGCAGCAGCCGCGTCCGGCGCAGGCTCAGGCAGCATGATCGCGGGCGCAATCATGCCCGCAAGAAACCACACGCCCGCAAACACAAGCAGCGGTCGCCACGACGCAGTCGCAGCCATGCCGCCAAAGCGCATCGCAGCGATCGCGACAAGCAGCAGGAGCAGGGCGCCGACGTACCCCATCGTCCACCCAATCGCCGAGACCCGTCCAATGTCGCGTTTGGGCGACACGACGGGCAGAAACGACGCCATGAAGTTTTCTCCCAGTTGATAAAGTATGTTCGCAGGGATATAGAGCGCGACAGCGAGCGCTACCTGCCCCGCGCCGATAAAGCCAAACGCGCACGTCAGCGCTACGCATCCAAGCCCCGTGCCAATGAGCATGCGCTTGCGCCAACCTCTGCCATCCGCAAGCGCGCCGACAAAGGGCGAAATGACCACGACGATGAGCATGCTCCCCGCGACGATCCCCGCCCAGAGTCGATCTCCATGCGCCCGGACGACGTCCGTCTGATCGCCGACGACGACCTCCTTGAAATACACAGCGAATAAGATGGTGTTGACAAGCAGCGTAAACGACTGGTTCGCCAGGTCGTACATCCCCCACGCCCAGATGGTCCCGGGGTTGGGAAGTCCCGAAAATGGGTTTGCCTTTGCGAACAGCGCCTTCACCGGGGCGCCTCATCGGTCGCGCCCGTCGCCTGCCCCAGCAAGTGTATTCTGATAAACGCCACCTGCATGTTCTTGGCGTCGTTGGCGACTTTGCCAAACCCCGCGTGTTCATAGGGCGCCCCGGTCTGGGGCCAGGTGTGCAGCTGCACCAGGTCCGGGTCAGCGCCCTTCGACACATAGCGCGAGCGCAGCGCCCCGACAAAGTTGCGTATCCCAGCGACAGGCGCCCACTGGTCCGCTTCAGAATGCAGCATCAGCGCAGGCACAGGACGCCAGCTGGCGATGTGCTGCATCGGATCGAGTCGATCGACGAGCTCGTGCGGATACCGATCGAGATAGTCCATCACCGAAAAATCACCCAGCGTCGACTCCACAGCAACCAGCGCGTAGGGATGTTCATCGCAGAACCTGCGCAGCGTGACCATGCCCCCCGCGCTCATGCCTCCCACGCCAACGCGCGAGGTGTCGAACACGCCGTCAAAGGCGCTATCGTCCAGCGCTGCAACGACATCATCGAGTTCGTCAAGCATCTGTGCGATGACAAAGAGCGTGGCGTCCGGGCTTTGCAACGCCCGGTCGAACCGCTCACCATGACCGGGCAGATCCAGGGCGCACACCGCGACACCGCTGCGAATCCAGCGCAGGTAACGCCCCGGATCGAGTTCTTTGTCGACCGTCCTGCCATGCATCCAGACCATGACCGGCGCAGGCGTCGTCCAGTCCGGATGCGCAAGCAGCGCAGGCACGTTGTGCGCGCTGAGCCGTTCACGTCGCGACTTGTCCTTGAGGGCCTTTGGATGCTCAGCGAATCGCGACAACATGATAATCGCCATGGTACCGCAATCGTGCCGACAAGCCGCACTACGATTCGTTCCGACGAACCCGTTGCGCACGCCCACCACCGACAAGCAGCAAGCGCCCATGCCGACCAACGCCTCTCGAACACTGCACGCTGAGCGATTCACCAGCACCCGCGCCGCGCACCGCGATGAAACCGCGGAGGACTACGTCGAAGCGGTCGACCAGATCGTTAAAGAGAAGGGGCAGGCCCGCGTGCGCGATCTGGCCAACATGATGGGCGTCAGCCACGTCACCGTGTCGCGCATCGTGTCGCGCCTCGTCGACGAAGGCCTGCTCGCCACCAAACCCTACCGCCCCATCACGCTAACGTCTGCAGGCAAACGGCTGGCGACACGCGTGCGCAAACGCCACGAAACCGTCCTGCGTTTTCTCATCGCGCTGGGCGTGCCCGAGTCGCACGCAGCCATCGACGCGGAAGGCATCGAGCACCATGCCAGCGACGCCACTATCCGCGCCATGCGACGGTTTTTGCGCAAGTAAGCAATCACGCATTGTCACATTTTCCAGAATACTGATTGGTTCAATCAGGAAGACGTTTGCGCTCACAGCGGAAAAACTGACCCAAGCAATAACGCAATGCGCTCGCTGCATGACCGCGCCACACTACGCGCGTCACCTCGCCATGCTTTGCGTGACGCCGACTCATTGTGTCGCCTTGATGCTTGTTCGTTGTGCAGTTTGCTCAACGCATGGGCACGTCAGAGGCCTGCCCCACCAAAAGCAGCAAGAAGAGGCGGTTCAGCGCGCCATTCCACCAGGAGAAGACAGGCCAGAGAGATGCGCCATCAAAATACAGTATGAAATGGCGGCTCGGAGAGCCACCCCGCCAAGATAGGGCAGATCGGAGGCAATGGCCCACGTTGGCTTCACAGACCGGGCGTGCGCATCAGCTGCGCGACAATGCGCCCCAGCACCTGCAGCGGCGTCCCAAGGGCTTCGATGCGCGCAATGAGCCCTGCGTCGTAGTGCTGCAGCACCGGCGCCGTCTCGCTGCGAAAAACGTCCCACCGCCGGCGGATGACATCGTCCTTCGCGTCGTCTGCTCTTCCCTGCTCCAGCGCGCGTCTGCGCATGCGCTCGAACATCGCTGTTTCGTCGTCCGTATCGAGATGCACGATCAACACTGGCTCGATGTGGGCGTCGAGCATCAACGCCTGCTGCACATTGCGGGGCACGCCGTCGAGCACAAGCACATCGCGGGCGGTGTCAATGTCACCCGCAGCGATGAACCCATCGACACTCGTGCGCCACAGTTCAATGGTTATTTCGTCAGGCACGAGTTCGCCCTTAGACGAATAGGCTCGCACCGTCTGGCCCACTGCTGATTCAGGATCGAGCGACCGGAACAGATCGCCCATCGCAATGTGGACGAACCCGGGCACGCAGCCAAGGATCTTCCCCTGCGTCCCCTTGCCCACACCAGGCGCTCCAAAGAGCAACACGCTTCGATGCCGATCTGCCACCCACATGCTCCTGCGTCAGCCGTCGTGATTCACTGACGCTGTTCCAAAACCCCCGCAACTGGCAAAGGCCCGCGATTCCAACATCCACGTCCGAAGCGGAGCAGAATAGCGTGCCAAGACAGGCGTCGGCACGTCGCTGGGCCAGCATGAGCCGCGCGCCCGACGCCACGAGGCCCAGACCGTATATTCGGACCCGATGCTTGAGCCCAAACGCCGATGGATCGGCCCCTTCTGCAAACCGGGGCGGGACAGCGCAAACGCGCCCCTGCTCGACCGTTTCCTCAGCGCCCGTGGCCACGAGGGTTCTGACGCCCACTCGTTCCGAAACCCCTCGCTGACGCATCTGCACGATCCCGAAGCGATACCCGGGCTCGAGCAGGCATCTGTGCGAATTCTCGACGCGCTCAAGCGACGGGAATCCATCGTCATCTATGGCGACTATGACGTGGACGGCGTCACCGCCACCGCCATCCTGCTGCGGACGCTTCGCGCCATCGACCGTGACGCGCGCCTGCAGCACTTCATCCCCCACAGGCTCAGCGACGGATACGGCGTGAACGAATCAGCGATCCGGTCGCTGGCGTCGGCTGGCGTCACTCTCATCATCACCGTTGACTGCGGCGTCACCGCACGACAGGAAGCAGCGGTTGCAAGAGCCCTCAACGTCGACCTCATCATCACCGACCACCACACGCCCCCATCTGCGCCGACGGACCTCCCAGACGCGCTGGCGGTTGTGCACCCACGCCTTCCGGGCGCCTCGCATGACCATCCCGACCTCACTGGCGCAGGCGTCGCGTACAAGCTCGCCTGGCGCCTGGCGACGCTCGCAAGCGACACCGACCGAGCCACGCCCGCGCTGCGCGCCCTGCTTGTCGATCTGCTGTCGCTCGCTGCCCTTGGAACAATCGCTGATGTCGCCAATCTTACTGAGGACAATCGGGTGATTGCACGCCTTGGCTTGCGGCGCATGCGCGGTTCGCCATTCATCGGTCTGCGCGCCCTCATCGACGCTTCGCGCCTCAGCGGTGAAGACATTGACGAAGAGCGCGTTGGCTTCATCCTTGCCCCAAGACTCAATGCGATCGGCCGGCTGGGGCATGCGCGCGAGGCGCTCGAACTGCTTATGACGGATGACGAACGTCGAGCGAAGGAAATCTCCAAGCGATTGTGCTCTGTTAATGAAGAGCGCCGAAACGTCGAACGAACCATCTTCGACGCCGCCAGCGCCATGGCGCAGGAGCGCAACATGACGGGCGCAGGCGATCGCGCCATCGTCCTTGCGCACGAAGACTGGCATCCGGGTGTCGTCGGCATCGTGTGCTCGCGACTTGTCGAACAGCATGGCAGACCAGCCATACTGCTTTGCAAGGACGGCGACACATGGCGCGGCTCAGGCAGGAGCGTGCCTGCGCTCGACCTCCACGGCGCGCTTGAAGCGTGCGCGACACATCTTGCTACTTATGGCGGCCACGCTATGGCTGCGGGATTGTCCCTGCAGAACGAACAGCTTGACGCATTCGTCACCACGTTCACCGACGTTGTCAATACTTCGCTCTCGCCTGGGGATCTACAGCATGAACTGCATATCGATTGCGAAGCTTCCGCTGACGAGTTGACCAGGTCCGTTGTCGCGCAGCTGCTCGACCTTGGGCCCTTCGGGCAAGGCAATCCAACACCGGTGCTGCTCCTGCGCGACGTGCGCCTCGCCACCCCCCCCAAAGTGATGGGTCAGCATGGCGCACATCTTGCGCTGACCATTGGCGATCGCGCGCAGGGGTCGATGCGTCTTGTCGGCTGGCGCCAGGGTGATCTTGCTGCACAGATGCGAGCCGGCCTGCACCTCGACATCGCCATGACGCCCAAGTTCAATACATGGCAGGGTCGCACAAGCGTCGAAGGCGATATTCGCGACATGCGAACCGCCCGCAAGTCACTGGCCAATTGTCAGCCCATCACTGCGTCATCACCGAACTGATAGTGAAGATAGGCAGCAACAGCGCGATGGCGATGCCGCCAATAAGCACGCCCATGAACGTAATCATAATGGGCTCGATGAGCTGCGTGCCAGTCTTGATCGCTTCATCCATTTCCTCTTCAGCGACCTCCGCGACTCGCGTCAGCACCAGCGGCAAGCGACCGGTGCGCTCGCCTGCAGCGATCATTTGCGCCACAGAGGGAGGCATAAGACGCGTTCCAAGAACGACGTCGCTCATGGTTCGGCCAGCGCAAATAGATTCGCCAATCTGATCCCAGAACTCCCGCCAATGCACGTTGTTCGTTGTGCCCGACACGATTTTCAGCGCGTCAGTCAGGCTCACGCCCGCAGCGAGAAGCTCCGCAAGCGTGCTCGACGCCCTTGACATATAAAAATTTGTGAATATAGGACCGATGACCGGTGCGTGAATCTTGAATGCGTCGATGAATCGCCGGCCTTTTTCCGATCGACGGAAATAGACAAGACCAACAATCGCGACGATCACGCCGATCAAAAGCGCAATCCAGTTCCCGGATATGAACCCGCTGATATCCAGCAGAATTCGCGTCGGCGTCGGCAAGGCTGCGGATCGTGACTCATAAATCTTCGCAAATCGAGGGAGCACCCATGACACAAGAAACACCGTCACCGAAATCGCCATCGTGACCATCACCGCGGGGTACGTCAGGGCGCCGCGAATCTGCTTGAGTGTTTTCCGATCTTTCCCCATATATGTCGATACTCTACCAAGCATCGATCCGAGTCTGCCCGTCGCTTCTGACGCCTTAATGAGACTCACCATGAGATTCGGAAACACCGTAGGGAATTCCATAATAGCGCCGGAGAAGCTCACGCCGCTCGTAATGCGGTCCGTCACTAATTCGATAATGCGCCGCAGGGGTCCAGACCGTGTTTGCATCACGTACGCGCCCAGCGCTTCGCCCAGCGGAACACCCGTCTCCAGCATCAAGGACATTTGTGCACTGAAATCAATCACATCATCGCGTTTGACCCGCTTTGCTGCATCGCGCGTCAGCAGTCCTTCCGCGTCGATGGGCGCCCGGCCAAGATGAATCTCGATGACGGTCAAGCCGTCTTTGCGCATCTCGCGCATCGCGGCTTGTTCGTCGACCGCCGACACTTCGCCGGTGCGCCGCGACCCCGTCGCATCCCGCGCAATGTAGCTGAAAGTCAGTGTTCGCTCGGCCATCCATCAATCTCCCGGCGCGCTCTCACGCTGCGGTCACACGAACGACTTCTTCCACTGTTGTCAGGCCCATACTCGCTTTGGCGAATCCGTCGTCGCGCATCGAGCGATACCCAGATCGAAGCACCATCGTGCGCAGGTCCTGGATCGTCGCCCCCTTGGCGATCGCCTCGAGCACGTCGTCATCGGGCACGAAGAGTTCAAACACACCCAGACGACCTGCGTAACCGCTGCCGTGACAGCGTGAACATCCCACACCGGCATAGAGTTTTTCACAGGCGCCTGTAGATTCCTCGACCATTTGACGCGTTAGATCGTCAGGCTCGACCACTTCTTTGCAATGCGGACATATCTTGCGCACAAGCCGCTGCGCAAGCACCGCTCGCAGCGTCGCAGCGACAAGGTATGACTCCACACCCATGTTGACGAGACGTGGAACTGCGGAGACCGCGTCATTCGTGTGCAGCGTTGAAAAGATGAGGTGCCCTGTCAGGGCCGCCTGCGTCGCCACAGTCGCGGTTTCCTGGTCGCGGATTTCGCCGACCATGATGATGTCGGGATCCTGGCGGAGCAGCGCTCGCAGCGACGAGGCAAAGGTGAACCCGGCTTTCTCATTCACCTGGAATTGATTCACGCCCGGGATGCTCACCTCGACCGGATTCTCCACTGTCGACAAGTTGAGCTCATCGCAGGAAAGCTCGTTGAGAGCGCTGTACAGCGTAGTCGACTTGCCTGACCCGGTCGGGCCCGTCACCAGCACGAACCCGTTCGCTGACTCAATCGCCATCCGCCAGCCGCTGAGAATCTGCGGCGACAGACCGATCTTCTCAAGTGAGACAATCGCACTGCGCTTATCGATTATGCGAATGACGACTTTCTCGCCAAATTTCCCAGGCATTGTCGAGATTCGCAGGTCGACAGGCCGGCCATCCATGAGCACATGGATGTCGCCGTCCTGCGGCAAGCGTCTCTCGGAGATGTCAAGCCCGGACATGATCTTGATGCGCGACACAATTGCTGGCTGCATCTGGTGCGGCGGGCTCAACCTCGCGACGAGACGGCCGTCTATTCTGAACCGCACCCTGCACGCATGGTCGCCTGGCTCGATATGGATGTCCGACACCTTGTCCTGCACACCTTGATAGATGAGATAATTGACAAGCTTGACGACGGGCGACTGTCCCGCAACCGCTTCAAGCTCAGCCAGGTCCGTCACCGTGTTCTCGACGACGGTGAAGTCCTCGATTTCAACATCTTCATAGATATCGTCAATCACAAAAACATTGGCGCTGGGCAGGTGCGCCTGAAGCGTTGCGCGAATGTCGGTGGCTGTGCTTGCGACGATCTGCACGCGCTTGTGTGTGAGCCGTTCGATTTCCTCAATCAGAAAAAGATTCGCTGGCTCCGACACAGCCACCGTGAGCGTCTTGTCAACGAGAAACAAGGGCAGCACTGTCTGACTTTCAAGAAACTCTCTGGGCAACGCTTCGACAATGCGCGGGTCCGCGATCTTGGGTGTGATGCGCGCAAATGGCACGCCATAACACTCCGCCAGCGCCTCCATCACCTCTTCAGAAGTCGCGAAGTTGAGCTCGACAAGAATCTGGCCAAGAAGCCTGCGATGACCTCTTCTGCGTTGCTCGTCAAGCGCCTCACCGAGCTGTTGCGCTGTGACGACATCCCGTTCGATCAGCACATCGCCGAGTTTCTTGCGAACGCCGAGCTGTTCGCTTACAGGTGGAGCCGCTTCGATCATCGCACACTCCTCACTGCGGCTTCGAGCGTCGGGTGGGCTTCAAACGCCCGGTCAAGGCGCGTCATCTCCATGACTTTTTTCAGATTATCATCTGGATTGATCAGTCGCACCTGTCCGCCACGCTCGCCGATCTGCTCCTGCAGCCGTAGCCAGCTCTCAAGCCCGGAGGAGTCGACAAATTCAAGATTCTCGCAATCAATCAGAAAATGCTTTGACCCCGCGTCGAGACGATCCGCGATAGCCCTACGAAACTGGTCGATATCATCCGTCGTGTATTCACCTGAGAGCGTCAATACACAGACATACTCATAGTTTTGCGTGCTGATCTTCATGCTGCTCGCTCCCTCCCTATCCCATCGCCTGGCGCCCTGATATTCTGGCGGATCATCTGTTCGTATCGAGCGAAGTCGATCTCCATAAAGCGCTCAGCGAGTTTGGGGTCAAAGTGCGAGCCGGCGCACCTGCGAATCTCCTCAAGCACCTGCTGTCGGCTCATCGCTGAGCGATACGTGCGTGAAGACCGCATGGCGTCAAACGCATCGGCCAGAGCGACGATCCGCGCAAACAGTGGAATCTGTTCACCCTGTAAACGATCAGGATATCCATCACCGTCCCAGCGTTCATGGTGATGCAGCACTGCGGGCAGCACATCACTCATCTGCGGAATGTCTTTCAAGATGCGCTGCCCGATTCCCGGGTGAGTCTTGATCTGCTCGAACTCCATTTTACTGAGTTTTCCAGGCTTGCAGAGCACTGCTTCGGGCACGCCAATCTTACCAATGTCGTGCACGAGGCCACCGATGCGCACGCGCTCGACGATGTCTTCATTAAACCCAAGCGCCATCGCCAGCCGCATTGAAAGGTGGGCGACGCGCTGCGAATGACCCCGTGTATACGGATCTTTGGCGTCGATGGCTGCAGTCAGCGCCTCAAGCGTGCCGAGGAACATCGCCCGCTGTTCATCGTACAGCGAAGCATTTTCGATGAGGACAAGCAGGTAATCACTTGCTGCATCGAGCAGCTTCATATCGACGCTGCTCACCGCTGCGTCATCAGCCATCTTGTCACCAGCGACAATCGCTCCGACAGTCCGTCCTTCACGAATGAGCGGCTGAAGCAGGGCCTGCGCGCCGAGCCATTGGATGCCTCCGGGCTTGTCGTGCGCCTCAATGACCGCTGGCGTCGCGCCGTCATGCTTCGCCAGCAGGGCGTCGATGCGCTGCTCCATCTCTTCCTGCTCGCATCCGGGCGACCCGCTGACTTCGCACACCCCCGAGAGTTGCCCGACGCCGTTCGCGTCCGCCAGAAAGCGAACAGCGACCCATCGAAAGAACAACGTCTCCTGCAGTTGTTCGCACATGAGGCGGACAAACTTTCCAGGCTGCACGAGCTCGCGCATGGAAGCGCCCAGCGTGTAGAGCAGACTTATTTCCTCATATGATTCAGCAAGTTGGCCTGACAACTCAATAATTGACGCTTCCTGGGTCTCCACTTCAATTCGATCCATGTGTGCCCAATTGAGCAACAGCGCCAGGCGCCCAACCTCTTCGTCCCTGTGCACGGCGCAGGGCCGACAAGCAGACTGCGCAGCGCGCGTGTCCAACCGCGCCGACTGACACGCAGCGTCGAAGTGTTCTCCCTGGGTTGCGTCAGGGGTCAGCGCAATGGCGACGCAATACCCGATGCGCCGTCGGCGGTGCATCTCGGGAAGTGGAATAGCCCAGCAACCGCTCACTATTTCCGTTGGCTCGGGAATGTCGTCACTCGCCCATTTTCGAGCGGCGTCGCGCAGGTGATTGCGGACGTAGCCGCTGCTGATCCAGGCAGCGAGAATGCGCTCGTCCCCTGTGCGCGACTCGCCAGGATCCGGGAGCACGCGCCCATCCACGTCGCAGCGGATGATCCACAGCCGAAGCGCACGAGCGCGCTCGCGCATCGACGCTGCTGCGTCGTTTGGCGCCGGGATGAGGAGCGTCGCGTTCAAGCGGCTTCCCCGTGTTTCTCATCGTTGCTCACTATGTCTTTGAGAATGGCTTCCACCTTTGCGAGCACTTCGCGCGGGCTGAAGGGTTTGCTCAGCACGCCAAACACGTTTGGCTGTTCGAGATCAGACTGGTCAAATGCGTGTCCCCGCGCGGTCAACACCAGCACAGGCACGTCGTGCGTCGAGGGTGTCGATCGCAATTTAGCACACAGTTCCGCACCCGTCATATAGGGCATCCACATGTCGGTGATGATGATGTCAGGTTTCACCTGCCGAGCCGTCTCAAACCCCTCCTCACCATCCGCCGCTGTGAACACGCGATATCCCGCATTGCGCAGCTTCATGGCCAGCACATGCGTGATGTGCGCTTCGTCATCAATAACCAGTATGGATCGTTGCCTGCTCATGCTGCACTCCGCGCGACGCTGGCGCCCAGCTCATACGGAATCGTGAACGTGAACCGACTGCCAAGGCCAAGCTCGCTTGAGACCGACACACTCCCTTGATGCACGGTTTCGACGATGTGCTTCACGAGGTTGAGTCCAAGGCCGGTTCCCGGGGCCACTCGCTTGTAGTTATCTATCCGATAAAACTTCTCAAAGACCTTGTCAATGTCATCAGGTGGTATTCCCAGACCTGTGTCCACGACTGTCACCATGACAGCCCCCTGCGTGTCGTCGTTTTCCACGCTGATCGTGACGCGACCTCCTTCAGGGGTGTATTTGATCGCATTCGACACCAGGTTGAGAATGACCTGGTGCATCATGTCGCCGTCCGCCATGGCTGTGTACACAAGCGGGCCGGTCTGCACCGACAGCGTTATTTCCTTGGATTTCGCTTGTGGTTGGAGCAGGTCCGAAACATGCTGGGCGGCTTTGACGAAGTTCACTTCTTCTGCGTTGACGCGGACGATTCCCGCCTCAATCCTGCTGATGTTGAGCATGTTGTCAATCAGCCTGGCGAGGCGATCTGCTTCGTTCTTGATCACCTGGTAAAACTCGCGACGACTGTTCTCATCCGTAGCCTCGCCATCAAGGAGCATTTCCACATAGGCGTTAATGGAGCTGAGCGGCGTGCGCAATTCATGTGACGCCTTGGAGACGAAATCTGACTTGGTCTTACTCACCTCGCGCTCGTGCGTCACATCGCGCAGGATCGTCACGACGGCGGATGAATCCCCCTCCATCGCAGGCGCCCGGCTGAGTGTGAGCTCAAAAATGGATGGTCCTTCATCAGGCTGGCGCCCTATCGCATGATCGACCTGCGTGCAGCGAGTGGTGACCGGTGACTCGCGGGTCTCACGAATGAGCATGCAGACGCGCTCGTCATCAACCACCTGCGCGAGCTTCATCGTGCGAACTTCGTCCGAGTCGAATCCGAGCACCTCCCCCGCAGAACGATTGGCGAAGGTAATCTCATCAAATACGTCCGTGACGATGACGCCGTCGCGCAGCGAGTCGAGCACGGACTCCATGTGTTTGTGCTGCGCTTCCACAATGCGCTGCCGCATTTCCGCCTGGCGCATGGCCGCACGGGCGGCCTCGACGCGCTCATGCAACGCGCCGACAGACGCAGCGATAGCGTCGGCCAGCCGCTGGGCGTGCGGCGAAACCACCATCTTGCCAGGAGTCAAGCCATCCAGAGCAGCCGCCAGGTAAGCGTTGACGCGCCGAAGGTCGCGATCCACACGGCCGCCTATCAGGTAGATGAGCGTGAACGCGATGATGGCGACGCCCACTCCAGCAATCAAAGCGGCAAGAAGCTTCGGACCCAGCGGCGCATTCTGGGGAGCCGCTGCCACCCACGCAGCGGAGGTCAGCACGCCTCCTGTGAATGCGTTCCACAGGCTGAGTGTCCGCCCGATCGAAATGCGCGCTTTGTCCTTGGCCATCTTGGTTCTCAACCGCTCCACACGCTGCGCTTCGCCAGGGAGCGCTCCCTGCGAGCTTGCTTCGATGACGCGCTCTCTAGCAGCGCGATCACCATTCAGTCGTTGTCATCTTCCACCGACGCGATCGCTGCCTGCCCCAGTTTCTGGCGCATCTTCGCTGCGATCGCATACGCCCTCGCTGCGTCGCTGCGACGACCTAATTCCTGGAGGATGAGCCCCTTCATCATGGTGGGCGTCGCATCGCTCTTCGAAAGGGAGATTGCTTTGTTCAGGTTGGACAGCGCCGCGTCCATGTCGCCCCGATGCCGAGACCACGCAGCCAGGTACATGTGCCCTTCATACCGATTGGGCGCAAGCGAGATCGCCCGGGCGGCTGCGTGGCGCACCCGGCGCCAGTCGTCGATGAGCAAGGCGACCGCAGCCAGATCAATCCACAGCTGCGCATCAGACGCCTCCGATGAATCCTGGGCAAGCTCAAGCAGGAGCGTCCGCGCTTCGACAGGCCGATTGAGCTCGACCAGCGCCCGCGC
>Ga0114931_10006385_pt1 | contig 14505 bp, 15 predicted proteins | sample 2SBtaG_FD_89579 | JGI IMG/M metagenome (GOLD analysis project Ga0114931, IMG submission 89579) | Deep subsurface microbial communities from Kolumbo volcano to uncover new lineages of life (NeLLi) - 2SBTROV14_V59a metaG | ecosystem: Environmental > Aquatic > Marine > Volcanic | place: Kolumbo...
AAATGACGATGCTACAACCATCGTCACCCCATCGTCACTTCATCGTCACCCGCAACCTCTTAGTATTCAACGACTTACAACCCGGTGACGATGATGACGATGAAAACCGGTTTTTTTCTTGCCTCGCGCCGTGGCAAAATACAAAAAATAGAGAGATGCCCTTACTAAGCCGAAGGTATCTCGTCCGGGTGACGTGATTTTTTGTATCTTGGTTGGTAGAGTTGGATTTTGAAGTCGCCGGGAACGCGAAAAAACGTCACCAAGCCGTAGCCGTGATCCTCAACTTCCTGTGTGAATTCCACTCCACGAGCCGAGAGTTCCCGAACGGTTTCGAAAATATCGTCGCAGTAGAAAGAAACGGCAGCGGTTCCGAGGGTACTTCTTTGCCGTCTATCGGGTGGACACCGAGGTCGGCCTCGGGTGCATCGAAAATCAGCCAGCCATCGCCGATGTCCGTACTTTTCAAATCGAGTTTGTCTCGAAAAAAATCTCGAAGCTGTTCCTCATGCGAGGAGTAAAACAGTGCGTGCATTCCGCGAATCATTGAAGGAGCCTCCGAATCAATTCGAATGGAAACGCTCTCCGTTTCTGGGCCATACGCTAAAATGTTACTTTTCGTCGTTGGCGCAAACCCAACCGCCGAGCGTGGTCTCGTAATCGAGTAGTTCTTCGTCTTTGAAGTAGACTGCGAATTCCTTCACAGCCGCCTCGGGTCCGTCGCTGCCGTGCATCAGGTTCATTTGCCTGCTGACGCCGAAGTCGCCACGAATGGTCCCCGGTGCGGCATCTCTGCCGTTTGTCGGTCCCATCATGGAACGGACCACACGAATCGCTTCGGGGCCTTCGGCGACAATTGCCACCACCGGCCCGGAAGTAATGAATTCTTCAAGCAACGGGTAGAACGGTTTTTCTATATGCTCGGCGTAATGCTTCGCCGAAAGCTCTTTCGAGACTCGAAGCATTTTCATGCCGACGAGTTTCAATCCTTTGTTTTCCAGACGGGAAATGAGCGTTCCGCAAAGTCGTCGTTGGAAGGCATCGGGTTTGACGAGAATTAACGTACGTTCGGTCGCCATTGTGATTTCCTTTTTTTTCGATCGGGTTCAATTTGTAGTTCGGAATGGCACACGATGATTCTTCGAAAGGCGTTGGCACATGGGTTGGTCTTCCGGGCGCGGTTCGCCTCACGCTTCCTAATGGGCGCGGCTCTTTTTTGTCAGGATGTTAGAGCATCGCTGTGTCGCGTTCAAATCAGACAGACATCAATTGTCGAAATTCTCGAAAAAGATAGTGGCTGTCGTGGGGACCGGCAGACGCCTCGGGATGATACTGCACACCGAACACCGGAAAATCGCGATGCCGGATTCCTTCGACAGTTCGATCGTTCAGATTAATGTGTGTGATTTCAACCGATTCGGGCAGCGATTCTGGCTGGAGAGCGAAACCGTGGTTTTGCGAAGTGATCTCCACTTTTCCGGTGCGCTGGTCGAGAACCGGTTGGTTGGCACCGCGATGTCCGAATTTCAGCTTGAAAATTTCTGCCCCCAACGCCATTCCCAAGAGTTGCTGCCCCAAACAAATACCGAAAATAGGAACCTTTCCTAGAAGTTCGCGAATCGCCTGCACCGCATAATTAAGCGGCCTGGGGTCGCCGGGACCGTTGGAGAGAAAGACGCCGTCCGGTTTGTGTTCGAGAATTTCGTCTGCAGAAACATTCCCCGGGACAACAGTGACTTGGCAACCGTATTGCCTCAAATAGCGTGGGATGTTCCACTTCATACCGTAATCTACTGCGATAACGTGAGGCTGCGAGCCGTTCCTTGCATTTGTCATCCGAAAATCGGCAGGAACACCGAGTTCGTTCAAACCGTTTTTCCAGGATGAAGTTGAATCGGGAATAACCTCGTGAACGTAATCGTGTCCGACGAGTTGGGGGCTGTTTTGCGCTTTAGCGACGAGGGAATTGTCGTCGAGATCGGTTGTCGAGAGCACACCGGTCATCGCCCCGTGAACCCTCAGACGTTTCACCAACGCTCTGGTATCGATTTCTTGAATACCGATCACACCCGCCGCTTTCAAATACGCATCGAGCGGTTGGGTGCAGCGGAAGTTGCTGGGGTATTCGCAGAGTTCCCGCACGATGAACCCCGAAAGTGAAATCCCCTGGCTTTCAACGTCTTCCTCATTCACACCGTAGTTGCCAATTAACGGGTAGGTCATGCAGACGATTTGGCCGAAATAGGAGGGATCGGTCAGAATCTCCTGGTAACCGGTCATGCTGGTGTTGAAAACCACTTCGCCGCAGAGTTCGCCACAGGCACCGAAGTTTCGTCCGGAGAACACCTTGCCGTCGGCGAGTGCCAGTTTTACGATGGGGTTTTGCATGGGAAACGGAAATCGAAAACCGACAAGAACGATGGAGGAGTCTACCATGGGTTCACCACGCCCATCGAAGACTCAGGGCGTGCTACCCTGTTTCTGGGAATCGTTTTTAACAAACCACACATCAAAAAAAAAGGGAAGAACCGGAAGTTCATTCCCTTGGATCGATGCACGAACGAATCGGGTAGATCGGTCTAATTTTCACAAGCACCCTGGGCGACGACAAACGACCCGAAGCGGAACTCCGGCGATTGTGCGTTGGTGAAGACGCTGAAAAGATTCTCGAAGATTTGATGGAATCGCGACTTGGTGACAGAGTAGTAATTGTGTTTTCCGTCACGTCTGACGCCGATGAGACCCGCGGAACGTAACAGCGCAAGATGATGACTCACCGCTGGCTGGCTTTGCGAAAGGCGTTTGCAAAGTGCGGTGACGTGCAATTCTCCTTCACGCATCAGAAAAAGCAGGGTTTTGAAGCGGGTTTCGTCCGAGAGGAGTTTGAAGATTTTCACGAACTCGTCTTCCAGCTCTCGCTCTATCGAGCGATGCGAATTGTGCGCATCGACATTAAGTGTATCGACACCGTGCACATCGACAGCGGGCGCATCGACACCGTGCCTTTCGGCGATATTACTGATCATGTCATTCTCGTTGGGGTCATTCACCGGCGATTCACTTCCGAAGTGCATCTCGGTAAGGGGTTTCTGGGGGTGGGATGTCGTCACAGTCGAGGAACCTTCTTCTCCAGCAAAGGTGGGACGTACTCCGGCAGGGTAGAATCCACCAGATAGTCAGACGATGTCTCGATCTGTGAGGCGTTACAGGAAAATTTTTGGCATTAACTCCGATCGAGAAAACTCGTCCGAAAGATATTTTGGCCCATAGTCCCTCTGCACTGTAAATAACGTTTGAGTCATCTTTATCAAACAATTATCTTTTCCTGGAGGATTCAACACCTCTTCTCTTGCATCGGTTCGGTCGATAATCCTTAATTGTCTGGAATTTTCGTAAGTTCCCAGCAGGCAACACCTTTTGATTTACGATTCTTTTCGAAACCAGACGGCATTGGCTGTTCTCACCCGGTGAAAATTCAAAATGAACCGCTAAAATGGATCGTTAGGAGAACATCCCTTAGTTTCCTCGATTATCCAATCAGATTTCAATCGAATCCGTTCACAGAATATCTCACATCAGATGGATCAGAATTCCTTTGCCAATCTTGCTGGTAAAAATGCTCTGGTCACTGGTTCCTCGTCGGGAATCGGTCGGGCGATTGCCGTCGAATTCGCAAGGGCTGGTGCCAATCTTCTTCTGCATTGCCGAAAATCCCAACAGGCTGCTGAGGAAGTCGTGCAGCAAATCCAGAGCATGGGCCAAACAGGACAGTTGATTGTGGCCGATCTGACGAACGAAGATGCTCCACGAAAGATTTACGCGGAATCTGAAGAAATGTTGGGAAAAATCGACGTACTCGTGAACAACGCCGGAACCGATCTACTTACAGGCAACGAATCCAATCTCTCTTACGAACAAAAACTATGTAAATTATTCGAGGTTGATATTCGAAGCACGACGATGTTTTCCAAACTTGCGGGTGAAAACATGGTGGATCGAAAACAAGGGACGATTCTCAACATCGGCTGGGATCAGGACGATCGAGGAATGGAAGGAGACAGCGGCGAACTGTTTGCCCTCGCCAAGAACGCCATCATGGGATTAACGCGATCGTTAGCCGTTTCGCTGGCACCCCATGTTCGAGTCAACTGCATTGCCCCCGGATGGATTCAAACTGCGTGGGGCAAAAGTGCTTCTGAGAAATGGCAAAACCGAGTGATACAGGAAACACCACTTGGACGTTGGGGAAAACCCGAAGACATCGCAAAGATGGCCCGTTTCCTTTGCAGCGATGAAGCCGATTTTATGACCGGACAAATCGTCAACGTCAACGGCGGAGCGGTGCGGTGAAATATCGGTTGCAACTCGCAGGTCTGAGTTGTCATCTTCCGTCCAACCCGGCAAACCGATCTAAATTGGAACAGACAATTGGAACAGACAATGAAGGATGGTCTGGGTCGGAACGAAGGGAAGTCCCTGTTCCTTAAAACCGGTGTTTCGTAAAATCCCAAACCGTCCGCCACTTAAAATTTCTTAGTTTTCTGAAAAACCCTCACTTTCTTCGATGCTTGGACAAGTTTATTCGTACTGAATCTTGGGAATTGTCGGCTGAAGTCCGATTTCGAAATTCTTGATGTTCGGTCTCCAGTCAAGTAGAGTAGGTAGGACTTGGTTTCCGCTTTTCTCTGGTTTCTGCAAGGTCTCTCGTCAGAAAGAACAACCCCATGTCGGCACGACTTCAAATCACGACGATTGTGACAATCGTTCTTGCAGGCGGTGCGTTTTATTTGTGGTCTTCCTCGGGAGAAAATAAAGGAACATCTTCCCAACAGAACAATGCTCTTTCTGCGCGAGAAAAAGAATTGCAGGAGACCAGACTCGATCCCGAAAAACAAAAGGAAATCTGGGCTGCCGAGCATTATACTTTCGAAATTGAGAAAGTCTTCGGAAAGTCGTTTGTTCCATCGCTTCTGGAAAGAAGAGCAAAAGAGCTGGCGATTCATTTTCGCGACGATTTCGAAGCGCATGTTGTGTCGGAGGAAAAACAAAAACGGATCGCAATTGACTCCATCGAAGAGCACCGTCAAAAAACGAAATCCACGACAACTCGAAAAAAACTGAATGCAAAAGCGTTCGTCGAACATTTGATGAACGAGGTCCATCGCTTTTCGGAAATCTCCCGTCACCGTTTTCGCGTTTTGAAAATCGAGCGAGACACGACCAACCCTAATCGATGGAAGACGCATATCCTGTTTTCTTTGCACGGTCGAGATCCCCAAAAAAATATTCAAACTTACATTTCCAAACAACAAGTCGATTTTCTGATCACCGACGAGAAAACCGTTGCCTCGGATCCGGTTCTCGAAAGTTGGACCGTCCTCTCGCAGTCGTCGCGTAAAAGTCCTTCACCTTTGATGACAGAAGCGACAAAAAAATATGGGCTGGATCGCCTCAAAATCGTCGATAATTGGGATCTCGCCATGACCGAGATTCCCAAAGCTCAACGTCCTGGAAAACCGAATCTCAAGGACGTGGAACTTTATCGAATTCAAACCGCGGTCGCAGATTTCGATCGCGACGGCTATCTCGATATTGCGATTGCAACATTGGAAGGGAATCCCATTTTATTGCGTTCCGAAAAAGGTAAAAAATTCACCGATGTCACCTCGCAATTCCGATTGCGTCATTGGCCCCAAGAGCGAAACTATGGGAAATTTGCCGCGGCCTGGATCGACTTCGACAACGACGGCTACCCCGATTTGGTGATGGGAAACCGCCTCTATCGCAATCACCACGGAAAACGGTTCGAAGACATTACAGAATCATCGGGGTTGGAAATCGACCGTGAATGTATGGGGTGTCTTGTTGCGGACTACAACGGCGACGGTCTGCTCGATCTGTATTTGTTGTACCAAAACGATCTCGACGCGGCTCGCTCGGCTTCAGGGTCGGAGACCCCCATCAGACAACAATGGGTCAACGAAACCGAAACGGGAAGGGAAAATCAACTCTGGCGAAACGAAGGGAACGGCCAATTTCTCAACGTCACGCTCGCCTCGAACTCCGGTGGCGGGCGACGACATACCCATGCTGCTGTCTGGTTTCATTACGACCTCGATCGATTTCCCGATTTGTATATCGCGAACGATTTTGGAAAAAATGTCGTTTTACGAAATCGAGGGGATGGCACTTTCGAAGACGTCTCGGTTTCCAGTGGAACGTCGGGATACGCCACCAGCATGGGTGTTGCCGCCGGCGACATTAACAACGACGGCAAAAGCGATCTTTACGTCGCCAACATGTATTCCAAAATGGGTCGCCGCATTATCGGCATGGTTTCGGAAACCGACTATCCCGAAGGCATCTACGAACAAATCCTCGGATCCTGTGCGGGCAATCGTCTTTACAGTTGGAATTCCGAAACGAACAAATACCGGGAGATTGGTGAAAAGTTCGGGGTTAACGAAGTCGGTTGGGCGTATGGACCGTTATTGTTCGATCTACAAAACGACGGCTGGCTCGATATTTACGCCACAACCGGACTGGTCAGTTTCAACCGCGAAGAACCGGACGGTTGAACGTGTTTATGGAGGGCTGTCGTGACACAGCCCCTCGACCGTTCCTGTCAAATTTCGAACGTCGGAGAAATCGACCAGGAAAAAGGAGAGTTCTGGGTTGAAAACCCCTTCCTCATGATTGGGCAGGGGAAAAATTTATCGGCGTTCGAACGCAATTGCCTGTTTTTGAATCTTCAGGGGGAAGGTTTCCTCGATGCTTCTTTCACCTCCGATGTCGATCTCGAAGCCGATTCGCGTTCCCCCATCGCCGCCGATTTCGACCGTGACGGCGACCTCGATTTGCTCGTGGGGTCCGTCGGTGGTGGACCGATTCGATTGTTTCTCAATCAGACACCTCAGCAAAATCGCATCTTGCTCAAACTCGAAGGGGTGAAAAGCAATCGCTCAGCCATCGGCTCCCGCGTGGAAATTTATTGTGGCGGAAGGACGATTTATCGCGAATTGTTTCCCAGCAACGGTTTCATGGGACTCGGACCGGCAGACTGGCTTGTCGGCATTGGCAATGCCGAAAAAATCGACACCCTCACCATCCGTTGGCCAAGCGGAGAAACGCAAAAATTCTCGAACCTGCCGGTCAACAAAACCATCTCCATCCGCGAAGGGGATCAAAAATTTCAAACGGCAAACCTCGTGAATTAAACTTCTTACCTTGTTCTCTGTCGTTGTAAAATCTCTGCGATTTCCACAAGATGGAAATCTCGTTTCACGACCTCCAGTTTTTTTCGAACCAGGGTATTTCTCTATGTCGTCTCCATGTTTCAAACAGGAATTGGTCGGTGTTTTTGGCCAACCGGTTGCCGAGAATCCCACGCAACCAATGATGGAAGCCGCTTTTCAATCAGCGAACCTCGACTGGCGATATCTCACCATTGAAGTTGCCAGGGATGGTCTCGGAGATGCTGTCAAAGGCATGAGGGCAATGGGGTTTCGTGGTGCGAACCTCACCATTCCGCACAAGGTGGCTGTGATTGAACAGCTCGATCGTACAACCGAATCGGCTGGAATGATGGGTGCAGTGAACTGTATCGTTCGGGAAGGGGACGAACTCGTCGGCGAAAATACCGATGGAAAAGGATTCGTCGAATCGCTGAAGGAAATCGCAAGTCCCAAAGGCATGAACGTCGTAATGTTCGGTGCGGGAGGTGCAGCACGGGCGATTGGGGTCGAGTTGGGACTCGCCGGTGCGGCGCAAATGACAGTCGTCAATCGCTCGAAAGAACGGGGAGAATTGCTCGTCGATCTCTTGAACCGAAAAGCCCATGTGAAAAGCGATTTCGTGTTATGGGAATCGGATTACGATCTTCCCCAAGGGACCGACGTGGTGATCAACGCGACATCCATCGGACTGTTCCCCGATGTCGATGCCAGGCTTTTAATGAATACTGCAACACTCAATGGTGACATGATCGTCGCGGATGTCATTCCCAACCCGCCTGAAACGCGGTTGATTAAAGAGGCGAGAGACAAGGGGTGCAAAACCCTCGACGGACTGGGAATGCTGGTGAACCAGGGTGTGATCGGCTTCAAACTGTGGACCGGCATCGACCCCGATTCCAAAGTCATGCGAAAAACACTGGAAGATATTTTCGCCATGTAGAGGGATCGTCGTATTATAGAACCGCCCGTACTGCGGCAGCGAGGCGTTGCATCCCCAATGCAATGCCCTCTTCATCCTGCACGCCGTAACTTAGCCGCATTTGGTTTGTTTGTTTCAAAGGCGAATCGGAGGGATAGCAAAGTTCGCCCGGCACATACATCACTTTATCGATTTTCGTTGCACGCTGAAACAAATCGCTCTGGAAACCTGTTTCCACGTTCTCAGGAAGTGTCATCCAGACGTACAATCCACCATGGGGATGCACCCACTCGACCCCGTCGAGATTCGCAAAATAACGTTTCGCCGCTGTGAGCATACAATCCCGTTTCTTCCGGTACGAATCGCAAACGTGTTTCACATGTGGTTGGTACAATCCTTCGTGAAGGACAGTGCAAAGAAGCGACTGGCCGAAATTCGACGAACCGAAATCTTCGTTACTTTTTCTGTTGAGAATCGCCTCGACCAAATCAACGGGCAAAACGCCGAACCCCACTCGTAAGCCGGGTGAATAACTTTTTGAAAAGGTCTGCGCGAGAATGACGGTTTGCTTGGATTTGTCATAACTCCAGACGCTAGGCAACGCGGGGCCATCGTAGCGGAGTTCACGGTAGGCGGCGTCTTCGATCACGAAAATACGATGCTGCCTGGACCATTTTTGTGCGATCTCGATCAACTGCGGTCGTCGTTCTGCACCCAGGCTAATACCCGTAGGATTTTCGTAATAACTCACGATGTAAATTGCCTTCACACGGTCGAGTTCACCTTCGCTGTCGATGCGGTTCAACTCGTTTTCCAGCGAATCCATGCACATCCCGTTCTGATTGGCTTTCACCGGAACTGTTCGCACACCCAGACCGCTTAACACGTCAAGAAATACGAAGTAAGTGGGAGCCGCAACCAGGCAGAGATCACCCGGATCGAAGAGCATTTCTCCCACCAGCGAAAGTAATTGCTGCGAACCGGTCGTCATCATAAGTTGATCGACATCGATCCCCAATTGTTCGACTTCGCAGTTTTCCAATCGCGCAAGATGTTTCCGGAGTTCTTCCCGAAACGGTTCGGCACCCGGTGTGGTACCATATTGAAGGGCCTGCCTGGCTCTTTCATCGCTTCCGAAGAGTTTTTCAAATGCCTTGCGTGTTTCTTCGACAGGAAGCGATTGTTGATCGACCAGACCCACAGCCAGCGAAACGACATCGACATTCTCGACGCTTTGTTGAATCAGAAATCCGATGGATTGATTTCCGGCCCATTGGCGGCGCTGCGAAAAACCGGGTGTGGAAAGTTTTGTCAGTTGCGAATTTCTTTCGACGGACATGCAGAACGGTTTTCCGTTGGGAGTATTCAGATTTCTGTAAAAACAACCGATCCTCATCGTCCTTGACAAAGAAAGACACGTCAAGCAAAGCGGGATCGATTTCAAGATCGTTCGCTCTATCGCGAATCGTGGAATTCTTCGCAATCTGCAGGTTTCCGACCTTGGTATAACGTGGCGATGCCGAAAGTGAGCGATCGATAGGAGACGTTTTCCAATCCCATTTCAAGCATCAACTTGGTGAATTCGTCTCGTTCTGGGAATTCAGACACCGAATCCGGAAGATAACGGTACGCAGAATGTCGGTTTCTTGCCAGGAACTGACCAATGCGTGGCAGCACGTTCCGAAAATACCAACGATAGAGTTGTTTGAAGATCGGGATTTTGGGTGTCGTGAATTCGAGAATCAAAATGTGACCGTGCGGTTGACAGACACGGGTCATCTCAGCCAGTCCTTTTCTCGTTTCGTTGACATTTCGAATTCCAAAGGCGACAGACACGACCTGGAACAAATCGTCGGCAAACGGAAGTTGTTGCGTGTCGGCTTCGAGGAATGCGATCGCGTTGTCGTTCGATGATCTTTGTGAAGACTTCTGGTTTGCCAGTTTGAGCATCTCGTGTGTGAAATCGCTTCCCACCACGGGTTGTTCGACAGGAAGTTTTTTTCGAAAAGCAAACGCCAAATCGCCCGTGCCCGTACAGACATCGAGCAACGGAGAATCGTCATGGAGTTTCACCGCACGGACGGTTCGCCACCGCCAATAGATATCAGTACCCAGCGAGAGGAAGTGATTCAGAAAATCGTAACGATGTGCGATCTCGCCAAACATTCGACGCACATTTTGTCCAGACTTATCGACCAGCGGATTTGCCTTTCGTCCAGAAGATTTTCCGAAGTGGCCCGGATGCTCAAGGCAGCCGGGGTGCTTAAAAGCAGAATCACCGAACTTGCTTCTTCGCAACGAGCGAATTTTTCCGATTCCCTTTCCAGGCACTTCACACTTACCCGCAGGGAATGTAAAGTATGAAATTCATTCTTTCGAGTCATCACGCCTTACTCAAAGACATCGCTAAGAGCCTTCCATGCCAAACATGGGTTTTTTGATTGATAACAGAAAATGCATCGGTTGTCACGCTTGCACGGTTGCCTGCAAGTCGGAGCATGACGTTCCCATCGGCGTGGATCGTACCTGGGTGAAGTACGTCGAAAAGGGAACTTTCCCCAATAACCGCAGGCTCTTCACCGTCATGCGCTGCAACCACTGTGAAGACTCGCCCTGCACGACAATCTGTCCGGTGACTGCACTTTATCGCCGCGACGATGGCATTGTCGATTTCAACAACGAACGCTGCATCGGTTGCAAAGCCTGTATGCAAGCTTGTCCATACGATGCCCTGCATATCGACCCCGTGACGCAAACCGCGGCGAAATGCAACTTCTGCACGCACCGTGTCGAGATTGGTCTGGAACCGAGTTGCGTGCAGGTCTGTCCCGAACAGGCGATTGTCGCGGGTGATTTGCAAGACCCTAACAGCAACATCTCGCAACTCATCGACCGTCATCCCGTCACGGTTCGCAAACCGGAAAAAGGTACCCGTCCCAATCTGTTCTACATCGACGCAGATGCGGCTTCGTTAGTTCCAACCCATGCCCAAACGCAGCAGGATTATCTTTGGAGCAGCAGTGCGGAAGAATCTCCTGCCGGTTTGAATAATCGGCAGTTGGTGGAATTCCAGGGCATTGAAGAATGTCATCGGGAAAACGCAAAACGGGTTTACGATGTCCGCACCAGGAAACCGGCGTGGGGTTGGGAAGTCGTCGCATACACCTGGACCAAAGCGGTTTCCACGGGTTCGTTTCTGGCAACGGGGTTGTTGTTTTTCCTCTCTGAAGACGGCTTATCCAAGGACGGTATCACAAGCGGAATCTCGGGTAAACTCCTTGCACTGACTTTGATTGCGATTCTCTTTCTTCTGCTCACCATGGGGTTGCTCGTCGCCGACCTCAAACAACCCAAACGCTTTTTGAATGTCTTGTTGAGACCGCAATGGGGTTCGTGGCTGGTACGAGGTGCCTACACCTTAATCGGTTTCACAATTGTTTTATCTCTTTGGTTGTTGGGGATCGTGATCAATTGCAATACCTTGATGAACTGGGTTTTAGGACCGGGGGTTTTCTTTGCGATTCTTAGCGCAGTTTATACCGCGTTCCTGTTAGCACAGGCAAAAGGACGCGACTTCTGGCAGAACCCGTTGATGTCGTTGCACTTTCTCTCTCATGCACTCATCGCAGGTGGGGCTGTGTGGTTGTTGATCGAATTTTTAAGCCCCAGTATTGGTGCCCATCCCAATGCGGCATCAGGAATGACGCTGGTTGGTTTGATCGTGAGTGCAATCGCGATTTTGGGTGAAAAATTCACAGCTCCGCCAACATCGGATGCACGACTTGCCATGAAGATGATCACCTCCGGCGAAAACGGTCTCTGGTTCTGGGGCGGCGGCGTGATCTTCGGCCATGCAATCCCCATCATTCTGCTATTCACGCAAATCACTCCCCTCTCACCACTTGCCACAATTTTTTCGCTCTTCGGAATCGTTGTGATTGAATCGCTCTGGATCGTCTGCCCACAACGAATTCCGCTTAGTTAGAAGTGTTAATGAGTTCTGCAAATGAGTGATCTCTTGGCATCGCACTGGCTGGGCAGTGGCATTCGTCCTGTCGAATGTTCAATCGGACTCCTTCGTATCCGATTTTTTCGATTCGGTCTTCTTCGTGTCCGACTTCGTTTCTTTTTTTTCTTGCGATTTTTTGTCGGCGGCGGCGGCTTTTTTGTAGGAATCGCTACGGTAATCGGTTTGGTAGAAACCCGAGCCTTTGAAGATGATTCCGGCGCCGGGGCCGATCATGCGTTTTGCTTTCAACCTGCCGCACTTGGGGCATTTGAGAATGGGGTTGGCTTTGATCGACTGGAAAAGTTCCCAATGATGGTCGCAGGCGGAGCATTCGTAATCGTAAGTCGGCATAAGAGTTTTCTTCGTATTATGAAACGTTTTCGCGAATTCAGGATTCGTCCTGGGTGGCTTCTTTGGTTTCGTCTGCGGGTGTGCCCGAGGAGACGATGACTTTGCTCGGTCTGACGACCCGGTCGTGCAATCGATAACCGGATTCCACTTCGTCGATAATCGACATTGCGGGACGATCAGGAGAGGGAACCTGCTGGAGGGCTTCGTGTATGTTGGGGTCGAACGATTCGCCAATCGAACCAATGGGGGTCACAGCGTGATTGCTTAACATGTCTTCGAATTGTTTTAAGACAATTTCGACACCTTTGGTGAGTTCCTCGATATTTTGAGACGTTTTCGCCGCTTCGAGAGTGCGCTTCAGGTTGTCGAGTCCCGGAAGCAAATCTCTCACAAACGGAAGCGGGGCATAAAGACGCTCTTGAACCATTTCCTTCTGCACCCGTTTGCGGACGTTTTCCATCTCGGCTTTTGCGCGAAGAAACTGGCCGTGTTGTTCTTTGCACTCGGCTTGCGATTTTTTGAGTTGCTCTTCCAGCGTGAGGGGTTCCTCGTTTTCCGTTGTCGATTCTGCGATTTTTTCCGCTGCGGAGAGAATCGCATCCTCTTCTTCGGCGTCTTCGGGTTGTGTTTTCGTTTCTTCGGTCATCTGGAATTCTCCCCCCCGTGTGTTCACGAAGGGCTAAAAGTAGTTTTTGTGTAGGAAGATTCTTAGGCGTCGGTATCCTGTTCTGGTGCAAAATAATTTTTGAGCTTTTCGAAGAACGACTTGCTATGTTGAGTGACTTCGACATGTTCAATTTCGGCAAGTTCTCTGATGAGTTCTTCCTGTCGCTGGGAAAGTTTTTTGGGGACGTCCACGTGTATTTGGACAAACAAATCACCGGGGCTGCCTCCGTGGGGGTTGGGCATACCGTAACGCTTGAGACGAAAGATATTTCCCGTTTGTGTTCCGGCCGGGATGGTGAGTTGGTGACGTCCGGTAAGGATGGGGACTTCGAGTTCCGTTCCCAGCACAGCTTGCGAATACGCAATAGGAATTTTGCAGGTCAGGTTTTGGCCTTCGCGTTCGAATAAAGGATGCGGCTTAACGTAAATTTCGACGTATAAGTCGCCGCGCGGCCCGCCTCCTGCACCGGGTTCCCCTTCTCCGCGCACACACAGTTTCATACCGGAATCGACACCTCCAGGAACGTGAACTTCCAAATGGAATTCCTTGTTCTCTCGACCGGTTCCATTGCAAGGAGAACATTTTTCGCGGATGAGCTTGCCTTCTCCATGGCAGGCGGGACAGGTTGTTTGGATGCGGAAGAACCCCTGCGACTGAATCACCTGGCCCTGACCGCCGCAGTATTCGCAGTCGACGGGCGAGCTTCCGGGTTTCGATCCCGAACCGTCACAAATGGAACAGAGTTCTCGGCGTTCAATGATAACTTCCTTTTTGCAACCCGATGCGGCTTCGAGCAGATCGATGTTCAAGGACGTCCGTAAACTCTCTCCTTGCCGCGCTCTACGTCGACCACGAGATCGACCTCGCCCACCGCCACCGAAAAACGAACCGCCGAATAAATCGCCAAAGGCATCGAAAATATCGGAGATGTCGTTGAATCCAGCACCTCCTTCCGGGCCTGAGACTCCCGCGTGTCCGTATCGATCATAGCGGGCGCGTTTTTCGTCATCGCCTAAGATGTCGAACGCTTCGGAGGCTTCCTTGAATCGTTCGATGGCCGCTTCATCTCCAGGGTTTCTGTCAGGATGGTTTTCGAGAGCTTTCTTCCGGTAGGCTTTCTTGATGTCACCTGCTGCAGCTTCTCGAGAGACGCCCAGCGTTTCGTAATAATCTCTCTTGGAAGTCATGGACATAATTTCATAAACTAAATCTCAGATCGTTCGAGCCATATTCGCTCGAGACATCTTCATGAAACCGGGGGTTTCGAACAAATTTTAGCGAACGTTTGAAAAACTGAAAATGCGAATTTTCTTCCGTAGTCATCGGG
>Ga0114931_10006386_pt1 | contig 14505 bp, 5 predicted proteins | sample 2SBtaG_FD_89579 | JGI IMG/M metagenome (GOLD analysis project Ga0114931, IMG submission 89579) | Deep subsurface microbial communities from Kolumbo volcano to uncover new lineages of life (NeLLi) - 2SBTROV14_V59a metaG | ecosystem: Environmental > Aquatic > Marine > Volcanic | place: Kolumbo...
CAAGATTCCAACTGAATGACATTTTAGCATTCATGTCATTCTGCAAGAATCCTGTCGGAACAACAAGCTGAATTTAGAAATACAAATCAAATCCCGTGACTTTTCCCAGTCCGTGCGCCCACCTTGCTAATAAATCATTTGCTACAAGATTCCAACCGAATGACATGAGAAGATCCCAAATCAGAAAAGTCCATAATCCGTTGGCTGTCCATTTTTCCGGCCTGCTATTTCATGCCCCTTGTCTCAGGAAAGCATGATTATCATCGACGACAGGAAAGAGTGTTGACTAGGTGAAATAAATCCGTTATATTTGGCTGATTCCGAAAAAATGAGCTCGGTTGCAAAAAAATTCAATTGTCATCGGAGGAATAATGCTAAAGCCTGTTTTAATAACGTTTATTTTATTTCTTTTTGGGACTCTTTCAAGTTTTGCCGGAGGACAAGTGGATCAGCAAACAATATCCAACACAATTCAAATCCTCGAAAAAAAATATGGGGATCAGCAGCGCCAACGAATTAAAAAAGGCGTGCAGCAGGTTGCAGGTTTTTGGCGGCAGGAAGATGGTTCTGCAGACGATTTTTCAAAGTTTTGTCAGAAGCAATTTATTACCGATGAAAAATTACTGCATGAAACTTTTGAGCGATACGAGACGAACCTGGAATCCATTTACGGGCATGGCCATGAAATTCAGCGCGATCTATCCGCACCCATGCAACTGGACATCGGTCCCATTCTGCCTGTGGATTATTTCTTCGCTGAATTCGATCCCTTTGCCCACCTTGACGATGATTTTTTTGCGTCAAAAATTGCTTTTGTTGCCTTGTTGAATTATCCCCTGTATACATTGGAAGAACGCCTGAAATTGGGCCCGACCTGGAGCCGTGAACAATGGGCGCAGGCACGGATGGTCGGGAAATTTGCCAGCCGCATTCCGGCCGCAGTTTCTCAAAAACTCACTGTCGCTTACGTTCAGGCCGAGGATTACATCAGCAATTACAATATTTATATGCATCATCTGCTCGATGACAACGGGAGTCGTTTGTTTCCGAAAGGCCTCAAGCTCATTACCCACTGGGGCTTGCGCGACGAATTAAAAGCTCAATATGCCAAAACCGATGGCCTGCCACGTCAGCAAATGATTCAAACAGTCATGGAAAGGATTGTGACCCAGCAGATTCCGCAGAAAGTTATTAATAACGATCAGTTCGACTGGAACCCCATTCGAAATAAAGTTTATCAAGACGGCATGGAAATAAAATTTGAGCCGGAAGACAATACCCGCTATCAACGCCTTTTGGATATTTTCCACGCAGAACAAGCGGCCGATCCCTACTATCCCCTTTTACCGACAAAAATTGACCGGCGTTTCAAAAGAGATCGCGAAATTCCGGAGGCGGATTTCGAAAAACTGATTGTCTCCGTGTTAACAGACCCTGTTGTTAAAGATGTGGCTACCCTCATCTCCAAAAGACTGAACAGAAAATTGCAGCCTTTTGACATCTGGTACAATGGTTTCAAACAGCGCGGTTCAATCGACGAGGCACAGTTGGACAAAATCGTTGCCGAGCGCTATCCCGATGTTCAGGCCTTTCAAAATGACATCCCCAACATTCTTAAAAGTCTGGGATTCGCCGATTCTACAGCAAATTATTTGGCAACCAAAATTACTGTTGATCCCTCTCGCGGTGCTGGACACGCCATGGGTGCGGAACGCCGCCCCGACAATGCGCATTTGCGCACCCGTATCCCAAATGGAGGAATGAAATACAAAGGATTCAACATCGCCATCCATGAGCTGGGGCACAATGTGGAGCAGGTTTTTTCGTTAAACGAGATGGATTATTATTCTTTGCACAGTGTTCCAAACACCGCGTTCACCGAAGCGTTTGCCTTTGTCTTTCAGTCGCGCGACCTGGACGTCCTTGGCCTGGGCCGTCATGATAAAACGGCCGAGTATTTTAAAACACTGGATACATTTTGGTCCACGTGCGAAATCGCCTCCGTTGGTTTGGTAGATATGCGCGTTTGGCACTGGATGTATGACCATCCCGATGCAACAGCAGAAGAATTGAAAGGCGCTGTCATTGAAATTTCTCAAGATGTGTGGAACACCTATTTTGCGCCGATCTTTGGGATAAAAGATTCGATTCTGCTCGGTGTTTATTCCCACATGATCGAAGATGGAATGTACCTTCCCGATTATTCGCTCGGTTTTATCATCATGTTTCAAATAGAACAATATCTCAAGGGAAAAAATCTGGGCGCGGAAATGGAACGCATGTGCCGGACAGGATCGATAACACCCGATGCCTGGATGCGGGCGGCAGTGGGCAGTCCTGTTTCAGCGCAGCCACTTTTGAATGCCACGAAAGAAGCGGTTAAAATGATAAATACAAAAATTTAACAGAATCAGGAACTCGATGAAAAGATTGCAAACCATCCTTTTACTTTTATTGTTTTGCCTCATTTTTACTGCCGGAGCATCCGAGCCGGATATTCATATCTATTCCCGGTTTGATCTTTTTAAAAGCAATAACTCCCGGCAAAAAGACCTTTCCTCCGGTTGGGAAATGCGCAATAAAGACAAAGGTCAATGGCAAAAAATTGAGACATTGCAGCCGCTGCCGGTGAATGAGCAGTTTGAATTTCGGAAAATTTTCGCTCTCGATTCAAGTGACCTCGGCAGAAAATATCAACTGGAAATAAACGGCCTGTACGGCTCTTGTGCTGTTTATTTGAACAGCAAATTGCTCGGCACACATCAGGGCAGCGTACCCGTATTCCTGCAAATTCCGCCTGAATTAGTATCGTTTAACGGGACCAACAAAATTTCCGTGCAAATGAACAATTTCGTCGATTATAAAAGTTCTCTTCCTCTGAAATACCGGGCCGATGGCATTCCCCTGCTGTCTCATCCTTTTTCACCCCGAATTATTTTATGGGCGCTGCCGGAATCTTTTGTTTCCACGGCACACCTGGCGATTTCTAAAGAAAACCGGCAATCTGAGCTGCGCTTAAACGTGCAAATTTCTCATCCTCCTCTAAAAATAAAAGTCCGCTCCCGCTGGAATCGACGATATCTTCGCATCCAGATTTTGGATAAAGAAAGCGCTGTTCCCGTTTGGAAAAGTGAACTATTGCGTCCCGTCAGAATAGCAGAAGAAAAAACTGAGTTTCAGGTAAATATCCCCAAGAGTCGGATCAGGTTTTGGGAGCTTGAGGCACCACACAATTATCTGCTGAAATTGAATTTCCGCAGTCAGGGACGAAGTGAAGAAATCGGCACTTTTCCTTTTGCGATGCGAAAACAGCCCGGTAATCCGTTTTTATCATTACAAGCAGATTCCGTAAAAAAGATGAAATGCATTGAATGGATTGCGGATAAGAAATTTGCTTTCAAGACTGAAAGAGAAAAAAGCAAGCAAATCAAATCCGATCTTACATTGATCAGGGAACTGCACGCAAATTCAGTGCGGGTTTTTGCGTCCGCGCCAAAGCCGTTCTTCCTGGATATGTGCGACAGCCTGGGTCTGGGCGTTTTGGTGGAACTTCCCTTGTGCAATGCCCCGCCCAAAATAATCGCAAAAAATGATTTTCAGGCTAAAGCCGGCAATTTATTGAAAGAATATATTCAGGCGTTTCAAAGCCATCCGTCCGTCATCGCCTGGGGCGTAGGAAGCGGATTCATCGGCAATGACCTGAGGACAATAAATTTTGTCGATCATTTAAAACTAATTGCAATAAAATGGGATGACCGGCCGCTTTACGCGGGAGTCGTGGCCGGTAAAAAACAAATTCAGGACTTGGCCGTTAATTTTCAAATTCTGGAAATGCCGGTTGACAGGACGGGCATTTCCATTGATTATTCCTCTCGCGAGTTCACATCGGACAAAAACATGCTCAGGATTTCGATTCCTCTGGCTTTTCAGAAAAACAATGTCCAGGCAGTTGAGAGAGAACAGGCTTTTGAATTACAGGAAATATTGCGCAAAATATCGATGGGCAAAACGGCAGCCGGCGTGGTCATCAGTCCTTTGCGAGATTGGGCCGGAGAGACACCACATCTTATCTGGGGACCGCGCCGCGGCGCAAATATTTTTCTGGCGGGACTCCTGGACGTTAGCAATAAAACCCGGCCCGCTTTTGCTGTCGTTAAATCAGTTTTTGAAAATAAGGAAAAAGCTGATCGCACTTTTGTACGACAATCGAGTGAAACGATTATTTTTGAAATTATTGGATTTGTCGCACTGCTTTTCTTTTTAATGTTTGTTCGCTCGGATCGTGTTTTTCGCAATTATCTTCGCCGCATTTTTTTGTTCCCTCACGGTTTTTATATGGACATGAGTGAAAATCGACGCGTTAGTTCGCTTTTAACAGCCCTGATTGGAACCACCTGTATTGTGACATTGTCGCTGATTTTGGCCAGCTATGTTTATTTTCTACGTTCCAGCTCATCTTTTGATGATATTCTGACCTGGTTTTTTGCCAATCCGCAATTCAAGTACAAAATCATCTGGCTCATCTGGCATCCAATTATTTTAATTCTTTTTTTTGTGATATCGCTCTTTTCGCTTATTTTATTGCAGAGTGTGATTTTTAAAATCGTTACTTTTTTTCAACATCGTCATATAAAGTGGACGCAATTTTTAACCTTTGTCCTCTGGGTGCCGGCCAATCTATTATTTGCAGCCCCCATTGCCATCGTGCTTTACAGATTACTGGAAAGATCATCTTTTGTCCAACCCGTTTCTGTGCTTTTGCTCATCATTTTTTTATGGACAATTCTTCGCATCTTTCGGGGAACCAAAGTCATTTTGCAGCTCACAAATTTCCAGACATTCATTTTGTACATTTTTGTTCTCGGCGTTTTTTTCGGCGGTTTCGGTGGCTATCTCGAATACAACAGATCACTTTTGGCTTTTTCCGGCTACTTTATTTCTATACTTGGGTTTTAAAGTATTACAAGTTATTTCTTTGTTTTTTTTGCAAAATATTTTTAAACTTTTTTTGACCACTAATTTCACTAATGACACGAATTGATATAAAAATTAATTGGCATATCTTTCCTACTCAAGAGGAAGTTCACCCTAATAAATGTGCACGCCAAATATCTGCTTAGCAGCTTTTTAGGGCGTTGACAATTTGTACACCAGCAATATTGTAAACGACTTCCTTAAAACAACTTTTGCGATATTAGTGCAATTAGTGAAATTCGTGATTGTTGCAATTTTTAATATTTAGATGCGGTTTACTGCGCTATGCTATTGTCCTGAGATTCTTGCAAAAAAGTACAAGAGTTGAATGTAAAAGGTAAACATCAATCATCTGTTATTTGTGTTTTAACCTCGCTGGGATTATGCAAACAACTCGGCGAGCATATTTTCTTTGACGAGGAGTGCAGCGCCTTCATGCGCTGCATTTTCACTATAATTTTTCAGTAGCAGAAACATTTGCATAATCATACAATTGATAGATTGTAAAATTTCAACATCGAGAGGGACAAAAAATGAGACTCTTAAAAACCATTCAATTCCTGCTTATTTTTGCACTCTTTTTCACTTTTTGCTCCAAAACACAAAAAGTTATGCTTCCCGGGAAATTGAGCGACGGTTCCATTTTATTGCCGAATCGCTATAAAATCACTCCGGCCGGAGAACAAATCCCTGTGGGTGATTTGCCACTGAACATGGTTCTCAGCCCGGATGGGAAATTTCTCGCTGTAACCAATAACGGCTACAGCGAGCAGTTTGTCTCCATCATCGATGTCGCCGCTCAAAAACAAGTGCAAACCCTGCCGGTTCGCGCTTCGTTTTTCGGCATCGACTTTAGCGCTGACGGCAGTAAATTATTTGTCTCCGGCGGTGCGAAAAATCTCGTTTACATTTTTTCCAGACAAAAGTCTCAATTTGTTCGCACGGATTCTATCCCTTTGGCTGATGTAAAAACAGAATGGTTTGTAACCGGACTCCAATCCGCCCAAAATGGTAAAATCGTCTATGCGGCAACAAAGACATTCAAAACGTTGCTGAAAATTTCAGTCCAAAAGAAAAGAATTTTGAAGCGCTTGACATTTGATCATTTTTTGTACGATGTTTTACTCAACAAATCCGGCGATAAACTTTACGTGAGCATCTGGGGTGGCAGCGCCGTCGCTGTTGTCGATCCGGTTAATCTGTCGCTGCTTAAAACGATTGCTGTCGGCGATCATCCCAACAAGATGGTGCTGGCGCAGGACGGTCGTCTTTTTGTGGCGAACGCCAACACCGACAATGTAACCGTCATTGACACAAAAAACGATGCCGTTGTTGAAACGATTTCCGTTAAACCATTTCCGAATGCACCAAATGGTTCAACGCCCAATGGACTGGCCATTTCCGCGGATAGCAAAACGCTTTATGTGGCGAATGCAACGAACAATTGTGTCGTCGTTGTCGATATTTCGCAGCCCGGTTCCTCGCGCGTTTTGGGTTATATTCCCTCGGGTTGGTATCCCACTGCCGTTGCTCTTTCGAAAGATGGGAAGCAATTGTTTGTTGCCAACGGCAAAGGACTCATTTCAAAGGCGAATCCCAACGGGCCGGATCCGACGAAGGAGAGGAACTTTGACAAGAACCAATACATCGGCCGGCTTTTGTGGGGTACAGTGTCCGTGCTGAATGTCCCACAGGCAAAACAGCTCAAAGAATTCACCGCCCAGGTACGAAAGAACAATGACTGGACGAAACTGAAAAAGCCGAAGAAAAAATCCGCATCAACTGTATTGCATGCTATTCCGAGGACAGTGGGCGAGCCTTCTTACATCAAACATGTGCTATACATCATTAAAGAAAACCGAACGTATGACCAGATTTTTGGCGATTTGCCGCAGGGAAACGGTGATTCCTCAATCGTCTTATTTGGAAGAAATATTACGCCGAACCACCATAAAATCGTAGAAGAATTTACCCTGTTTGATAATTTTTACGTCGATGCTGAGGTAAGCGCAGATGGTCATGAATGGTCCATGGGTGCCATTGCCACGGATTTTGTAGAAAAGACCTGGCCGAGCACCTACTCCGGCAGAGGGCAAGGGTATCCGGCCGAAGGAAATTACGAGATTGCTTTTCCAACAATTGGTTACATCTGGGACATGGCGGCTCGTAAGGGAATTTCTTATCGTAGTTATGCTGAATTTATCGATGCCGCCCCGGATACTGCGGAACCGGGCGTAACCCACATGAAAACTCTCAAAGGGCATTACGATCCAAAGTACCGTCCGTGGGATCTGGATTATCCGGATGTTCTCAGGGCCAAAGAATTTATCCGCGAACTGCATCAGTTTGAAAAAACCGGTAATTTCCCGAATCTGATGACTATGCGCCTGCCCAACGACCACACCTACGGCACCCGCGCCGGCAAGCATACCCCCCGCTCCATGGTTGCCGACAATGATTTGGCTGTGGGCATGGTTTTCGATGCTCTTTCCCACAGCAAATTCTGGAAAGAGACAGCAATCTTTGTCCTTGAGGATGATGCTCAAAATGGCCCGGATCACGTTGATGCCCATCGCTCCATTTTGCTCGTCGCCTCGCCATACACCCGCCGCGGCCATGTCGATCACAACATGTATGATACGGCCAGCGTGCTCAGAACCATAGAGTTGATTTTGGGCCTGCCGCCGATGAGCCAATACGACGCCGCTGCCTTCCCGCTCATCCCGGCGTTTCAGGATAAACCCGATTTTACGCCGTTCGTGCATCTGCAGAACAGTTATCCCATGGATAAAATAAATTCCAAGCTGGCTTACGGTGCAAAGATGTCTCTGGCAATGAACTTTAGCGAGGAAGACGAAACCCCGGAGCAGGAGTTGAATGAAATTTTGTGGAAAGCCGTCAAAGGCGTGCATTCAAAAATGCCGGCGATAAGGAATGCCCGCTATCGGCAATTGTTTGATTGAGTTGGATGATCAGGGAGAACGGCTGTTCTCCCTGGTACGCCGGCTGTAAAAAAAACCAGAACACTTTTGATAACAATGAATCTATTGTCATAAAAATTGACAACAATTTTATTGCCAAATTCTAACCTTTACCAAAGCTCTCCCATACCCAGTCATCATTCGTTACCTATATCGAATGCGAGTTGCCATTTAAAACATTATTTTCTCATAGCTTTGGTAAAGGTCTCATTGCTTTTCCCGCCTCCGGTTTCCATTTTTCGTTTCCCTTGGTTGCGAAAAATTACTCTTGATTCTTGACGTTGTGGATAGTATCTTTTCAAGCTAAAATTATTACGAACATGCAAAATCAACTTTAAGGATATTGTGGAATTATCAGAACTAAATATTGTCGGATTCAAATCTTTTGCCAAGAAAATTAATATACTTTTAAACCCGGGTATTACCGCGATTGTCGGGCCGAACGGCTGCGGCAAAAGCAATATTGTCGATTCAATTCGCTGGGTTATGGGCGAACAAAAAAGCGGCGTGCTGCGCAGCGAACGCATGGAAAATGTCATTTTTGCCGGATCGGCCAGTACCAAGCCGGTGGGTATGGCTGAGGTGTCCCTGAGGATTCAGAACACCAAAAACATTCTACCCGTCGAGTATACCGAAGTTGTTGTCACGCGCAGGCTGTTCCGTTCCGGTGAAAGCCAGTATTTTATTAATGGCAATCAATGCCGGTTGAAGGATATTACCTCCCTGTTCATGGACACCGGTATGGGCGCACAAACTTATTCCGTGATCGAACTGCCGCAGGTGGAAAAACTTTTAAACGGCAAACCGGAAGAGCGCCGCGTGATCTTTGAAGAAGCAGCCGGGATTACCAAATATAAGCTCCGCCGCAAAGCCACTTTCCGCAAGCTGGAAGCAACGGAAAAAGACCTCATCCGCGTTGAGGATATTATGTCTGAAGTTGAAAAATCTGTGCGATCCCTGAAGCGACAAGTAAGCAAGGCGCAGCGTTACCAAAAAGTCTCTACTGAACTCAAGGATTTGGAAATCAAATTGGCAACACAGGAGTATTCCAAAATCCTGGAAGAACTGGAGCCCTTGCAGGGAAAACTCGGTTCGATTCAGCAAGACAGGGAAGCAGCAAGTGCGGACCTGGCAACTCGGGATGCCGAGTACGAAGCCCTCAGGACAAAGCTGCTTGATCTTGAAAAAAGCCTTTCTCAAAAACAAACGGAATACAACAATCTCAATCGCGATGTTCAGAAATATGAAGAGCGCGTGCTGGTTAATAGTGAACGAATCAGAAGCCTGAAAGAATCGCAAACACGTTATGCGCAGGAAAAAGCAAGTTTATCCGAGCGCCTTGCGGAACTTGAAAGCGAATTCGATGAAGCCAGTTTTAAAACAAAAAATGCGGAGCGGGAACTGGCCGATGCCCGCTCCGAGTACGAAAACCTGAATACTGCATATCGCAAATTGCGAACCACGTTCGAAGATAAACGTTCTGCCGTACAGAATGCTGATGCCGAAATTTTGCGAATTACCGAAACTTTGAACCGAAAGCAGAATGAAGGCGAGCGGCTAAAGGCCTCGGAAGAGAACAAAAGTCAGCGCCTCAATCAACTGAATGAAGAAGAAAAGAATGATGCCGGCAGCCTTGCCGCTCTGCAGAAAAAGCTCGAACAATTAAAATCTCGGGAACAGTCCATAAAAAATGAACTGGAAAAAAACAGCACAGAACTGGCTGATTCGGCCAGAAAGTACGAGGAGGCCAGGCGCTCCATCGAAAGTCTGCAACGGGCAGATATGGAAGATAAAAATCGCATAGAGGTTCTCGAAAACAAAGCCGGAATGATCCGACAGCTTTTGGAAAGTTATCAGGATTATCCAAGCGGTGTAAAATTTCTCGCCACGATCAAGGACGAACGCTTTTCATCACACGGTGCAGTCGCAAATGTTATTCGTGTTCAACAGCAGCATCGGGCCGCTGTTGCGGCAGCGCTGGGCGAATTCGCCACATTTCTCGTTGTTGAAAATCCCGCTCAGGCTTTTTCCGGTATCGGCCTTTTAAAACAGGATCGAAAAGGAATTGTTACCTTTCTGCCTTTGCAAAAACTAGCGCCTGTTCGTACCGATCACCCGGCGATTCAGGACCTGGGAATTGTTGGCTGGGCGAATGAAATTGTCCAGACTGATGATAAATTCAGGACAGTCGTCGATGTTGCGCTCGGTTCTTATCTCGTCGTTCAGGATTTGGAAACGGCAAACAGAATTCGGGAAATACTGGACAACAAGCCGATAAACATTGTCACATTAAGTGGTGAAGTGCTCGGATTTTCCGGCATTATTCGCGGCGGCAGTTCCGGCAAGCGCCAGTCGGAAATCGTTGGACGGCAGGAACAACTGAATGCGCTCGTTAAAGAGATGGATGAAATAAATAATAATATAAATAAACGGCGCCTGACAATGGCTCAGCGTGAGGAAGAAGCGCTAAAATACAAAACGAGAACTGAAGCCCTTACTCTGGAAACGAAAAATCAGGAAGAAACACTTTCCAAGTTACGCCTGGAACTGGGTCGCGCAACGTTTGAAGAACAATCCCTTGCCGAGGCTCGTAAAAAGCGAAAAGAAGAGCGAGATCAAATTCTCAGCGAAATCAATCTTTTGGGGCGGAATCTGGAATTGCAAAGTTCCGATACGCAAGAAATGCAGAAAAAGCGGCAGCAACTGACCGAGCAACGTGAATCGCTAAACACAGAATTGGAAACCCTCGAAAAGCAAAGTGCGACTGCTAATGAAAAAGTGCAATCGATTCAGGTTAATGTAGCCAAACTTCAAAGTGAATTTGAGGCCTTGCAGCGGGAAAGCGATTCGCTGCGTTCCCAAATAAATGAAACGACGCGAATGATTGATTTACGCAGCCTCGAAGCAAAAAAAGCAAAGGAAGAAATTCAGGAACTAACAGAAGTAAATGAATCGTATAATCATCAGATTCAGGAATTGTCGCAAAAGCGTAATGTCCTAAAGACTCTGATAGAAAAATTAAAAGAAGAACAATACCAGGTTAATGTAAAGGCCAACGAACAGGAGAAATTAATTCGTTCTGCCAGAGGCAAGTCGGAAGAATTGTCCGAATCCGTGCATCACCTGGAATTGCGGGCCTCGGAATTAAAAATGCAAAAAGAAAATCTCAAAGCCCGGATGCTTAAAGAATTTGAATATACAATAGAGCGTCAACCGCTTGATCCTGAATTCGAGCGGGAAGAAGCAAAGCATAAAATTGAACAGTTGTACGAAAGCCTCAAACGAGTTGGCCCCGTCAATTTGCTTGCGCTGAAAGAATATGAGCAAGAACGCGAGCGATTCGACTTTTTGCAAACCCAGCGGGAAGATTTGCTCAAAGCGCGCCGCGACCTAACCAATACAATTGATATTATCAACAATACGGCGCGGGAAAAGTTTCTGGAAACATTTGAGGCAGTACAAAAAAACTTTGTAAAGGTTTTTAAATCTTTTTTTGAAGGAGGAAGAGCAAGCATTGTACTCCGGGAAGGCAACGACCCACTGGAAGGGGATATTGATATTTACGCTACACCGGGAGGAAAACGCCTTTCTTCGTTGCAGCTCCTTTCCGGTGGAGAAAAGTCTTTAACAGCAATCTCGCTGCTTTTTGCAATTTATCTGGTCAAGCCGAGTCCGTTTTGCATTTTTGACGAGGTCGATGCTCCTCTGGACGATCGCAATGTCGAGCGATTTACCAAGGCGCTAAAAGACTTTTCTCATAACACACAATTTCTTATTGTAACTCATAATAAATCAACTATGCAAGCTGCAGATCAACTTTACGGTGTGACGATGGAGGAAGAGGGCGTGTCAAAAGTTGTTTCAGTAAAATTCGATTCAGCTGTAAAAATGGAGAAAACTACTCCGGCTGAAGTAACCGAATAATTAAGGAGAAGTATTCCATGCAAAGAAAGAAAAAACTAACACATTTTATATTCACCGTGCTGTTGCTCGGTCTCTGCTCTATGCTGGTCATGGGCTCATTTGCCCAGGAAAAGAATGCAGAGAAAGAAAAAGCGCTGAAATTCTCAATTGATTGGAATCGCTTTCGCTATTCAGACAGCCTGACTTTTCTGGAATATTCAATTTCGTTATATCGGGACTTGTTGAAATTTGTACCTTTTGAAAATGAATATCGTGCGGAATTTCAGGTCACTGCCACTTTGATGCAGGGAGACTCCATTGTAACCAGCAAACAATGGAAAAACATGTCTTCAGTGGATAGCCTGGCTGCAATAACCGGAACGCAGCGGCTCTTCAGTGTTAATAATTTTGTTGTTCCCGCAGGAAAGTATCAAATGGATTTAAAGATTGTTGATACGAACTCGGGGAAAGAAAAATCATACAGATTTCCCCTGGTTGTAAAAAATTTCCCCGCCGGGGAATTGCTTGTCAGCGATATGCAGTTGTCCACCAAAATTCAGCGTGATACAACGAAAAACATGCTGGTAAAAAACGGGTACCGTATTTATCCCAATCCAACAAGATTGTACGGCATTGGGCTGCCAATCCTGTATTGCTACTCAGAAATTTATAATTTGGCCCCGGCAACCAGCGATTCCGGTGCCTACTATAAAGTCAACTATAAAATTTTGAATGCCGATGGCCAGGTTGTTAAAACTTTTCCTGCCAGGAAGCATAAAAAGCCCGGTGATTCTGCAGTAGAAGTGAACGGTGTTAATGTAGTAACCCTCGTCTCCGGTGCTTACAGTGTTTTGATGGAAGTAAAAGATTTTGAAACAGGAAAAACCACCCAGGATCAGCAAAAGTTCTTCGTCTATCGGCAGGGTGATTATGCCGAAGGTGGTGCTGCATTTAAGAAAAAGGATGAAATAAAAGGCACCGGAAGTCCCGGTGTTGATGCAGCTCGATATGATGTGATGCCGGAAAAGGAATTGGACCAGGAATTCAACTATTGCCGCTATATTTCAACTAAAAATGAGAAAAAAACCTACAAAAAGTTAACTCTCGATGGAAAGAGAAAATATATCAAAGAATTTTGGGCAAAACGCGATCCTCATCCCAACACCCCGACAAATGATTACAAAAGAAAATATCTTGGTCTGGTTCAGTACGCCAATCAGGCTTTCAGAGGCAATTTTCGCAAAGGCTGGCGCACAGATCGCGGCAGGGTCATTCTGATCTACGGGCGCCCTGATGAGGTGGAAAGATTTCCCTTCAGCAATGAGCACAAGGCATACGAAATCTGGCACTATTTCAGCGTTCAGGGCGGCGTGGATTTTATTTTCGTTGACCGCCGCGACATGGGAGAATATGAACTGGTTCACTCGACCGCACGAGGTGAGTTGTACGATACCGACTGGCAGCGCTGGATAGACCCGAATCGGTGATCGACAAATTTAAATGCAGCATTTGATTTGGATGCAATGATTAAAGGAGGGCATCGATGAAAAGAGTTCTGGCAGTCATTCTTGGTGGCGGACGTGGGAGCAGGCTTTTTCCACTGACGAAACTTCGAGCTAAACCAGCAGTACCAATTGCCGGGAAATACAGGCTCATTGACATTCCAGTGAGCAATTGTATCAACTCCAGCGTTAACAAAATCTATGTTCTGACGCAGTTTAATTCCGCTTCACTCAACAGGCATATTGGCATTACCTATAATTTTTCTCCTTTTTCCGACGGCTTTGTTGAAGTCCTGGCTGCACAGCAAACTCCTGTTGGCCAGGACTGGTTCCAGGGTACGGCAGATGCTGTTCGAAAATATCTTATCATGATCGAGGAAACAGATATTGATGATGTCCTTATTCTTTCAGGCGATCATCTCTATCGCATGGATTATCGACCTTTTATAGACCAACACCGAAAACAAGAAGCTGATATTACCATTTCCGTTATACCCGTACAAGAATCACACGCATCCTCGTTCGGTCTCCTTAAAATAGATGACAAAGGCCGCGTAAATGAGTTTTCCGAAAAGCCCAAAGGAAAAGATCTGCAAAGAATGGCCGTTGATACAACAAGTTTGGGTCAGGACGAAAAGGAAGCCGCGCGATTTCCATACATCGCGTCAATGGGTATCTATGTATTTAAAAAGCAAGTGCTAATTGATTTGCTTAAAAACAATCCATCCCAAGATGATTTTGGCAAGCAGATACTTCCGCAAGCAATCGAGACCAACAAAATTTATTCCTACCTCTTTCCCGATTATTGGGAAGACATTGGAACCATCGAAGCTTTTTATAAGGCAAATATGGCGCTTGTCAAATATCCCAATCCCGCTTTCAGTTTTTATCACCCGGAATCCCCGATTTACACGCACCAGCGTTTTTTACCCCCATGCAAGTTAGTAAACAATGAGATCATCGAATCCATGTTGTGCGAAGGATGCATTGTAGAGAGGGCAACAATTCGGCGCTCTATCATTGGAATCCGCTCTATCATTTCTGAAGGCGCAGTCATCGAGGACTCGCTGATTATGGGAAGTGACTTTTTTAAGCCGTATGAAAAACGAATAGATGAAATAAATGAGGGTAAAATACCCATAGGG
>Ga0114931_10006387_pt1 | contig 14503 bp, 13 predicted proteins | sample 2SBtaG_FD_89579 | JGI IMG/M metagenome (GOLD analysis project Ga0114931, IMG submission 89579) | Deep subsurface microbial communities from Kolumbo volcano to uncover new lineages of life (NeLLi) - 2SBTROV14_V59a metaG | ecosystem: Environmental > Aquatic > Marine > Volcanic | place: Kolumbo...
ATCAGTGGTTATGGTGTGTTACGAGAAATTTGTACACAAGGCTTAGCCGGCAAGTCTATTAACGTTCCTCTCTTTTCAGAACGATTATCAGCATTACCCGCTTAGGGCTGTGAACGGTTACGTGTTGAGGTTGTTTGGTTGCATAAATTTATCTGTCATGAGGAAACATGCATCACTAAAATTGGTAATACTAACCTTTATAAAGATCAAGGGCACTTGACTGTTGATGGTTCAGAATGGCTTATTCCACAGCTGAATTTGCCGAACCGACTCAAGAAGAAATAAGTGTTGTCAATGGCAAAATAATTGAGTCAGTTTCGGTCATTCAATTGAGAAACTTTTTCAGAGCAATAGTCAGTAGAGTTGTTGAGTTTATTGTTTCTCATTTCCAAACCCTGTTTGGGAACACATAGCTATAAGCTCTGCTTCACAATCGATGTTTGTAGTGAGAGAGCCTGCAAATGAAGGTGATTATAAATAAATCAATTGTTTTGACGTACTTTATTATTCAAACGGCCAGTACTATTTAGATGGCCGGTATTATTCTTGTTTCCTAATTTTTCAGCCATTTCCTCCATAGCAAATTTCTTAATCAAAACAGCAATAAAAATAAGGTGATAAAGTAAATCCCAGTAGGATAAGCCAAGAAAAGCTGTGCCAACCATATAACAAATAAGAGAGGTTCTTATTGCAAAACAATAATCGGGAACCCAATCCATACCTTCAATATTTTTTGTAAGTTTAGGCAGCCTACTTAAACTTATAAGAGAACCTAAGATAAGTGATAGCCACATTCCAAAGGCAATAAAACCGTGTTCAGAAAACATTTCCACATAAGAACTATGCCAGTCTCTCATAGTTACCCATCTCCAGCCTTCAAAACCTGAGCCTACAAAAGGATGTTCTAAGGTGTGATGCCAGCCATCACGCCAAACTTTAATGCGGCCCATAGCGGATGCATCTTGTTCATAAGTTTCCAAGGTATGCATCCGATTAAACCATGAGTCAGGGAGTTGTGGTATGGCAAATGCTATACCAATGAGAACTAAAGGTATAGCTAAAAGTTTATGTTTACTATGCCTAATTAACATAAAGGTAAGTGCTATCATAGTTAATAGTGCGCCTCTAGACCAAGAGGATAAGGCACAAGCATACATAATTGGAATAGAAAACATAATTCCTCTTTTTATCAACTTACTAGGTGTTCGCTTATACCAAAGTAAGATCAGAGGTATTGACATGAGTACCGCTACTGCAAACGCATTATTTTCTTCAAACTGAGTTGCTGGAGGGCCATAAACGCGGTAAGAAAGGCCATGAGCAATCGCAAAAATTCCCCCTTTTACGGCCACTATACCGATAGATGCACCAATAGTGATAATTAAGTAATAGAGTTTTTCTCTTGTATTAATTAATACTAAAGTAAAAATGAAAGGGATATAAATTTTAGAAATAAACCATAGTCTTTCCCAAGCTAAATCTTGCATATAGGCTTGAGTAGTTGTAATAAAAAAGTATCCCCATAGCATAAAAAATACAATAATACGCCAATCCTTAGGCAGGCTTTGTTTATCCTTTTCTAATAATGTTTTAAATGCGACAACTAAAAATAGAATATAGTAGGCAGGCAAGGTACGGACAAACCCCCAGGCGTAAGCATGGGGGTTAAGGTAGCTAAAAATAGCTAATGCTAGAACACCATACCAAGCCTTATAAAGACTGGCACCAATACAACCCGTAAGAAAAATTAAGACGACAATATCACGCACGACTATCTTCTTTTTTTGTATCTAAAGATGGAGCACCCATCCATTCAAGCTGGCTATCAATAAAGCGTCGATCAAGCATCCTATCGAGTTTGCCTCGAATAAAGCCAGCCATACCCGCTAATCTCATAAGCTCCATTATAAGTAATATTCTATATAGCATATAGGGTTTGTTGGATTGCTCACTTGTCTTTTTGGCTTGTGGCCACAAAAAATGTTTGATATAAACAAATAAGAAATAACCAAAGCCGATACCGGCAATCGGCCAAATAAATGACAACAATAAGAAAAATAATATTAAACTATGGTATTTAATATTGAGTAAATAGCCATCAGTTCCAATCCCCACTCTCCCATTGCCTCTTGCATAATTAAAATGTTGTTTTGCTACAGCAGAATAAGTCTCTCTGGGGCGCCACTTTACGATGGCTTTTTTCGCAAAAATAAATTTACAACCTAACTGTTTTAATCGAATGTTAAATAAAGTGTCTTCAGCGGCATAGAGCCATTCTGGATAACCTTTCGCTTTTTTCCAAGCACTTTTTTTAAATGCGATAGAGCGACTGGAAGGGAAATAAATGGCTTCGTCGCAATTTTCTCTATCAGGATTATTGGTAGCTAAAATAACGGCTTCTTCAAAAGTATTATGGCAAATAAATTTGAAATTACCAGCAACAACATCAGGCGATTCGGGGTGCTTGAAAGCGGAAGCCAGTTCTTCTAACCACTTTGAATCAACTATGCAGCCAGCATCAGTAGAAGCAATATAGTCATTTCGAGATTTTTCGATAGCAATATTTCTACCTTGAGCAATATTACAGTCTTGAGTAATTAAGGTAATAAAGCCATCATCATGATATTTTTTTAAAATTTCATTTGTGCCATCAGTGCTGTTGCCGTCAACAATGATAATTTCATCAGGCGGCATACTTTGATTTAATAATGATACAACAAAGTCAGATATAACGCTTTGTTCATTTTTAACGGTAGCAATGATAGAAAATTTTGGATGATTCATTTATCTAAATAGTTTAATATTGAAAGCAGTTTTTGGTATGTAGTTTACTGAGTCTAAGAAAAAATATCCTATTTTCTAGTTTGTTAAATGGTAAATTAATCTAAAATTTATAAGTGGGTGGTGAAAAACCACGCTGTGTTAAAGGAACCCGCAATTTCTGTGTACTCCAACAGCTAGAGTTTTAAATTTTAATCTAACACAACAGGACTTCATACTACTCACTTATTCAGATTTTAAAAAGTAGTATTGTATATTTTTCTTAATATAATGGTAGAAATTGTAATCTAGAAGAAAGTCAATGAAGAATACGTTAAAGGTGAATTTGTTTTTATCACCAAGACCAAGAGCGTGCCTAAAGATTTTTGAAATCAGCATATTTGATAATAACAATCTGGACTCTTTGAGTTTTATTTTTAATAAAGGTGATATATTCTCATTACAGAGGTGAAATATTATTGCATTTTTATCAACATTTGTTTCAAACTCTTCATTAACAGAAAAAAGATTTGATATTTTACCTCCTGCAATTTCATCCAACGTCCATTCTTTCCATCTAAAGTAAGGATAGTCTTTTCCATGTATAGCTAACAGTTCATTACCAATACCGTTCCATTGGAAATCAAAATTAGTATTATCCAGTACTGAATCTTGAGCATCGATAATTTTTTTTAATAATTGGCATCTGGGTCTTGCCATAAAACAACCAATACTGGTGTTCATATTTTGGCATGCATAATCGTAATTGGGTGGAAAAATAGAAAATAATATAGTTAAATCAGATAATGCAACCATATCACAATCTAACCAAAGTCCCCCGTATTTATATATTAATCGAGTTCTTATGTAGTCTGCCTTATGGGCAGGGCGTTCTAAATTATGCCATTCAGGTCGCAAATTGGGTAAATAGACTGAAATATTATGTTGATTTAAAAAATTGATCTCAAGATTACCTTTATGTTTATATACACTATCAATACATAACTGTATGTGTTTTGGAATGTTTCCATCTTTTGATTCCCAGTACATCCAAATTTTATTCATAATTACTCCTAATATTGTTTAGCTTACATTGAGCATCTTGAGTTCTGAGAAAAAAGCATTCTCTGAGACTAAAGTACGTTAACTTCGAAATTTACATATAAAAAAATAATCTCCTCCTAAACATGAAAAATAGCCCTATTTTAAATTTCCAAAAGTAGAGAGAATATGTTTCTAAAAGAGTCGAAATAAATCAAAATTTTAGTGTTTTACTTTACTCAATGTAAGTTTAATTGTATATTTTTTTGATAAATGGAAAACAAAATTACTGGAAATGAGATCTAAATTTTCCCCATAGATTTCCTAATGTAAGTGAGTGTCATGAACTCCTGTTGTGTTAGATTAAAATTTGAAACTCTAGCTGTTGGAGTACACAGAAATTGCGGGCTCCTTTAACACAACGTGATTTTTTACCACCCACTTATTGAATTGAATAATATTATTTTTCGAGTCCGGTGATTCTGTTTTTTGAGTGATAACCATAAATTAATCCTAGTGCATGAGCCGCATTCATCCCTTGACGAACTCGGCCTGGCTGCCTAGTGATATACATAACTAAGGTTTTAAAAAAATGAGAAAGAAATTGCTTCAAGAGAAAAGGTGGAATACCCAATAATGTATTGTCATATTCAGGTAATTCAAATAAGCCCTGCTTCTTACCTGAAGTAAAATGTAGTTTATAAAAATAAGATTGCTTTAATCGCCAGCTCTCAACAAAATGATCGACACGCATGGCAGGGTTGTAACCCAATTTATAGCCTCGTTTAAGCCATTCATTAAACATCATGACATCCTCACCACCACCCACTGCTTTTCCTTGGCGATTGTAACGAACATCAAAACGTAACTCAGGATTATTTCTAAAAATATCCATTCGATAAGCAATATTAGCCGTCCAAATAGGGGTACTATCATCTCTAATAGTAAAGGGCTTTTCACCATAATTCGTTTCGGCTAAAAAACCTAATAAGTCATCAGTTAACCACTTAGGTCGTGCATTATTTTCAAATTTAACATTTACTTTACCACCTATACAATCGAATTGTTCAAACTCGAGTGCTTGATAGGCCGCTTCAAGTAGTCCAGGTGTAGGAAGCTCATCGTCATCCATAACAAACATATAATTCGCATTCATACATTCTTCGATTGCCCTATTCCTAGCATGCGCAATTCCTTGTTTTGTTTCGGTAACAAAGCGTAATGTAGGGCCGGGTTCTAATGATAGTTTTTTTAAAATCTCGGTGGTATCATCCGAGCTATTATTATTGACAATCAAAATATCAAAAGGAATGGAGCAGGATTGTTGGCGTAAAAGGCCGATAAGTTTAATGAGGCGCTCACATCGGTTATAGCTACAAATAGCAATGGAGAATTTTTTCATACTTATGAATCCATTTTCTTAAGTAATGCAGAATGAATAGAGTAGGGGAGCATAGAGGGCAACATATATTTCCAATCATTAAAAGAGCCATAACCTGTTTTTATAACGGCTTTAAAAATTGTACGTGCCGCTTTCAAGTCCCTTTTCCAGTAGCATTCATAAGCACGACGTAGAAGTTCTCCATGCATTAGTTTAGCAAGTAATTTTTTATCAAATTTTGCTTTTAATGTAGGATTGTCCTGTAAAAATGTTTTTTGTGCAAGCCAATGATTGATCGCTGTTTTAGCTGTATTTTGAGTGGCTTGCTCCCCCTCGTGGAAATGGTAATAAGCCAACACTTCAGGCACTAAACATATAATATGCTGACTCGCAATTTTTAGCCACAGTAGAAAATCTTCTGATGTGATGAAACGTTCATCAAAGCCACCCACTTCATCGATAGCACATCGGCGCGTTAAGGCGGCATGAATAGGCCAGCCACAATTTTCAAATAATAGCTCAAGTTTATTTAATTTTTCATAGTCGGGTGGAATAAAGGGATCACCTCTAGCACCTGGTAAACCAATATTTTGCCAGCCACAATAAGCGAGTACAGTTTCGGGTTGTTTTATAAAGGCTTGATAAAGTTTAAATAAACACTCTGACTCCCAAGTATCGTCAGCATCAAGGAAGGCAATAAACTCTCCCTTAGCTTGGGTAATAGCCCTATTTCTCGCCTTGCAAACCCCTGTATTCTCTTGATTAATAATGATTAGGCGTGGGTCTTGAAGGGTATTAAGAATGGCTAATGAGCCATCCGTTGAGCCATCATTAACAACAATAAGCTCAATATTAGAGTAGGTTTGATTAAAAACACTTTCGATACTTCGGTTTAAAAATTTAGAACCGTTAAAACACGGCATAATGACAGAAATAAGTGGAAAGTGACTCATGATTTAAGTCCGGTTAAGCGAGATGTTAGTTGAGATAGTCCATAACGGCTCATTTTCTTCCAGCTTACATCATTGTCAGCAAAAGCAAGCTTGCGTGCAAAGGTGGACAAAGAATCGTTGTTCATAATAGTAACACGTCTTACTTCTAAAGGATTGTTATTAACCAAACCAAAACCGGAATTTGTCGTAAAAGCAACTTGATATCCGGCAGATTCAGTTGCCGATAAAATGGCAGGGTTATACAGTCCGTAAGGGTAAGCAAAACTTATAACGGCATGATCTAATAGCTCGGATAAATAACGCCGCGATTGTCGCAGTTCAATTTTCACTTGCTCATTGGAGGCTTGAGTGAGTCGACAATGAGAAAGGCTATGTGAACCGATTTCCATACCTGCTGCTTGCATTTCTAGTAGTTGAGTCGAGTCTAATAATTTAGCAGAAGCGGCGTCAGCATCAGACCATGATGAGAATTTTCCTAGATCGTTAGTCACGACAAACCAGGAAGCAAGCATATTGCGTTGAGTTAATGCCTCAAAAGCGCTAAAATTATTAGCATAACCATCATCAAAGGTAATAACAACCGTTTTTTGAGGAAGCTTATCAATGGTGTTAGTTAATTGATTTGCGCATACACTTGTCCATCCATAAGCTTGCAGTAAGTCTAGTTGTTGAGTAAATTGATGTAAAGTAATAGACCAAGGTGAATTTCTATCAGAGATGGCATGGTACATTAATGAAATAATCCGTCTACGATTATTGCCACTCAGTAACTTTTTGGAAAAAGGATCAATTAGCATAACGACGTTATTTTTTTGATAATTTTTTAAGTCGTCTTTTAAGTTGTTTTGATCTAGGTGAATATTTCAGGCCTTTCTTTAATATTTCTAGCGCGTCCTTTTTATTATTAATTTTGACATAATAGTCAGACATTAAAGCATAAGGTTTAGTAAATTTTCGATTGGCCTTGATAGCTTTATTGAAATATTCAAATGCTTCTCCTGTTTGCCCTAGCATAAGGTAGGCTTCAGCTTTTGTGGTGTAAATATGAGGCATTATTATGGCGGAAGGGCTTGTATTTTTTTCCATATATGAAATGTTATTGATTACACTGCTGCGTAGCATAGAGGTTTTGACCATTAGGCTCTCTTTATCTTTACCATAAATGCCTTGAGCTTCCCTTAACGAATTAAGTGCTGCGCAGTAGTGATGAATATGTCCAAATCCGTCACCTATTCTTTTTGACCAGAGCTGCTGTTCTGCGGGAGAGCTAGGTTGCATCTTCGCTTTACAGTAAGGAGGTAGAAGAGCAAACTCCTGCGCTGTTTTTGGGTATTCGCCGGCGTAGCTGTTCATTGATTTTAATAATAGAATAGAAAATAAAATTTTTTTTTTCATTACTAGTTACTCTTTAATTATTTTAGAAGGGAGTATATGTTTTTATTTTTAGTCATTTATAATTATACAAAATGAGTTCTTTTTTTAAAATGTAAGTCAATGTTTTTTTTTCAAAAAAAGAAAGTTCTGATTTGTTATTAACCTTCCAATCTGCATGGCTTTCTTTAATGAAATTATCGGGAATATCTGTAAGATTAAGGTAGTCGCGTAATTTTTGTATTTCAAACTGATCACAAATTAAGTCTTCGTATTTTATGAGCAAACCAAAATCAGTTTGCTTAAATTCATTTGCTAGTTTTTTCCAATGCTGAGCATAAAATATTATTGGTAAAGGGTGATCAATATGATCCATCCAGTTGCGTTTTTTTATAGAAGTTATAACGTCAAATGGATTTCTAACTAAAAATAAAAACTTAGCATCCGGAAAAATTCTTTTAAGGAATAATGCAGTATCAATGCCAGAGCGAACCTCTTTTACTCCCCATGATGGGTAACCTAACTTAATGGCGGGTTGACCATACATTTTCTCAAGAAAACCTCTGAAATTATCAGTTACCTGTTCAATTGGAGGGTTCATGCAGGCACTCCAAAAATGATTTTTTTGATCAAGCTCGGATTTAAATTTAGCAAACTCCACGGCGCCATTTCCACCAAAACCATGCTTAAAGCGCTGGTTGCCATCACCCAGCATTTGTTCATAACAAGAAAATGACTCGGTAAAATAATCTAGTGCGCCGCCCGCTTCCCCCCAAATTAATACCTCATTAGATGCAGAAATGAGGCGCTGTAATAATGTACTGCCAGAACGCCATCCAGCAGAAAAAATAAAAATTGGTGCACTCATTTTCTGATATTTTCCTTTAAAACGTCAAGATAAGCATGACCAAACTTAAGGTCGGGTTCCATATAATTCCCTTCGGCCCACTCATTCCATGATTTTAAGAAAATCAATTTATTATCTTCAGGGTATGAAGATACTTTCTCTGAAGCTAGTTTAATTTGTTTGCCAAATAACTGAGGTGAGGAATTAGTTATTACTAAACTGTTAGTTCCAGAGCGTGGCGAGTTATCCCAATTTGGAACAATGCAAGGGTAAGTAATATAAGGTTTTTGAGCTAAACTGATAAAAGATTTCCATATCTTCTTGTAATCATAAATTGTAAGTTGCCAGTTACTTTTCTGTAGTAGCTTTTTTATATTGAGAGATAAGTATTGTAACGGTATCTTTCCATTTAATGCTGGGAGCCTTTGTTGTAGAGAAGCATCAAATCCGTCAGGGATAGGATCCCAGTCACTAAAATGATCTACGCCAACAAGGTGTAAGCCATTTAACCCAGCATTAAGAGCAAGTTCTCTCCAGTGATCTGTTACTTTTTGCACATCTGGGATTAATTTAGGGTGATACACTAGGAAAACTGGTTTATTATCGACTTTAAGATATCTGTCATCGGTAAATGCTTTTAATAATTCATAGAAATGATTGGTATGGTCTTCCATGCCTGGGTAGTCTTGTTTGATCAATATTTTATTGGGTGAGCCATGCCAAATTCCAGACCAGCTTTTATTTGCCCAGCATAAACAAAAGGGAAAATCGGGTTCATTAGACGATAAAACTTCAGTAAAAGGGCGTTCAATAAGGCGTTTTCCTGAAAACCAATAGTGATAATAACAAAAAGCTTCTACTCCATATTTTTTGGCCATTTCAGCCTGAGCAATTCGAGTTTCAGGTACTCTCAAATCATAAAATCCAAGGTCAGATGGAACGTGTGGTTGGTAATGTCCTTGGAATAAAGGCTTAGCTTTAGCTGTATTCGTCCACTCAGTAAAACCTTTGCCCCACCATTTATCGTTTTCAGGAATTGGGTGGAATTGAGGAAGGTAAAACGCAATAATTCGGTTTATAGAAGACATGATTGTGAGTTTTTTAGTTTAGTCGCCATAATACTGCCTTATCAATCCAGGCCTTAAATTTATAAAAGAAAAGTCTAAAAGAAGTATTTATTTTCGGGTACTGATTAATTAATTTCTCCCATTCAAGTACAGGGGGGCTTTTTTCTGATATGTTTTTTTTTGTTAATTGTATCGCATAATTTTTGCTCCAGAATGCTCTTTTTGCAAGTTCTTTTTTAAAATTACGTTTAGGAGTAGCTTGATTCCCAACTTCACGTATTCTTTTGTATAAAGGGTTATGTACATATTCATGTAATAAAATAAGCAAATCAATATATTCAGTTTTGAAATGATTGGCTAATTGATGGTTTTTTGAACTTGTTGAATGTTCATGTACCCGAAACGTAACTAAAGGCTCATGTAAATATTGAATCCCGGTATTACTACCTACTCGTATCCAAAATTCTAAATCGCACATTTGCACCATGTTTTTATTAAACAAGCCATAAGTATTAAAAACTGACTTATGTATAAGAGTTGAGGTTGGCTCACCAAAAAAATTACTTCCTATATTGAGTGCCATTTTTGAAATTTTCTGAGGTGATATAGTACAGGATTTGGAAAAATAATCTTCAAGGTTAGGCGTGTTTGCGTAAAATTCTCTAGTTTTAATATCTACAGCAGGGCTAAAAAAGAAATCACGATGACAAAAAATAAGAGGATTTTCAAGGGTAGCATTTTTTATCATCTTTTCAAGGCAGTCTGATTTGATGATGTCATCTTGAAAAACGAATTTAATCCAGTCACCTGAAGCTAATTCGATGCACCTATTCCAATTCTCGACTAAACCAAGGTTTTCGTTATTTTTGTATGTTTGTATACGAGAATCGCGGTTAAAAAAGTCTTTAGATATCTCCCATGTATTATCTGTTGATTGATCATCAACAATAAGTACTTCATAGTTATTGTATGTTTGGGAAAGAATACTTTTTAACGTTTCTTTGAGGTATTTTTCACCATTATAGGTAGGTACACATATACTTATTTTTGGTCGTTGGTTTTTATCCATAATTGTTGGAAGTGTTTTTTATAGGAAAATTAATTATTAATGACTTTTATAATAACTTGTTCAATAGACTTAATATATTTTTCCATACTGTATAGTTTCATCGCTCTATGTAATCCATTATTCCCCATTTTTTTGGCTAAAATAGGTTGATCAAGTAGCGTTTTAATTTTGGTAGAAATTACATGAGCATTATTAATAGGAACAAGGAAACCTGTTTCGCCATCTATAATAATATCCTCCGGTCCACCACAACGAGTTGCTATTACAGGTTTTGAAGCTGTCATTGCTTCAATAAGTACGCGAGAAAAACCTTCAGATTCAGAGCATAGTAATAATATATCAATATTAGATATGATTTGAGAAATATCATTACGTTGCCCTAAAAGAAAAAAATATTGCTTAAAGGTTGAGCGGTTTATCTGTTCCTTTATGGTGGTAGTAAAATCTTCAGGGCCTGAGCCTATTAGTAAAAAAATAGTTTTTTTAGCTGGATGTTTAGATAATAGGATTTCAGCTGCTTGAATGAATGTTGATAAACCTTTAGCTGGAATTAATGAGCCAATTTGTGCAATTATTTTTGTGTCATTATCAATATGAAGTTCTTTTCTTAAACAATCATTTGGATGATAACTAAACTTATTAATATTGACACCATTATGTACTATATTAATAGATGATTTTTTAGAGAGTAAGTGACTACTTACTTTTGAAGACACTGAAATAAAGTTTTTACAAAAAAACTGAGTGATATAATAGCTCAAACCAAGGGGAAGGTATGATTTTATGCCTTGGTTTCCTTGTATATTTTCATGTAGGTGCCAAATATGCGGGATATTCATATGATAAGCAGCTAGCGCACCATCAATACAAGTAATGGAATTACTATAAATTAAATCAATATCTAAGTTTTGTATTTTGGTCTCAATTGACCATAGTCTAGGACGTAATGTTTTGAAAAAATTCAGTAGATGACGTGCACCCCATGCTCTTGGAGAAGGGAGCCATAAAGCCGTTTCAGCAATAAAATAAGGTATTCGATTACTTTCTAATGCTTCGCTTAAATAGCCTTTATGAGGGATATTTACATAAATATTAAATTTATTCTTATCCATGCGGCTAGTTAAATCCAATAAACACTTTTCTGCACCACCGGAGCCCCCATCATGTGATATAAAAAGAATGTTAATTTTTTTCTTGAAAGTAGGATTTAATGACATTTATTTTATTATTTTTTTCCATTGCCAAGATATAAATCTAGATAAATCTTCATTAATAAATGTCTTTAGATATTTATTAAAAGTTTTAATATTTTTGGGGGTTTGTTTTAATGCGTTAAAATAAAAATATCGCGCATTAATCCGATCTTTATATAGCCAAATATATAAATCTCCTATTTTTAAATAATTATTAAATAGCTTTGATTTAACTATAGATTTATCTAGCTTATTATAAGCATCTGGTCTTTTAGATAAAAAAGAACAAATGGCTTTTGATTCTTCAATCATCATTTTTAAATCATCATTACTTACATTTTCCCCATGCCATCTATAGGTAGCCAGTGATTGAGGAATAAATTGAAATTTATAATCTAATGCTAATATCAACCAAAGCTCATAATCATCAGTACCTTTCAGTCGCGTATTTAGAGGTCCAGCATCAATTAAACATTTTTTATTAATCAGTACAGTTAAAATGCCAATAGGATTACGCGTAAGAATTGAATTTACATCACACCTGCTGGAGTCAAAGGATGCTGCATCACTTAAACGATAGCTCTGGTTTTTTAGTTCATTCAGTATTGTGTAGTCTGAATATACTAACGAAACCTCTGGATGCTTTTTTAAAAAGTTGACTTGTATTTCTAGTTTTTCAGGGTGCCATAAGTCATCTTGGTCAAGAAAACCAATGAATTCACCTTTTGAATGTTCAATGGCAGTATTGCGGGCTGCAGAAACTCCTGAATTATTTTGTTCAAAATAACGAACTCGGGTGTCAGAAAGATATGTATTAATTATATTAAAACTATTATCAGTTGATCCATCATTTATAATAATTAGTTCAAAGTTTTTATAAGTCTGTGCTAAAACGCTATCAATTGCATTGGAAATATATTTATCACCATTATATACAGGGGTTATGATGCTGACTAATGGATTATTCATTTTTTTTCCCATTTTGCATTTATGGGGAAAAAACCTTCTGCATCTGAATCTGTTCTTTTAATTTTATTAGAGACCACATTAAATATAATTAGATTTTCACCATAGTAAATATTGGTCGTTAATTTTCCTCTATCAATGCTGAATCTAAGACAATAAGGCCCAGGTAGAAGAGGGAGGTTATCTAAATGACATTTGAATTGATGAGCACCTATATCTAATGATTTATTTTTAATGTCTACCCCTGATTTTTGAGTCGCTATGTAGACAAAATCTGTAGTGTGTATTCCAATTATAAAGACAGGTAGGTCTATTTTTTTATGCGCTTTAAGTTTAATTTGTACATAAGGAGATGATAAATAATTAACTGTATCAGTTTCTTCGCCTTCTTCGTTATAAAGTTTGAATTCTAAAACATCTACTTCATCTGTTGTTTGTATTTGAGAGTTTTTTGTATTTTGAGCTGAGATACGAGTATCATTTTGTCGATAAAATTCATTACAAACTTCCTTGGGAAGATTGTCCATATATTTTTTTCCATGATTTAACATAATAACGCGGGTACATAATCGTTCTATTTGTCTTATATTATGACTCACAATAAGAACAGTTTTTCCCTGTTTTTTAATTAAATATTCCATTCGATCAAAACACTTCCGTTGAAAAGCCAAGTCCCCCACCGCTAACACTTCATCAATAATTAAAATATCCGCATCCATACTGGTAGCAATAGAAAACCCGAGTTTTACGGTCATGCCAGAGCTGTAACGTTTTACCGGCGTATCGATAAACTGCTCTAATTCTGAGAACTCAATAATTTCATCGAGTTTTTGTTTAACTACTTTTTTGGGGATACCTAAAATAGCTGCATTGAGAAAAATATTTTCTCTTCCTGTCAATTCTGGATTAACACCGGCACCGACTTCAATTAAGGGCGCGACACTGCCGCGCACAATCACTTCGCCTTTAGTCGGTTTACTGATGTTGGCAAGGTGTTTGAGTAAGGTGCTTTTACCTGCGCCATTGTGGCCGATGATGCCAACGACTTCGCCTTCTTCGATATGAAAATTGACATCATCTAGCGCTTTGAATTGCTCTCTTTCCTGGGTAGGCCTAAAAGCCATGCGCCTTAAAGTATTTAAGGCGGTATCTTTTAAACTGGTTAAATGGCCCAGTTGATATTCTTTGGTCAGGTGGTTAACTTCTATAATCGGCATTTTATTTAAGTTTGAATGTACGAATGGGTTTTTCTTAAATCTAAGTATAAGATATTTTTATGATCCAATAGCGTGTTGTCTCGTAAATATTCAGAGCCCCTTGCTATTTGATACCCTCATCCCAGCCTTCTCCCAAGGGGAGAAGGAGATATTGAGAAGGGTTCTGCATCTCTGTCATATAACATCTGCAAACCAGTTTTCGGCGCGTTTAAAAAACAGATAACTAAGCGGCAATATCGCCAATGTCAGGAACAGGCCTGGATAGACCGCCTCAAAATCGGGTGGGACGCCTTTAAGTAACACGCGCTGGAAGCTATCAATGATGCCGGCGAGGGGATTGAGCGTGTATAAGGTATAGAGATCATTAGACCATTGGCCTGCAGCCTGTTCTACCAGTAATTTTTTCTTGACCAGGTCGAGTGGATAGATAACCGGTGAACCGTACATCAGTAAGGACAGGGCGACAGGTAAAGCTTGGGCGACATCACGATAATAAACATTGAGCGCAGCACCAAAAAAACTGATCGTTAATGCGACGATCATGGTGTATAAAATAATGGCAGGCACCCATAGTGCATAGATAGTCGGTGTCATTTTGTAATAAATCATCATACCGGCCAGGATAATGAAGCTTATGG
>Ga0114931_10006388_pt1 | contig 14499 bp, 12 predicted proteins | sample 2SBtaG_FD_89579 | JGI IMG/M metagenome (GOLD analysis project Ga0114931, IMG submission 89579) | Deep subsurface microbial communities from Kolumbo volcano to uncover new lineages of life (NeLLi) - 2SBTROV14_V59a metaG | ecosystem: Environmental > Aquatic > Marine > Volcanic | place: Kolumbo...
AAAGTTCCTTCGTGTCGATTCGAGCAGGGACCGATCCAGGTCGGCTACGGCGACCCCTGAGCCTGTAGAGAGCTCGGCCAGAATCGAGCCCCACGGGTCGACCACCATACTGTGACCGTAGGTCTCCCGACCATTGCGGTGATAGCCCCCCTGGGCGGCCGCGATCACGAAGGCGAGATTCTCTATTGCGCGGGCCCGGACCAGGATCTCCCAGTGGGCCTTGCCGGTCAAGGCCGTGAAGGCTGAAGGGACGGCAACCATCTCCATACCGTCCTCCAGCATGGCCCGGAACAGCTCAGGGAAGCGAAGGTCGTAACACACCGCAAGACCCAGCCGACCGAAAGGGGTGTCCACGACCACCGTCTGTTCACCGGGCAGTATGGTCTCGGATTCGTTGTAGCTCTCTCCATGGTCACCCAGGGCCACATCGAAGAGGTGGATCTTGTCATATCGCGCGACCTCTTCGCCCCGGTCGTTGAAGAGCAGACAGGCCGCATAGACCTTGTCCGGATCCGGACAGACCAGAGGCACCGTCCCACCCACGATCCATACCTTGCTGCGTCGCGCCTGATTCGACAGAAAGTCCTGGACGGGGCCGTCGCCCGGCGCCTCACGCGCCGAGACCTTGTCGACCTCTGTCATACCCATCAGGGCGAAGTTCTCCGGCAGGACAATAAGCTTGGCACCCGCTTCCACCGCCTGGCGAATCAAGCGCTCGGCCTCAAGTAGATTGGCCTCTATATTGGGTCCGGAGGCCATCTGGATCGCCACGACTTTCATGATCGTCTACTCCTGCAACACGCGTCTTCGAGATCTTGAGCATATTGTATACCTGTCCCGGCCTGGATTTCGGCCGAATCACCCACCTGGACCCACCTCCCGGCGGCAAGCGTGGTGCGATGGCCGGCAGGGGGTCCGCGGCAGGCTATTCGAACTCCCCCTCCAGTTCGATTGCGGTCGCAGGCTTCCGAATCTGCAGCGGCGCCACTACCGGGTCCTCCCATGACCCGGTAACATGATATTTGGACGTGGCCAGACGTCCCATGCCATGACCGAAACGCCCGAGTATCTTGTCGGCAACGAGCAAGGTCACACCGACCAGGGGCCCGCCGACTAGGGTCCCGGCCACGGCCACCCCGCCCCCCACCTCGGGCACCACGGTCACAAGCTGATCATACTGCTCTTTTTCGACATCGGTCATACCCTTGACATAGATGTGGGCCGCCGGCCCCTTGATCTCCAGGTTGGTGGTCGTGATCTGTGCCCCGTCCAGGTGAAACCGGCCCTTGACCTCATCGAAGTAGAGGCCCTTTTTGAACACATCGCTGAAATCGAGACTGAGACGGCGCGCCACCGCACCCACATTCAACAGTCCGATCAGCCGGCCGGCGCCCGAGTCTACGTCGCTCAGGCGACCCTTCTTGATCAACAGATCGGCCCGCCCCCGGAGCCCACGGAATCCAAACCCGTAGGGTGCCCCTGGCCAGCTGAGGTCCAGCTTGAGGGTACCGCGCCCACCCTTCACATTGTCTCCCAGACGATAGACCTTAAGGGTCTTCCCCAGATCATCAGTGCGCATCTCGCCCTGGAGCTGGGTAAGCTGCGCACCACCGGGCACCACCCGCCAAGTCCCGATGGCATGGGCGGAAAAGTCGTCGCCCGCAAGCTGGACCAGATGGATCCGCACGCCGTCGGGTTGCCTTGTAGCCTCGAGTTTCACATCTCGAAACCGCTTCTGGTTGTATTCGAGGGAGGTGCTGCTCAGAGACAGTGCCGGCAGGCTCCGCGGATCGATCTCTGCCCCGGTAGCCACGCCATCCTTCGAGGTCTCGATCTTTATGCGGCTGAAGGTCCCGCTCAAGGGTACCCCGGAGCGCAGTCGGAGCGGCACGGTCACCTTCCCGGCGATTGCGGGCGACTCGAGCTGGACACGCCAGTAGCTCGTCCCCTTCTTCGCCTTGACCGACAGATCCTCGAGCGCCATCCCGCCGACCTCCAGACGGGAGAACCATAGATCGAGATCCTGCAAGCTGCCCGGATCGCCCCACGTCGCCTTCCTGCCGGTCACAGACGACGCCGTCTCATAGACGGCCCGCCATGCATCCACTGAGAGCTCATTGACGGCCCCGCGGACCCGCCACCCACGCTTCGGAAGGATGGCCTTCCCCTGGTTCAGGCACAACTCGGCCCGGGGGACAAGGGACCGCCCATATCGACGGGTCACCAGTGCCACAACGGAGGCCGAGCCATACTCGATCCTGAGCACGCCCTGCAGCCCGTCGCTCCAGTGGCCCTGGAATCTGAAGGCACGACTCTCGGCGGCAGACTTGCCGAAAGGGGCAGGCAGATCCACGGCGACACCGGAAAGATCCGACCACGCGTTGATCCCGATACGGCTCTGGCCCTTCATGCTGCCCGGAACCGTCACCTGAACCCGCCACAAGGCCCCCCCCCGCAGCCTCCGCCATAGCGGGTCCTCGCCCGGGGGGGCGAACATGGACAGCGGGAATCGTCCCTGCAGGCTCACCAGCTGGGACCCGTCTCTGGCCGTACGGCCCTCCAGGGTAACCGGGGTGCCGCGCCAGATGCCCTCCAGCTCCTCGGCCGTGAACGTATCGGCATCGAAATGGATGCGGCCTTTGAGACGCTCTATACGGACGTCGGCCTTGCGCACGGCCAGAGCCGCGCCATCCAGACTGAGTGATCCGTCCACCCGAACCGGCTCATGGAGCTCCCCGGAGAGTGGGATCGCCAACACCAGCCCCAGGCGGGCCGGTCCCTCGAAGCGCACATAGCGGCTTATTCCAGGCTCTGTGCCCGGCAGCCCCAGGCGGTTCTCGATCGAGATCATCTGCCCCAGGTCCCCGAGTGCCTGGCCGGTGATGTCGAGCCTTGCGCGCCGCAGATCGTGGATCTCGACGGTCACCGGTCTGACACGGACGTCGAGCCAGTGCGCCTGCTGCACCTCCATCGTGAGGCCCTGATTGACAAACTCGATGCGGGCCTCGATATCGGTCAGCTCGGGTGCCGTGGGGCTGAGTTTCAGGGTCCCCTTGTCGATCGACAGGGTGGCCTTGAACAGGCCCGAGGCATCGGCGAAGGGAAACTCCAGCGGATCGCCCCGGAGGCGCAGTTCTCCGTGCCGGATATGGGCCGTCTTGATCGACGTCCCCAGCCACTCGGTCAGCTCCGGCGGCATATAACGGTCGGGGAGGTAACGCCCCAGATGACTGCCATCGCCATCCCTGTAGAACAGATGCAGATCCACATACGGTCGTGCTGGCCCCAGGACCGCACGCACCTGCCCATTGACTACGATGTCCTCGGTCGATGCGGAGAAATACTCAGAGGACAGCGTCAACCCTGCCTCATCGAAGCCCCAGAGCAGGGTTCCGGAGAGCTGATCGATCCACAGGCCTCGCGAAAAGAGCCCGGGGGCATCGAACAACACGGAACGCGATCCCAGAGTCAGCTGCCCACCCCGCTCATCGGCCTCCATCGCTCCGCTCAGACCGCTGAGCCCGGGAAACTCACCTGCAGCCGCCACGCCCAGTCTGTCGAACCCTGCGCTGGCCTGGTATCCAGTCAGGCCTTGCTCCGTACTGCGGGTCACGATCCGTACATCGCGGAGCTGCCCTGAGGGGCTCAGCGACCTCAGTCGGGACAGCCACCCACTGTCCCAGTCGGCGGACAGGGCGCGGAGCTGGGGCCAGATGCCCTGCAGGTCGAGATAGTCGACAGCGAAGCGGTGCACCCGTTCACCTGATGCCTGCGCCGAATAGCTCAGGGCCACATGGATGCGCGGCCAACGATTGTTCGCGACCCGAAGCTCCGGGATGGCGAGCCGCAGGAGGCCGCCCTGGTCGCGGGCGCTCCACTCCAGCTCGGTGCTGAGACGGGAGAGCTCAATCCCGCCCTGCCCAGCGGGCCCCGAGGCGAGATACAGCCCATCGCCTGCAAGCCGACCGACCAGCCGCTGCAAGCGGCCCTCCCCCCAGTCGCCCCAGGCCTCCAGGGACACCACGCCTGCGGAGGCAACCCGCTGTATGCCCAGATCCCGCACGGCCGGCGCAGCCAGATCGAGGTCGTCTACCTTGATATAGACGCGCCCGCTCCACCCATGTGGATTCGCCAACCTCCCATGCACATGGGCCACGACGGACAGGTGAGTCCCCACCCCAGGAGGCAACTTGGCCGTCACCGAGAGTCGGTAGATCTCTTCGTCGCGCTGCCCCGAGACATCCACTCCACTGAATTCGGTGTGGGCCCCGGACGCCCGGTCGGTCCACTCGACCGTGCTTTGCCGAAGTTCCATCAATATATTGGGTTGTGACTGGAGCAGCTTCGACAGACTCTCCAGCCAGTCCTCATCGCTCCCGAACTGCACGCCGCGCAAGGACAGGGAGCCATCCGCCTCCCGGATCACCGCGATTCGGGCATTCTGGATGATCAATTCCCGGATACGCAGCGTGCCATGGACCAGGCTCTCCACCCAATCCGGGACCACATAGGCCGCCGCAAGTGACTGCAGGACCTCTTTGCCATTTTCGGAGTAGAGATCGATGTCGCGGAGTCTCAGCTGCAGCTGAAGCCCCTGCATACGCAGGTCTATATCACCTATGGTGATCGGCCTGCCGATGTCACGGCTCGCCATGTCCTCCAGCACACCCGCATAGTCTGCGGCCAGAGGGGCCAGAAGGCGCGCAATACTCAACACCAGCGCCGCCAGGATGACGAGCGCGGCAACCACAAACCAACCCCAGCGCACCGTGTGTCCCAGGGCCCGTCTCATGGGTGCGGCATCCCGACTGCCCACCCGGCCAACAGCGCAGAGCTGGGCGATGGTGACCGCCAGCAGCCGAGCCACGAATCGATCAGGGCTTCCTTGGAGATGCTTGCCATATGAGTGAACCGCCTGTGTGCTGCCACCTGGGCCTGCAGCCGGACTCGTGCACACCGAAGACTCGAGATCCTGGCGCAAGGGGTAGACGCCGGCGCGACCCCGGGGGAGACGCGTTCAGATCAGGGTTCCGGTCCCGGACCACAGCCCCCGCAGGGGCCAAGATCTGTGACCACCCACCGGCCTGCAATTGCGGCCAGTGGCAGCCAGGCCACGAACAGATCAACAGTGGCGCCATGGGCCCCCGCCTGTCGCCTACTGAGATGGATGCCTCAGATGAGCACCACATCGAACTGCTCCTGGCTGTAGAGCGCCTCCACCTGGAGTTTTATGGGCTTGCCTATGAATTCTTCCAGCTCGGCGAGACTGCTGGATTCCTCGTCCACCAGCAGATCGACGACCTCCTGCGAGGCCAGGACGAGCATCTCCTTGCACTCGAACTGCCGTGCCTCCCTGAGGATCTCTCTGAACAGCTCATAACACACGGTCTCCGCCGTCTTCAGCGAACCCCGGCCCCCACAGGTCGGGCACGGAGCACACAGGACATGCTCCAGACTCTCCCGGGAGCGTTTGCGCGTCATCTCCACCAGACCCAGGGGCGAGACCTCACACAGCAGGCTCTTAGCATGGTCCTTTTCAAGTGCCTTTTCGAGGGCACGCAGGACCTGTCTCTTATGGTCTTCCTGGGTCATATCGATGAAATCGATAATGATGATCCCCCCCAGGTTGCGCAGCCGAAGCTGGCGGGCGATGGCCTGGGCCGCCTCCAGATTGGTCTTGAAGGTGGTCTCCTCAAGGTTGCGATGACCCAGGAATCCACCGGTATTGACATCTATGGTGGTCATCGCCTCGGTCTGATCGATAATCAGATAGCCACCCGATTTGAGTTGGACCTTCTGCTGCAGCGCCTTCTGGATCTCATCCTCGATCCCGTACAGGTCGAAGATGGGGCGTTCCCCCGGATAGTGCTCGATCCACCCGGCAAGCTCCGGGATGAAGTTCTCTGCGAACTCCCGGACCTTGATCAGGGTCTCCCGCGAATCGATACGGATCTTCTCGATCTCGTCGCCGACGAGGTCGCGAATCGTCCGCAGGGCCAGGGGAAGGTCGGCATAGACCTCGGAGCCCGGCGGCGCCCTCTGAGCCTCTTCGCTGATCTTTGCCCACAGCCGGAGCAGAAACTGCATCTCGTGCCGCAGATCCTGCTCCGTCACCCCCTCGGCGGCCGTACGCAGGATAAACCCGCAGGGGTGGCCCATCTCCCGGGCCAGGGTCTCGATGACCTGTTTGAGACGCTGCCGCTCCTCATCCTCTTCGATCTTGGTGGATACCCCGATATTGTCGCAATTGGGCATCAGCACCAGGTAGCGGGAGGGGATGGTGATATGGGTGGTCAGGCGGGCCCCCTTGGTCCCGAGCTGATCCTTGACGACCTGGACCAGAAGGTCCCGGCCTTCATGAAGTAGATCGGTGATCGGGATCTTTCCGATCTCCCCATGCTCGGATGCGATGACCTCCTGCCCGGCCAGGTGCATCACATCGGAGGCATGCAGAAATGCGGCCTTTTCCAGGCCGATGTCCACGAAGGCCGCGTCCATGCCCGGCATAACCCGACTCACCCGTCCCTTGTAGATATTTCCCACCAGGCCGCGCTTCGCAGTCCGCTCGATACACACCTCTTGCAACACCCCGTTCTCGACCAGCGCGATACGGGTCTCCTGAGGTCTCACATTCATCAATATCTCTTCACCCATGTGGTCGTGTCCCTATTCCAGGTCGATTCGCCGGCGGGGGCCGCCTGCGCCCAACAGATCGATGCCCGCCGAGCTCAGAAGTGCCGCCGTCTCGAACAGCGGCAGTCCCATGACCCCCGAATAGCTCCCTTCCAGGCGCTCGATGAAAATGGCGCCCAGTCCCTGGATCGCATAGGCACCCGCCTTGTCCACACCCTCTCCGCTCTCCCAATACGCGATCCGCTCCGGCGCGGTGGTCGGCCGAAAGCGGACACGGCTCACCGACAGGCGGTAGGCCTGCCAGTCCCCCCGGACCACCGCGACGCCGCTGAGGACCCGATGTGACCGGCCGGAGAGCTTCGCCAGCATCTCCAGTGCCGCGGTCCGGTGTGCGGGCTTGCCGAGGATCTCATCGTCCACGACGACCGCAGTGTCGGCCGCCAGGGTGAGGACCCCGGGATCGCCATGTCCTGCCGAGGCCCGGGCCTTGGCCAGTGCGAGACGCCGCACATAGTCCTCAGCCGACTCCCCCGGGTGGATCCCCTCGTCGATCTCGACCTGGCGGATCTCAGGCCTGATTCCGATCTGCTCCAGAAGGACACGCCGACGGGGTGACCGGGAGGCAAGACGGATCGTGGGATATGGGCCGTCTACCGACACGTCACCGAGGCCTGGCCTGCACGAACCCGCCTTCCGATCCGAGGCCCGGCCAAGGGATTATATACCTGTCGCATTTGGCATTTCGGTTTTCAGGATGCGTGGATCCGGGTTCAGGGCAAGGCGGTGACGCAGACCTATCACTCACCCGCAAGCATTTCCAGTGCCGACTGACGCCGGGCCTGGAGGCCGAACCCGAGTGCGACAGATAGACTCTGGGTCCCGCTGATGCTGAGGCGCAGTCGTCCAGACCGAGGTCGTATCCTGCTCCTGGAAACAGGATTCCCGACTCACAACGGGGTGATTGTCACTGCCCCAGCCGGGCGCCATGCGGGCTGCAGGACCCTGCGCTACCCCCTGTGATAGGGATGGTTGTGGAGCATGCTCCAGGCCCTGAACAGCTGCTCGGCCACCAGGACCCGGGCCAATGCGTGGGGAAAGGTGAGAGGCGACAGCGACCACCGGAACTCGGCGGCCGCCCGACATGCCGCAGAGAGCCCATCCGGCCCCCCGACCAACATCGCCACGTCCCGGCCCGATCCCAGCCAGGCCTCCAGTCGCCGGCTCAGTTGCGCCGTCGTCCACTGGCTTCCTGCGATATCGAGTAGACCGACCCGGCTCCCTCGGGGCACCGCCCGCAACAGGCGCTCTCCCTCCTGCTCGCGCCGACGCGCCACGTCGTCCCTGCCCCGCGCCTTCGCCACGGGGAAGGTCCTCAATTCGAGGCGACACTCACGTGGCATCCGTCGCGCATAGTCCTCGAAACCCTCCTGCATCCAGCCGGGCATCCGCGTCCCCACCGAGAGCAGCAAGACTCTCACGCTTGGGGAGGACTTCTAGGAGCCTCTCGGACTTAGGGTCAATCTACTGCGCCGGTGGGAGAAGGGTCCAAATGTCCCCGATTCCTCGTTGCGTAGTCCCCACTATGCGCCTCGAAATCGTGAACATTTGGCCTACTTCTCCCACCTTGCTCGCTACGATCGCCTAAATTCGAGAGACTCCTAGGAGCCTGCAGACACCCGGGGAGGCGTGGCCGGCTCCACTGCCCACAGCTTCTCCAGACCATAGTAGTCCCGGGTCCTGGGCAGCATCACGTGGACCACCACGTCGCATAGATCCACGAGCACCCACTCGCCCTCACGCTCGCCCTCCACCCCCAGGAGAGGCGCCCCGCAGGCCTTCGCCTTGACCACTACGTTGCTCGCCAGGGCCTGTACGTGTCGGTCCGAAGTGCCACTGGCCACCACCATCAGATCGGTGACCGAACTCTTGCCCCGCACATCGATGACCCGGACATCCCGGGCCTTCAGATCTTCAAGGGCATCGACCACCAAGGCTTCAAGTTTCTCGATCTGCATACGCTCATATTCAACTGGGTGTGTTAAAGAGACCGGCTCTGGCGCCCATTGTTCAACAGCAGCCTCAGACCGGACCCGGGCCGGCAATGCCGTCCGGTGCATCCATTGTAACGGTTACGGCGTATAATCTCCTGAAGACCATAGCACCGGGGACCAATCGATGGACAATGACTATGTGGTCAGCGGCGCCGGCCTGGGGCTGCGCCGCGAGCTGATGGACGGGATCGAGGCACAGGCACCGTCGCAGATCGGGTTTCTCGAGGTGGCGCCGGAGAACTGGATAGGGGTCGGCGGGAGACTGGGAAGGCACTTCCGCAGACTCACAGAACGCTTCCCCTTCGTGACCCATGGCCTGTCCCTGTCGCTGGGTGGGCCCGCCCCGCTGGACGAGACCCTGATCCGCCGCATCGGGGCGCTGCTGGACGAACACGGCATCCGCCTCTACAGCGAACACCTGAGCTACTGCTCCGACGACGGCCACCTCTACGACCTGATGCCCATCCCCTTCACCGAGCCAGCGGTCAAGTATGTCGCTGAACGCATAAGGCGGACCCAGGACATCCTGGGGCGGCAGATCGCGATCGAGAATGTCTCCTATTACGCCGCCCCGGGTCGCGAGATGGAAGAGATCGAGTTCATCACTGCGGTCCTGGACGAGGCCGACTGTGCGCTGCTCCTGGACGTCAACAACATCTACGTGAATGCCGTGAACCACGGCTATGACCCGGAGGCCTTCCTCAAGGCACTGCCTGGAGAACGGATCGCCTACGGCCACATCGCCGGCCACTTCAGGGAGGCTGCGGACCTGGTGGTCGACACCCACGGGGCCGATGTGATCGACCCCGTGTGGGACCTGCTGGACAAGGCCTACGCCCACTTCGGCGTCTTTCCCACCCTGCTCGAACGCGACTTCAATATCCCGCCCCTCGATCAGTTGCTGGAAGAGGTGGATCTCATCCGCCAATACCAGGGCCGGCATCAACAGGAGGACTATGGGAATGCCCGCGCACTCGCCTGAGGCCCTGCCCGATTTTCAGCGTCGACAATACGAGTTCGCCGCCCATATTCGCGACCCGGAGCGCAATGCCCGCCCCTGCGACGTGGAGGATCGGCGCATGGCGGTCTACAGGGAGCTCTTCTATAACAACGTCGAGGGTTTTCTGGCGACGGGATTCCCCGTATTGCGCAGCCTGTACGAGGACGCGGCGTGGCACCGGCTGGTCCGGGAATTCTTTTCCAGTCACCGCAGCAAGACCCCCTACTTCCTGGAGATCTCCCGGGAATTCCTGGAGTTCCTGCAGGCGCGAGGCGCGGGTCGCCCCGAGGACCCCCCGTTCCTGCTGGAGCTCGCCCACTACGAATGGGTCGAGGTCGCCCTGTCCGTATCCGAAGACGAACCCGGCCGGGAGACCATCGATCCGGATGGAGACCTCCTGGCGGGTCGGCCCGCCCTCTCGCCCCTGGCCTGGTGCCTGAGCTACCACTATCCGGTCCACCAGATCAGCAAGGACGCCATCCCGGAGCGACCTGGCGAACAGCCCACCTATCTGCTGGTGTACCGTGACAGACACGATTCGATTGCCTTCATGGAACTCAATCCCGTGACTGCCCGCCTGCTGACCATGATCGAGGAACGCCCCACGTCGTCGGGGCTGGAGATCCTCGAGGAGATCGCCGGGGAACTGCCACAGATCGCGCCAGAGACGGTCGTTCAGGGCGGCCTGCAGACCCTCTTGCAGCTCAAGGCGGCCGACGTGATCCTGGGCATCTGCCGGTCCTGATCCGCATCCCAAGCCGTCCGCCGCGCGGCACGGCCCCTTGGCGCTCAGCGGTGTCTGGCAAAGACCCTCTGCCACCAGCGCTGGCGGGCCGCCACGGGCTGCATGGCCCCCGGAAGGTCCACGGGCGGGAGCTTGGACAGCGTCCAGCCCGGCAGGGGTGGGTTGTCGCTGGAACCGCACACCACACCGAGGTTATTGGGGTCGTATATCTTCACAAAGGCCGGTTGCTGCAGATCGTCCGCATAGACGATACCGCAATAGTCCTCGTCGTGATCCCGGCGCAGCAGCCCATCCACCTCGCCCAGAAAGCGGTTGACCGCCGCCCGGTCTGACGGCTCGGTGGGCGGCGCCTCACCGATCGCATAGATGTACCATCCGCCCGCGGCATCGGCCGCGATACGTTCCCACAAGTCGGTCATCTGGGCCCAGCGCAGCACACCCACGAAGCCGCCCCGAAAGGCGGCGAGGTAGGGAGCCGTCTCCTCAGTCCTCAGTCTATCCATGATCTGCAATACGGCTCGACCCAGGCGCGCGGGTATCGACGCCGCGGGTCGGGCAGCCGATCCTAGATAAACAGACAGATATCCGATTCGCCGGCAAACTCGAAGAAGGTGGCGGCCCCGCCATATTCCACCTCGTCGATAAACTCCGAATGCTTCATATCGAACAGATCCACCGTCATCTGGCAGGCCACGAACTTCACCTCCGCCTACAGACACAAGGCGCGCAGGTCTTCCAGGCTCGCCACACCCTTGGACTGCATCTTCTTCTTCATCATCACGGTCATCATACTCTGCATACCGGGCAGCGCCTGCAGCAGCACCGGCATCGGCATCGGCATCGGCATGCCGGGGTTACCGACCGAGGTCACCTGGAGATCCATGTTCTTGCGCGGCAGATTCAACCCGTAAAAGGTAAAGAAGATCTGGGTCTCATAGCCAAGTGCCGCCGCCGTGGAGGCCAGAATGAACGGCGGGTAGGCCCAATCCAAGGTCCCTTTGGTAGCTATGATTGCAAGCTTTTTCGTATCGGACATCTTTCCCCCTCCATTGTAGGATGTAGAAATTCGTAATGTTATCTTAATTGGACCCGGGCATGATTGTAAACGTTCGTTCTTTAAAGGTCGCTACTCGGTATTGACAGGGGATCACGGCAGATGGGGGCGACGGGAAACTCTTCACCGGCCCTTCCGCACACCCGGGTAGCCCGCCCGTTCAGCCCCGATGTCCTCGTTCCACAGCCACGCCGCACCGCGGACACCGCTCGAGTCCCCGAACCGGGGCCTCGACAGGGCGGTCGCCACCGTATCCGAAAAGACATACCGGCCCCAGCTCCGGGGCACATTCTCGTACAGTCGCGCCAGATTCGAGATGCCGCCACCCAGGACGATCACCTCGGGGTCGAGCACATTGATCACATGGGCCAGCCCGCGCGCCATCCGGTCCTCGTAGCGGAGCAGGCTGGCCTCCGCAGCCGCCTCACCCGCCTCGGCGGCGGCCACAATGGCCTGCGGAGGCAGCCGGCGCCCGGTGGCCCATTCATGGTCCCGGGACAGCCCCGGTCCGGACAGAAAGGTCTCGAGACACCCCCGTTTCCCGCAATAGCAGGCCGGACCCGGCAACTCCTCAGGCCGGGGCCACGGAAGCGGATTGTGGCCCCACTCTCCGGCAATCGCATTGACCCCCGTCAGGATCTGCCCCCTCACCACCACCCCGGCACCCGTGCCGGTACCCACGATGACACCAAAGACCAGCCCAGCACCGCGTGCGGCCCCGTCGATCGCCTCCGACAGGGCAAAGCAGTTGGCGTCGTTGCTCATGCGGATCTCCCGCCCCAGGGCCACCTCCAGATCGCGGCGAAAGGGGCGCCCATTGAGCCAGACGGAATTGCTGTTCCTGAGCAGCCCCGTGGCGGGAGAGAGGGCACCGGGGGTCCCAATCCCGACCGTCCCCCTGCGACCCAGCTCGGCCTCGGCACCGGCGACCAGATCGGCCACTGCCGCCACAGTCCGGTAATAGTCGTCTCTGGGCGCGGGGACCCGTCTGCGCAGCAGTTCGCATCCGGCCTGATCCAGGGCCACGATCTCGATCTTGGTCCCGCCGAGATCCACACCCAGCCGCAGGCCCCGATCCCTGCCCGTCATGGCCGGTGTATACCGGTCGCAGTTGGCCCTTCCATGTGCGGGGCAAGGGGAGCCACGGCCAGGACGAGGCGGCTCAGAACTTGCCGCCATAGGTCGTGACCGCCTGGGCCTCGATCTCGGTATCCGGCCTGAACCAGTGGAGCTTCTCGTGGAGCTGCACGACCTCACCGACGATGATCAGGGTCGGCGGCGAGACCTCGTTAGTCTTGACCAGCTCGGGCAGACTGTTCAGGTCGCCGATCAGGACCTTCTGCTCGGGCGTAGTCCCCTTGGTAACAAGGGCTGCCGGTATCTGTCCCGGCAGCCCATGGGCGATCAGCTCACGGCAGATCTCGTCCACGCCGTGCAGCCCCATGTAGAAGACGATGGTCTGCTGGCGGTGCGCCAGCATGTCCCAGTTCAGGTCTATGCTGCCGTCCTTGAGGTGCCCGGTCACGAAGATACAGGCCTGGGCGTAGTTGCGGTGGGTCAGCGGGATACCGGCATAGGCGGCACACCCGGCCGCCGCAGTGATGCCCGGCACGACCTGGAAGGGCACCTGCTCCCCGATCAGGGTCTCGATCTCCTCTCCCCCGCGGCCGAAGATAAAGGGATCCCCGCCCTTGAGGCGCAACACCCGCTTCCCTTCCTTTGCCAGCCGCACCAGGAGCTGATTGATGCCCTCCTGGGGCAAGGTGTGATGGGACCGCTCCTTGCCGGCGTAGATCCGCTCGGCATCCCGGCGCACCAGATCCAGGATGGGCTGGGAGACCAGGCGGTCGTAGACGACCACGTCTGCCTGCTGCATCAGGCGCAGGGCCTTGAAGGTCAGCAGATCCGGGTCCCCCGGACCGGCCCCCACCAGGTAGACCTCGCCAGAGCTCGCACTGGAGCCCTGGGCCATACCGATCAGCCTTTCGAGCAGGGCCCTGGCCTCGTCGTCGCGCCCGGCGAAGACCATCTCTGCCACCGGTCCCTGCAGGACCTCCTCCCAGAATTCCCGGCGTTGCGGCACCGAGGGGAACTGCGCCTTCACCCGGGATCGATATGCCTCCACCAGCTCGGCCAGCCGACCATAGGCCGAGGGTATGCAGTTCTCCAGACGCGCCCGCAGCAGGCGGGCCAGCACCGGCGAGGCCCCGCCGGTCGATACCGCGACCTGTACCGGGGCCCTGTCGATTATGGAGGGCAGGATGAATCCACAGCGGGCGGGATCGTCCACCACGTTGACCGGGATATTGCGCGTCTCTGCGGCTCGCGCCACCGCCTGATTCACCGCCGGATCACCGCTGGCCGCGATCACCAGGGCACGGCCTTCCAGATCCTGTTCGCGAAATCCCCGGCCGACGTGGACCACCTGCCCCTCGGCGACTCGCTGGGTGAGCTCGTCCCCGAGACCGGGAGAGACCACAGTCACCCGGCCGCCCGCCTCAAGGAGCAAGGCGGCCTTACGGGCGGCGATCCGCCCCCCGCCCACGACCAGACAGGACTTGTCACGCAGATTCAAAAATATCGGAAGATAATCCATCTCAAAGCCTCACCCTGTTCCTCGAGTCACTCGTGCTCGCGCCCGAACCCGGGAATGATACCTCAGAGGTCGGCACCGGTCCCGCGGGAGCCGATCCATGTATGCCGCCGCCATCCAACTCATCAGCATACATGAGTCTCGTGATCCGGTCGCCCACTCCCTCCGGGTTCGCCCCCCGGCCCCCGTATCGAAGCGGAGGCAAGACCGCGGGCCGACGGCCACGAGCCAAGGAAACCGCGGTCCGCGCCCCGTGGGTATACCGGGGGTGATCGACGCCTGCCCCCTAAGGGGCCCCTTGGAGTGTGTCGGATTTAGGCGATCGTAGCGAGCAAGGTGGGAGAAGGAGGCAAAATATTCACGATTTCGAGGCGCATAGTGGGACTACGCAACGACAAGATCGCCGGGAGCGATCTTGCACGC